>Ga0066637_10000637_pt1 | contig 21654 bp, 11 predicted proteins | sample CryGeyCG2014_020_FD_62737 | JGI IMG/M metagenome (GOLD analysis project Ga0066637, IMG submission 62737) | Groundwater microbial communities from aquifer - Crystal Geyser CG08_land_8/20/14_0.20 | ecosystem: Environmental > Aquatic > Deep subsurface > Groundwater | place: USA: Utah: Grand County...
AGAACATCATCCGGCTTTCTTGATACTGCATTTCCTCTCACATAAGGAACAATACAATAAGAACAGAAGTTATTACATCCCCTCATAACGGGGAGAAAAGCAGTTACTCCTCTACCAGGATTAGGATAGGGTATACACCCCTTTGGAAATTGGAAATTGGAAATTTGACATTTTCCCTTAACTATTTTTCTTGTAAATTCTGGTAATTTATCATAACTTTTGGGGCCTATAAAAAAATCTGCCCCGGGGATTTTATCCCCGAGGCGCTCTGCCATACATCCAATTACAACAAGCACAAGTTCTGGTTTTTCTCTCCTCAATTTTTGAAGATCTGATATTCTGCCAAGTGCCCTTTGCTCGGCATGTTCCCTCACACTACATGTATTTATAACGATTATATCAGCATCTTCAGGATTATCTGTCTCTTCAAGTCCCTCCCATTCAAACAAGGATGCAACCATCCTTGAATCATACACATTCATCTGACATCCGTATATCTTAATATAGAATGAAGGCTTTTTGACACCAAAAGTCTTTGATTCTGTTGACATCTGTAAATTTTCTCTAGTTTAAATAATCTGCTTACCGTTCACTTTCAATTTTGTTTCTTTCATCTCCATAACCCAGATGCTTCCCAATGTTTACTAAACTCTTGTCCTCTATGAATCGCATTGAGTGGGCTAATGAGAAATTTCTCTATCTCTCTGGCCGTTGTACATAGTTTTTCTGGTGCGTTTTTAATATCTCCCTTTTGTAAAAAGGCTTTCCATAACGCCTGACGGTCGGACTTTTCGTTATAGATTTCTTCGGCGAATAATGGTTTATGCTCTGGCAAAGGGGTTTTACGATGTTCGAAGGTTCTTTTTAACGCTTCGACAAGCTCTGTTCCATTAAAATCGTACTGGCGCATCATAAGCAATATATCGTAAAAGTCCTTCATGCGGCTATTTAGAAGACCGACTTTAACCATGGCTTCAAACTTCTCACTAATAACACTTTCAGCGGGGTATCCTTTAAGATGAGGTTTTGGAAGATCTAAAATAACGGGGTAATCAATAGCTGTAGGCTTTGGGTAAATAACATCACCAAATCCAACATCGATTTGCATTGTAATGCGTGTTCGTCCTAAAAATCCGCGGAATTTTACGCGGATACCTTCATAGTCTGCGTTCTCTTTTATTCTCTGCCCCTTGATTGTGCTTGGATCGAATACAAGACCATCTGGAATTACTCCAACATTGCAAACATCATTGATAACTTCTTCAATAGCGGCTATTTGATTGTCATAGTGTGCAGAAAAATCTATATCAAGGGTTGTTCGTCTGCCAGGAACCTGCCACACCGTAAACATCAGCGCACCTTTCAAAATAAATTTATCAACGTATTTTGATCGGCTAAACCTGTAGAGGAATCTTTCCATTCCATAATATTGCAGAAGCTCTGAAAAGGAACAATTGGTATCTTTTGTTTTATTCTTGAGTCTATCTCGAATCGAGGCTTCTATGTTCTTGATGTCCTTTTTCATAGCATAGCTTCCAATCTTGGCTTTATGATATTATCAACACGGCAAATCTTGGCGTATTGCATAATCTCTTTTGGCTTTGTGCCTTTCTCCGTTACAGCCACCTTGAGAGCTTCCAGTGCAGTATTTATACCTATTCTATTGCGAAACTTGAAACAATCGGCAATAGTTTTGGCAAGATTGTAAACTCTGATTTTATGTCCCTCGAGTTTATATTCCTCTATCCCTACTTTCCATACCTCGGGCGCAAAGCGGTAAAACTTGACTGGAGGATATTTAATTCTATTTGCATGGGTACCCTGTGGAATAGCAATATCCACATATTTGGGGATTTCACTGGTTGCTTCGTAAAAAGACAAAGCGGAAAGAAGACAAATAACGCCCCGTGGTGCTTGAAGAGATGCAATAACTAGATCAGGATGAGAACCTGGTTCGTAATCAACTACGCGATAAAGACCTAGGGCAATCCTTTCGACTTTTCCCTCTTTTTCAAGAGCAATAAGCGAATCCGGATGAAACCCAGCCTTCAGTATAGCAGAAAACCTAACCACACCGCCCTGCTTCTGGAAAAAACTCATAAGCTCCCGTGTTCTCATGTTTATCTAACCTCCGTAGAATTTCTTACTACTTGCGAATAAGTATATATAATTTATACGGTATGTCAAGGTTTTTTTGCTTCATAAATCAACAAGACAGTTAATAAATCTTAAGTAGGAAGCAGATATTTTATCTTTGTGGCGAAGTATCTGAAAGTACCTATTAGATCGAGAGAAGCCCCTTCTGTAGGTCATACCGTAGAGTCCCCGCAATCTTTACCCCCGGCTTCTCAGGTATCTACCAAATTCCATTTAGTTCGAAATTATTTATAACTTCCAGATTCCACAAAATATACTAATTTTTCTTTTTGGCCTCCTTCTTCTTCATTCTCTTTTGTCTCTTCTGTTCGTACCAATCCCAATAAGATTCTATCCCCAGATGCATTTGCTGAGTTACATTGCATAATTCCTGAATCCCATCACGTACATGCCAATTATCCGCAAAGGTATTGTAAGGAGCACCCTTATCTTTCCAACATGAAGGCGGATCAAAATCGTTAAATAGCTCGATGCCCGTCAGAATTAAAACAGGGTTCATCCATTGCTCAGCCTTGAAATGCTTCCTTCCTCGTCTTGCCAGCTTGGCAATAATTTTTTTCTCGCAATCCGTTAGAGTTGAATGCAATGTACAAAAAGCTATAATTGTCCCCGGAAAATCATCAGCTATTCGCCTCATGCGATTAACATCTTTACTCGTGAACTCATTGAAAGATTTACACTCACCAAAAACAACAATTGGCGGTTTAATTTCATCGATCCGTCCTTGCAATAAGAAAATCCCAAAATCCGCTTCGAGTGGTTTTTTGCCTTTACTCTTTATTGAAAAAGAAGGTATCCATGTCATCTCGTTGGATAACCCATGTCCTCCCAAAAATCTCAAACTTAAAGCCACACAATATCCGCCTTGTGCATAGTTCTCTACAGAAAAAGGACCAATTGTTCTTAAATGCCAATTGCTCTCTGAAACTGGTTTAACAATAGGAAAATCAAGCTTCTCAAGACACCTCTCGCATATTACTCTATCTGATAAGTCATCTAACGCATACCATGTACGCTGAGCACATTCAGGACATTGTAAAGTAACCCCGCCCTTAAGAATTTTGTAATTAAGCAGGTTTTTAAGATGCCTCTCAGCTATTTCAGGGGAATTATGGTTGAGCTTTATTAATACGTCTTGCCATTTCTTAACAGCTACTGTTTTTGCGCGAACCTTAGCTTTACTAGCCTCCTCGTCCGATCCTTCAACCACTGACTCTACAGCGGCATGAGACATATCATTAAGCAGTTTAATTATCTCTTCATTCTGAAATGTCCTCACTCCATGGATCCCTCCAACAGAATCAATAATTTTTAATAAAATCCTGCCCGCCCCTGAAAGCTCAATCTCAAACCCCTTTTCTTTAAGCCATACCTCAAACACCTTAAAATTCGTAGGGATTTGAAAAAAATGACTCCACTTGTAATGTTCACATGGAATATTTATTCCTTCACTGGATATCCACGCTTTATGGAAGCTATGCGCTCCAAAAATGCGATAAGCATCCTTCAAATGACGTGGAAAAACTGAAGGACAATCGTATCTTTTATAAAAATCCTTAAGCCTAAGAACATTAATCCATCTCGGTTTCCCATTCCCTCCATATCGATCAACGAAGTCAGGAGAAATATCCTTAAACCTCAAATAATCATCGTCTAACAGGACTTCTTCAGACTCTTCTTTTGCCACAATCGAGCAAAGATCAACACGGTCTTTATCTTTTGCCCACTCATCCCACATTCGGGGATACCAATGCTGTAGAGAAATAGCGCCTTGGCCGGGTGACGTCAGTTTTTTTGAAAATACTTCCATTTCTTTCATAGTAGACGATCGGGAACAAATAAAATTAGTATGATGCATCATCTTTTTATTATGTCTATACGGCACAAAATTCCGCTTTATGATATTATTAATCATATCAATATAGCTATCTGCATACTGCTTGGGTAACGGTAGCACATCCCTCCCCACAGCCCTAAGATTCCAATAATCAACAATATCAAGCCAAGATGTCGCATCCATAAAAAACATTGATGAATCGGCTCTCCATCCCCGCGGGGATGCTTGCAACTCAGCTCGCGTAATCCGTAACGGAGATGTCCCTTCGTTTAAAAAACACTCCAGAAAATTACTCTGATTGATAGCGAGATCGTGTGAGTTAAAACAATGAGAATAAATTTTCTTGATATAGCCCATTTCTTTTGCGTTCGGAAAATCGCCAAAACAACACGCGGACAACAGCGCTATTTCTTTGGAAGGCTTCGGATAAAAAACCTTAATGGGATGTCGGCGCTCAAACTTAAACTCTTTATCGTATAAATGCCAATACAGATCAGTAACATCTACTCCGAATGATATGGGATAATCATCTTTTATATTCAACACTTCTTCAAAAGACAAAAGGCGTTCTTTATCAAACAAAGAACCAGGCAATTTTTGCTTGTCTTTTGCCACGAGATAATCTGGATCGAACGCATCCAAATACCCTTTAAGGATTGATGACGCCGAAGGATGACGAAAACAGCGGTCTTCCCAATTTCTAGGAGTCCTTTTAAAAAACGGAATTATTGGATTGTAAACACCTCCCCAAAGACAGCTATTAATTCGAAACACCTTGCGCAGTGTTTGCTTATCTTCTTTATTTACCAAGAATGCAAGCCTAATAGGTCGCAATTTTTTATCAATTGTAATCTTCTTATCTTTTAAAGACATTTCATCCTTCGTCTTTAGCTTTCCTGCGGAAAAAGCTCGCCGCGAAAGGCTTTAGTTAAAATTGCCTGCTCGTGCTTGTTGTTATAGCTTTTTATTTTCTTCAAATAATTAATTACTGTATATTTAGCTTCTTTAATTCTGCACTAATCCACAGTTGAGCTTGTTTTTCATCCTTCTCAATTGCCAATTCAACAGCACGTTTTGCAATATTCAGTAATTGTTTTGATAATTCACGATTACAAAAAGAAGCATTAACCGTTTCAGCGATTTTCTTTTGTATCTCAACTGACAAAATAGGAATAAACGTACTCTTAACTTGATCCACACGCCAGTGATTTATAACCGAACCACCTGCGTCTCGCTCTATCTGTTTTTGTACAATTACCGAATTCAACACTAGTGTCAAATATTCAGGATATAGCGTATCCTCATCTTTAACTTTTAACCGCAAAATACCACCTGACGGAATCATTTTTTCTGGCTCATCTTTCAAATAATAGGCAATGCCCGGCGTAGCGTCTTTTGATAGTAATATTTCACCCTTTTTAGGCTGGTGTTGCTTTAGCATTTTGTATAATTCCTCGCTTAAATACTGTTTATTGCCGTCCTTTAAGCCAAACTTTGAAAGGTTGCTCACGCGCAAGAATAAAATTCCACTTTCTTGATATGCTTCACTTCCGGGCTCAATACATTTCTTGATTGAGACCAAATCGGTCAAACAAGCATAATCTTTTAACGAGATAATGGATTCAACTATCTCCTCATACATCGGCTGGAAATATTCGGCGTCAATGCGCTCGCTGGCCTGCATATCGGAGTATTTCTTCACAAACGAAAGCCGGTGTTTCGGCTTCCAACCGGCAAGGTTAAGCTCGGCGAGAAGTATCTGCTCGGCTTGGGAGTAAAGATCACTTGCTTTATTGATTAACTCAAAAGACCGGCAAACTATATTTCTGACTTTGCTTTGGAAACTATTGGAAGGAATAAAAACTTTAATTTCTTTTAAATCTGAGAGATTTAAACCTTGTTGAATAGCTCCTCTCGTGCCCCTCAATACAAACAACTGACCTATTCTTGAATTAAGATAAGCCATCAAATAAAAAGGATCAATGCTTTTTGCCCTTATCAGAGTGCTTTTGCAACTAAAAATTGATTTAGTATCTTTCTTTTGGGCAATTGCTACTTTGCCCAAAGTGCCAACAACTGTAATTAAAAGGTCATTTTCTTTAATATGAAATTGCGGTAATTTTTTGTATGCTTCTTCTGGGATTAAGGCGGGATCATCATCGTAAACCAAAAAGTCATTTATATCTTTGTTTCTTATGTATCTATATGAAGATTTTTCAACGTATTGATCAACCGTTACAGTAGAGCCAAAAGGACCGATAATGAAGAAAGCAAGATTATCTAATACATCGTTTTTCTTTTTATCTAATAAATGGATATTTTCAAGCACTTCCGCTCTGTGATACTCAGCGTCAATGCGTATCTCAAAATTTAATTCTTTATAATTAACAACTGACGTCTGCATATTATCTCCAAAAACTCAGTTTTTCTTTTTTCGCCCAGTTAATAAAGGCCTCGGCGATGCCTTCGGACAATTCTCCGCCTTGATTATGCAGGTCATGGTCAACAATTAAATGGCCATATTTGTCTAACTTAGGCTTGCCGTCGCCATTTTTCACATAAACATATTCGCCTGAATTGTCTTTACCTGCTTTTTCTGATACGGCAAAGAATATCGGATAATCGCCTTTCTTAGGGCAGAGCTTGTCATCCCATTTCTGCACAAATAAGACGCTTGTCTTCGTGCCGGCATGAGGCTTAAATGTATTGCCATGAAGCCCGACAACCGCTAAAATCCTTGCTTTATCAGCTATAAATTCACGGATATCTTTGTCGGATGTATTATTGAAGCGGCCCTGAGGCAGGACAATCGCCATGCGGCCGCCAGGTTTTATAAAATCAAGGTTGCGCTCGATAAATAGAATATCCCTGCCGACCTTTGACTTAGGCTTATTTTTATTGTTATAGCCAAGCTCGTATTTATGGATTATGCGGGATTCTTTTATGTCTCCGGCAAAAGGTGGATTTGCCATCAGAATATCAAACAGAAAATCTATATTTCCTTCGCTGTTTTTTTCAATTCTTTTAAACGCTTATATCCGCCTCCATAAGTCTCGATCCAATTCGGATTTTTCGTTGTTTCGTTCCAGCGGTCATAATCAAGTGTATTCAGATGCAATACATTTGTCTCACCGTCTCCTGCAATCAGATTAAGCGTCCGTGCTACACGCACGACTTTCTCGTCAAAATCAATGCCAAACACTTTCAAAACATCTTCCTTTTCTTCTGCAGGTATCTCCTTATTCTCAAACAAATGACCAGTTAAATAGAAAATAGTATGAACCGTAAACCCGCAGGAGCCAGCAGCAGTATCGATCATATATTCGCCCTTTTTTGGATTGAGCATTTTAACGCACATATCGATTACATGACGAGGTGTAAAATACTGTCCTTTTTCGCCTTTCGATGATTTGCTGACCAGATATTCGAATGCCTCATCGATAACCTGCAAATTGGAATTGAAAAGCTTTACATCCTGAAGACTAGATATGCAAATAGAAAGATGCGACGGTGAAAGATCGATTTTGCTTTCATCGGGAAACACGCCTGTCCATTTCCTTTTTGCTTCGTCGAATAGCTTTTGGATTTTCTGCTTCAGTTCTCCTTCGGACTGACCGGTATTCCTGAATTCCAGTACTCTGAACGATGAGTCATCCACTTCCTGAATGACTTCTTTGATTTCATCGAATGAATTTTCTTTTTCCTTTCCATATTTAGCTTTAGGCTCGGCAATCATAGGATACTTTTTGTCCTTCAAAAAGTAATTGATAATTACTCTGTCCTTCTGGCTCTTATGTTCATCGTATAATTTGGTGAATATCAACTTGAAAACCTCTTCGAATACATCGACTCCAGCATTGGCAAGAACCTCATCTTCCGTATCCTGGATAATCGTTTTGAGGGATTTCCCCTCCGAAGGAATTTTATCTTTGATAATTAGGTCTTTAATCGTATATCGTTCTTTAAGGATATCCGCAAGAGTCTGACTGGCATTTGGAATATCGGTTATATCCTCGAAAAAATTAGGGTCTTTGCGGTTATAATGGGAAATCTGACCTCCGTTTGTCCATACGGCAATAGGTGCACCAGTAGCATTACAGTAACTCTTGAGCTGTTCCTTGCCATCTTTCAGCTTGGGTTTTTTCACTTCAACTATGATATATTCTATGGTTGGTCGCTCTTTATCGAAAACCACGATATCGGAAGATTTCGTCTGCCGACCGAATTGTACGGGATGTTCGAATCTAATTCTTTTCTTGGGATAACCATAATAATTTATCAATTTTGCAGTATAAAGCTGGCGCACAACTTCTTCGGGTTTAAGTTGAATTTCCTTTTCTCGAATTATACACTCCACATATGGCTTGCCTTTTTTTTCGATAATCTTTTTCTCAAGAACCGTTATTTCTTCAGGCGCAAATATCGAAAGATTGTATTGTGAATCTTTTAATATGGAAAGCAGAGTAATTTTGTTGTCACTTTTTGCCATAAACACCTCGTTTCTTCAAAAACTTTTCGATGTGATAAGAATATATCTTGTTAGGATTGTTGGAATGTCCATATGTACCACATATTATAACACGAAACTCAGATAATGTCAAGCAATTGAGTTAAATTGTCGTATTACTAAACTATACAATAGCTTACAACATTTCTATGGTTCATAAATGGAGGATTCCCAAGAATTTTTTGGTGTTTTTTTGATTAGGCTCAAGATACATAATAATCAATACTGAAGAATTTAGAAATAGGTCTTCCAGTATGAAGAGTAAAGAATCAATTGTAATCTGCGACAATCTGCGTCCTATTATTCTCATACTTTCTCGGAGATTGCCTTTGCCTGAAGAAAAAAGAGCAGGTAATCCCTCGAGCCTGTCTTTGTATCCGTCCCAGAAAGATTAAATCCACCAAATGGATGAGCACCAACGAGTGCACCAGTGCATTTTCTGTTTATATAAAGGTTACCCACATAGAACTCCCTCTTTGCCCTTGCAATTTTCTCTCTGTTTTTTGTGTATACAGAACCCGTTAGTCCGTAATCAGTACAATTTGCTATCCTTAGGGCATCTTCAAAATCCTTTGCAGGTATAACAGCAAGAACAGGCCCAAATATCTCTTCCTGTGCTATCCTTGCATAGGGGTCAACATTGATTATTATCGTGGGTTTTATATAATAACCGTCTCCTCCTGCAGGTTCCCCGCCGAGAACAAGTTCTCCCTCCTTTTTCCCAATTTCTATGTATTCAAGAATCCTCTTATATGCCTTTTCGTTTATGACAGGCCCCATAAAATAGTTATTCTCTGCAGGTCCCTGATCAATATCCTTTGCTGTTCTTATTAGCTTATCTATGAACTCATCATATACATCTTTAACCACAATTGCTCTTGAACAGGCAGAACATTTCTGACCTTGAAATCCATAGGTAGATGCAATTACCCCGATTACAGCAGAATCAATATCCGCCTCAGAATCCACTATTATTGCATCCTTTCCGCCCATCTCTGCAATCACTCTCTTTATCCATTTTTTACCTGTCTTCCCTGTAAGTTCAACGATATGAAGCCCCACCTCTTTCGACCCTGTAAATGTTATAAACCTCATCTTTTCAGAACCAACGAGTGTATCTCCTATCTTCCCTCCAGAGCCGGGGAGAAAGTTGACAACACCATCTGGCACACCTGCTTCCCCTACAATCTCCATAAACTTTGCCCCTGTAACGGGCGAGTCAGATGAGGGTTTTAATATAACCGTATTTCCTGCCCCAAATGCAGCAGATGTCATACCTGTAAGTATTGACATTGGAAAGTTCCATGGTGGTATTGATACACCAACACCGAGTGGTATATACCACATCTCTGGTTTCTCTCCCGGAAACGGCGTAACATATCCCCCTTCTCCATACCTTATAACTTCTCTGCCGTAGTAATCAAGAAAATCTATTGCCTCTGCAACATCTCCATCTGCCTCAGCCCAGTTTTTAGCAACCTCATATACAAGCCAGGCATCAAGTTCGTATCGCCTTTCTCTCATTATATCTGCCATCTTGAAGAGATACTTCGCCCTCTCTTCCGCACTTGTGTATCTCCATTTCCTGAATGTTTCTTCCGCAACCTCAAGCGCCCTTTCTACATCTTCTATAGATGAGTCTTGCACAATTCCTACAATCTCGTCCTTGTGGGATGGATTTATGGATTTTATAGATTTTTTAATCTTTCCCTTCTTCCCACCTATTATGTTTGGATATTCCCTTCCAAGTCCCCGTTTTACCTTCTTCAATGCTTCCTTCATCCTCTTTTTGTCTTTTTCTTTTTTAAAATCTATTATGGATTCGTTTCTAAACTCTCCATACATAACACCCCCATAGTAATATCAAAAAATTCACCACAAAAACACCGTTTAGAATATCAAATTTCCAATTACCAATTTCCAATGCCTACTTATTGCCTTCCTAGTTAGTTATTTCACCACAAAGAGCACAAAGGACACAAAGAGGCTTCGGATTTTAGTCAAAGGATAAATGCTAATTGCTAATTTTGCATTGCTAATTGAATATCTTAATGACCTAATAACTAATGACCAATGACTAATGACCAATTTTACAGCAATTTCTCCGATGCAAAGCTGAAGTATCTATTATCCCCGATTATTATATGATCCAACACCTTTATATCCACAGCTTCAAGCGCATCAACAACATCTCTTGTTATCCTTTTATCCTCAGGGGAAGGCGCTGGATCACCTGACGGGTGGTTATGGACGAGTATAACAGAACTCGCATCCTTTTTTATTGCCCTCTTTACAATCTCTCTTGGATATACAACCGATGAGCTGACCGTTCCTTTAAACATCTTCTCAGTGGCAATTAATCTGTTCTTTACATCTAGAAAAAGGGTCTTAAACACCTCTTTTTTTAATCCCCTCATTGACACATATAGATAATTAAACACATCCTGTGGGGTTCTATAAATTTCCTGTTTTATTATTCTATCTTCAAGATATTTCTCTGATATCTCCCTAACAAATCTTATCCCAAAGATATTTTTGGGTCCTACTCCCTTTATTTCGCACAGTTCCTCTTTACCTGCATCTATAACCCCTCTCAGGGTCTTAAATTTTTTCATCAGTGCCTTTGCCTGTTGCTTACAATCTTTCCGGGGAGTGCCGAGGGTAAGAAGTAGTTCAACAATCTCATAATCATGCAGTCCCAAGAGTCCCGACTCCATAAATTTCTCTCGCAATCTCTTCCTGTGACCAATCCCTGTATCCATATCTCCTTTTTGCCCCTGGAGGGATTCGAACTCTCGCCAACCCGGTTCCGAAGACCGGTGCTCTTTCCGCTGAGCTACAGGGGCATGACTTGGTTACTGGTTATCAGTAATCGGTAATTGGTTATCTACAATCTGAAATCTGCAATCTGCAATCTGTAATCTAAAATCTACAATCTGCAATGACTCAGTATCTGTAATCTTCTATCTTCGCTCTTGCTATCTGGGATTTGAGCCATTCGTCAAATATCCTGTCTCTTTCTTCTCTCCATAAATTTAACTGAAAATCTGCAAATTCCTTCTGGAGCTGCTCTTTTTCTGGCTCTTCTCTTTTTATACACTTGATTATATAACAATATTTTCTCCCTATAACCGGCTCACTCAAATCTCCCTCCTTCATTGCCCAGAGTGCTCCATAGAATGCAGGTTCCGTGGACAAGTTCCCTGGAGGGTCTGTAATTGTAAAACTTTTGGCTATTCTATAGGTAATACCAAGATTTTTGAGTACTCTGGCAAAATTCTTACCACTCTCAACATCGGTTTTTACTTCCAAGAGTCTCTCCTGTGCCATCTCCTTTCTTCTCTCATCCAGAAACCTCTCTTTTACTTCTTCCTTTATATCACTGTAAGCAGGCAGAACCTCAGGTAGTTTCCCCTCGTACATCAATACATATATCCCATCTCTTCTTGGTACAGGTTGGGATATCTTGCCTTTCTTTGCTCCTGCGGTGAAGCTTGATATATCCATACCGTCAATCCTGCTGGATCTGGTGGTTTTTACCTCAAGATTCATACCCTCCGCTGCCTTTTCAAATCCATTTTCTTTTGTGAGTTCAATAAATGAAACCGCCTTTTCCATAACCATACTTCTGGTTTCATAGGATGGAGTAAGTCTCAGAAATATCTGTAAAATTTCAACAGAATTTCCTCTCTTACTCTTGCATTTCAAGATATATATCCCCTCTTCAGTCTTTATAGGACCTTTCACCTCGCCCTTTGACATAGAAAATACTACATCCTCAAGTTCTTTTCCAATATCGCCTCTCTTTACAAAACCGAGATAGCCAAATTCTTTCTTGGTCTTTGCATCATCTGAAAACCGATAAGCAAGTGTGTCAAATGACATCCCGGATTGTATTTGTGCAAGTATATCTTTTGCTTCTTCTATAAGCAACCTTTCATCTTCAAGAGAGGGCGAGAGGTCAAGTTTAACAAATTTTATAAGGCGTGAAGGAGGTCTTTTAAAGTAGTCTTTCGCCTTTTCATAATATTCCTGCAATTCCTCTTCTGTGAACTTAACAGGTATGTTTTCTATATATACTTCTCCATACTCTGCAGTAAATATAGTATTTCTCTTCAGGTATTCATTTACGATAGGGGTGGGTTGAACCGTTGACAGTAGATATGTAGAGAGTCTCTGTTTGGGTAGTGCATCTCTTAGCAATGCCTCATACTGTCTGAAATAACCGACATTTTGGGGGTTTTGCAATACCTCTGCATACCTCAAATAATCAAAACTCCCATTCGTATAGAACAGTGTGTCCCGGAGTATTTCTGGAGGTGGGTTTGTTTTAATTACTTCTACTATCTCTTTGTCACTGGGAATCAGCTTCGTCGTCTGGTAGAAATCCCTCAGAATAGTAGCTTCCACAAGCGTATAAAACGCTGAGTCTCCTGCTTCATCCTCCGTAAGTCCCATTTCCATATAACCTGCTACAAGGTTATTATAAGATGTACTGGAGATAGGCTTGCCATTTACCTCTCCTATAATCCCCTTTTGTCTTTTCGTAAGTGCACGGGAACCGGTAAACTGCATACCCCACTGAAAAAAGATAAAGGCAACAAATATTCCCACAGCAAACCACAAAAACACGGTAATCTGTTTTCTCAATTTTTGTATCATAAGCCCTCCTTCTGCGACCCCTGGCATTGTGGAAAATCTTACCACCCCTGCCTACCGCAGGCAGGGAGAACACAAAGGAATCAATTCAAAATTATCAATGCAAAACTATCAATTTGCGAAAAATCATTTTTAAATTGCTAACTGCTAATTTTGCATTTTACATTGTTTCTTTGTCTCTGTGACCTCTTATCTTGCCTGTCTACCGGGCTGTAAAACTAATCCCTTTATCTCGCCTCTTAACCTTTGTACATTGAAATTTATAAGTTAAAACAGGGATTTAAAGAAATTTTCTCTTCTTCTCAACAGGGAACTCAAGAGATTATAAGAGATATTTATTTATAAATTATTTTTCTCTTGAATTCTCATACGATCCCTGTAAAATCATATAAGTCATTGTATAGAGAACACAGAGAATTAAATTTACTCTGTGACCTCCCTGCCTGACGGTAGGCAGGTGTGGTTTCTTCCGTTTTTTTCGCATCATTTTTCCCAGTATCCGACCTCTCCGGTCTCCCTGTAGAATTTACTCAACCCAAATCTGGATGCATGTTTTGCAGTTTATTATATCACACAATACCCAAAAAGTCAAGAAAAAAAGGAAATCCGACGCAGATTCACACAGATAGACACAGGGATATATTAAAAAGGCAATTATAATTATAAAAGGTTCTTCTTTATCATTCCCCAATTTTTTCCTTGACTTTTTTAAAAATCGGGTGTAAAATATAAAAGAGCAAGCCGCAATTAAATATAGATAATTTCAAAGATAAATATCTAAAATAGAAAATCAACATTCAGAAAAGGAATGGATACATATCGGGAGAAACTGAAACTCGCGGGAAGACTGAGAAAGGAAAAAAGGTATAGAGAGGCACTTGCCTTATATAAGGAGATAGAGGGAGAGGGAGACAGCTTCTATCTATCGCAGGTGGGTTATCTCTATTACCTGATGGGTGACTTTTCAACCTGTCTTCTCTATATTGAGAGGGCAATAAGACTTGGAAACAGATCTCCCTTTACAAAGAAGATAAAACTCCTCGCCCTCGCAAAACTTAGTGCATGGGATGAGATTGAAACCTGCGATGCAGAGAAAAACGATGTCAGGGAACTTGTATGGATTATAAAAGACAAGGGGAACATTGAACTTGCAAAAAGACTTATAAAAAGGAGATTATCCTTCGTGACATCAACGAGAGAAAAGGCAGAACTCCTCTCTCTGCTTGCCTTAATGACTGAGGACCCAAGCGAATCTGTGAGACTCTATAAAGAGGCACAAACCCTTATGCCAGAATCAAAATTTCTCACCGAAAGACTCCTTCTTTCGAAAATAAAGAACATTCCGAGGGAGGATGCAATAAGGGAACTTGAGCTCCTTCTTCTCGTACCGACACACAGAGAAAACCCCCATATCCACTCACTTCTTGGAAGATTGTATAGCAAAAAGGGGGATGAAACAAAGGCAGTTGAGTGTTTTAAGAAGGCATACGAGCTCTCAAAGACGGCGTTTAATCGCAACATGCTGGGATTCTCATATAAGAGACTGGAGATGTATGAAGAGGCAAAAGAGCTCCTCTCGGTGAGCTTTCTCGATCAACCCGATAACTATTATGTAAGAACCGCCCTCTTCAATATTCTGAAGGCACTGGATGAAAAGGAAGTTGTTCTCTCTCTCATCTCTCGGGCGCTCTCAGCCCACCCGGAGGCAAAAACATTATACGGACTGAAGAAAAAGGCGGAGAAATGGAGCTAAAGATAAAAGATCTCGTTCATCTGCCACCGATACAGACCGTTATACGGATTGAGGAGGCACTCTCCCACAAGAAAGAGAGAATTCTCCCACTCGTTCAAAATTTCTGTGTCACGGATGAGGTCCACCACAATCTCTCGTCAATACTGCGGCATGTATCAGATGGGGAAGGCTGCGGGTTCTTCCTCAAAGGAAACTACGGTTCGGGCAAATCACACTTTCTTTCTATCTTATATCTCCTATCAACCCATCGCGAGTTCTGGGAGATGTTTCCCAAACTTGCACAGTACATCAACCTGAAAGAGAAACGCATCCTTCCCGCTCTCATTCCACTCCACTTCTATAAGGGGGACGAATCCCTCGAGGATATAGTAATAAGAGGAATTGAGGAAAGTATGGGGACTATTTTGGAAAAACCCGTTATTCTCTCCGACGAATCATACCTCATAAGCAATTTCCAGAGGTTTGTATTCCCATCCCTGAGGGATGATTTTCTGAAGAAAATTGGGATGGAAGAGGATGAATGGGTGAGAATTTGTAAAGAGGAAAAGGAGAGGGCGGGAGCAATTGTAAAGGGGTTTCTCTCCGCATTTGAGGAAAATCCCTTAAAGGAAAGGTATGATAGAAAGGTCTCCTTTGAGAGGGTTGAAAGAATAAGGAAAGGAAATAAGATAGATAGCATTTTGATTCTCATAGACGAGCTCTCGGAGTTTCTCAGGTCGAAACCCACGCCCGCCTCATTTACGGATGACCTGAGGTTTCTCCAGTTTATGGGGGAGTTCACACACGATCACCCCTGGTATCCCGTCTGTGCCCTCCAGGAGAACATAGAAGAGATTGGGGGACATATAGATGAGAGGTTGATGAATCGCATAAAGGACAGATACCCGAAGAGACTCCTACTATCTGCCCACCACATAGAGGAACTAATCCCCAAGAGGATCGTAAAAAAGAAGAACGAAAAGGCGATTGAGGATGTATATGAGAGACTGCGCGGTTTCTATCCAGACTTCTTTAAGGACAAAAAAATCTTTATCTCCATCTACCCCGTCCACCCAAAGACCGTGAACTTCCTCCAGGCACTCACACCGCTCTTTTCACAACACAGGGGAATGATCGATTTCATACACTACCAGTTGAAGGGTGATCCGGACAGAAAGATAAAGGGAATGCTTGACGAAGACGCCACAAACCTCCTCTCACCGGACAGGATCTTTGACCACTTTCTGGAGAGAATAAAGGAGTCAAAAGAGACATCACCCTATTATTCAAAAGTATATATGTATTACGAGACGAACATAGAGAATATCTTTCCATTCCCAAGGGAGAGGGAGATCGCAATGAGGGTGGTAAAGCTTCTCTCACTCGTTGAAATGTCCGGTACAATGGAGAGATTGACTTATAAAGAGATCACAGACCTCATCCTGGAAAAGCTCTCCCTTCTTTCTCCCGAATCAAACTACCTCTATATAAAGGAAAGGATTCTCGAGAGGTTGGAAGAGGACTCTCCATATGTAAGGCACAAGGAGGATAGATACTATATAGACCTATCCCCAAATGTATACGAACTCTTAAGGAGAAAAACAGAAGAAGAGAAAAAGAAACTCCCGCATGGCGAGGACTTCTACAAGACTCTATTCTCAAACATAAGAATTCCCGTTCTCCCATTATGTGAGATCAGACCATATGCCCAGAAAACTACCTTTCTCTGGCAAAACACGATAAGAAAGGGCTCTGTACTGCTCACATCTTCTCTTGGGTTAAAGGACATAGAAAAGGCAGTGGAGGAGATAGAGGGAGGAGATGCAGATTTCTCACTGTTTCTCCTCTTCCCGGAGTCATCCATTTACAAGACCCTACCGGTTAATAGGTTTGCAAATACAATCCTCATATGGCAACCGAGAGAACCACTTCCCGGGGAAGCAGAAGAACTCAGGGAGTTCCTCGCACATATAAGGATAGAGGATGAGGAACTGAAAGAGGAGGCAAGAAAGCTCATAGCAAAAGAGAAGGCGAGGGTGGAACAGATCGTAAAGGATATATATTTTGATGGAAAGATATACTGGATGGAAAAGACGGAAAGACTACCTCTCCCCCACTTTGACACATTTTCTGAACTTCTTTCAAACATATTCGATGCACCCCTTGCATCTTTATATCCAAGGCATTCCGATATTATGCCCCTTGTGCCAGGCATCGGAAGGTTCACTGTTCAGGAACTCTTCATACAGTTTGAGGAGGGAAAAATTATTGGGGATATCGCACCCATAGAGAGACTTAAGGTGGTAAAGAGAAAGGGAAAGGCATTCTATCCAGATGTGAACCCGGGGAAGAATGAGCTCCTTAAGAGAATAGTAGAGACTATACCCGAAGATGGAAGGACGAGGATTGAGGATGTAAAAAAACTTCTCGTAAAGAGCGAATTCGGGATTGACGAGCACTCCTTCTACTTCCTCCTTTCTGTGCTCATTTCAAATGGTTATATCACCCCGTATGGTCTGGAAAGGGAGATAAGGGAATTTTCGCCGGCAAAGATATACAATCACTCTGTAAAGTCTCTTTCAAGGGGAGAGATCGTTAAAGGAGAGGTGGTCGAGATACTTCGGGAAACACCACTGCTTCGGGAGATCGAGCCTTTTACAATAAAAGAACAGATGGAGGTCTGGGAAGGAGCAAAGAGACTTAAGGAAGAACTCGAGGGGGAAATAAGGGAGTATGAAAGTTTTGTGAAGGATGAAGGTAATGAGGCGGCATTTGCACCCTTTCGCGATGGGGTTGACCTCTCCCCCATATACACATTCTGCAATAACATTGACTCGAGACTCGATTCAAAGGAGGGACTGACAGGGCTTGCATACAAGCTGGAGCCCGGACTCTGGAAAGGTATCGATGTCTTTTATAAATATCTCAACTTCTTCAAAAAATCTTATCCTCTCTATCGTAGAATTTATCTTTTTCTGTTCGCGCCAGAACTTTCGGTCCCCGAGGAGATAAAGGGCAAGGTCTCCGAGATGAGAGAAAACCTGAAGGATATAGATAAATTTGACAAGCTTAAGGATGATTTCAGGGAGTTTTTCAAAGATTACCTGGACATATATGGATCTTCACACAAGGAATTTTACCGGAAGAAGATATTTTCCGTCCTCCCCGCAATCCGCAGTTCGACAGAGTATATCCTCCTTTCAAAACTCAAAAAGATACCCATCGGGGGCATAAGACGCGATGCAGCTGCCCTTCAGTCTATCCTTTCTGATATCCCGGAGAGATGTGAGAGGAATGTTGAAAATGAACTTGCCTATTATCCCGTATGCAGGTGCGGGTTCAACATCAAAGGAAGAGTAGAACTTCCGACACCGGAAGAGATCGAGGAATTTATAAAAGATGGAATTCGTGAATACATATCCGCATTTGGGAGGGAGGATGTGAGACTGAAGCTTCAAAGATATGCCCTTTCAATATCACTTCTCGGGAAGGAGGATCTGGCAAGGGATATAAAAAAACTCTCCACACTTTCAGATACAAAAGACCCCATCTCCATACTCCGTTCCATACTGTCGGATACCCTTATTGATGCGGTAGATGAGGCACTCACGGGTAGGAGTGTTGTAGAGAAAAGGGACTTTTCTCTCATCAGGGAAGAACTCCTCGACAAGGTGCTATCAGTAAAAGAGGCGAGAGAGGTGTTTGATAGGTGGCTCGGTGGTGTGGACGAAGGAGTTTATATCCATATCACGGATAAAGACATCACCCCCTTCAGGGAAGTAAAGGAATCGCTGACCCCGTATATATGCGCGAAGGAGGACGAACTCCTCCTTGCGGGATTTGCTTCTCTGGTTCTCTCTCAACACGGTCTTGCAGAGGGTTCAAAAATACTCTCTTCAAGGTTTGGGGTAGATGCCACCAAGGAGAAAAAGATAGGGGAGACTATGAAGGGAGCAGAAGAAATCTATCCCCAACTCGACGATGAACTCAGGAAAAGTGGTGTATTAGAAGAACTTTCCGATGAGATCGGATTAGGGAGAATGTCTGCAGAGGACCTTATAGAGTTTATAGAATTCGAAAGGCTATCGGGACTTCTGTGTGGACTCGCGGTGAAGGAGTTTCTCACAAAAGAGATGAGCGATGTTGACGAAAAGAGATTTCTCTCAATAAAAACCCCCTTTCCACAGGTTGAGTTTGGGAAGGCATTCATCGAGTGTCGCTCTCTGTCCTCTTTATTTCCAAAGACATCGGGGGTCAAGGCCTATATAGATATCATCTCTCCATTAAATTTGCTCGTAGAAAAGATCGACCTTTTGAACTTCCAGTTTGACATACTGCCAAATGAGGTGGTAAAAAAGCTTGCAAGGAAAGTAGAGAACCTCGTAAGACAATTTGAAGAGAGATTTAGGGATGGTATTGATATACTTCCCATCAGAGAGCTTCCCCTTAGAATATACAAAAAGTACCCGGATGGTCTCCATATATTCATCGTATTTGACTGTATGAGATGGGACCTCTATAATTTTCTGAAGGGGGAGTTCAAAGGATGGCTTCATCCCCTAAAACTTACGGAAGAGTTTCCCTCACTGGCAAAGATACCTACCACCACCCCAATAAATAGAGAAGAGCTCCTCAGAGGATTTACAAAAGAGCCCCTCGTCTTTGAGGTATCTGCAGAGCGGGATGGAGAAAGGACAATCAATCTCCTGAAGGGGGCGTCTGACCCCACCCTAATCCACTTCAACCTGATAGACAACCACATCCACACCACCACACTCGCGCTCTGTCCACTTTATGAGAGCCTGAAAAAGGAGATAGGGGCAATGGTGGCCCCGATACTCAAAGAGATAAGAGAGGGAACAGTAATCATCCTCTCCGACCATGGGTTTTCATATAGAAGGGGGAGGTATTCACATAGTAAAGGGGGCTCGTTCGAACAGATAATACCCATATCTGTCTGGAGAAGTTAGACTTTTTTCTCCATCCTCGCCCCCATCTCCTCCAACTTGTTTGTTTATCTCTATTATGTGATTGATCAAGGATATCGATAATTATCCGAAACCAACAGATCTGGGGGCATCACAAAATTTCTGTATTTCATGAAATTAGAACCTATTCATTTTCTGTTCTGGGCCAAAGTCCGACATTCTTCTTCTTATCCATTCCTTGAAAAATACATCAAGAAATACATAGCTATCATTTTCCCTGTCGAGAAACTCATGAGAAATTAATGAATTAACCGAGGTTTGCACAGAAGAGGGAGAACCTAAACCATACTGCTGGCGAAAATCCTGTGAGAAAATACCCTTCCCTCCCGAGTCGGCGATTGCCTTCAATACCCGGCGTTGATGTAGTGTTAATCTGTCCCAGATTGTGGTGTATATTGGAGTCTGACCGAAAGCAATGTCCTTAATCGTTGCCTCTACATCATCAATGATTATTTTCTTCTGTCCATAGTATTTATCCCAGATTTGGTGACACAGGAATTGGATATTATAAGGAATTTCTTCGGTAATAGTAAATATTTTTCCCAGGGCATCGTCTGAGATTGATATCCTTGCCTGTAAAAACTTATTGATAATAAATCTTTCAAAATCCTTCCGGTTAATTTTGTTTAAGTGGATCACCTTGCCCATTTTATAAAATGCACTGGAGGGTTTGGAAACCATATCATAGAGCATTCTTTTTTTTGACCCGGCAAATATATAACTTACATTATGATGTCTCTGGATGTTTGCCCGCAAGGCTTTTTCAATTTTCTCTCCATTAAGTGTCCGTATCTCTTGAAATTCATCAAAGGCAATAATGACCCGTTTTTTGTGTCTCACAGCAATCTCTTCTGGTAGGTTGTAAAGTTTATCAAGAAGCAGTTCGATGTTTTGTTCTCGGGGATGCAGGTTCAGACTCAATTCAGGTTGTCCATCTGGGTTAATGGTGATTGTTGGTCTGAGCATTGGGATAAATTCTTTCGAAAATCTTATCCATTTTTCAGGCTTTGATTCAATTGAATGGATTACTGAAACACCATATAAATTAGCCAGGCTTTCCAATGAAGTCGCTTTATACAGGTCGATTCTTGCGGTCAACCATCTCTTCCCTCTTAGAACACCGAACAAATTGACTATCAATGAAGTTTTCCCGTATCTTCGGGGAGAGATCAAAAATACGCGTTCATTACTTTCTATATCCTTGGTAAGCATTCTCAACTCATCATCTCTGTCAATAAAACTCTCGCCTACCACTTCCTCGCCGTAAACAAATGGGTTTCTCATAGTGCTGTCTCCTTTTCACCACACGAGGTAAGAAAATACATGATGGATTTTATGTAATTTTACATTATGTATTTTAACATAAAGTTGTAATAGAACAAAACATAAAAAATTTGGAATTTCAACAAGAGATTGCCTGCAAAATAAAACGCAACCCTATTGTAACACAAAAAAGAGGGAAAGTCAAGCAGAAAATTCCCTCTTAAAAAATCCACTACAAAGACAAAAAGTCCAATGTCAAGACCTGGCCCTTTCCCTTTTAACCAGGATTTTAGTTTCAATCCTTTTTAAGCAAGTCTTCATAGTGATGCCCTGGATTCGGAAAGTATTTCTTAAAGAAACTTCCCGAAGACAGTATCCCCGGAGCAAACCGGGAATTGGCTATTACATCCTCTCCATTTGGAGCAAACGAGAGAATTAAGATGCAGATGACCCAGTTTATAAAGACCCCGATGATAAAGCCAAATATCAGCCCAAATATCCTATCTATCCA
>Ga0066637_10000642_pt1 | contig 21588 bp, 20 predicted proteins | sample CryGeyCG2014_020_FD_62737 | JGI IMG/M metagenome (GOLD analysis project Ga0066637, IMG submission 62737) | Groundwater microbial communities from aquifer - Crystal Geyser CG08_land_8/20/14_0.20 | ecosystem: Environmental > Aquatic > Deep subsurface > Groundwater | place: USA: Utah: Grand County...
GCTTTGCGGGCAGGCCCGCCTGCATCGCTAAAGCATCAGAATATTTAGTACTTTCTTTTTTTAATTCTATTCATACCGCAAGGCTTCCATTGGACTGATTTGCGAAGCTTTGCGGGCAGGATAAATTCCAAAAATGATTCCGATGAAAACTGAAACTCCAAAAGCGACAAAAATTGACGGAACAGAAATAATGAAAGGCCAATAATAATCCAGAGCCTGGATAATCACCGAAGCGACAAAAGATAATAATATTCCCAAAATTATTCCTGCGATTCCTCCCAACGAAGAAATGGTCGCTGATTCAATTAAAAATTGAGCGATAATTTCCGGGTTTCTGGCTCCGACTGCTTTCCGAAGCCCCACCTCTCGCACTCTCTGATTGACCGCGATGAGCATCACATTCATAATCCCTACTCCGCCGACAATCAGAGAAACCGTTCCAATGGCTAAAAGAAAATAACGCAGGATATCGGTAATATTCGTGATTGTTTCTAAAGCTGAAGCCTGATCTCGAACAGAAAAATCGTCTTTGGAGGGATCTTTGATATGATGTCTTTCTCTTAAGGTTGCTTTGACATTGGCAATGGCTGAAGGAATAAGATCGGGGTTTTTGACTTTAAGCCGGGCGTAAGAAAGATAATTTATTCCCAGAAGTATTTTTTGTCCGGTTTTCAGGGGAACAAAAACCGAATCATCCTGGCTGGACATTCCGAAAGCGCTGGAACCCCGATCTTTAAAAACTCCGATCACGTTGAAATTCTGCTCTTTGATTTTAATTGTTTTCCCGATCGGATTATCATTGCCAAAAAATTCCAGGGCCATCTTGCTTCCGATAACCGCCACTTTTGACAAATTCGCTTCCTCTTCCTTCGTGAAAAATCTTCCATTTTCCACTTCAGCGGTTTCCACATTGATATAGCTGGCCGTGGTTCCCGTAAAAGAAAGCGCTTTATCTAATCCTCCGTAGGAAACCGTGTCAGAGCCGACGACATACCCGGCTCCGTCTTCCGCTTCCGGAATATTTCTTGGATTTCGAAGCGCTTCCAGATCATCATAAGTGAGGGTGGTAATGGAAATTCCCATGGCCGCCGCCGGAGGACTCTTGTCATCCGATGAAGCTCCGGGGATAACTCCGATTAAATTAGTGCCAATTCCTTTCACCTGGTCCAGAATAAGTTCCTGGGCTGATTGCCCGATAGCCATAATAATAATCACGGAACCGACTCCGATTATGATTCCCAGCATAGTTAAAAACGAGCGGAATTTCGCCGCCAGAAGATTCTTGTAGGAAATTTTTATGGGATTAAGCAGCTTCATAAAACTACAAAACACAAAATTACAAATTACAAACAAACTACAATTTTCAAAGCACAAATTTTTAAAATTTTGTGTTTTGTTTGTATTTTGTGTACCGCGTTTTGTGCTTTTTATTTCAATAACTCTCCATCTTCCGCCACTTTCCTGTCTTTAACAAGATCATCGGCCACAATCCGCCCGTCTTTCACATAAATTATCCTTTCAGCATGCTGGGCGGTAAAAATTTCATGAGTTACTAAAATAATCGTATGTCCTTGTCTGTTGAGTTTCTGAAGAATTTTTAAAACCTCGATTCCGGACTTTGAATCCAAATTTCCGGTCGGTTCATCGGCAAAAATAACATCCGGTTCATTAATTAAAGCTCTGGCAATGGCCACTCTTTGTTTTTCCCCTCCGGAAAGCTGGCTGGAAAAATAATTAACGCGATGCTCCATCGAAACCGCTTGGAGCGCGTTTTTCACTTTTTCCTGGACTTTTTTCCCGCTGGTTTCTCCGCGATCGTAAAGAAGCGGGAGTTCGACATTCTCAAAAACCGTCGTTCGCGGCAAAAGATTAAAAGTCTGAAAAACAAAACCGATTTTTTGATTCCGGATATAAGACAATTTTTCCTCGGAAAATTTTTCCGCGTCTTCGCCTTCAAAAAGATATTTTCCGCTGGTCGGCCGGTCCAGAAATCCCAAAATCTGCATTAAAGTTGATTTTCCGCTTCCGGACGGTCCCATAATGGAAATAAATTCCCCTTTTTTCACCGAAAAAGAAACCCCGCAAACCGCTTGGGTTTTAATTCCCTCATTTTCATAAGTTTTGCAAAGGTTTTCGACGGATATAACTGGTTTTTCCATAAAATAAAAAGAATTTAGAGTTGTGAATTTGGAATTGTGAATGGGAATTAAGAATATTGAATCAAAAAATTTCCATATTTTATGTTCAATATTCCCCGTCTAAATTCTAAATTCTATTTACTGCTCATCAGCGTTATCACCTTTTCTCCGCCGCTTAAGCCGGAAATAATTTCCACAATCCCGTCGTCGCCTTCAAGGCCTGTCTGCACATACGCCTTTTCGGTAATACTATTCTTTTCATCCTTCAAAGTTTCCACGTATTTTTTATTGCCTTCAGTTTTCACCACGCGGAGCGGAATGGCAACCGCATTTTTTCTTTCAGCGGTTTTGACATCCACATCACAGCTCATTCCCGCTTTGATTCTTTCATCGACATTGTCCAGTTTTAATTTTATTTTGTAATAAACCACGTCCTGGATCACGGTCGCTGCCGGCTCTATTTCCGTAATGCCGGCTTCAAATTTCACATCCGCAGGATATGCGTCAAAAGAAATGTCCGCTTTTTGATCCAGAGACACTTTGATAATATCCGATTCCGGAACATTGGCTTCAATTTCCATTTCACCTTCCGCCACCGTTAAAATAGTTGAATTGAAAATGGCAATTTCGCCCAAATCTGCGTTTCTTTTGATAATTGTTCCGGCAATGGGAGCGTAAATATAAGTTTCGCCAATTTTAATTTTAGCCGCTCGATTTAAAGCTTCCGCTTTCTTAACCAACGCTTTCTGGGCATCCCGCTGCTCTTCCTCGTATGTTTTCTTATTGTCTTTCATGTAATCATAAGTTTCATCCTGGTATTCAATGTCCTGATTAGACGCTTCCAGTTCGGCCAGCAGAGTGCTGGGATCGACTTTAGCCAGACGCTGTCCTTTTTTCACCGCGTCCCCGACATCAACGTTCATTTCCTTCACTATTCCACTGGTCTTAAACCCCAAATCAATCATATTTTCCGGATTGATTGTTCCGGTCACGGAAACTGTCTGCTTAACGTCAATTCTTCTGGCTTCTTCGGTGGTATATTGCGATTTTGATTTTTTGTTCAAAAAATAATAAACTCCGCCGCCAATCAAAACCAGCAGGATGACTATCCAAATAGTTCTTTTTTTCCACTTAGCCATAAAATATATTCTCTAAAAATTATCTATTAGATTCAGGCTCTTTGCGTTATCAATAATTATTCTGATTATATCACAATTTTTCGTTAAAATGAAACCCTCGCGCGTGCTATATTAAAAACCTGGTCCGTCTTCATTCCGCTTTCATTCCGCTTTCATTCCGCCTTTATTGCGCCTTTTCGTTCTTTTTTACAATACAAAATTAAGACATAATAATTGCTATCGCTAGATTTATGTCTTAATTTTTTTAGTTTAATTCAAAAAAATTCTCGGCTTCCTGATAGTTTTCTATTTCCGTAGCCACAATGATTTGCATCTCGTTTTTTGTGAGGGAGAAAAAGTTTCTCAAAAAATCCAGCTCTTTTTTGAAATCATAAGGATAAATCCAGACGCTTTTTTGCAATTGGAAAAGACCCAATTCTTTTATTTTTCCCCGCAAAGCCTCTCTCTTAATTTTATTTTTTTCTTTCACATCAAAAATTAGTATTCTCCATTTCTTATCCCATTCTTTAGGTTTTTTTATTCGTAAATCATCGACATTATATTTTTTTATTTTTTGTTTGCCTTCTTTTGTTAAAGAAATATATAATTGTTTGCCTCTATATTCAAAATTTATCATTCCTTGATTTTTTAAATAAGAAAAACTTCTCTGGAATCTTTTCTTATCAATATGTTTTTTTAACTTATATCTGGTATAACGCAAGATTTTGGGCATGATCATTGGCACAAAATACGGCGTAGTAGCTGCAATCGCAATTGCCCCAGCTGTCAAAAGCCCTTTTAAAATAACCCGTGAAATTTCTTTTCCTTTTTGATTTCTCATTTTTTATTATTTCCTACTTTTACCCATAAATACATATAATATTATACCATTATTCTTGCTATAGCAAGAATAATGGTATAATTTTCAAAAGAATGATCTTTGTTATGCTTTCCGTCATGCCAATAATCACGAATATTTGTTATTTTCAATCTCGCACCCGCCTTACATTCGTTACTATGTCTTAATATTCCAAAAACATGATTGCAATAATTGTGTCTTGATTTTTCAGAAAATAAAGAAATTGTTTATAATAATAAAATCCCCTCTATTTTTATTAAGATGGGATTTTTGAGAATCAAAAAAGATTAAATCAATTTGGTTTGCTTGGCTTCCTGGTCCAGCGCTTGATTAACTAATTTATCGGCAATTTTATTTTTTTCCCTGGGTATATGATGAAACTCCACTGACTTAAAATCAATCGTTAAATTCCAAACTTCCAAAAAAAGATTCTGAATATTTTTTTCCTTAACCTTGTATTCATGATTTAATTGCTTGGCGGCAAATTCACTGTCTAAAAAACAAACTACTTCTATTTCTCGCGCTCTTTCCCTACTTAAAAGATGTTTAATTTTTTTCAGACCGAAAATCACCGCTTCATATTCCGCCTCATTATTGGTTTTTTCCCCAATATAATGGCCGAATTGCTTATGCAGGGATTCGAAATAAACACCGATCGCCGCCGGACCGGGATTATTGCGCGATCCTCCATCGGTATACATAATTATCTTTTTCTTTTCCATATTCTTAATTATAGCAAATTTTCTTGATTATAAAAGTAAAATCAACTTTCCGATTTTCTTAAATCGATTATGTGCAATTGAATCTTCCGATTACCATTCCATTCGTCCTCTTTGAGATTAACCACTAAATCCACTTTGTCTCCCGACTTAATTAACCGGAAAAATTTTTCTCCCATCCCGAAACCAATGGCATCAAAAACTTTGGGTGAGTCTTCCGCCATAATGGAAATTTTCAAATGTTTGTTGCCGTTGCCGACGATTTTAATTTCCTGGATTTTCAAATTTCTCACCAGAAAAACCGGCTCTTCGTTCTCTTTGCCGAAAGGTTCCATTTTTTTGATTTCCATAAGCAATTCCCAATTTATATCTCGAGAAGTGATCTCCAAATCGATTTCCACGGCCGGAAAAATTTTTTTTCCGCCGAGTTCCTGCGCGATTAACCGGGAAAATTTCTCGCAAAAAAGATGGAAATTTTCCTGTTTCAAGGTCACTCCGGCCGCTTGAGAATGCCCTCCGAATTTTTTTAAAAGTTCGGCGCATTCTTCTATTTTTTCAATAATATTAATTTGAGGAATGCTGCGGAGCGATCCGACAAATTCGGCCGGCTGTTTTTGAAAAACAGCCGCCGGTTTATGAAATTCCTCTGTTATTTTTCCAGCCACCAGCCCCAAAACTCCAATGGGCCAATGTTCATTTTCGGCAAAAATCAGTTCCTTATCCTTGAAAGGCCCCTCCGCTAAAATTCTTACTTCTCTCACGATTTCGGACGTTATTTTCTGCCTTTTCTGATTTTTATCTTCAATTTCCAAAGCTAAATCACAAGCTTTCACCCGATTTTTTTCCAAAATTAAATTATAGGCAAAATTGGCATGATCCATCCGGCCGGCCGCGTTAATTCGCGGAGCTACCTGAAAAGCTATTTTACGGGTATCGGGAAAATCATTTTCTCCGATTTTAATCCGCCCGACTTTAAACATCTCCAAAAGTCCGACTCGCCGGGTTTTCGACAAAACCACCAGGCCGTATTTCACTAAAACCCGATTTTCCGAAAGCAGAGGAACGCAATCGCCTACCGTGCCGATGGCCACCAAATCCAGCGACCATTTGAGCTTTTCAATATTTTCCGGATCCATCTTTTGATACAAGGCTTGCGCTAATTTAAAGGCCACCCCGACTCCAGCCAGGTTTTTAAATGCATAGCCGGAATCTTCCATTTGCGGATTAATAATAGCCACGGCTTCGGGCAATTTTTCCGGAACATGATGATGATCGGTAATAATAATATCTATTCCCAATTTTTGAGCCAAGACCGTTTCCTCTTTATTGGTTATTCCACAATCGACTGTCACAATTAAATTTACTTTTTCTTTTTTTAAGAAATTTAAAGCCTCCCGATTCATCCCGTAACCCTCGATCTGACGGTCCGGAATATAGGTGATGACGCGGGTAAAACCTAACTGGCTGAAAGTTTCAAACATAAGCGCCGAAGCTGTCACTCCATCAGCGTCATAATCTCCAAAAATAGCGATTTTTTCGTTTTTTTCCTTAGCGTTTATGATTCTGTTTACCGCTTTTTCCATTTGAGAAAAAAGGAAAGGATTGCCGATATCCGCATCATAGTCGAATTTAAAAAATTTCTCCACCTCATCGTTGCCTACGATTCCTCTGCTCGCAAGCAACTGCAAAATAATCGATTCGCTATATGATGGCGGATTATTTTTAAACTCGCTGCCAGCACTGTCTTTTCTTTTTTTTACATTCCAATTTCTTTGCATCATTTTTATTTATATAATTTCATCTTTTACCTTTACGCCCAAAAACTAAGCGCGCTCGCTTCGCTCGAACAAAAAACAATTCCTGGCGCAAAATATTATTTTTGCTTAAAATCACATTTGGGACAAACAAACTTGGTAGTAAATTCAGAATTCTGAAAATTTACTGGTTTTATCAATAAAATAAGTTCCGCGCCGCAATTAGAACATTTAAAGTTTTCGTTGAAATGCGCATCTTGGATTATTTTTTTAGCATCCAGCTCGGTCGCGCTGAATTTTAATTTATATTCTTTTGATTCGAATATGGCTCTAATTTTCTCGACTACTTCATTCGGCGTGTAAAACCCCCTCACCAAAAATTCTTTCGCTCCAAGTTCCTGCGCTTTTTTTCGATCTTCTTCTCTTCCCAAATGGGAAGAAATAACCACTGGAATACTGCTGGTCGCAACACTTTTTTTCAACGCTTCCATAAGCTGAAATCCATCCATCGTCGGCATGACAATGCCGGTAAAAATAACTTCCGGGATATTTTTAGTCGCCTTATTTAAGCCGTCCACCCCGTCCACCGCTTCGCTCACTTCAAAACCTTCCTTTTTGAAAATTTCGGCGTACATGCTCCTTATTTCCTCATCATCGTCCACCAGCAAAATTTTTATTGAGTTTTTCATTTATTTTATTTGGCCCGTTAAATTTCCGCCTTTGCTGTTTTTGACGGAAATTCAATCAGGCGTATTTTAAAATTATTAAATTATTATTTTTATATCGACTGCCAGCGCAGGCCCGTTCCCTCCCGGGGAAATCAACGGATTGATATCCAATTCTTTAATCTGATCGATTTCTAACGCTAACGATTGCAATTTAAGAATGATTTGCGCTATTTCTTCCAAATCGCAAGCCACCTTTCCCCGAGTTTCCCTGAAAAGAAATCCTGATTTTCCCTTGAGCAAAATATCTTTAATTTCTTCTTTACCGAAATAAGGAATGGCGAAATCCACGGCTTGAAAAATTTCCGTATAAATTCCACCCAAGCCAAAAACCAAAACAGGCCCGAAAATTTCATCTTTTTTAATCCCTAAAATCAACTCGGTTCCTCCGGAAATCATCGGTTGAACGATAATTTTTTCTCCCGGGAAATTATGTCTGATTTCCGCGACAGCCTCTTTAAGCTCTTTTGCGTTTTTCAAATTTAAAATCAGCCCTTTTTTATCAGTTTTGTGCAAAACTTTGTCGCTATCGACTTTAACCGTCGCGGGATAAGAAAAATTTTTATCCCAATTTCCTTCCGGATTTAAAATCCAATGATTCACTGTTTGAATGCCGTAGAGATTCATAATTTCTTTAGCTTCAGAAAAAACCAGAATCTGACGGTTTTTCTTTTTTATTTCATCCAATAAATCCCGGGTTTTTTTCCGGCGGGATTCATCCGGTTGAAAAGCCGTGTTTTCTCCGATAGTTTTTCGCGCTTCTTTAAAGGAAAAATATTTATTCAAAGCTTTTACGGCTCTTTCTGGAAACAAAAAAGTCGGAATTTTGTTATTTTTAAGCTTAATGGAAAATTCTTCTGTTTTTTCGCCGCCCACGAAAACGGCCAACAAGTTCTTCCGGCTTTGCTTTTTAAAGTCGATGATTTTTTGGGTGATTTTTGCCACCGGCGTTTGGATTTGAGGCGTCAAAATACAAATAATATTTTCGCCGCCTTTTTCTTCCTTTAAGGCATTCAGGGTTTTTTCATAGCGATCTTCCAGCGCGTCTCCCAAAAGATCAATGGGGTTTTCCACCGAAGATTCTTTAGGCAAAAATTCTCTCAATTTATTTTTAATTTCTTCCGGCAAGACTGCCAATTTTATTTTTTTCCGATCAAAAGCGTCCGTTGCCAAAACGCCTACTCCGCCCGCGTTAGTGATTATGACAGAATCTCCCTTTGAAGATTTTTCCAAATTTAAAAAAGCCGTCAATTCCAAAATGTCCATAAATTCTTCTAAACTGTCGGCGGACAGGATTCCCGCTTTCTTAAACGCCGCCGCCATAATTTGATTATCGCCAGCCAAGGCTCCCGTATGCGACGCAATCGCTTTTCGAGATTTTTCGTTTCTGCCGGCCTTAAGAATCACTATCGGCTTTTGAACGGAAACCCGGGCGGCCACTTCCAGAAATTTGGCTCCGTTTTTTACGCCTTCCAGATACATTCCGATACTGCGGGTTTTTTCATCTTTTTCCAAATATTCCAGAATATCCGTTTCATCTATGCGCATTTTATTGCCGATGGAAATGATCCGGGAAAAACCGATTCTTTCTTTTTCAGCCATATCCATAATCGAAGCGATTAACGCCCCTGATTGGGAGATAAAAGCCGTTTCCCCGGCATGCGACAGGCCCCTGGCAAAAGAAGCGTTGAGTTTCAAAGCGGGAACGATAAAGCCCAAACAATTGGGCCCCAGAATGTTTAATTTTTTTTCTTTCGCCAAGGCGATTAATTTTTTTTCCCGTTCTTTTCCTTCCGGGCCGATTTCGGAAAATCCAGATGAAATTATCACGAAATTATTTACCTTAGCGCAGCCTTCTTTAATCACTTTTTCAACTAATCCGGCCGGAATAACAATAATGGCCAAGTCGATTTTTTCCGCTACCGCTCCCAGTGACAGATAACTTTTTTTTCCTAAAATATTTTCATGTTTTGGATTGACTAAAAAAATTTTTCCCGCGTATCCCAATTCCAGGAGATTGCGCGCTAAAATATGGCCGATTTTTCCCGGCTCATCTGACGCGCCGACAATCGCGATAGAACTGGGATTAAAAAATTTCTCTAAATTCACCATGTGTTTAAATTTCTTTTACGGTTAAACTTTTAGTTTTTTCCCTTAAATCTTCCTCGTTCAGCAATCCCTCTTGCCCTCCATAAAATCGCACCACATTGCCTCCGTTGACAATTCCCCACTTGAGACATTCTTCGATTTTCTCTCCTTTAAGATAAGCTCCCCAAAAAGCTCCGCAAAAAGCGTCTCCGGCGCCGGTAGAATCGCACGCTTGCACTTTTACGGCGGGAACAAAAAATATTTTTTCCCCCTGCGTCGCCCAGGCGCCTCTGATTCCATCGGTTATGACGATGATTTTACCGCCTATTTTTTTCAGTTCCGTTATTAAAATTTTTTCGTTATCCAGTTCTTCTTGGGAAAAATGGCCCGCCGCGGAAACGATTTCCAGGGCTTCGTCTTTATTAAGAAAAACTATTTCCGCGTATGGAAGACTTTCTATTATTTTTTGGACATTATCATGGATATTGCTTTGCCGGGGGTTAAAAGCCACCCTGGTCTTATTTTCTTTGGATAATTGAAAAATATTTTCCAGATGCTTTTCCCAGGCGCCCTGCAGATCGCCGATAAAAACCCATTCGGCTTCTTTAATTTTTCGCGAATCTATTTGCAGAGTTCCGTTAACTTTTTGATTGGAAAAAATAACTCGATCGCCGCTCATCTTATCCACTATAATCGCCGAAAGATCGCTAGCAAAATCTTTTTCCGTCACGACCATTTCCTGATTTATGCCGTATTCCCGCAATTTATTTTTAATCCATTGGCCGACATAGTCTTCTCCCAATTTAGAATAACACGCGGAAGCGATTCCGAGTTTGGAAAGGGCGCAGGCCACATTGACCGCGCACCCGCCCAAAGTTTCAAATCTTTCCTCGATTTTATATTTGGCTCCCAATTCAAAAGATATTTTCTTCTGCGAAAACAAATCTTCCGGCGTTTCAGTTATTTTTCCTTCCGTTGTCGGAAAAAACATATCCTTACAAGCCAAGCCGATACAAATTATTTTTTTTCCGCCCGCTTCGCCATAGCTACAGCGAGGCGGGCCGAAGGTGAATCCGCCTTTGGCGGACATATCATTATTCATATTTTTATTTTTAATTAAACCTGCTTATCTGCCAATAGACATGGATTGTCATGATTCGCCGGCCGACGGATTTGCCTGCCAACTGGCCGGCAATAAAACTAAATCAATAGAGATTCTCTGTTCATCAGATAAGGTTTCTCCAACTCCATAATTTCCAAAATAGTCGGCGCGATATTCCCCAGCACTCCTCCACTTTTCAATTTTCGTTTTTTTATTTTTTTTCCGACAGCTAAAAAGGGAACTGGATTTTTAGTGTGAAAAGTGTAGGGTTGGCCGGTTTTTTCATCAAACATTTTTTCCGCGTTGCCATGATCGGCCGTAATCAGCATCGTTCCTCCTGAAGATAAAATCTCCTGATAAATCCTGCCTATTTGTTTGTCTAAAAATTCTACCGCCTTAATCGTAGCTCTTAGATTGCCGGAATGCCCGACCATATCGGCATTGGCGAAATTAACCGCCAGAAAATCATATTTCCCCGCCTTAACGCATTCTAAAACTTTTTCGGTTATTTTTCCAGCCGACATTTCCGGCAGTTTATCATAAGAATCCGTTTGGGGAGAATCTATCTTAAAGCGATCCTCGTCGGCCACCCGGTGAGTATAACCTCCGTTGAAAAAATAAGTGATATGAGCAAATTTTTCCGACTCGGAAATATAGATTTGTTTTTTCTCTCTCAAAACCATTGGTAAAGTTTCCATTATGTTATGCTTGGGAAAAACGGTTTTGATTTCCAAATCATGCCCGAAATCAGTTAAGGCCACAAAAAACAAATTTTTTATCTTGTCGATAACCGGCATATCGTCTTTAATTATTTTTTCTTTATCAAGAGCCGTGAACAGCTTGGAAAATTGCCGAGCCCGATCGGAGCGCAGATTAAAAAAAATGATTGAATCGTTATTCCTGATTTTGGCCACTGGTTGGCTCGCTTCCCTGATAACCGTGGGCAAGATATGTTCGTCATTGAGATCTTTTTCATAAGCGTTGTCAATCGCTTCTTCGGGCGAATCGGCTTTTTCCCCGTTGGCGAAAACCATGGCCTCAAAAGCTCGCGTCAATCTTTTCCAGTTTTTCACCCGATCCATCGCGTAAAATCTCCCTCCTAAAGTGGCGATTTTTCCGATTCCCTCCTTAAGCATTATTTTTTTAAAATTTTTAAGATGCTCCCTGGCGCTTCTCGGATAAGAATCGCGTCCATCCGTAAAAAAATGGCAATAGACTTCTTTTAAATTATTATTTTTGGCCAGCTTGAGAATCGCCCGAAAGTGTTCCGGATCGCTATGCGGGCTGTCATAATCCCCCATCAAACCCATTACATGCAACCGGCTTCGATTATTTTTGGCGTGCCCGATAGCTTCCAACAGAGCGGCGTTATTAAAAAAACTTTTATTTTTTATGCTTTCGGAAATATAAAATGAATCTTGCGGAACAATCCGGCCCGCTCCGATATTCATGTGCCCGGTTTCCGAACCGCTCATTTTATTGTCTTCCAATCCCACATTTTTACCCGTAGCGCCTAATTCGGCAGCCGGATAGTCAGCCCAAAGCCTGTCCCAATGGGGTTTTTTGGCCAAGGTAATCGCGTTAGAAGTGGAAGGCGGAGCAATCCCCCAGCCGTCCAAAATAATCAGCGCGGTTGTTTTTTTATTATTGGCCATACGGTTTTTTCAAACTTTTAATACTTCTATTCCGGGCATTTCTCCTCCGGATAAATATTCCAGCATTGCTCCGCCTCCCGTGGAAACAAAATCAAATTTATCGAAAGCTTGATTTTTTTCCAAAATTTCCAGTGTTTCTCCGCCGCCAACCACTTTATAAGCTTCCGTTTGCAAAAGAGAGCGAAAAATATCCATGGTTCCGTGAGAATATTTCTCTTCTTCAAATTTTCCTAAAGGTCCGTTCCAGACAATCGTTTTGGCTTTCAAGATGATGGCGTGGAATTTTTTTATCGTTTCCGGACCGATGTCCCATCGATCGTCGACAAAATCCACCGGCAAAATCACCTTTGCGCTAAAATTAATTTTTTGGTCCAGAGCTTCATTAGCGATTTTTCCTCCCACCAGGACATAATCATAAATATTTTCAAAAAAATTTATCACCGGCAATTTGGTTTCTATCTTGGCTCCCCCGATGATCGCGATAGCCGGCCGGGCAAAGCCTTTTTTGATTTTTTCCATTTCCAAAATTTCTTTTTGCAATTGAAATCCGGCAAAGCCGGGCAAAAATTTTGTTATGCCGGTTATCGAAGCCTGATTGCGATGCGATTGGCTAAACGCATCATTAATAAAAATTTCGAATCCCTCTGCCATCTGCTTGGCTAAATTTTCATCATTTTCGTCTTCACCCGGATAAAATCTCGCATTTTCAAGCATTAAAATTTCTCCTTCTTTCAGAAGATCCGCCTCTTTTTCCACTTTTTCTCCTATGCAATCGGAAATAAATCTGACTTTGATTCCTAATATTTTTTGAACATCAGGCACTAACTGTTCCAGGGAAAATTCCGGTTTAACCTTCCCTTCCGGACGGCCGAAATATGACAAAAGCGCCACTTTGGCTCTTTTACCCAGCAAATAATCCAGTGACTCTTTAACTGCTTTGATTTTGAAAGTTTCCTTGGCTTTTCCATTTTCCATGGAAACATTAAAATCCACCCTTAGAATAACTTTTTTATTTTCCACATCCGCGTTTTGTAGTTTTTTTATATTCACATTCTTATAATTCAATTATTAAATCGTCTTCCGCCATAATGCTATTTTCAAAAATATTTTTGGCTTTTTTCTCCGCTTCTTTTCTTTCATTAATATTAGCATACCCGTCGACCGATATATGCGTCATCATCATTCTTTTAACATTGGCCTCTTTGGCAACGCGCGCCGCTTCTTCCGGATTAAGATGTCCCCACTTGGGATTCGACTTACCCGGAATTAAAGAAGCTTCGGTAATTAAAATGTCGGCATTTTTAGAAAGAGCTGTTAAATTATCGCAAATGCCGGTATCCAGACAATACGCAATATTTTTACTTTCCAAATCTAGTTTAAATCCTAACGAAGAATCAACATGCTTTAACTTTTGACATTCAAAATTCAAAGGTTCGTGATAACTTCCCTCTTCTATTTCATGAAAAATTACATTATTTCCAAGCGGACACATATAGGGATGACACACGATATTTTCCAGGAGCTGCTTGTTTCCTTTTTCCAGAATAATATGCAATTCTTTATCTTTTGTAAAAGTAGGAAAAATATGAAAACCGCTAATATGATCAAGATGCAGATGGCTTAAAAACAAATAGATTGGTTTATTTTCAATAAGAAGTTTTTTGGCTTTATAAATTCCGTCGCCGGCATCAAAGATGATATAGCCTTCCCGGCTATCAATTAAGGTTGAAATAGTATTTCCGATTTTTGTGTCATACCAGCCATTAGTTCCAAGAAAATAAATTTTCATAGGATATTAATTAAATGTTTCTTTTTTAAGAATGATATCTCCCCATTCCCAGAATTCCGATTATGACGCTCAGAAAGGCCGTGACTAAGGTCAGAATCCAAGCGCGCATCGTCACTTTGGTTTCCGGCCAGCCTTTAGCTTCAAAATGATGGTGGATAGGCGCGGCCAGAAAAACTTTTTTATGAAAAAATTTCTTGCTGAAAAGCTGAATCGCCACGCTGCCTGATTCAATGACATAAATAAAAACGATTAAAAACAGAACCAGGGCTGAATTAGTGAGCATGGCAATGACTCCCAGTGTCGTGCCTAAAGAAATGGCGCCGGTATCTCCCATAAAAAATCGGGCCGGATAAATGTTAAACCAGAGAAAAGCAAGCAAAACTCCGGAAATGACCGCGCAGAAAGCGGCCAAATCCATCTTGTTTTGAAAAAAAGAAATAAGCGAAAAAGAGGCGAAAGCAATCGTCAGAACCCCTCCATTGAGGCCGTCCAGCCCGTCGGTTTCATTGGAAGAAATAGCCGTGAAAAGAATGACGAAAATAAAAAGCGGGATATACCAAAAGCCAATGCTAAAATCTCCCACCGCCGGAATATGAATCTGATCCCAGCCTAATTTATAAAAAAACCAGCAAGCTCCCAGCACGGCAATCACAATCAGCCAGCCAAAGCGAATGGCGAACCGCATTCCGCCCCCCTTGTTGCTGCCTAATCCGCGCACGCTCATAAAATCATCAAACAGTCCTAAAATTCCAGCGGAAATCAGCACGAATAACGGCAACCAAGTCTGGGAACGGCTGAAAAAATCCAACCGGGCGATAAAATTAATATCCAGCCATCTGGCGATTATGGGAAAAAGATAATGGGAAGCCAGGATTAAAATTAAAACCGTCAGCCAAATCAGAATTCCGCCCATAGTCGGAGTTCCGCTTTTATGGCCGTGGAACCGGCTGACATAAGTTAATTTTTTTCCATCCACTGAATTTTCTTTTATTTTAATGCCTATTTTTTTCTGATAAAGGAAATAAGTCAGAATCGGCGTAAGAAAAAAAGCCAGAAAAAAAGCCAGAAAGCCCACTGAAAGAACTTTGAGTATATTGACTATTTCCGGAATGCTTTGAATTTTAGCTATTTCCATATTAACTCTTGTGGTCCGCGACTTTAAATTTTTAAAAAATTAAGTTGCAAGCCGCAAGTTATAAAATTTACTGCCATTTATAATTTTCAAAAACCCAATTAGTCAAAATTTTCATGTCTTCCCAGCGATTTTCATCATTAAGAAGGACGGCGATAATTTTATGTTCGGCTTTAGCGTCAGTCACTCCCGTTAACAATGATTTTCCCGCCAAAGGCGTAAAGCCGGTTTTGCCGCCCAAACAATCAGGCAGAGTGAAAAGCAGCAAATCGGTATTTTTCAATTCATGCATATATTTTCCGTTGGAAGAAAAAAATTTTTCTTCCGGAATCCGCATGATTTCCCAGATTTTTTCATATTTTAAAGAATAAGCTCCGATACGGGCGATATCGTAAGCGGTGGAATAACATTGTTCTTCCCGGCCGTCAATTTCCAGCCCTGACGGAGTGCAAAAATTCGTATCCCGCAAACCCAATTCCCAGGCTTTATCATTCATCATCCGGGAAAAATTTTCGACCGATCCTCCAATATGAATCGCCAAGGCAGTCGCCGAATCGTTGGCGCTATTCATCAACATGGCCTTTAAAAGATTGACGGCTTTAACTTTTTCCCCCTCATACAGACGATTGCTCAAACAATATCCGCTTCTGGGACAGCCCACTACGGTTCCCGGCAGGCGGATGGCTTCTTTGGTAATGGTCACTTCTTCATCAAGATTGTTGATTTTTTCCATAACCAGAATAGCTGTCATTATTTTGGTGAGCGAAGCAATCTGGGTTTTTTTCTTTCCGTTGTCAAAATGAAGGATTGTCCCGCTTTCCGCGTCAATCGCGACTGAAGAACCGGCCCAAATTTTTAAATCAGGAATGTTTTCTTTTTTTACGGGAACCAAGTCCGCTGGCGGACTTTTTTCCACCGGAAAATAATTATAATTTTGCGGATTTTCCTTTTCGGTCTGAAAAGCTCCGGCTACTTTTTCTTCCGAAAAAGGCTCGCGGCAAAAAGACGATTGCGTTATCTCGCAAATGGTTGTTTCGATATTTTTTCCCAAACCGAAAAATTCTCCCCAAGTCCAAAAGGGAACAAGAGGCAAAACCACCAGCAATAAAATTAGAGAAAAAATGGCATTCATAAAAAATTAAAAAATCCTTATTCTAACACGCTTTTTATCCGGGGATCTTGAGAAAGTTCCCGGTAATCAGGCAATTTATCCACGCTTTCAATTCCCAATTTTTTCATAAATTCAAACGAGATTTTATAAAGATAACCGCGACCGTCTTTGGGATTATCCATTCTTTCCAAAAGCCCTCTCATCATCAGCGATCTTAAAGTAAAACTGCAGTTGACGCCGCGGATAGACTCTATCTCCGCGCGGGAAATCGGTTCTTTGTAAGCCACTATGGAAAGCGTTTCGAGCGCCGCCCGGCTCAAACCCTCTTGGATTTCGCTTTTTACCAGCTGATTAATAAAAGAAAAATTTTCCGGATTGGTGGATAATTGGACTTCGTTTTCTTTTTGGATTAAAATAATACCCCGCTTGGAAGAAGCATATTCTCCCTGAAGCATTTTGATCGCGTTTTCCGTTTCCAGTTGGGAAACTTCGCAAATTTTAGCAATTTTAGAAATTTTCAACGGTTCTCCGCTTAAAAAAAGCAAGCTCTCAACTATTGATTTTAATTTCGAAATTTCCACTTTAATTATCAATTTTTAATTTAATTTCACCGCACAGATTCCCCTGTTCGACCCGGATCATTCTTTGCTTGACCATCTCCAGCATGGCCAGAAAAGAAATAATCACTTCTACTTTTTCCGAAGCGCTGGAAACTATTTCCGAAAAAGAAGTTTCCATTTTTTCTGTTAAAAATTTTTGCAAATCGCTTATTTTTTCTTCCAGAGTCACTACCTCTTTGACTAGTTCTTCCTCTAATTTTTCTATTATGGGAATCTCATTGAGAATCAGTTGAAAATACTTCTTTAAATCAAAAACATTCAGACTCTCCGGCGGATAAAAAAAGGATTTTATTCCCCAATAGCCTTCCCGGCTGACAGAAATTCTTTTTAATTTATCCAACTGGCCGACTTTTAAGGAAATCTCCTTGAATTTTTTATATTCTTTGAGTTTTTCCGTTAAATCTTCAATCTCTTCCTCCTCTTCATTTGTTAATTTTAAAAGGGGAAGAAGCGCTTTGGATTTTATCAGAATCAGCTTGGCCGCCACCGACAAAAAGTCGGATAAATTTTCCAAATGGATTTCCTGGTTATTTTTGATATGCTCCAAATATTGATCCGTGACGGCAGCCAGACTCAATTTCACAATACTCAATTTTTGTTCTTCAATCAGATTCAATAATAAATCCAGCGGGCCTTCAAATTGCTCGATTTTAACTTCATAGGTCATCGTTTTTGGCTGAAACTTCCTTGAAAGGGATTTTCAATTTTTAAATACTGCTTGGCGCCGATTCTTAAGGAAGCTTCGTATTCTCCTGAACCTAAAAAAAGAAACTTCTTTTTAGACAATAATTTATCCGCGTAAACATCCAATTTGAGTAATTCCTTAAAAGGAGGAACGGCTCCTAATTTTCCCGGCAGATTTTTTTTCATCCAAGCCTCTTTGGCAAAATCAACCTTCAAATAGGCTTTCTCTCCGGCTTTTTTTCTTAGTCCGTTGATAAATTTAAGAAATTTCGTCTTATCTAATTTTTTATCCGCTGGAATCAGACCTACAAAATAATCATTATTCCCCTTAAGCACGAGGGTTTTAACCACATCGCCGGGCTTTATTTTTTCCGTTTGCGCCACATCCCAGGCGGTATAAGTGGTTCGATGGTCGATTATTTGGAATTTATAAGCTTTTTTTTCTAAAAAATTGGTGATTTTCCGGGAAATTGCCATATTTTTAAAAGTTAAAAATTATATCCGTCTTGCGGTATTTTAACATTTTTCCAGAAAGTTTACAATTTATCTTTCAGTTCCGCTTCGCAAGGATTATCCATCAGTTTAAAAGCCGGATAAAGAGCGGAGAAAATGAAAATAGCCACTATCAGAAAAACTACTTTAATGGGGAGAAAGATTAAAACCAGGCCGGAAAGAAAAGTCGCCGTCACATAAGCCAGCGGCATGGAAGTGCGGAAAAAGTTTATCAGATCGACATCCTGGCCGCTGATTCTTTTGTAAAAATAGGAATCGCGCAAAATTTCAATCAAAGCGGCTCCGATCCTGGTCGAAAAGAGAATCAGACTCCAAACAAAAAGGCTCCGGGAGTGGGTGAAATAAGCCGCTGTGGTAAAAACCGCCATAAAAACGATGGCCGCTATAATCAATTCTTTTTCACCGATTTTTTTATCCGCTAAAATTCCCGCCGGATACTGGAGGATAACAAAAGGAATCAGCATAAAAGTAAAAATGACGCCGATTTTTTCCCAGGAAAATCCCAAGTCTAAAAGATAAAGCGGCGTATAAATTACCATAAGAGCGTAGAAAAATTCCAAAATAAAAGAAATATAATATATTCTCAAAATATTTTTTCTTTTCAAAACCTTTTTTATCAATTCTCTGACTCCTAATTTCTGGCTGAATTGATGGTTAATTTTTCTCAAACCCAAAAGAGTTAAAATCAAAACTAAAGAGTTGATTATCAGAATAAAAATAAATATTCCCCCGAAATCAGCCGCCGCTAAAATTTTAATGGAAAGAAAAGGGCCGAAAAGAGAGCCCAAATTGAAAACTGTCAGATGCAATCCCCGGATCCTGCCGGAAAGACGGTCGCGAGAAAAAGATTCCAAAATTACATCTATCATTGTCCATTCCAAAGAATTAAAAACCAGATAAAGACCCAGGAGCGCGATGGACCAATAAGAAGGCTCTACCAAGGTGAGAGAGAATAAAATTCCGATTTTAGCTAAAAGAGTGAGCAAAAAAACCCTGGATTTTCCCCATTTTTTTACCAGTTTATGTAAATTAATAAGTAGAATCAAAACCACAACAAAGGTGGTTGTGTAAAAAAAACTGACATTTTCCGTTCCCGAAGCCAGTTTAAAATAGTAAGACATCACGTAAATTATGACGGCTTGAGAAAAACCAGTCAAAAAAGAGATAAAACTTATGAGCTTTATCTTTCTTTTTTCTGATTTTTCCGGTTGATCAAAAATCACTTTTTTTATTTTAAAAATTGCCATCTGGAGCGCGGTTCCAACCGGTTGACGGGCGAATGGGAACGGCGCGATAACGGCTTTTTAAAAAAAATTAAGCTATTCGGATAAAATTTCTGACACTTTTTTGGAAAGCCCGCTGGGAGTAATTTGAGTTTTGAGAAAAAAATTTTCTATGTCTAATTTTCTTATCTCTTTTTCAATTATTTTATCAATGGAAGCGGAAAGCATTATAATGGGAGTATTTTTAATTGTTTCCTCCATTTTTATTTTAGCCACGATTTCCGCTCCGCTCATAGTCGGCATAATCATATCCACTATGAACAAATCAAAATTTCCTTTGAGCGCTTCTTTAAACCCCCAGGCTCCGTTTTTGGCAAAAGTGACGGAAAAACCGTCCTGCCTTAACTTATTCCCGAACATATCCAGAAAAATATCTTCATCTTCAATCAATAAAATTCTCTTTTTCTTTTCTTTTTTTTCCTGGCCGTTGTTCTGGTTGTAAATTCTCTCTTCGTTCTTCTTTTGTTCCTCCAGCTGATCGGAAAGCCTTTGGACCTCCGCGACTAATTCGCTGGGATTGTAATTGGATTTGGTGATAAAGCCGTTGGCTCCCAAATCCATCGCCTTGTCCCTGTCTTCTTTTTGATTGAGATTGCTGAAAATAATAATCTTGATGTTGGCATCGTATTCTCCGCTTCTTAAACTTTTTGTTACCGCGAATCCGTCCATTTTCGGCATCATCAAATCCAGCAGAATAATGTCTATTTTTTCCTTTTTAGCCAAGTTCAAAACCTCTTCTCCGGAAACCGCCATCAAAACTTCAAAACCGGATTCGGAAAATTTCCTTTTGTATATTTCCGCGATCATCGAATCGTCCTCCACAATGACAATCTTCGTCATAAAATTTATTTTTAGAAAATACTGAACAATGATTATTCTTTTGTCATTCCGAGCGAAGTCGAGGAATCTAATTTAAATTATAATTAGATTGCCGCGGTCGTCCCGAAGCCTCGGGACTCCCTCGCAATGACAATTTTTCAGTAATTTCTTTTTAAATTATTTTTCCAATTTTTTAATTAATTCTTCTGTTTTCCAAATTTCCGTTTTTTCCGTCCGGCGCTCTTTCACTTCCACTCCGCCTTTTTCCAATGATTTCCGGCTCACAACCGCGCGGAAAGGAATGCCAATCAAATCCGCATCCGCGAATTTTTCTCCGGCGCTCACCTCTCTGTCATCATACAAAACCTCAATTTTTTTATCGGTTAATTCCTGATAAATTTTTTCCGCTTCGGTTTTCGCGCCCAAATCCAACAGATGAACCTGAAAAGGCGCCACGCTTTCCGGCCAGATAATTCCTTTTTCATCGTGATAGATTTCCACGACCGTTCCCATAAGCCTTCCCAGACCAATGCCGTAACAACCCATGATTATTTCTTGTTTTTTTCCGGCTTCATCAATCACGGTTAATTCAAAAGGCCCGGAAAATTTATTTTTTAAAGGAAAAATATTGCCGACTTCTATGGATTTTTCTTCCTGAAAATCGCTGCCGCCGCAATCTGGACATTTTTCTGTTTCATTTTTTATTTCCTTGTTGATAGCCAGCTGGCACTTTTGACAAATATAAATCGTATCTTCGCCGGCTGGCGTAATAGTTTGAAATTCATGGGAATATTTAGAGAAAGTTCCGCCCGAAGCAAAAGTTAAATATACTTTTAAGCCCAGCCGATTAAAAATTTTAAAATAAGCCTGCTTGGCCTTTTCATAGTAATTGTTAAAATCTTCCTCGCTGATGTGGAAAGAATATAAATCTTTCATTAAGAATTCCCGTCCCCTTAAGAGGCCTGATTTAGACCTTAATTCCATTCTGAATTTATTTTGAAACTGATACAGGCCGACAGGCAGATCGCGGTAAGAATTAATAAAAAGTTTAGCCAAAGGCGCCACCACTTCCTCGTGCGTCGGTCCCAGCGCCATTTCACGGCCTGAAGAATCTTTGACTTTATACAAATCATCCATGGCGTCCCAGCGCCCGGTTTTTTGCCAATTTTCCTTAGGCTGGAGCGTCGGCATCAAAATTTCCTGCCCGCCGATCGCGTTTATTTCTTCGCGGATGATATTTTCGATTTTTTTCATCACCCGCAGACCCAAAGGCAAAAAAGTATAAACTCCCGCCATTAATTTGTCCACGAATCCGGCCCGAATCAAAAGCCGGGCGTTTAAGCTTATTTCGTCTTTGGGGGCGTTTTTTTGCGTTTTAACAAACAGCTGCGATTGCTTCATATACGAGCATCTTAGCATAAATTCAAAGATTCACCAAAAACCTTTAAACTTTAAATTAACGGCTGTTTGAAAACGTTT
>Ga0066637_10000646_pt1 | contig 21535 bp, 23 predicted proteins | sample CryGeyCG2014_020_FD_62737 | JGI IMG/M metagenome (GOLD analysis project Ga0066637, IMG submission 62737) | Groundwater microbial communities from aquifer - Crystal Geyser CG08_land_8/20/14_0.20 | ecosystem: Environmental > Aquatic > Deep subsurface > Groundwater | place: USA: Utah: Grand County...
CCAATTTGAGTAAATGGGTTGGCAGTGTAGAGATATTGAGCCAAAAATGAAGTACTGGGTAATGAGTACTGAGTAGAGGTGGGTACTGGGTACTGAGTAATGGGTACTTCAGAAGGAATGGAAGAGGGAGAGGGATCTAGAAAGGGAGAATCTTCGGAAGAATCAGGAAATTCAGGCAAATTTGACATTTCCCCTGAAGGAACACTGTCTGTTTGTTTATCAAATAAATTCAAAAGATCAGAAAGACTTTGACCAGAAATTAGGGAATAGGCAGTTATCCCAGTCACTAATAAAACAACTGAGAAACACAAAGCAAGCACCCCAAACCGTATTCCATTAAGGAGCATTCTCGGCAGGTTCATATGCTAGTTTCCAACTAAGTAAATTATGTAAATATTGTGATTGATTTTTGGAAAAAATACAAGGGGGGATTTCTAATTGCTGAATTGTTAAATGGCTAAATTGTTAAATAAATAAATAAATTGTTGAATTGATAAATTGTTGAATTGTAGTAAGAAATATACATTGACTTTTTCATACATTTATCATACAATAAAAATATGCCTACTATAAATGTTTCTTTACCCGTAAAACTTAAAACCCAAGCAGAAGCCCTAGTAGAAGGGGGTTATTATTCTTCTTTTGGCGATCTATTAAGAGATTCTCTTCGCCGTTTAGTTGAAAAAGAAAGATATGACCTTTGGTTAGACGAGGTAAAATTAGATGTTAAAAAAGGCACTGCCGTAATTCTTAAATCCACCAAAGACGTTGACAAGTATTTAGATAAAATATGAACGAAGTAATCCTCTCTTCTTCATTTGATCGTCAACTTAGAAAACTAATTAAAAATTCTCCATCTCTTAAAAAGAAAGCATCGAAAGTATTAAAAATCCTCGTCGAAGATGTCCATCAACCGTCACTAAGACTTCATAAATTATCAGGAGAGAGCAACTGGTCTATTTCAGTCACAGATGATATTCGAATGATAATTCAGTTTGAAAATGAAAGAGTTTTTTGCCTTCGTATCGGCACCCACGACGAAGTATATTAAATGTAATTGGCGGTCACCTCAGGCGACCGCAGCTACCCTTCGACAAGCTCAGGGTGAACTACATGAAAAACACACATACCCGTCGACTAGTCGACGGGTAGATTACGCAACGATTCCGTAGAGACGTTCGAATAAGATAAATTACTTTAGTCCAGCTAGCAGTTGACAGAGATTCATTGAAAAAGCTAGTATCACTTCTAATGTCTAGACCCGATCCAAATTGGTTCGCGCTACTTTCAGAGTTGCTTGTTAATCTGTCCGCTGCATGGCTTGGCGCGGCCATCATCGTCCCTAATTTTCCGGGGTTAAAAACGCCGTTTAATTCGTTGGTCTTGACAATGGACATCTTATTCGCTATCTTGAGCTTGCTAATCGCTTTCAAGTTTAGAAAGTTATCAGAAAGATAAGTATGGTCAACGCATGGGATATCAACATTAGAGCAATTGTCGCCTTCGCCCTCACTCTGATTGCTGTTGGGGTTGTTTATATTGCCTTCAAACTCTCCGAAAGGAATCCTTCCAAGCCCTCCAGAGGTGATCGCTAATTTGCATGGAAAAGTGACCTTACAAAAAGTAATACTTTCTGTAAAGCGCATCTTACATATTTTCATTTGAGGTTCTTTATTGATTTCGGATAAAAAACAAGAGGGAAAAACAAATTGTTTAATTGCTAAATTGCTGAATTGTTAAACACAACACAGAACGTGCCTCTTCTAACAATCTAACAATTAAACAATTCAACAATAATACCTCTATGCTAGAATATCCCTATGCAAAAACGAGATTATTATGAAACTCTTGGAGTTAATAAAGGCGCCTCATCCGAGGAGCTTAAAAAGGCGTACCGAAAAATGGCCTCTAAATATCACCCTGATGTCAATAAATCTCCTGACGCGGAAGCAAAATTCAAAGAAATTAATGAAGCCTATCAAGTCCTCTCTGATCCGACTAAAAAACAAAACTACGACCAATTCGGCCACGCGGGGATGAATCAAGGGCAGGGATTTAATCCATTTGGCGAAGGCCAGCGCGGGCCTTTTACATATACATACCAAAGTGGTGGCGGAAATTATGATGAAAACTTTGGCGAAGGCTTGGGCGACATTTTTGAAATGTTTTTTGGGAGGGGCTTTCAGGCAAAAAGAAAAGGAGAGGATGTGGTTTATAGTCTGGTAGTTGATTTTGTGGATGCGGTTAAAGGAGGCATCAGGGATGTCAAAATCGGAGGAAAAACTTTGCGGGTTAAAATCCCAGAAGGCGCAAGAACCGGCACCAAAATTAGATTTTCCGGTGAGGGTGAGGAAGGCCCGAAAGGGGCTCCCAACGGTGATCTTTTCATCGTCCTCCAAGTTAGGCCGCATGAAAGTATGATTCGTCAAGGAGATGACATATTTTTAGAAAAAGAAATCAGCATGTATCAGGCGGCTCTTGGCGGGACAATTGAAATCCCGACGATCGACCCAAGCTCCCCAAATGGGATCAGAAATGTCGGGCTAAAAATTCCAGGCGGTACCCAACCGGGAGCGGAATTTAGGGTCAAAGGCAAGGGAATGCCAAAATACCAGTCCCGTGGGCAAGGGGATGTTTTTGTTAAGTTTAGAGTTACGATCCCAAAGAGCCTAAGCCGAGAAGAAAAACAGTTTTTTGAAAAGTTTAGCTAATTTGGTATAATCCAGTCCGTTTATGCCAATATCAGAATTTAACGCCGCCCTTAATCAGGTCTGCGCCGAGAAGGGAATCAGTCCGGAAGCAGTTTTAAGCACCATCAGATTGGCGCTCGTTTCCGCGTACAAAAAGGAATTCCCCGGCACGCCGGAGGAAGAACTGACCGCAGAAGTTGATGGAGAAACGGGAGAGATGAAAATTTTACAAAGCGGGAAAGATGTTACCCCGGCGGGGTTTGGAAGAATTGCCGCCCAAACGGCAAAGCAAGTCCTTTTGCAAAAGCTTCGCGAAGAGGAAAAGTCGGCGATGATTGCGGAATATGAACAGAAAATTGGCGCCGTTGTCACCGGCCATATTTTTCGGGTTGACGGGGGAGTGGTGGTAATTGAGCTTGGCAAAGGTCAGGGAATTATGCCTCAAAGCGAACAAATCCCTAATGAAATTTATCGAAATAATCAAAGAATTAAAGTTTTAGTCTCTGCTATTCGAGAGAGCGAAAAAGGCCAGCAAATAATTGTTTCTCGCTCCGATCCTCTATTTGTTTCAGAATTATTCGCCCTGGAAGTCCCAGAAATCCATTCCGGCGTAGTTAAAATTGAAGCAATCGCCAGGGAACCCGGCTCCCGCACAAAAGTGGCCGTTTCCTCAAGCGAAGAAAATGTCGACCCGATTGGTTCCTGCGTTGGTCAAAAGGGGGTTCGGGTTCAAGCGGTCGTTGCCGAACTTGGCAACGAAAAAATCGACATTGTTCCTTTTAATGATTCACTTGATAAGTTTATTTCCGCTTCCCTCTCCCCCGCAAAGACGCTCGATGTCGTCCTTGATCGGGATAATAAAGAGGCCAAAGTGACCGTCGCGGACGATCAACTTTCACTGGCCATCGGAAAAGAAGGTCAAAATGTTCGCTTAGCGGCCAAACTCACTGGATGGCATATTGATATCCGGGGGGCAGAAAGGCCGGAAGAAGCAAACGAAGATAATTTAGAAGCGACCGGTATCAGTAAACGTGCCATAAGGGCTCTTGGGGAAGCGGGCATTAAAACTCTCGCCGAACTCAAGGCAAAGACTTCCAAAGAGATTAAAGAAATCAAAGGGCTTGGACCAAAATCCTTGCAAGAAGTTCAGAAACTCCTTTAACCCGGTAGATAAAGTCTATTTAAATGACCCAAAAAATTGCTACGATTTTGCATATTAACCTAACCGACGGAACTTTTGCCATCAAGGTTAGGGAGGATCTTTGGCCGGTAATCGGTGGGGTTGGTTACGCCCTGTTTTTGCTTAAGGAAAATCCCGCTACTTCCATTATCGCAATTGGCCCATTAACCGGGGCTTTCCCCGGTTGCGATGTCGCCTATCTTAGCCAAGTGGATGCTGATAAAGAAAAGAAGGAAATTAGGGTCATAGAGATCCCGGGGGAACTCGCCCTTTCTCTTAAAAATTTAGGCTGGGATGCGATTACCATCGAAGGACAGGCAAAAAAACCGGTTCAAATTGAAACTTCCGGCGACACAGTGATTTCAATTCCCGGAAAAAATCTCGTCGAAATAAAGGTAAAATCGGACTCTATAAAAGAGGTGGTCGAAAAAGAAGGTTACCGGGAAATCTATGAAAAAGTCCTAACCGCCGTTTCGGCAATAACTGAGAAAGAAACCCCGTTAACGATTAATCTTGCCACTTGCCTTGGATCACGTGCAATTTATCAAGAAATTTTTGAAAGCATCCCTTTGGCTTTTGCGACCCTTAATAGCCTTGACATAAACTACTCCCACGAAGAACTGGAGGAAGGGCTTGAGATTGTTTATAATCTGAAGGAGGAGTTGAAATCGTTGATTTAAAATGCCATGCCCAAAGAAAATCTTTTTGTCGCGAATCTTAAGTGTAACCTTAATCTTACCGAATCCCTAAGATGGCTAAAGGGTTTTTTGGAAGGATTTAACGGCAATAACAAAGTGGTCATTTGCCCAGAAGCGCCCTTTTTGCTTCCTTTTAAAGAAAAAATACAAGGCAGGGAAAATATTACCCTTGGGATCCAAAATATTTCCCAATTCGAAGAAGGTCAGTATACCGGGGAAATCTCCGCCAGAGCCCTGGTTGGAATTACCGATTATGCTATCGTTGGTCATTCTGAAAGAAGAAAATATTTTAAAGAAACGGATGCAGAGGTCAGGGGAAAAATTGCTCTTTGTCAGAAATATGGAATAATGCCAATTGTCTGCGTTTCTAATGAAAGTGAGGTTTCGGAACTTTTAGGTAGTGAAGAGAATTTTATTGTTGCCTACGAACCTTTAACCGCGATTGGAACAGGGGAACCTGAGTCACCCGAGGAAGCGGAAAAGTTTTCCCAAAAAGTCAAAGAAATTCTTGGACTGGAAGTAAAAGTTCTTTACGGAGGAAGTGTAAATTCAGGTAACGTTAAAGCTTATCTTCAGCTTGAAAGTATAGAAGGAGTATTAGTTGGAGGGGCGAGCTTAGACATTATAGATTTTGTAAAAATAGTAAATTGATTGAAAATTTGTCATGCGCTATTTAGACGTTAAAAGAACAAAGAAAAAAGAAGTGAAAAAGAAATCGCCCATTTTTAAGGCGATATTTCTTGTTTTATTGGGGTTAGTAGTTGCCGGAATGGTTTGGGCCAGATCCCTTTCCCCGATGTCTGTTTTTTCTAAAATTATCAATCCTTCTGGGCTTAAACAGACGGACGGTCGGATAAATATTTTGCTTTTGGGCTTAGACACGAGACCCGATCGCCCTTCCAGCACCTTGACTGATACCGTAATAGTTGGCTCAATCGATAACGAAGGCAAAAACGCGACTCTTATTTCAATCCCTAGAGATTTGTGGGTGCCCATTGATGACGATTATTCTGGGAAAATAAACTCCGCCTACGCTATCGGCGAAGCGGATCAAGACAAGATCGATGGAGGAATAACCTTAGCCAAGGAAAAAGTGGAGGAGGTTTTGGGAATCCCGATTCACTATTACGCTTTAATAAATTTCGAAGGCTTTAAAAAAGCGATCGATATCTTAGGAGGGATTGAAGTAGATGTAGAAAATACTTTTGATGATTATCATTACCCCATCCCCGGGAGAGAAGAAGATACCTGCGGAATTACAGAGGACCCGATTAAAATCGAAGACGGGAAGGAGGCGACTCAATCAGCCGAAGAGATTTACCTTTGCCGATATGACCATTTGCATTTTGACAAAGGTTTAACCAAAATGGATGGAGAAACCGCCCTAAGGTATGCTAGATCTCGTTATGCGGTTGGGGTTGAAGGCGGAGATTTCGCTAGGGCAAAAAGGCAACAAAAAGTGATTATTGCCGCTAAAAATAAACTCCTTTCCCTGCCAACCCTTCTTAATCCGGGAAAGCTTAAGGAACTTTATGATGCTTATGGTGAGTTTGTAGAAACGGATTTGGGGATTTCTGAGGGACAGCGCCTTTTAGAAATTTCTCAAAAACTTGAGAAGGAGACAATCAAGAACGCTGTTATTGACAAAGATTCGGAACTGGTCGTTTCCCCGATTGATAGCGATCCTTATCTCGGAGCTTCAGTTTTAATCCCAAAGGGGGGGGATTTTTCCCAAATTCAAGCCTTTATCCAACGACTTCTCTTTGAGTAATCTAACTATGCTTTTTCTTTTTTTGGGAGATCCCAAAACAACCCGCCTCAATATTATAAGTTTTCAAAAGAAGTACGCTGAGCAAAATATTATCGTTAGGAATGAAATAGAGTCAATTTCGGAATTTTTGAAAAAGTCGGCGGGCGCTTCCCTTTTTGGAGGGGCGAGTCTACTTCTGATTGAAACGAAAAAAAATGATGCGGAACTAAAAGAGGAAATTACTTTAAAAGAGCTTTCTCAATTTGGAAAAGACTCTGATATCGCCATCACCATTACGGAAAATTTGCCAAAAACCCATCCTTTGAGGAAACTGATTTCAGAAGAAGGCAAGTTAATTGAGGCGGCGGAAGTCCCAAAAAGTGTTTTTCCGTTCTTGGACGCGCTAAGTTCGAAAAATCCAGGGAGAGTTTTTTCTGAACTTGAGAAGCTCCTTAATGACGGGAATGAGCCGGTTTTTGTAAATCTTATGGTTGCCTATGCCTTAAGAAATCTCGTTCGGGTAAAATTTGGGGCGGTGGCGGGAATTAACCCCTACGTAGTTAAAAAAACAAAAGCGCGGGTTGACGGCTTTTCGGAGGAAAAACTGAAAGCTCTTTTTTTAAAGGTGAAGGAGAATGACAAAGCCTTTAAATCGGGAGAAAACGAAAAGAGGTTGCTACAAACTCTGGTTTATGCGTTCATAAATTGATAAACTGGAATCTGCCCTATGTTTAAGCCCTACCGATTTGAAAAAAAAGGGATGAGTTTTAGCGCTCGACCAGAAGTCGTCCCGACTTTGGCGGGCGCCCTGCCCAACCCCCCAGGAAAATTTTTGTCTCCAAAGAAATAATTAAGGAATCTTTTTCCGCTATTTTCATTTTTCTAGGAGTGGGAATTTTATCCAACCAGGTGATTATTCCATCGCTTAATATTCATGATGAAATCTACGAATTTGCGGACGCGGGGGTGATTTTGGGGATTGAAACGGAAGAGCGAGAAATCATAAAAGAAGAAGATTTTACTTTCTCCGAACTTTCTAAAGATTTTCTGCCGGAAGTGAAAATAGAAAGGGCCCTTCCGGAAATTTTTTATCTGTCCGTGCCAAAACTTGGCATTGACAAAGCAGAGGTCTCCACTAATTCGGGAGATTTAAAACCCGATAAAATGATTGGGCATTATAAGGGATCAGGAATCCCGGGAGAAAGTGGCAATGTTTTCTTGTACGGACACTCGGTCCTTCCCTGGTTTTTTAACCCCAAAAATCCGATGACCGTCTTCTCCACTCTGCCAGATCTTACCGTAGGCGATAAAATTAGTGTTTTTTTTGAAGCAAAGGAATACATTTACAAAGTGGAATCTCTAAAAACGGTCAATCCGAATGAAGTCAATCCGCTTTGGAAACCTGAGGGTGGCGGCAAATACATTACTCTAATGACCTGCGTTCCTCCTGGATTAAAAACAAAAAGGTTACTGGTGGTTGCAAAGGAAGACTAATTTTTCTTAAGAGGTCCGTCCCTCCCAGAAATACCCGCTCCTGCTTTAGAGGGACGGACCTCAAAAGCGAGTTCATTCCTGCGTCTTCGTGGTAAAACTAAACGGAACGTCCCCCAATCCATTCCCAAAGGATTTATCATTCACCCCAACTTTAAAGTAGTAGGTTTCTCCCGGAAACAAATCAGGAAGAACAATCACATGGGAGCGAGATAAACTTCCCTCGGTAACGGTTTTACCTAAAGAATCGTCAAGGCCATATTCAACAAAACCATAAGCGTCCTTAGTAGTATTATAAAAAATGGAAGCAGAGGTTTCACCAACTGAAAGCACTTTTACATTTTCTGCCTTAGGAGAAACAAAAGCTTTTAAACTAATTCCCTGATCTTTTTGAAAATAAGAACCCCCGGCGAGGATTGCCCCGGTAGATAGAGTAAGAAGAAGAAAAGTTTTCAAACCTTTTTTCGCTTCGAAGGAATTCATCCATTAATCTTTTTCTCAAAGTCAAGCCACCCACGATCAACTAGGTATAGGTATCCTCCGAAGGCGATCAAGCCAAAGCCCAAGAGGAAGATGAACAAAGTAATCGAACCGCTTCCAGTGTCAAATACCACCGGCGCGCTTGACGCTTGAGGCGCAGTTCCCGTCCCCCCTTGCGGGGCGGTCGTCGTAGGAGCTATCAGGGTCGTCTCAGAAGTGGTTATCGCCACCGTACAAACACTCAAGACATCTCCCCAATTATCCGCCGTCCAAGCTCCCTCACTATCTCGCATCCTGACTTTTGCTGTAAACAACCCTTTCTTGTTGTAAGTATGAGAGGTGCTACTCTTTGTCGTTTGTTCCGTGTTTCCATCACCAAAGTCAAACTCGTAAAAAGTGATCTGATGGGTGCTTTCGGAGGTGGCGGCAAATTCCACCTTAAGAGGGATTAACCCGTTAGTTAAGCTCGCGGAAAGTGAGGTACAAGAAAGAGAAACGGGAGAAACAGTCACATTTACCTCGGCTTTACAATTTTCGCTTTCGGCAGTTTTACCATCAGCGTCTTTTACAGAAACGGCGATCGTGTAAGTGGTATTAGCAACTACCTCGGCGGGGACGGTAAAGGTAGCCGAATCAGAATCGCCTGAGGAAAGCTTTCCCCCACTCCCCGTCCAAGTATATTTATAAGGAGATTTCCCTCCGGAGGCACTGGCCTTAAGAACACTTGATTGGCCTGGACGCAAACTTACTACCTTTGGGTTAACGCTATCGCAAGCCAAAGGAATCGGTTTTTCGGTAGCGGTGAAGGTGAGGCAACAGTTATCAGCAGGGGCAGTCGTTGTCTCGGCCGCTTGTTCTTTGGTGGGAACGGTTGATTTTTCCGGTCGGCGAAGGAAAAGGGCCATACCAATTGAGGCAACTCCCAAAAAGAGCGAGGCGGCAAATATGGAAATCAAAACTTTTTTGTTGTTCATTTATTTATTTACCAAGTAGCGGTACATTCCCCGCTCGCATTACAGAAACGAGCGCAAACACCGTAATCCCCTGTTTCTGGAATTTTATAAGTTAAGGTAGAAACATATTTACCTGTTTTTAGCTCTAAGGTGCAGGCAGGGTCTTCCTTCGGACAAACTACCGTCTGGGTGGTTTTGTTAGGAAGAGTAATTTTAAATTCCGATTTTACGGGAACGATACTTGCATCTTTTGTGCTTGCGGTGAATGACACATTTTGACCTTTTGCCAACTCTCCCGTCGGGCTTCTCGTAATATTATCGCAACTCATCTCCCTCGATGGTGGCGGAGGAGGAGGAGGCGGCGGCGGTGTTTCTGTGGAACAATCATTTGGTCCTTTCCATAAACAATATCCTTCGTTATCGTCCGCCTGAACTACCCCGCAGGGAAAACTCTCGCTGGTAATTTTTCGCGTCAAAGAACCTCCGCTCCGAGAAAGCGGCTGACAGTCTGTTTCGCAGTTACCCTGAACTTTATCGCAGTAACATATCTGATAACCTCCGCTAGCGTTGGGGGTGGTAGTAACCGTGTAAATGATCTGACCATCCCCCGAAACAGTAATTTTTGGGCAACCTTCCTGACCATCACACAAAACATCCGTCGCCGCTCCGTTTTTAAAATAGCAGGAAGTGGTCCCATCACCACCACCAAAATCTCCAACCTGACAAGTACAATCAGCCGCGCACGTAGCGCTTTGATTATTTAATACCAATCGACAACGCTCATTTGATCGCCAACCAACACAAGTACCTCCGGAACAAGTACAACTATCGCAACAATCTCCACAACCTTTGTAAGAATTATTTGGATCCGAGGTAGTGCAGTCAGCATTAGTCGAGCAAGTAGTCCCGGAAACCCCCTTCTTATCCTCAGGAGGAGCCTCAACCACTTCCGGCTGACAGGTACAATCAGCACCGCAAATTTCACCGGCCGCGCATTTATTAAGATCCTCATAACGATTACAGGTACCACCATTACACCAACCTTCGGTACAACAGCCAATCGGCTTTTGGCAATCTGATGTGCTCGCGCAAGTCCCAAAAGGAATGGAGCGGGCGGCGCTGGTATCAATCTCGTCCGCTTTTCTTTGTTTCGAAAGATGAAGGGCAACAAAAATGCTCACTCCCGATAAAACTACGGAAATGATAAAAATGATCACCAGGGCGGTTTTGTTTTTAAGTAGCGATCTCATTTGTAAAACGACTTTTCAAAAGAACGAACCCGCGATTTTTTAATCATTGAAGAAACGTGAATCAGTTGAGAAAACGTTCCCAAGGAAATGAAGATAAGCCCCGCCAAACCAAGAAGGGCGGTCGGACCGACGGATCCTCCATCAATCGCGGTTGCGGAACAGCTCGCTCCGGCGGAAGCGCAACCATTAAGATTTGCCCCACTTCCCGAAACAGATACACAAGCGTTGTTCATACAAGCGAGGTGGTAACCACCGGAAGTCCCCGAGGAGCCAGAGGTATCAGAATAATCATCATCGTCGCCAGTATCATCATCAGCACCTGCACCTGTCCCTCCCACAAGGGTATAAACCCCAGAAGTAGAGGTCGTCAGATCAAAAACATTTGAGCTGTCGGAGAGAAGCCTAATGGCACTGCTACTGGAAAAATTTACCTGGCTAACCCCCGCTTTTAATGCTTGAAAGGTAATTGTGGCAAAAAGTCCGTCCGCGCCAGTAAACCCCGGCGGGACAACTCCTCCTACCAAATTAATAGTACCCGCGACGTTGTCATATTTATTTTCCGGCCAAATACCGACCACAAATGAGCCGGCGGTCGAGATACTATTAACTTTCAAAAGGGTGGTGTCGAAGGTAAGATAAGCTTTAACCGTGTTTATTGCTTGACCGCCGGTATTTACTCTGATGGCGACGGTAAACGTATCACCAATATCATAGTTACCAGAGACGGGCACGGTCTTCATCGTTGCGGAGATCGCGTAAGCCTCCCCAGGAGATAGGACAAAAAGAGATAAAACTATCGAAAAAAGTATCGGCAGGAATTTTTTCATCGCTTTATTAAGTTTATCAGAAAAAATCAAATGTCAAAATAAGTAATTTTTATCCCGTCCAGTGACTTAATAAAATACTTAAATCAGCATCATCTACTAATCCATCTTTATTAAAATCAACGCTGATAATATCTGTGGTCGCCCCCCATTTTCCAAGAAGAACGGAAAGGTCGTAATCATCAACTAAACTATCCCCGTTAATATCTCCGAGTAATTCACTAGATTCTATTTTATAACTTCCCTTAGAAGAAGGGATCGCCAAAAAATCCTGACCGTCGGATTTACGAGTAATGATGCTTTCGGCGGCGTCAAAGGTTAATTCCACCGGATTGTTCGCGGGAGTGTCCGTCGCTTTAAAGGTAACCGTCGCCAAAGTAACCTTTTCGGTCGTTTTGTAACCAGTAATCGTCGTATTAGCGCAGGAAATATCGACAAGGGCCTTACCGCCCCCAAAGGTCACTTTATTTACCGGGCAATTCCAATCTTCTTTTTTAAATTCCGGTCCAAGTTCAACTTGGGTACCATTAGCCAACTCATCCGAATCGATGACGGTAAATATCGGCGTGTCTTCAGAGTAGTTATAAATTAATCTGACCGCAAGAGCGGCAATATAGATCGGATTCGCTCCCAAGTCGAACTTAACAGCGACGGGGAAGCTTTGATCAATTCGATAAGTGCCGGAAGCGGGCGATAGTTCCACATTAAATTCCCCTCCCTCGACCGACGCCTTCTGACGAGATCTAATCATCTGCAAGCTTGCGTAAACAAGCATCGGCAAAAAGACAAGCAGAAATATCGCCGAGAGGATTTTGATTGCTTTTTTAAGCTTAGAATTACTTTGTTCCATAAATTACTGAGTGACAGAAATGGCGGCTCCCTCAAATCTAGCTGGAAATTTAGTGTTTTCTTTAGTAATGACCATTGACTGCTCCTCGTCAAAGCTCAAATTTACTTCGCCCGTCTCTTTCCCAATAAAAGAAATTTCGGCCAACGGAAGGTTTCCGGAAAAAGCGTACCCTTCCGGAGACGCGTAAACAAGAGCTAAGTCAATGACGGTTCTATTATTTTCATCATCATAGTAGAAATCTTCTTTGAACGGCTGTTTTTGCCAGCCAGAGTTTATTACCTTAGGTGATGGCGTAATTACGGGATCAATTTTACCGGAAATAAAAACTCTCATCGACACTCCTGAAAGTGACTCTTCTGGACCAAGAATGGCTACAGAAACGGTCGCCATTTTCCCAAGGGAAACCTCTTGCGTTTTTGGGAAAATCCCCATTAAAGTCATTGTCTCAAGTCTGGGAACGGCAATCCTAGAGATCTCCCCTCTTTGAGTGTAAACCGAGACAAGACTCACAAAAATTATGGCAATCGCAATAAACAAACAAAGTTTTTTATTCATCACCGGCCACCTCCAAGGCAGTATAATTAGAAAGTACAATTGATAGGTCAACTACATTTATAATACCATCTCCATTGACATCATACACTTTTTTCGAATCTTCTTGGTTGGCAAGGGGCACAGAAATATCACTAAAAACAGAAAGGAATTTGGTAATGTCATCAAGTTTTATTTTGTTATCTTCCGTATAATCACCAACTTTAACCGTAGTATTAGAATCGCCCACGGTAGTCACTAAACTCGAAAACTCAACTTGCTCACTAATAATCTTTTGCAAGTATCCTTCCGGTTTTACGATAACACGATATTCCTTAGTAAGATCCACGGAAGCGGCTTCCAAATCAAGGGTAATCCGACAAACGGTGTTGTTAGAAAACGAACAGAATTTATTAAGATCATAAAGATCATCCCCAGAAGTACTCGCTAAGGACAAAGCCACAGATCTTATCCTGTTTTCACTTCCAAGAGGAGACATTCCCTGAAGAGAAAAATCTACGTTTAACTTATGATGATCCGCGGGAATCTCCTCTTCAACTACAACCCCGCCTGTTGCCGTAGCCGTTAAGCCCCCCGCATCTTTAACTTCCACTTTGATTGTTTTTGTACCTGTTGTTGTATAAGCGTGAGTGACAGTTTTGGTGGTAGAAAAAGTGGTATCCCAAGTGCCATCTCCCTCCCAATCAAAACGGACTTCTAAAGAGGCGGCGGCGGTTTCTGTGTCGGTTGAAGCGCTCGCATCGGCGCTAAATTGCTCGTTAACTTTAGCAGTTGATGGAGTAACTGCCAGCCTCGCTATTGGCGCCGTATTTTCCCCTGGAGGTGGGGGCGGTTCCGTCCCTCCGCCTGCTAGGGTAAATTCAATCGGACTCGGCCGATTCATCGTCGCGGAGTTAAGATCAACTACACTGTGCAAAACAGAAGAGTCGTTAGTGGTTTCCTGATCTAAGCTCCTATAAGTAACGGAAATTTTATCCGCCGAAGATCCTACCGCATCGGTTATGTAAGAAAGATAAGCGCCCAAGTTATCTTTTTGAAGGGCATTAGCAATATCCATCACCCACTTTCCGTTATTATCAGAAATGGAGGAAAGGATATTTGACTTGGTAGCACCCGTACCAGAAACAACTTTAGCGTAAACTAAAGCTCCCGGACCATTTTCCCCAGTAGCTGTTCCCCAGATAGGATGGGGACGAAAAAAATCTTGGTTGGCGTTTGCTTCCGTACTGGTTGCTCCCAAAACGCTCGGAGCGGTCGGCAAATCCACCGTAATATAATCTCCTCCTTCGGCGGGAGTTTCGATCGAGCCTCCGTAGGCTTTGGTGCCGGAATTAATCTTAAATTTAATTTTCCCGTCGGCCGGCCTAGGGCTTAATTGCAAAGAAACATGGTGGGTGCGAGAGTTTGCAACATAAGTCAGTGAGTTACTTGCCCGATCATCTGCTTTTGTGTTTGTGGCAGTACCTTGAAGATAGGTTAAGTAACCGGTCGTCTGGGCATCAGACACCCAAGAAACTGATAATCCTTGGGAGTTTAAATTGGAGATAACCACTCTTTTGGGAATGGATTCGGGGGCCGCTTTAATGTAGGGTGAAATAGTTTTGTAGGCGGCAAAAAGGATGACGGGTAAAATTAGTAGCGAAACAAGGCTAACCAACAAGCCCGCTACTTGCTTTTTTGAAAAAGGAGAATAGTTTTTAAAAAAATTTATCGGCAGGGACATTACTCGGAAAAGTATAAATCAAAAGAGGATGGAAAACAATAACTTTTCGGGGATTACGTATTCGATTACGTAATCCTACTCACTCTCAATTTCTCGCCCCGACAATACTTTAAACCCGACTGGTTTAAAAAGGCTTAACCATCAATTGTTTTGGACTTTGTTGATAATTTACAACAGGATGTGCTATAGTACGGGTCGTAACAACAGTGAGACTTTACAGGTAAAGGGTGAAAGCCTAATGACAAAAAGGAGGTAGCAAGAAATGTCACCGAACTGTGGTCCCGATCCTAAAGATGCGGATTATTATACCGACGATGAAGGAACCGTTCACTCGATGGATCAGTATGAGAGGGAGACGGAAGAGGCTGAAGAAGACGACGACGGAGATGACGAGGAAGACGAAGAGTAGTGTTTTAACCATTGGGGAGATCAATCGTGGAAGCGTGACGATTTCTCCCCACATTTTTGTTATACTTCTTTTACGCGAGTTCGCAATGCGACGAGCATTAGAGAATACATAATCGACTAACGAGGGTTACATACTCGAGTTAGACGGGGATATAATGATTTCGCTTGGTTATTCAAGAAGTAGACTATGCCCTACAAAACACTCACTTTCAGTGACTTTGGAATTAATAAAACTGCAACTACTTTGAAGAACGGTCTTAGAGTGGTCATTTTCGAGCGTAAAGGTTCTCCGCTCGCTTTAAGACTTTGCTTTTTAGCTGGAGCGAGATTTGATCCTCTTGGCAAAGAAGGATTATCCCATTTTACAGAGCATCTTATTATTTCAGGCACAAAAAGTTATCCCTCAAAAGATAAACTGGCAATGTCCATTGAAGAGTTGGGAGGAACAATTTCTGCCTTTACATCCTCTGAAGTACTTGGAGTAGAGATAGAACTCGGAGACGCGTCAGATCTAGAACATGCGTGTGAAGTTCTGAACGAAATGATCAATGCCTCATTAGTTCTTCCAAAAATGGTAGAAAGCGAGCGAGGAGCCACTCTTAGCGAATTGGAGAGGCGAGAGTCAAATCCAGAAAAAATGATTGGTGTTTTGGCAAAGATGTTGCTATACCAAGGAACCGATATGGGACATCCGACGATCGGAACACGGGAGTCAATTGCAAAAATTAGCAGGGAAGATGTTGTTTCGTACATAAAAAATCTCTTAACCAGCGGAAGAGCATTGCTCGCTATTTCTGGTGAAATCGAGCCAACAGAAGCCATTAAGGTGATTGAAAACTCTTTAAATATTCCTTTTTCTGAAACTCTCCTACCCTTTGAAAAATTACCAATCCTTCGCAACAAATCTATTTCCGTAAAAAACTATCCTTCCGGTCAAGTATTTTTAGATCTTGGTTTCCGCACCTGTTCCTATTTTGATAAAGATGAACTTGCCCTCGGCGGTCTCGCCTCGATTATCGGTGGAGGAAGAGCTTCAAGACTTGTCAAAAAACTGCGTTATGAGAGAGGTCTCGTTTATGGGGCGCGTTGTTACTCTTCGTGTGGTTACGATTCGGGCGAATGGGGAGTAGAAACTTCAACCGACAAGAAAAATCTTCCTGAAGTGCTAAAAATTATTGCCGAGGTTATTGATGAAGCTCGAGAAGGAAAAATTACATCGGACGAGCTTGATTTCGCTAAAGCAAGAACAATCAAGTCGTCTAAATTAAGTACTCAAACATCAATGTCTTGGATCAGAAAGCACGCCTATGGTGAGTTAACTGGACCTAACCAGTATCTTAACTTCCCCGATTTTCTTAACGAGATATCGAAAATATCACTTGACGATATTCATCAAGTAGCCAAGAAATACTTGAGAAACGACTCTTTGTACCTTACCCTTTGTGGCCCTGCTTCAGAAGAAGAAGTTAAGTTTGAACTCTAACAACTGTTACTCAATCTCCCTCCAAGAAACACCAGTAGTCTTTTCGCACCCGTGACGATTTCACAGACATGACGTAAAAAAGCATTTCTGGTAAAATCCCGGATACTAGCTTGCGTAAACATTATTATGACCAAACCAATCCATATTTTAAGCTTCCCCGCCCGTCATCCATATATGAGTAAATTTGATGATGGAGTAAATATTAAGTTCGTAAATCCCGATACCGATTTGCTTAATCAACAATTTTACGATCTAGTATCGCTGAATAACCAATATCCTCCTTCCAGCTACGATGTCGCGCATATACACTTTTCTTTCGATAAAGTCCCCCTAGACGGTTTCAAAAAGCTTTTAGAATACTTTAAATCAGTTAACAAACCTATTGTATGGACAACGCATAGTTTGGAGTGTTTACGAATTCGGAACTACGGAAATGGGGAATATCAAAAATTACTTTTTAATTACGCTGACAAGTTAATAAGCCCTACTAAAGGGTGTAAAAAATATTTGTTAGAAAAATATGGAGAGCACCGGGAAAAGATTGAAGTAATACCTCTCGGATATATGGCGAGTCCCAGTGACGTAGAAAGAATACAAAAGAAAGTTTTTAAGGATAAAACCTTATTTACCATGCTAATAGGAGATTTCAGAGAAAATAAAGAAGTAATTCAATCAGTGATAAATTTCCTCCAATGTTCAACCTTAAAGAGATGTAAACTCCAATTAATATATAAACCCATAAACCTTTATGAAGAGGGCTTCAATAACTTAAACGAAACCATGATAACTTTCTTTAAACTTACACAACATCCGAGAATTTCTAATATATCCTTACCTTTCATCCCTAACGATCTATTGGTGGAGGCTTTCTTAAAAAGTCATGCGGTAATACTTTCATGCAAGTGGGGAACACACAGCGGGCAAGTAGAATTGGCAAAAGATTGTGGTTGCCATGTAATTGTAACTGATGTAGGTTACTACAAAGAACAATGGGATAAAATAAACATTTGGAATATTTCTGATAATAAGTACGAAGAATTCCCTAGTAGATACACTAATTGTTTAACAGAAGTTTTCGGAAAAGAACCATTAACGCCCGCGGGTTATTCTAGGCAAGAAGAATTAAAGGAAATAATCCGACAACATGTAAAAGTGTATACAGAACTGATTAGTAAAAGCGAGCGAAAATAACTCTTTTGTTGGAAGGTTTTCCGCTTAGAATACATTTCCCCTCGGATTCCCCTTCTGAAAATGGGATACATCTAATGGTTGCTTTAGTCTTTTCTTTTATCTCCGCTTCGGTAGACGCCTCTCCAGACCAATGAGCCAATACAAAATTTCCATTCTCAATTTCTTTCACAAAATCTTCCCATGTGGACACCTCTTTAGTTTTTTCATTTCTAAATTTCAGAGCTTTGTTAAACAAATTATTTTGAATATCTTTTAATAAAGCCGATATTCTGTCATTAACAAGTGAAAATACAACATTTTCTTTATCTCCTGTATCCCTTCTTACTAATATTACGGACTCGTTTTTAAGGTCTCTTGGACCTATCTCAAGTCTCACTGGAATCCCGCGCTTTTCCCAATAATAATATTTTTCACCAGGATGCAGACCATCTCGCTCATCAACCTTTACATGTAAGTTCAAATCATTAACTAGATTATTTTTTATTTCCCTTGCCTTATTAATAACAGCTTCTTTGTCAATGTCCTTACTCCAAATTGGCACTATAACAACATGAATAGGTGCGATTTTTGGCGGTATAACTAAGCCCTTATCATCAGAGTGCGCCATTATAAAACCCCCAATCGTTCGCGTGCTTAAACCCCAACTAGTTTGCCAAATATATTCTGACGAACTGTCCTCCTTGTTAAAAGTAATATTAAAAGCTTTAGCAAAATTTTGACCCAAGTTATGAGATGTTGCCAGTTGCAGCGCCTTTCCGTCTTGCATCATAGCCTCAATCGTGTAGGTATGCATAGCTCCAGCAAACCTTTCAGACTCCGATTTAATCCCGGGTATAACCGGTATTGCTAAATAATCCTCTATAAACTCCCGATACACGTTTAGCATTGTTCTGGCCATATCATCAGCCTCTTCATAAGTTGCGTGTGCTGTATGACCCTCCTGCCATAAAAATTCGGTAGTTCTTAAAAATAACCGTGGTCGTAACTCCCACCTCACTACATTTACCCACTGGTTAATAATAATCGGCAAATCACGATGAGAGCCAATCCATCTAGAAAAAGCATCATAAATAATTGTTTCAGAGGTAGGTCTAACAATTAAGGCTTCTTGAAGCTTTTTTCCTCCTGCATACGTTACGACTGCAACTTCGGGAGAAAATCCTTCCACATGGCTTTCCTCTTTTTTAAGAAAGCTCTCTGGAATGAACATAGGGAAATATACATTTTCAACACCTAACTCTTTAAATCTTTTGTCTAAAACTTCCCTTATATTTTCCCACATGGAATAACCATATGGTTTGATAATCATGGTTCCTTTAACAGGACCGTGTTCTGCCAAATCTGCGGATTCGATTATATCTTGATACCAAGCGGAAAAATCTTGGCTTCTCGGGGTTATTTTTTTGTTATTATTCGCTGTCAGCATAGTATTAACATCGTCACCGTATTGTGATTATAAGTCATCTAGCTAATAAAACAAACATTCTGTTCATAATGGCTCCTCAAAATACCATATAGAGTCGGGGTTAACAAGTATTCTCACATCCTCGGACATAAAAAGTGTAATAGGAGAAAATCCTTTTACTGTAAGGGTGGCATTTTTTATAACTACCCCACTATTTTCGGGAATAGCAATTACAGGCGATTTTTTATTTTTTAAAAAATCCAGTATTTTAGGTTCTCTTTCTAAGTTGTAGTGGCAAAATATCGAAAAATCACCCACTAAACCTAACCCGTCATCGGACATAAGATCTTCCGGGGGCACTTCCCCAAACACAGACACGAATTTTCCCAGAATGATAGCTCCAGTACTTCCTCCGTATAAATAACCACCCGTATCCAAAAATGTTTTTAAAATATTAATAAACCCGGTCCCTTTGAATTGTTTCATTAACAAATAGCTATTCTTTCCCCCACCTATGTATATAGCGTCTGTTTCGGGAAGATCTGAGTAGGATTTATGGTTAAGATCCACCCACATTTCTATATCTAAAGGTTTTTCTGAATAAGGGTTCAAGGCACCAGTGATCCACTCATAGCACTCATCATAACCCACAAAAGACCTTTGCAGACCAACAGGAATATACAAAACTTTTCTATTTTTAAGAGTGGATACGAAATGTGAATCTAATAATTTAGTGTCCGGTGCACGACCACCCCCACTTATAAATAAAATCCCTTTGCTATTCATGTTAATGCTAACACAACGTAAATTGCTGTTTTAATAACGCCTCTGTAAGGTTAGGAATATTCAACACTTCAAGCTTGATTAAGCTTTCCAGACCCGCAATATTATCAAAACCTTGGGGTATGGTTACTAATAATATCCACGGATCTGTCAATGATCGCCCGCTTTGGCTTACAATGCAGACTTCGTTAGAAATTCCAAAGTTGTCATATATTTTCTTAGCCATCTCGTTAGCCGCAAGGTAATAAATCTTTCCAATATGATAAACAGGGTTCTTACCGCAGACGCCCTCCATACTCATGATTCTAAAAGGTGCGATAATACCATTTATTCTGTTGCCTCTACCCACCAAACCCTCATCCCCACTCTCAATAGAAGATCCTGTAGCTGTTAAATAGATCTCTCCATTGCCAAAATTGTCTCTGGTGTTAATGCTAAGTTCAAAACTATCCATTGAGTACTTTTTGGCAATGCCCCGAATTAATTTCTCTGAATAAATCAGATTCTTTTTATAGTCAGACATACTACCTACATACTTGGCTATTTGAGGTATGCATAAAGTAATGTGATAGTCCTTTTGATTTCTAAACCCCATAACTTTAATATCACTTCCTATCCATGGGTTATTTCTCCTAGTATCTTCGGAGTTTAGGGTGTTTTCTATCTCCAAAATGAACTTTTCTAATTGGGACAAAGGCGCAAACCCAACACCTAAAGAAGTGTCGTTAGATACAAGGTGTTTTAACTCTTGAAGATCATCTAGACTTCTAGGTTCAAACCAATATTTACGTGTACCATAACTCGCTTCCTGAAGATCTGTCTTACCGGGACTACTCTTATTACTCAGGTTATAATGGAACTCTAAATCCTTATTTACATTAATTTGGGGAAGTTTACTTGCTAAAAATTCTTTACTCCATTTAATTAATAGTTTCTCTACAGGTATTAACTCGTTTCCAAATCTAGTTGACGCCCTTCCATTTAATAATACTCGTATTGGATTTATTAAATATCCCATCCCAAATTTCACATAAGAGGAACCGCCAAGTAAGCCTATCTTATCAAAATTATGATGTAGAATGGCGCCAAATCTGTCTTTAGTGTATAGGGAGTATTCAACAGAGAGATATTCTGCCAAAGAATCGGAAAGGGTGTCAGGATGTCCCAGCCCTTTCCTTTCAACAAATTCTACGGGAGATTCAATGTAGTTCTTACGCACAAATTGCAACAGCATGCTCGGCAGTATAACACAAATCTTTTCTTCTTCAGATCCTATAGACAATTCTACTCAATCTCCCTCCAAGAAACACCAGTTTTAGCTAGGGAGATAGGAAAAAGGGAAACATCAAGAAGGAAGGGTTGATAGGTAAAAATTTCGGATGGAGTAAGATTTTCATCGGTTACGTCCCGATCCCGGTTGAGATCTACGTTGACTTTAGCATAAAGCATGCCATTGATTTTAAGCTGCTTATCCGTCATTGAGCCGTTTGAATAGGTAACGATCGTTCGATTAACGGCAATAAAAACCCCATCAATATTTTCCGCAGGGGCTTGGAATCTAATCTGACCATCTTTAACAATAAGGATAATGGTTGAGTTTGGAGAAGCCTTTTGATTCTTAGCTAGTTTCTTAACTAAGACATTACCTCCCCTTGAAAGAAGAATGGCCACCCCGGGCGCACCGGGATCGGCGGCGCCCCCCGGCCCTAGCTTGTACCCTGGGGTATTGACATCGACCTCTGTCGCTCCATCCGAGAGATGGTAAATTCCACCCACCTCAAGATTTCCCCAAGACAGGGGCGTGGTTTCTGGCATAGCCCAAAG
>Ga0066637_10000647_pt1 | contig 21529 bp, 21 predicted proteins | sample CryGeyCG2014_020_FD_62737 | JGI IMG/M metagenome (GOLD analysis project Ga0066637, IMG submission 62737) | Groundwater microbial communities from aquifer - Crystal Geyser CG08_land_8/20/14_0.20 | ecosystem: Environmental > Aquatic > Deep subsurface > Groundwater | place: USA: Utah: Grand County...
AATGCGGCAATTATTTATTGTATCTAAAATTTTATCTTTAACGCCTGAACGCAAAAGACCGGCCCGGCGGTAAATATCAAAAACATGAAAATTGTGATAGTGATTGATTATTGTTTCTTGAACTCACCTCCAAGTAATTTGACATTTTGGAAAAATAATTTATAATAGAATAAAAGTTCCAGCCAATCCGAAAACGAGAGGTCTTTAAAATGTATGGAATAGTTAAGTTATACGAAAAAATTGCGTCAAAAATAACTTTACTGGAAAAAATTTATATAAAACTCTGCTCAAAGATGATAAAAAACGAGATTTTGGGAACAGAAATAACACCTGCTGACAAAATTCTTCACATAGGATGCGGGTCCATCCCTTACACCGCCCTTCTAATAACAAACGCGACTAAAACGCCCGTAACGGCAATAGACAACGATCCTGACGCAATCAGAAATGCCAAAATTCTCATAAAAAAAACCGGGAAAAATTATCCTTTAGTCACGCTACAATGTGCCGATGGAAACGATATTGCCGTTTCAGATTTTGACGTAATTTTTGTTTCAAATAGTGTAAAGCCAAAAAAGATTATTCTTGAAAGAATAATCTCATCCATGAAAGAAGGAGCACGGCTCGTTTACAGAAACCCGATTAAAATTTTTGGACTTTCATACGATTATGAGACAGTAATAGTGAAAGGCGGAAAATCAATGAAACATATAAAACATAGTTTTTTGGTTCTCCGCGAATCAATCATTTTTGAAAAATAAATTTCTAAACCGTCCCGCAGCCCAAAAGGTTGCAAGGGGCGGTTTTTTAATTAACAATTAAGATGATGGAACTCAAAATCAATTTCCATTCACATACAGGGGACGACCCAAAAGACAAAATCAAATACAGCGCTTTTGAGCTAATTGATGAGGCTAAAAAACTTAATTTTGACGTGTTGGCAATCACTTGCCACTATAAATTCACCCACAAAAAAGAATACGCGCGTTATGCCGAGAAAAAAAACATACTTCTGATACCGGGTATTGAAGCGAAAATAGAAAAAAAACACGTCATAATCCTCAATTGCGACAAAAAAGCGGAAGAGATAAAAACCTTTAACGAACTCAAAGAATACAAAAAACAAAATCCGCGAATATTTATCATTGCACCGCACCCGTTTGTGCCCAATATTCCCCGAGTAAGTCTCGCTAAAAAATTGGTACGGCACATAGACCTTTTTGACGCCATAGAGCTGACAGTTTTCTCAAACAAATTTTTCAATTTCAACAAAAAAGCCCGGCTCATCGCGGAAAAATACGACAAACCCCTTGTGGCCACCTCGGACACGCATTATCTTAGGGATTTAAACAGGGGATACATCGTAATTGACGCGCGGGAAAAAACAGTTGAGGCAATCTTGCAAGCGCTCAAGCAAAAAAATCACAAAAACAAAATAACCCCCATGAGCCCTCTGGATATGCTGAAATTTAAAACAATGAGATTTAAGTGAAGAAAACCTCTCTGATTTTATAATTACTAGTAAGGGAGAAATGAGAATAAAATTATCATTTCGACCGAACGACGTAATTATATCAAGCAAAGCGAAGATATAATTAAATCTCCTGCCAGCGCAAAAGTTTGAAATCCTCATCAATAAACGGAGTAAAAGGAGGCGGATTATAAACCAAATTGGCATCAAAATAACTTTCTCTTTCCCGGTAACCGGAAACAACCGTACTGCCGGATATCCACTTGGTTCCTACTCGACCATTACTAATTATTGAGCCGTAAATCTCCAATTTCTCTCTAAAATTCCACCAATAATGATTTCGAGAAAATCTTCCTTTTTGGGCAACAAAAATCCCTCTCAATTCCATTCGGTCTGGAGACTGCGGGCCTATTAAAACGTTCCTCTGGCTAAGCAAGGTCAAACCGTCAGAACCGTCTTTTACGGAATAATTTATATTGCCCGCCAAAACAATGTCGGTATCTTTATTGGAATCAAGCAGGTCTGCCGACGCGGTAACAACTTTTCCCTTCACAACTCCTTCCGGCCATAAATTATCCTCCACGAAAATGGCGGAACAAGCCGAAGGAATAGAATAAGTATTATAAAGATGCTCTCTGGAAATGGTAAAATAGTCATAATGCCATCCCTCTTCCAAACTATAAGCATAAGTAGGGGAAAGGCCAGTAATTATCCAAACTTCAAAAGTGCCGTTATTTTTAAATTTTAGATGATATCCTTTTCCGCTGGGATTTTTATTAATAGAAGGCTCTAAATAAACTCCACCCCCAGTTTGAGCAACAGTTTTCATCCGGGCCAAATCCACGGTAATTCCTTCAAAATTGAAAGACGGAACAGGATATTCAAACAAATCCGGTTTGGCGTTATTAGTGGTCGTGAATACTCCGGGGCATTTGCAATCAGAACCGTCAATCCAACAGCCGTCATCAACGGGGCAACTGGAGCACCCGAACGAAGAAGTGCAAATCCATTCACCGTTCGGGCTGGCCGAACTCACAACAGACTGATTCTCACCGTCCATTCTGATACCGCCGTTTGAATGATAAGACCCCCTTATTTCATGGTCATCTCCAACCCAAACATTGCTGTTCAAAATATAACTGTATTTTGCTATTGAGGTTCGGGCGTACAAAATCTTTATCGCCCTTTGCGCTTCGGGGTACGCGTCAGTCCGGCCAATAGACGTAATTTCCCTCTGAACGGTCTGACCGCATGACTCTGTTGAGCTATCCGTCAAAGAAAAACCGCCCAGCGGATTTCCCGATGTATCATAATAATCCATTTCAAGAGAACAGCTCTCTTCCATCTCATGATTAAGGCACCAGCGATAATAATTAATGCCGGCCTCGGCAATATGCAATGATTGCTCCCAGGCCGCTTTTTGAAGTGTGTGCCGATATTGGGTCAATATGAAGCCGAAAAGCCCAGTCATCAGCAAGACAAAAATCGAACCGAAAACCAAGACCAAAATCAAAATCGCGCCCGCCTTGCGGCGAGGCAGGCCTGCCTTTTCATTTTTACTGCGTTTTATCATTACTCTAATTTTAAATTTCTTAATTGCACGAACGACTCCAATTCAAAATCAGTCGGGGGCCTGTCAGGACTCACATTAATAACCAAATGCAGTTTCATTAATTTTGTATCCGCCAATCTGGCGGGATAACCAATAATCTTGTTTCCATCGGCGTCAAAATATTCAAAAATTGGAGGCGCGTTCCGCACATAAGAAGTCAAAATACTAATTTCCTCCTGGTCAACGGGATAAATCGGCGGATCGCCAACCGGCTCTATCACTCCTTTTCTAAATTCACTGGCAAAGGCTGACAAATCTTCCGTAAATTCAAATTCAAACCTTGCCTTCATGGAATGAGAACAAAGAGGGTCAACTTTGTTCGTCGCATCGGCCAAAAAATTCACGCTATCATCCGCGCTTCGGCCGGTAACATCGTAAGTGGCCGTCCCCTGCCAGGTGGAAGGGCAGTCAGAACAACCGACCCTGCAAACATCGCCCAATTTTTCACCATCGCTAAAAATCTCGGCATACTCGCGGTTTTTCCACCCAAAATCGCCGTCAACCGAAACCTTAACCGAAGCGGAAACCAAATCGCCTTCCAAAAAATCAGAAAAATTAACCTCGCAGCTGCCACCCTTAAAAAAAGTCTGGCACTCCCGGGTTAAACCGCCGGAACCAACGGTTCCCAAAAAATACCTCACCCTTTCGGCCTTACCATCATCATCAATATCGCTGTAAAATATAAACTCCTTGTCCTCGGCTTTTTCTATAACATAAGAGCCGTCGCTAGCGTCCCTTGCTTCTCTAATTTCTTTTGACATAATTTCAATCCCCCTTCTTGCTTCATTAATTGCCATTGCCTGCTGCCAGCTATAATCCTGACTCCGATAAATTGAAATAATAAGAGAACTCACGGTTACCATCAGCAAAGTAAAAATCCCGATGGCCGCCAAAGTTTCAATTATGGTTAATCCTTTTTTCATTCCACGCGTTCCAAATTAATTGTTTTTGTTTTAGCGCCGCTCACGGAAACGCTTGTCAAAACCGAAGAATATCCCGCGCTGGATACTTCCAAATCGTAAACAGCCGGCTCCAAAGGAACAAAATAAGTCTGCCCTTTTTTATCGGTATATTGAACTTTGTCATAGTTCAACCCCGTGTTATAGAGCCGCGCCTCGCCGGAAAAAACCGGCTCCAGGGTTATTGAATCCTGAACGCTCAACAAGAGAGAATCTTGACTATCCAGATACAAACTGACATCTATACTGCTGTCGGGCGGAAGGCCGATCGGATGTTCTGAAGGAACAATACCAACCAAATCCAAGCCGGACTCCGGGTCAACCGAAAAAGTGTAAGAATCCCACTCCAAACCAGGAATATCTTTGCGGCCGTTGGAATCAGACAAATGAACAACGGAATATTTATAAACCGACTCTTCGTCGCTGTCATAACCAAGAAGCTTGTCCCCCTGCAAGGTAAATTCGGCGTTGCCTATCGGTGTGGCAATTCCGGCAGTCCATGAAACCTGCCAAGAATACACCGCCGGAGTGGTGCTCGCGTCTGAAGTGGAAAGAATGGCCTTAACGCGTATTTCCGGATATGTGGTGGTGGCCAATCCGATTAAACTCACAGGAGAATCAACAAAACCGGATTCATTGCCCGCTAAATCTTCGTCGGGTATAACCAGCCAATCCGTTCCGCCGTAATAAAGCGCCTGATAACTGACAGTGGTTGTGGCTGATTCCTTAAAATCATTCCATAAAAATTCCGACCATTGAGCCAACTTAAAAGGGGAAATTGTCTTGGAAATCACAAAACCGGAATCAACATATCCAATTTCGGGATCTGAAAACAAATTCACTTCACCATCCGCCACAACAACGCTTGAGGTGGCCGAGATCTTGCTTTCGTCATTAAAAGAGTCGTAAAAACTGTCGGTTCCCCAAGTTGACAAAGTGTCCACGGAAAAAGAACTTGTTTTGTCAATGGAAAAACTTATGTTGGTTGATTTATTTTCAAAAACCGTTGGGTTGGGTTTCGCCGGAATGGCTATTTCATCTATGGAGTAGGTTCTTTCAGCGCTGTACCCGGATTTGGACACGACCGCGCGGTAGTTACCCGGGGCCAAAGGAAAGTTGTGCTTGCCACCTAACGGCTCAAAAAAATCAACCAAATCATCAGTCACGGGGTCAAAGATTTCAATCAAAGGCGCCCCTCTTTCAGCGCCCCAGGAACCGAAAGCGTCAAACACTTCAACGGAAAGAAGTCCGGCAGGCTGGCTAACACAGCTGTTGATTTCCTCAATCAAACTCTTGGGAGCCACGTCAGTAACCAATTTCACTTCTCCGCCAAACATCGTGGTCCAGATAACTTTTACTTGGGCTTTTTTATAATCCAAATCACAATCGTCATTCTCGCCGGTTCCATCCGCGTCATCCGAGATAAACTTAACTTCAGTTTGAATCTCAAATTCAACTCCGTTTCTAACGGTGGTAGTGGAACTGTCCAACACTCCCTTGCTAAAAGGCAATTTCGCGGCCAACGTACCCACTTCATGGTAAGCCAAACTTCTTATCATCTCTATCCGGCCGCCGGCAATTGCGGCAGCCGCGATTCTATTCTTGCTCAAATTAAGAGCCTGAATGCCAAGGCGGTAGGCGCCGACAATCCCCAAAAATACCACCAAAATCAAAAAAGTTCCCACCAGAACTTCTATGAAAGTAAAACCTTGTCTAGAATTTTTAATATTTAAACCCATTTTTAATGAATTATCAATTTCCAATAACCAATTATCAATGAATTTTCAATAAATCAATTTTCAAACAAAAATAATCACGAGAGAGAAAAATTGATAATTGAAAATTGGAATTTGATTGAAAATTGTCTCGCTGTGCGAGATCCCGCGTAGCGGGAAAAATTGGGAATTGATAATTTTCAAATACTACAATCCGCCAGAATATTTAATTACCTATTTTTATTTTATCACGAATTTTGTTTTATTACGAACCGGCCGATGTGTTAAAAACAGAAAAGCTTTCCAGCAAGACGAATACGCACACTCTAAGCCGTGCTCGCACAGCCGAGCTCTAGGCCGCCGTGCGTATTGGAATAATTTACAAAATTATGGAAGTTCAACTTCAATAATTTCGATAACTAATGTCCTACAAGAAACAAGACGAACACGCCACCCGGGTGGGTAGAGTGTAGAACCATACGTAGAACCATAGCCATGGCTATAATTCTACGGTAGTTTATATTATTTTTATTTTCCTGATCCATATTTTAATAATATTGTTGATTTGGATTTTCCACAACTATCAACTATTTTTATTTTTGAAGTTTGATTGAAAATTGAAAATTGGGAATTGATAATTTTCAAAGTCCTTCCATCATTGAATACATCGGCTTTATCATGGAAATGGCGAAAAAACCCACAAAAAAACCAATTATAATCATCAAAACCGGCTCTATGATGGCGGCCATATCTTTGGTTGCCTGCCCCACCTCTTCCTCGTAAAAAACGGCCAGTTCCAAAAGCATATTGGAAAGTTCGCCCGTTTCTTCGCCCACCGACATCATCTCTCCCAAAAGCGGCGGAAAAACGCTTCCCTCTTTTTTAAAAGCGTTGGCCACCGGCTCTCCTTTTTGAATACTTATCTTGGCGTCCGTCAAAACATCTTTATACAAACTATTTTGCAAAACATCTTTTGTGATATCCAAAGACTCAATAATTTCAACTCCGGAACTGATCAGAGAAGAAAGGGTGCGCGCCGCGCGCGCCGAATTTATTTTTTTAATCAGTCCGGAAATCACCGGAATATGCAAAAAAAGTTTTTCTTTTATTCTTCTAACTGCCGGCCGGCGGCCAATCAGCCAAACCGCCAAAAACAAAAATACTGCAGCAGCAAGAAGAAAAATGGAATTGGTTATCAAAGATTTACTAAGCCAGACAATGAGCCTGGTGCTTAACGGCAGCTCAACGCCCAGCTCTTCAAAGGTAGAAATAAGAGTGGGCACCACATAAATCAACATCAAAATTCCGATGCCAACCATGGCGCAAATGACAATGGCCGGATAAATCATGGCGCCTTTCACTTTTCTCTTCAGGGCATAATCCTTTTCCATCTGGCCGGCCATTAATTTCAAAGACTCCGCCAAATTACCGCCCTTCTCGCCCGCCTTCACCATGGAAACGTAAAGTTTCGAAAAAACCCCGGAATGAGAGGCCATACTTTCACTCAAATTTTCACCTTTCGTTATATCATTCAAAACATCTCCGATGATCTGTTGAAATTTTTTGTTTTTAGCCTGCCTTTCCAAAACCCCCAGCGCTTTGGAAACAGGCAAACCGGCCTTCAGCATCACCGCCAAGTTGCGGGTAAAAATCATCTTTTCAGAAAGCGACACCCTTCCTAAACTTATGGATGACAAACCGAATCCAAACTTTTTTTTCTTTTTTCCTTTTTCCTCAAAATCAAAAACGGTGTAGCCCTCTTTTTTTAAATCACGAGCCAGCGAAAACTCATCCACCGCTTCTCTTTCGGCTTCCATTTCCTCTCCCTTAAAATTTTTCGCCTTAAATTTATATATTGGCATATTACTCCCTTGTTACCCTGAATATCTCTTCCAAGCTCGTGAGCCCCTGGGCCGCTTTTATTATGCCGTCTTCAAACATGGTGAGCATTCCCTCGCTTTTTGCCTGCTTCTCTATATCATCCGAAGTGACGTTTTTCATAATCAATTCTTTTATGGTTTCCGTAACGGGCAAAATTTCATGGATGCCAATCCTGCCTTTATAACCATCGGAGCTTTCCTCGCCTGCCTGCGGCTTATAAAAAGAAATGTCCTGCCATGTTTGTTCCGGTTTTACTATTTTCAAATCTTTCAAAGCCTTCAAAACTCGCTCCATATCCACCTCCTGCTTCAATTCTTCAAGGGCCTTCTTGTCCAATTTATAGGATTTCATGGAAGCGGTGAGCCGGCGCACCAATCTCTGCGCGATAACAATATTTATGGTAGACGCCAAAAGAAACGGCTCCACTTTCATATCTAAAAGACGCGGCACGGCGCCGGCGGCAGAGTTGGTGTGCAAGGTGGACAAAACCAAGTGGCCCGTAAGCGCGGCGTTCACGGCCAAACTCGCGGTTTCACCGTCTCTTATTTCACCCACCATAATAATATCCGGGTCTTGCCTTACCAAAGAACGCAGACCCGAAGCAAAAGTAAAACCGATATCCGGTTTTACCTGCGTTTGATTTATTCTGGGAATTTGATATTCAATCGGGTCTTCAATCGTGGAAATGTTTACTTCGGGTGTGTTTAAAATATCCAAAACAGTATAAAGAGTCGTGGTTTTTCCGCATCCGGTAGGTCCGGTGGCCAAAATCATGCCATACGGTTTTTTAATAGCATCATGAACCAATTCCAGCTTCTCGCCGAAAAAACCAAGCGTTTCCAAGCTAAAACCCTTCACGTTTTCGCGAAGCAGTCTCATTACCACCTTTTCACCGCCATAAACAGGCAGCACGGAAACACGAAAAGAAACTTTTTCCCCCTGCAATTCTATTCTGAAACGGCCATCCTGGGGCAAACGCTTTTCATCCAGCCGCAATTTGGCAAGAATTTTAATTCTGGCGACAATGGCGTCCGAGATCGTCCCCGGCAAATCCATCGCGTCTCGCAAAATGCCGTCAATTCTATATCTCACCAAAACTTCTTTTTCCACCGGCTCAATGTGTATGTCGCTGGCTCTTTGAATAACAGCATGCTGTATTAACGTATCAACAATCTTAACCACGGGAAGTTCCTCCGCCATTTTTTTCAAATCCTCGGCCTTCACATCCCCCTTTTGCGAAATGGTTTTTACATGCGTAGACTCTTTTTTGATAATTTCGCCAAACTCGGCCTCTAAACTTTTACGATACTGCAGCAAAACGCTTTTTATGGAATCCTGTGTTGTCAAACGGGGCAAAATTCTCAGGTCTAGTTTTTTCTTTATAAAATCAATCGCTTTCAAATCCTGGGGGTCTAACATGGCAACCTCAATACTATCCGGCGTTCTGCGAAACGCCACGATATTATAAGAACGCGCTATTGGTTCCGGAATAAGGGAAAGAACATCAAGGTCAATTTTCTCCTTTTCCAGATTCACAAAAGGAATGCCCAAAATATACGCCTGCAACTGACGCAAATCATCCTCGGAAATTTTGCCTTCCTTAACAAGCAATTCGCTCAAATCTTGATTGGTTTGTTCCGATTTTTTCTCCGCCTTAATTAAATCTTCCGCAGAAACAAGCCCGGAATCCTCCAAAAAAGCTTTAAGTTGTCGCGGTTCCACTCGCATTTAAAATTTTATTAACCTTTTCTACTACCTCATGAGGTTTATAATTGGCCTTGACCAAATAAGCCCGCACGCCATAAGCGGCCGCTCTCTCAATATCAAATTTCTCTTCCAAATTGGTAAAAATAACAACCGGAATCCCTTTTGTCTCCGGCTGAGAATTCATTTCTTCCAAAAACTCAAAACCGTCTTTTTTGGGTAAAATCAAATCTAAAATGACCAAATCCGGTTTTTTTTCATCCAAAATCTTCAAGCCGATCTCACCGTCGGCCGCGGTAAAAACCTCATATCCCGCCTCTTTTAAGTGTTCCTCCATCAAATTACGGAGCCGTTCTTCATCCTCCACAAAAAGTATTTTTCTTTTTGCTTCTGCCATATTTTTTAAGAATTAATTGGTAATTCAAACCAGAAGGTCGAACCCTTTCCCTCTATGCTCGTAAACCCCACACGCCCCCTAAAAAATTCCACAATCCTTTTAACAATGAAAAGACCCACACCCAATCCGTCAGTTTTGAATTTGCGAGAAGCGCTTCCCCTGTAAAACTTCCCGAAGAGCTTATCCCTATTCTCTTCCTCTATACCAATACCCTCGTCTGTAACGGAAACGCGCGCCACATTGTCTCTTTTTTCAACATCAACAATAATTTTTCCAGCCTCATGGCTATAGCGGATGGCGTTATCCAAAAACCGGAAAAAAACATTCCCTATTTTCTCTCGGTCCGCTTTGATTTCAATCGCCTCGTCTTTTGGAGAAAAAACGATATCAATCCCCCCAAAATTGGCACGGTTGCTCTGTTTGGTCATGACTTCTTTCAACAAAGACACGAGCGAAAAAATAGAAATATTCGCAACCAAGTCCCCGCTTTCAAGCCGGCTAATTTCCAGAAGATCATTAACCAAGGTAATCGTTTTTTCATTTTGCTCCTCAATGGCCAAAAGCGCCTCCCTTCCCTTAGCATCGCCGCCAAAACCAATGTTTTTTTGCAAAAGCAAATCAAGATTCCACTTTATGGAAGACAAAGGCGTTCTCATTTGATGAGACATGATAGCGATGAACTCGGACTTTTCCCGTGAAGCGGCCGCCACTCTCTCAAAAGAGTTCATGATAAAATAACTCAAAACAAAAAGTACGCCGGCGACAATGCAAACAATCAAGGCCAGAATTTCCGGATTGGCATAAATACGCCCGACAAAATAAGTCGCGAAAATAGTCGCGATGATAATTACGCCCATCAAGATAAAAATAAACGGCGGACATTCCCACAGCCCCACCTTATACTCGCGGCAGTATTTTTTGAAATTAAAAATGTCAATAATCTTTTTTAAAAAATCGTTCATCATAATATTATTATAACATTATATCTTCGCTTTGCTTGATATAATTACATCGTTCGGTCAAAATGATAATTTTATTCTCATTTCTCCCTCACTAGTAATTATAACAAATTTCGGAACTTGACAAAACAATAGACGAAGATATCATTACCATCAGCAATCAACGAACTTTAAAAAATGAAAGGAAACTTCAAATGGACAAAAATTTCTTGAAAGAACTACTTGAAATCGGCAGCCCTTCCGGCTACGAAAAAAAGGCAGCCGAATTATGGGTAGGGAGAGCGAAAAAATTTTGCGACATGACAAAAATAGATATTCACGGAAATGGCATTGCAGGAATCACCAATGTGCTCAACGAACGCCCTTCTTCAATCATGCTGGCAGGACATATTGACGAAATAGGACTCATTATTTCCCACATTGACAAAGAAATCATTTATTTCCAAACCATCGGCGGATGGGACCCTCAAATCTTTCCCGGCCAACGCGTGAGAATCCACACAAAAACCAACGAAACAATCAAAGGATGCATTGGCCGAAAACCGATCCATTCTTTAAGTGAAAAGGAGAAAACACAAGCTGTCAAAAAAGAGGATCTTTGGATTGATGTCGGTAACAAAGAAAGAGCCAAAAAAGTCTCGGTGGGCGACTACGCTGTCATTGATTACGGAGCGGAATTCTGGAACAACATTTTGGTGGCCCGCGGCATCGACGACCGCGTCGGCGCTTTCATAATTTTGGAGGCCTTGCTGAAAATGAAAAAAGACAAATTAGAAAAAGCCGTTTATGCCGTTGCCACTGTTCAGGAAGAAATCGGTTTACGAGGCGCCATCACCAGCGCATACAGTATCAATCCCTCAATCGGTCTGGCCGTAGATGTCACGTTTGCGTCCGATTATCCGGGCGCGAATAAAAAAAACGGCGACATAAGACTGGGAGAAGGACCCGTGATTGCCATTGGCCCAAATATCACCCCATCAATTCACGAAGCGCTTGTCGCGACCGCCAAAAAGAATAAAATTCCTTACCAACCAATATTGAAATTATTGAAGTTGAACTTCCATAATTTTTATTCAAGAACAAAATCCTTAATTTTTTCTGAATTTTGCTGTCTTTCTTTCAACCATTCAATTGTCTTTCTTTTATATTGTTCCTCGCCGCCAAAAAAATCTAACAAAAATTTTCGTTGGGTCAACGAAGGAAAATTTTTCTTGCCAACGTAATCCGGGAAGCTACTCCATCTATAATTTTCCAAAAATTCAATCTGCCCAACTATGGAAGTTGAACTTCCATAGTTAAGAGGATTTGAATGAAGATAATGAGGAATATGAAGAAAATGTGCGTCCTCATCAATCATTACAGCCTTAAACCTTCCCTGGAATAAAGATCCCACTCGTTCATATTTTTTATTAAAATAATTTGTGTAACCAGTTCCCATTTTCTGCATAAATTTTACAACCCCATTATCAATTCTCTGTTTAACGAGCAAATGAAAATGATTCTGCATCAACACAAAAACAAGTATCTCCACCAATAATTTTCTCGGCTCGACTTCTTTTTTAAAATATCGGAGTTCAACTTCCATAGTTTGCGGATTGAAATAATAATTCGTATTCAAAACAGCTCTCTCGTCATTAAATTCAAACAAATCATGAATAAAACGAAAATAATCCTTATCTTCCATAAAAATTTGTCTCTTTTCGACGCCGCGGTTATATATATGATACACCTTATCTTCTGTAAATTGTGGTTTTACATACATTAACGAAATTATAAAACTATTGAAGTTCAACTTCAATAGTTTTATATAATTTGACAAGAAAAAAAGATAATATATACTTAAAATAGAGTCCGTTCGGCATTGCGCAACGGACTTTTTAAATAAATTATCATTCATCAATTTTTGTCATGGATTTAAAAATACTTAAATCAACGCTAGAACAATTAGAAGCGGAAAGAGGCGTTTCCAAAGAACAAATAATCGCCACACTGGAAGACGCCCTGGCGGCCGCGTACAAAAAGGAATACGGCAAAAGAGGCCAAATAATAAAGGCAAAATTCGATTTAGCTTCCGGAAATACCGAATTTAACCAAATAAAAGTGGTGGTAGCCGAATCAATGCTCAAAGAAGAACCGGAAGAAAACGAATCGCAGGAAAAACAGGAAAGCGAAGAGTCCAGCGAAGAAACAAAAGTCAGATTTAATCCCGAACGGCATATTATGATAGAAGAGGCAAAAAAGATAAAAAAGGACGTAAAACCCGGAGAAGAGTTGGTCTTTCCGCTTGAAAACAAGAAAGATTACGGCAGGATTGCCGCCCAAACAGGAAAACAGGTCATTATACAACGAATAAGGGAAGCGGAAAGGGAATCCATTTACGGAGAATTCAAAGGAAAAGAGGGGGAAGTGGTGAGTGGTATCATCCAAAGAGCCGAAAGAGGCAACATTTTCCTTGATTTGGGCCGCGCCACAGCGGTTTTGCCGAAAGATGAGCAGGTTTGGGGAGAAAGATATAGGATCGGCGAACGAATAAAAGCCCTTATTTTCCTTATTGAACAAACTGCCAAAGGCATAAATATTTACCTTTCACGTTCTCATCCCAGATTCTTAAGTAAACTTTTTGAAATGGAAGTGCCGGAAATAGGCGCCGGAGTTGTGGAAATAAAAAGCGTGGCGCGAGAAGCCGGTTCACGTTCCAAAATCGCCGTTTCTTCCAACAAAGAAGAAATAGACCCGGTTGGTTCTTGTGTGGGCCAAAAAGGAGTAAGAGTAAGCACAGTTATTTCCGAATTGGGAGGTGAAAAAATTGACATAATAGAATGGTCGGAAAATACTGAAACTTTTATAGCGCAAGCCCTCTCCCCAGCTAAAATCGTAGAGGTAGAATTAAAGCCAAGGGGAAAAGAAGCCGTTGTAACAGTTGACGAAGACCAGGTTTCTTTGGCTATTGGAAAAAGAGGACAAAACGTCCGGTTGGCAGCGAAACTAACCGGCTGGAAAATAGACATTCGTTCACGGGCCGGTGAATCAATTGCTCATGCCACTGAAGAAGGAAAAGTATCTGGAAAAGGAGTAGAGCCAAAAGAATAAAGTTTCATATGAAACCCCTGCACTTAAAAATTGGAGAGCAAGGCGAAGATTTTGCCGTGAAACATTACGTGAAACGCGGTTTTAAAATTCTTAAAAGAAACTACCAAAAAAAGTGGGGAGAAATTGACATAATAGCCAAAAAAAATAACATTTTATACTTTATAGAAGTCAAATCTGTTTCACATGAAACAGATTTCGATAACTTTCTACCGGAAGAAAATGTTCGGCAGTTCAAAAAAGAAAGATTAAAACGAACAATAAACACTTATCTGATTGAGAAAAAAGTTTCATGTGAAACAGATTTTCAAATAGATGTTGCAGCCGTGTATTTGAACAATCAAACAGGGAAGAGTAAAATCAGGATATTGGAAGACGTGATATTGTAAATTCAAAAGGCAAAACGAAAAATGCAAAATAACAATTCAAAATTTAAAATGTTTAAAATGTTTCATATGAAACATTTATTACGGAGTGTGGCCTAGTGGCTTAGGGCGCCTGCTTTGGGAGCAGGAGATCCCGGGTTCAAATCCCGGCACTCCGAAACCAAAAGTGGATAAATTTATATCGGACAATCATATCGGACATCTTTGAAAAATAACGTCTTTAAAAAAACGTTTAGAAAAACAGAAAAATTATCCACATATTATTCACACCCAAAACACGTTTCACATGAAACAAACGCGGGATTAGTTAAATGGTATAATATCAGTTTTCCAAACTGAGGTTAGGAGTTCGATTCTCCTATCCCGCACCACCGAGAAAAAGTCAACGATTTTTTGTTTTTTTATCTGCAAAAGATGAGATACATAGGTAACACCCCTAAAGTATCTTATGAATGGACGATATAATGGTGTTACTATGAATATTTCATTTACAATGCCGGGCGCCGGCAAGCTGGCGTATTTGCCCCAATTAAGCCCGGAAGCCAAAAAAAGACTAAAATGGTTTGATTATTATCACCGATGCCGGAATGTCAGTTTAACTTGCAGATATTTCGGCATTTCAAGAAAAACCTTCTATTATTGGCAAAAGAGGTACAATCCGCGCAGATTGGAATCTTTGGAAGAAAAAAGCCGGAGACCCAAAAATACCAGAAACTGGGATGTATCAAGAAGCAATCTCTTCTTGGAAAATCCAGCGAGTCATCGAAAAACACAGCCTATATTACAATCCCGCAAAAACCGAGAAACTAAAGAAAAAACGAAGGAGAAATCAGTCTAAGAAACGTATTACCGAGCTAAAAAAAGAGAAAAGACAAGGATTTCTTGTGGCTTTTGATGGATTAACGGTTTACTGGAACGGCTGCAAAAGGTATATTCTGACCGGCATTGATGTTTATTCTAAAATTGCTTTTGCCAGAATGTACAAGACCAAAGCTTCTTCTAATGCTGCCGATTTTCTTCAAAGGATGCACTATCTGTTGGAGGGTAAGATTGAGAATATCCAGACTGATAACGGTTCGGAGTTCGCCAAATACTTTAGGGATGCCGTGAAAAAGCTAAATCTTGTTCATTATCATTCCAGACCCAGAATGCCACAGGATAATTCGGTGGACGAGAGATTTAACCGAACACTAAAAGAAGAGTTTATTCAGCTTGGCAATCTTACCTACGATTGTGATATATTTAACAAAAGACTGACTGAATGGCTAATTGAATACAATTCTTTTTTAATTGATTTATTGTAATCTCCTTAAAAGGAGGGTCAAGATGATGCTTGGCTTAATTTGTACCTAAATAACTGAAAAGGAGGTAAGAAAATGGAAATACTAAAGCCGCATTTTGTCATTGAAGATGAGGTTGACGGTGAACAGATTCTAAAAAATCTGGAACGGTATGGCCGGACATGCTACAAGTCCGAGGACAAAATTACCCCAGATTCTGCGCGGAAATTCGTGGCAACAATTCTCAAGAGTGGTCACGAATCCGTGATTGAGCACGAGAAGGTAACGGTTCGGGTTATTTGTGACCGGGGCGTAACGCACGAAATTGTGCGCCACAGAATTGCCTCGTATTCGCAGGAATCAACTCGTTACTGCAATTACAGATCGCGTGGCGTTCAGGTCATCAAACCATTCTTTTTTGTCGGTGATGACAAAAAGTATCAGATTTGGCTAAACGCAATGCGTGCTTGCGAAGAGGCGTATAATGCCTTAATCGAAGCAGGAGCCACACCACAAGAAGCAAGGAGTGTTTTACCAAATTCTCTTAAAACCGAAATCATCATCACTTACAATCTACGGGAGTGGAGGCATTTCTTTAAACTTCGTTGTTCGAAGCGAGCTCATCCCCAAATGCGGGAAATCACCCTTCCACTTCTTCGCGAATTTCAGCGACTGATACCTATCCTCTTCGATGACATCTCGGAAAAAGAGTAAGTGTGCCGCTGAAAAATGCGACAAACAAATCCCGCACCATATGGTGCGGGATTCATCTTTCCGGAAAGATGAAAGTGGCAACTGCTATCCTTTCACCGCGTCCTTAAACGCTTTGGCCGGTTTAAACTTCGGCACGCGCATGGCAGGCACCTGAACCGTTTCTCCGGTTCGCGGATTTCTGGCTTCGCGGGCGGCTCTGTCTTTCGGCTGAAAAATCCCGAATCCTGCAACGGAAACTTCGCGGCCGGCCTTTACTTCATCAATAATTCCGCTGAAAATTCCCTCAACAATACGCTCGGCCTCAGCCTTGCTGATACCGGTCTTGCCGGCCAAATCTTCAACAATAGAAGCTTTATTCATAATTTGTTCCCGAAACTTGAAACTTGAAACTTGAAACTTGAAACGTTTTTATGCTTTATGCTTCATGCTTCATGCTTCACGCTTCATGCTTCATGCTTTATGACTATAATTTCGACCTGTTAAAAGAACCCTTATATTATAACAATTTTACCTTGCATACTCAACAACCCTGGATTCGCGGATAACGTGCACCTTTATTTCTCCCGGATACCGGACTTCTCTTTCAATTTTTTCGGCAATATCGCGGGCCATATTTTTGGCCTCCAAATCAGAAACCTTTTCCGGCGTCACAAACACCCTTATCTCACGGCCGGCCTGAATGGCATAGGATTTTTCAACCCCCTCAAAAGAATTAGCTATATTTTCCAATTCTTCCAAACGCTTAAGATAGTTCTCCAATGTATCGCGCCGCGCGCCGGGCCTGGAAGCGGAAACGGCGTCCGCAGCCTGAACTATCACCGACTCAAGACTGGTATACGGATACTCTTCGTGATGGGCCTCCATCGCGCGAATCACAGCATCATCCACCTTAAACTTCTGCAAAATCCTTCTTCCGATTTCCACATGCGTACCCTGAATCTCGTGATCCACCGCTTTTCCGATATCATGGAGAAGCGCGGCTTTTTTTACAACATTCACATTGGCGCCGACTTCCGAAGCAATCATCCCGGCCAAATGAACAACCTCCACCGAATGCTGAAGCACATTTTGCCCATAACTTACCCTGAAATAAAGCCTGCCAAGAAGCATTATCAATGGCCTATCAAGATCAAAAATTCCCACTTCGTAAGCAGCCGCCTCCCCCCTGTCTTTGGCAATTTTTTCAACTTCGGCCTTGGCCTTGGCAACAGTTTCCTCAATTCGCGCCGGCTGTATCCGGCCGTCTAAAATAAGATTCTCCAAAGCGATTTTCGCGATTTGACGCCGCATCGGGTCAAAACTGGAAATAACCACAGACCCGGGAGTATCGTCCACGATAAGTTCAACACCAGCCGCCCTTTCAAGAGCGCGGATATTCCGGCCCTCTTTTCCGATAATTTTGCCCTTAATATCATCGGAAGGAATGGAAACGGCGGTTGTGGTAACTTCCGAAGCCGTGGAAGAAGCGAGCCGCTGAATGGCCGCCACCAGAATCTCCTGCGCCTTGCTTTCTATCTTTTTCTGGCCGGTAGTTTCTATTTTCTGAATACGCCTTAAAATATCCTCTTCGTACCGTTTCTCCACTTGCTTTAATAGTTCGTCTCTTGCCTGCAATTCCGACAAGTGAGAAACCCTTTCCAATTCTTTTTTCTTTTTTTCATCCAGGATTTTCAACTGCTCCTGTACTTTTCTCATTTCAACAGCTTTCTTCTTTACTGCCTGAAAATCCTGTTCAATACCGGAACGTCTTTGTTCAAGCAATTCTTCTTTTTTCGCGAGCCGCTCTTCTAATTTTCTAATTTGGAAAGCAGCGGTTCTTTCCTCTTTTTTGGCGCTTTCAATTATCTCCTCCGATTTTTTGGAAGCATCTTCAAGAGCGCTTTGAGACTTCGCCTTAGCGTCTACTAGAAGCTGTTTTATTTTGAGCTCTACGGAACCCTTTCGCTGCAAAAGGATTAAATGCCGAATAAAATAACCCAAAATTGCGCCAAACAATACGGAAATTCCCACCACTCCCGCGAGTGTTAACAAATTCATAGTATTTAACTGCGGTACCGCTATTTAAAATAGTCATTTGATAATAATTCCAAATCCCGCAATTGCGGGATAAACTCGAACCAAGTATTTTTACAATAGCAAATTCATTTCTTTTTGTAAAGACTGTGTTAAAATAAAAACATAATGGCAAATAAACCGATCGTGCTAATAATCCTGGATGGCTTCGGCCATGATAAAAACGCCACCGAATCGCCATGGAAATTGGCCCACCATCCCAATTTTTCCGCGATAGAAAAATGGTATCCGTTTACCACCCTGCAGGCATCCGGAATTGCCGTGGGTTTACCGTGGGGAGAACCGGGAAATAGCGAAGTGGGCCATCTTACCATGGGCGCGGGAAAAGTAATCTACAACCATCTGCCGCGGATTATTACCGCCATTCACGAAGGGGACTTCTTTAAAAATAAATCTTTTTTGGCCGCCATAGAACACGTCAAAAAAAATAACAGCAATCTGCACATAGCAGGCCTTTTTTCTTCGGGTTCTGTGCACGCCTATGCCGACCATCTTTACGCGCTTTTAGACCTCTCCAAAAGCAACGAACTAAAAAAAACGTACCTTCATCTTTTTACCGACGGCCGGGACGCGTACCAACATGAAGGAGCCGTTTTTGTTCGCCAACTTGAAGAACGGCTGGAAAAAAAATATCCAAATATAAAAATCGCTTCCGTAATAGGCCGTCAGTACGCCATGGACAGAGACGCTAAATGGGAAAATATTGAAAAAGCGTACAAACTTTTCACGGAAAGCCAGGGCGAAGAATACGAATATGCCTCATCTTTCATAGAAAAAAACTACAAAAACGGCATTACGGACGAATTTGTGAAAGCGGGACTGAACAAAAACTCGGAAAGAATCCAAAACGGAGACGCGTTCATCTTTTTCAATTATCGCGAAGATAGCGCCAGAGAACTGACCGCCGCCTTTGTTCAGCCGGACTTTGATAAATTTGAAAGAAAAAAAATAGCCGATTTGCGATTCATAACAATGACACAGTACGACGAAAATCTTCCTGTTTTAGTGGCATTCCCGCCGCTTCACATAGAAAAACCCCTGGCAAAAGTTTTATCGTTAGCCGGCCTAAAACAGCTCCATATCGCCGAAACGGAAAAATACGCTCACGTCACATATTTTTTTAACGGCGGGAAAGAAGAGCCGTTTGAAAATGAAGACAGAATATTAATACCCTCTCCGAAAACGGCGCATTACGACGAAGTGCCGGAGATGTCTTCATATAAAATAGCGGACAAAATAATAGAAACATTGGAAAAAAATTATTACGATTTTATCGTCGTAAACTTTGCCGGCGCAGATATGATAGGGCACACGGGAAACTTTGAGGCCTGCATCAAAGCCATAGAAGTGCTGGATGAATGCGTTGGTAAACTTATTCCCAAGATAACTGAAAAAGCTGGCGTCGCCTTAATTACCTCGGACCACGGCAATGTGGAAGAAAAAATATACAAACTCACCGGCGAAAAAATGACGAAACACACCACCAACCCCGTACCCTTTTATCTTATCGCTGATGAATGGAAAAAAAAGGCTGAAGCCAGCCAAGCAGAAATCAACCAATCATACGCACAAACAAACGGAGTATTGACCGACGTGGCGCCGACTATATTGGAACTGTTCGGCATAAAACCACCGCCTGAAATGACGGGCAAAAGCTTGATTTCTAAACTACAACCTTGATTTTTAGTTCAAATCAAGTCATACTGAAGACATGATCAAATCTTCGCAAAAAAAACTAGAAGAAATAACAAACAGGTACCGCCTGGCCGATGTCTACCTTTTCGGTTCACAAATTTCCGGGCATAAACACCCGGGAAGCGATTTTGATATTGCCGTAAGGTTTGAAAAGGGCATACCGAATCCGCAAAAAAGAGGAAAAATTTACGGCAATCTATTTTCCGACTTAATCTCCTGTTTTAATCAAAAAAACATAGATTTGGTGTTTATAGATGAAGCCCCCCTTCATTTCCAGTTTAAGATAGTGGCCGAAGGTGAATTAATCTATTCCAAAAACAAAGAAAATTCCTTCAATTTTAAAGAGAAAATTATAAATCATTACAGAGATTACAAATATTTTATTGACGAATATTTTAGGGGCGCCTTAAAAATATCTACCCGATTATGAAAGGAAGAAATCTCTTAGACAAGGAAAAAATAATCGAAAGAATGTCGGACATTAAAAATGCGGCGTTAAAACTAAAGCAATTCCAGAAAACGAGCCTGAAAGAATTTACCCAAGACGAAAAAAATTATCCTTTGACTTGTTTTCATTTAAGAATTGCCCTGGAGGCGGTTTTAACCATAGCAACTCACATTATTTCCCGTCTTCCTCCTAATGGAAAAAGGAAAGATTACACCCAAGTCATTTTATCTTTGGCGGATTATAAAGTTATCCCGCAGAAATTTGCCCAAAAAATTAAAGGGATGGCCGGTTACCGCAACAGGTTGGTTCATCTATACTGGAAGGTGGAACCGGAAGAAATTCTGGCCACTATAAAAAAAGACCTCAAAGATTTTGACCAATTCATCAAGCATATTGAAACTTTTTTAAAGAAATAAAAAAATCTGCGGCCCCACGGGGAATCGAATCCCGATTTCGTCCTTGAAAGAGACGCGTCCTGACCGTTAGACGATGGGGCCTAACGTTAAAAGAATTATAAACTAAAAATTAACCCTTATCAATCCGTATCGCCTTACCGTTAATAATCGCGTCGCTGATTTTTTTGTTGGCCAAAACCTCTTCCGGTACCGGGGCCAAAACCCTTTAAAAAATCAAAAAATGTGGTTATATAACAAAGTGGAGGCGTGCCTGAGTGGCTGAAGGGGACGGTCCCGAAAACCGTTATGCCCGCAAGGGTATCGGAGGTTCGAATCCTCCCGCCTCCGCCAATTTTCAGATTGCGACTTTTGGGCGATTATTGCCTCGTCCCGCTAAGCGGGGCGAGGCAATCCCGCTTAGCGGGACCCAAAATCCGAATTCTGAAAATTGGCGGTGCCTTTTGGTTAAAATCCGAACTTTTTTTGACGAAAATCCGGACTGCGAATTCTGAAATCCAATCGTTCGGGCGGGCAAAAAGGAAGGGGGTTGGGGAGAAGGAATTTTTGTCCGCCCTCGCTTTCGCCGTTTCTTTTTTCGCCGCCGCAATTTTTCGCGCCAGCTAATCTGGCGCGCCGCCTAATTTTTAAAATTTAATTAAATAAATTTGATTGGATTTGTTGATTATTTTTCATTAAGGGTTTATTGGAAATAATTTTTTTTACCGTCTCTGATAAGTTTTTTTGATTTATAAT
>Ga0066637_10000650_pt1 | contig 21498 bp, 25 predicted proteins | sample CryGeyCG2014_020_FD_62737 | JGI IMG/M metagenome (GOLD analysis project Ga0066637, IMG submission 62737) | Groundwater microbial communities from aquifer - Crystal Geyser CG08_land_8/20/14_0.20 | ecosystem: Environmental > Aquatic > Deep subsurface > Groundwater | place: USA: Utah: Grand County...
TAATAGACACAGTGTCCCTGCCTTTTGAACTCCATGCTACATTTTACCACCCCACCGAAGCCAGCGGATACTCTTCATCTACAGCCTAACGGCTGTAGTATTTCGGTTGATCAATAAACCCTCGCATAACAACCTCCTTATATATTAATGTAAGGTGGAACTATTATACTACGGGTGGGGCGTGTATCTGGTGGCTTATTTTTGCTAAAACAGCGGTTGGCGGCGGCAGGTCAAAGCTAACTTGAACGAGAGAAAATTGAGGGACAAAAATCAATTCGCTCTCTCCTATTTGCTCACTAAGAGAGAGATCAACAAAGATTTTTGCCTCAAAAAAATCAGTAGTAGTGTCGTTGTGCCAGTCGGCAGTTTGGGTGGGACAACAAACGTGATGGTTATTGGCCAGGCAGACAGTGGTCGCCCCCAGGCTGGCCAGCCAGATGAAAAACAAGATCGCTGCGATTTTCTTAAAATTCTTAAACAGCATAATTTTTAACCTCGACAATAGTTTACCAAATTAGTCAACTATTTGTCAAAGCCGCAACCAATAAAAACTTCAAAGCTAGCCTTAACTTTTTTCGGCTTAATTTTTCTAAGCCCTGACTGTTTCTTTGAGATAGGAACCGCCGCCCCAATTGCCTTTAAATATTTACCAAGGTCAAAAATGCCACTAAACTCCTGCGCCATTATTTTGGAGCTAAAAATTTTGATTTGAAAATGAGGCAAAAGAGCAGCTAAAAGTTCTTCTTGAGAAGCCAAATCATTAATAGCCAAGCCAGCCAACTTGGCTTCAGCCATCGTTGCCGGTCCAAAAGTAGCAAAATAAAAGGCTCCGCCCGGCTTTAGCACTCGCCTTACCTCTTTAAAGACTTGGCAGCACTCCATCCACTGCAGGGACGAAGTTGAAACAACCAAATCAAAAGAGGCATTTGGAAAAGAAAGAGCCTCGCCGTCACCGGTTAAAAAAGTTACTTTTGGATTAGCAACTTTTGTCTTTGCCAGCTCAACCATTCCTGGCGCGAGGTCAAGACCAACTATCTCGGCCTTAGGAAACTTTTCAGCTAACTTGGCAGCCATAGTCCCTGTCCCGCAGCCAATGTCAAGGATTTTTTGGAAATCGCCGTTAATTAAAGCTAAAAGGTCATCAATGATTTGCTCGTGCATAGTCGCAGCCTGATCATAAGTAGCCGCGCTTTTTGAAAAACTCGCTTTAATTTGTTCTTTCACTAATAAAATCCCCAAGCAACTGATTAAACTCCTGCGGCTTCTCTAGAAAGGGAGCATGGCCTACCCCTTTTAAAACAACCAGCCTTGAGCCTTTGATCTGTTCGTACAAATACTTGGCTGCCCCAAGCTGGACAATTGGGTCCTGGTCGCCATGAATAATTAAAGTTGGAATATTAATCTTGGAAAGATGTGGTCGCAAATCCTCGTGCTCCAGCCGGCTAAACCATTTTTCCAGATCAGCTTTTTCCGGCACAGGGAGCTGGTCAATCAGGTGATGATTACTTTTATCCTTAAAAATCAGGTCATAAAAATAATGCATCCCTTGCTTGTAATCGGTGAGAAAGATCTTCTTTAGCCGTTGTAAAAGGGCCAGCGGTGTCCCATAAGGATAATCATCACCCTTAACATATTTGGCAAAGCCGGAAACCAGAACCAACCCTTTGATTTTGTGGTGATGCTCAAAACAAAACTCGATTGCCTTCCAGCCGCCCATTGACCAACCGACAATAATCAAATTATCAGTCGCTTCAATATCAGCAACCTGGCCAAATTCTTTGATTTGCTGGTGCCAAATTTGCGGGCCAGTGGCAAAACCATGAATAAAAAGTAAATTATTAATAAGCACGTATCTCCAGATCCCCCCTCACCCTCTGGGAGAGGGGGAACAAGGGGGTGAGGGAACATTATAACATGTTATAATTTAGGCATGAACCCACTAAAACTCATCTCCACCAGCGATGATGAGACTTTTGAGCTGATGCATGAGGCTAATAAGTTGCGGCAAAAATATAAGGGAAATAAAATTAAGCTCTGCGCGATTGTTAATGCCAAGTCAGGCAAGTGCTCGGAAGACTGCTCGTTTTGTGCCCAATCCGGCCACCACCACACCAACACCGCTGCCTACCCTCTGCTGTCCAGTGAAGAGATTCTTCAAGCGGCTAAAGGGGCTGAAAAAAATATGGGGGCGACTTGTTTTAGTGTAGTCACATCTGGCAAAGCAACCAACACCAAAGCCGAACTTGCAACCATCGGCCAAAGCCTTGAAACTATCTGCCAGGAAACAAAACTAAACCGCTGTGTCTCAATTGGGATTTTAACCAAACCAGAATTGCTGGAACTTAAAGCCAAAGGTTTAAAGCGTCTTCATCACAATTTAGAAACTGCGAAAAGTTTTTTTGACCAAGTTTGCACCACCCATATTTATGAAGAGCGATTAAACACGATCAAAGCTGCGAAAGAGATTGGGCTTGAGGTCTGCTCCGGGGGGATCTTTGGTTTGGGTGAAAGCCTGGAACAAAGAATTGAGCTTGGCCTGACTTTAAAAGAGTTCAAAGTTGAATCTGTCCCAATTAATATTTTAAACCCGATCCCTGGCACCCCGGCTGCGAAAAATTACCAGCCCATGAAACCGCTCGAAGTTTTAAGGCTAATTGCCACCTATCGTTTATTAATGCCAAAAGCTGACCTTGGGGTCTTTGGCGGTCGGGAAAAAGCGCTGGGGCCATTGCAACCTTTAATGTTCTTAGCAGGGGCCAACGTTACGTTGGTTGGTGATTATTTAACTACAAAGGGACAGCAAGCGAGTCAAGATCTCGAGATGATTAAAGCGCTCGGGCTGGAAATTGATTATGCTTGAATTTATTGAGGGAGAACTGACAGCAATTAAAGAGGCCGGACTTTTTCGTGAGCTAAAAACCATTGAAAAAATCTCTGGCGCGAAAGTCACGATTGCAGGCAAAGAATATCTAAACTTTTGCTCCAACAACTACCTTGGCTTGGCAGGACACCCCAAAGTTAAAGCCAAAGCAATTGAGGCAATTAATGAATTTGGTTTTGGCGCAGGCGCTTCTCGTCTAATCTGTGGAAACACAACTATTCACGAAAAACTCGAAGCCAAACTCGCTAAATTCAAGAATAGAGAAGCCGCCATTGTCTTTACCACCGGCTACATGGCAAATTTAGGCACAATTACTGCCCTAGTTGATGAGAATGACACCATAATCATCGACCGCTTAAACCACGCCTCCATTATCGACGCTTGCAAACTCTCTAAAGCCAAGCTCCAGGTTTATCCGCATTTGGATATGAAAGCCTTGGAAAATATTTTGCAAAAGTCAGGCATGTATAAGAAACGTTTAATCGTAACTGATCACGTATTCAGCATGGATGGCGATATTGCTCCACTCGACCAAATAGCCCAGCTGGCCAAAAAATATCAGGCTATAACCATGATTGATGACGCTCATATGGTGGGGAAAGGAAGAGGAGCAGGAGAAGGAATAGATGTTGTGATGGGAACACTCTCTAAAGCATTAGGAAGTTTGGGTGGGTTTGTCTGCGGCTCACAAAAGTTAATTAATTATTTAAGGAACAAGGCTCGCAGTTTTATCTATACGACTGCCCTGCCAATGGCTGCCTGCGCTGCAGCTATTGCGGCCCTTGAGGTTATTGAAGAAGGGCCGGAAAGATTAAAAACTTTATGGGAAAACATAAAATATTTTAATGCTGAAACCCCTATCATCCCCATCATCATCGGTGACGCAACAAAAACAATGGAGATTGCCCAAAAAATCTTTGAGCAAGGGATTTTAGTTTCGGCTATCCGGCCACCAACTGTACCTAAGGGGCAAAGCAGATTAAGAATTACGATTTCAGCAATGCATAGCAAGGAGGATTTAGCGTGCCTGGCATCTTTATTACAGCCACTGATACTAACGTTGGAAAAACCTTAATTGCTGCTGGTTTGGTTAATTTCTTCAAAAACCAGGGGATCAACGCTGGTTACATGAAACCGATCTCCTGCAGCCAGGATAATGACGCGGTTTTTGTGAAAAAATTACTCAAACTAAAAGATCAGCTTGCGCTGATCAACCCAATTTCACTCCCCTATCCGCTTTCACCCTTAGCCACAGTCAGAAAAGCCAAAATAAAAATTGACCTTAAAAAGATCAAGAGAGCATTTACAGTTTTAAGCAAAAAATACGATTTGGTAGTTGTTGAAGGTGTTGGCGGCGCCTTGGTTCCGATTACGGAAAAAATTATGATCGCAGACCTGATCAAACAATTGAAGATCCCTACTATAATAGTAGCTAGAGCAAGCCTGGGAACCATCAACCACACCTTACTGACAGTTGAAGCCTTAAGAAAGCGCAAAATCAAAATCCAGGGGATTATCATGAACGGTTACACAGGAGACGAGTTGTCAGAAGACGATAACGCTGATATTATTTTTGAGCAGACTAAAATCCCTATTTTGGCAAAAGTACCATGGCTAATTTAGAACAAACCGATAAACAATACCTCTGGCACCCATTCACGCAGATGCTGGACTGGGTAGAACACGACCAGCTGATCATCGAGCGCGGGGATGGGGTTTATCTCTATAACACCAAAGGAAACAAATATATTGACGGGATATCTTCACTTTGGGTCAATGTCCACGGCCATTGCCAGCCAAAACTTAACCAGGCAATCAAAAAACAGCTTGATAAAATTAGCCACACTACCCTACTCGGCCTGGGGAATGTTCCGTCAATTGAGCTGGCTAAAAAACTGGTTGAGATCACCCCCAAGGGACTGGACAAGATTTTTTATTCTGACAGCGGGTCAACGGCAGTGGAAATTGCGCTCAAAATCTCTTTTCAATACCAACAACAAATAGGACAAACAAAAAAGAAAAAATTCATCACGTTAGCTAATGCCTATCATGGGGATACAATCGGCTCTGTCTCTGTTGGGGGGATTGATTTATTCCATAAGATTTATAAGCCGCTTTTATTTAAGAGTATTAAAGTTAAACCCAATGCCAAAGCAATTGAAGCAGTAATGAAAAAGCATCACCAAGAAGTTGCCGCGATTATTATGGAGCCGCTGATCCAGGGGGCGGCTGAAATGATCCTTCTGCCAAAGGGGCTACTCAAACAAATCAGGAAGCTTTGCAACAAATATAATATTTTAATGATTGTCGATGAAGTTGCGACAGGGTTTGGCCGGACAGGCCAGATGTTTGCCTGTGGACATGAAAAGGTTTCACCGGACATAATGTGCCTGGCCAAGAGGATCACCGGTGGCTATCTTTCGCTGGCCGCAACTTTGACCAGCCAAAAGATTTATAACGCTTTTCTAGGCAGACACGATGAGCTAAAAACCTTTTTTCACGGCCATACTTACACCGGCAACCCCCTCGCCTCTGCCGCGGCTTTAGCTAATCTGGAAATATTCAAAAAAGAAAAAACTACGCAAAGACTCCAGCCCAAAATAAAATTACTGCAAAAAGAACTGAAAGAGTTTGAAAAGCTGAAAAACGTTAAAGAGATAAGACAGCTTGGTTTTATGGTTGGGATTGAGCTTACAGGCTATGATTTTAAAGAGCGGATCGGCCACCAGGTAATTTTAGAAGCCAGAAAAAGAGGGGCAATCTTTCGGCCACTGGGAGATGTAATTGTGCTAATGCCGCCGCTAAGTATTACCAAAGCAGAGCTTCAGCAACTGCTCAAAATCACTTTTGAGTCAATTAGCGCTTTTGATTGACTAAGCGCGACAAAATTTTGACAACCTGATTAATTTCCTGCGCCGTGTTATATTTCCCCAAGCTAAATCGCACTGTGCCTAAAGCTAATTGAGGCTCAATCCCCATAGCCAGTAAAACTTTTGAGGGCTCCTTATGGCCGGCATGGCAGGCCGAACCAGTCGAGAGCGCAATGTTTTTCAGCTTCAAGAGCAGTTCTTCAGAATCAATCCCCTCAAAACTCAAATTTAAAGTGTTAGGCAACCGTTTGGCTGGCTGTCCATTTAACTTCACGGTTTCAACTCTCTCAAGTATGCCCTTGAATAATTTCTCCCTTAAATTAAAAACTTGAGATTGATATTTTTTCAGATCCCTTGTGGCAATCTCTGCCGCCTTTCCCAACCCAACAATAGCTGCCACATTTTCAGTCCCTGCTCGACGACAATTTTCATGTCCAGCCCCATGAATAAGGGGTTCAAGTTTAAGTCCTTTACGGACATATAACGCTCCCACACCTTTGGGTGCATAAAACTTATGCCCGGCAATTGATAATAGATCAACTTTAAGCTTATTCACCTTGGTTTCTATCTTGCCAATGGTTTGCGCCGCGTCAGTGTGAAAGAGAATGCCGTGTCTTCTGGCCAGATGCCCAATCTCTGCAAGAGGTTGAACAGTGCCAACCTCATTATTAGCGTGCATGATTGTAATTAGAATGGTTTTGCCTGCCCGTCCGGCAGGCGGGGAAGTTATAGCTTTCTTAACGTCATCCGGAGCAATCATTCCGTATTGATCAACTGGGAGATAGGTGACTTTAAAGCCCTTTCTCTCCAAATATTTGCAAGGGTTGAGAATAGCAGGATGTTCAATTTGAGAAGTTATGATGTGATTGCCTTTAGCTGACAATGTTTCCACAACACCTTTTAATGCCAGATTATTAGCTTCACTGCCACCGGAGGTAAAAACAATCTCGGAAGTGTCGCAACCTAAAAGACTTGCCACTCTTTTTCTGGCTCTTTCAACTCCCGCCTTAGCCGCTTGGCCAAAAACATGAGAAGAAGATGGGTTGCCAAAATGTTTTTTCAAAAACGGCAGCATTTCCGCTAGAACTTCCTGATCGATTGGGGTAGTCGCGTTATAATCAAGATAAATTGTTCTCATATTTGATAATCAGTTTGTCCAGGCAGTCTGGATAAAAGCTCAGGAATGAAAAACTCGATAATGCCGGCACAAAACTCTTTTCTTTCCCTGCTCTTGAAATCGTATTTCCTGGTCAAAACCCGACAACAGGCGCTATTAAACGATCGCTTGAACAGATCATGCAGCTCGGCTGACAATTGATTGGCTTTCTTTTCATCTTCCTTGTTATTTGTTCTTCCATAATAATAGCCAACCAGCAAGACTGCGGCCATCAATACGCCGCAGACACAGCCACTGCCGCCAATTCCGGACCGCAGGCCAGAAGTATGCTTTCGCAGCAACTGTATCCCTCTTCAAGATATAACTTCCTGGCAACTTCTATTAGGTTTTTCTGCTCCACTTTTTTAGCGCCTCTCCTTTTTCTTTCATTTGCTCAAACAAAACCTCGCGCATCAGATCACACGCTCTAATAATTTTTGGATTGGCCAGGCGATAAAAGACCGTTAAACCTTTTTTGCGGGCAATAATGATCCCCTTGGCGCGCATCAAGGAAAGATGCTGGGAAAGATTGGCTTTGAGCAGACTGGTTTTAAAAAGCAGCCTGGCGACCGACAACTCCCCGCCCCGAAGCAGGTTGATTATTTCAAGCCTTTTCGAGTTAGCCAGGGTTTTACACACTTCCGCGTGCTGTTCATAGACTTGTTTCATAGTTTAGATAATTATAAACTATGGCTGGGCAAGTGTCAATGCTTTTCCATGACCACCCGCCAGTAATTATCAATTTTTTCCCGTTTAATGATCTCGTGGCCTTCAGCTCTTACCGAAGCCGGCACATTGTTAATCGGCTCCCCATCGTCCAGCAGAATTTCCAGCTGGTCGTTAACATTCATAGTTTCCAAGACTAGTTTGGTTTTGACAAAATTCATGGGACAGACTATTCCTCTAAAATCACGAAACTCTCTGCTGGCTTGGGAACCGACAGTTTTAGTGTCGGGACTACCCTGCTTTACCTCTTTTTCTATCTCCGGAAACTTGAGCGAATTATCCATTGAGTCATAAAGTTTTTTCACCGCGCTGGCTAACTCTTTGGCCTCTTGAAGGGTAATTTTTTCTCGATTTAGGTATTTATCAACTGTTGAAGCAAATGAAGAATCAAGGTGCTGGCCAATAAAATGCTGTTTAAATAAAACCACGGCTTCGGCCGCTGATTTTGGCTCCAGCCCCTTAGTCACCAAAAGCGCCCGGCTGGCGGACAAAACAACCTGGTCTGGCTCATTATTAGCGATCGCTTGTTCAATATTGGTAAAATCCCAGTTAATCAGGTCATACATCCCGGCCGAACATTCGCCTTCAGTCTTATCAGCCAGGGAAAATAATTGGGTGCTCCCCCAATCATAATAAAAACCTGGAGCCTGGGTAAACTCTGGCACCTGACTATATTTATCCACCAAGGAAATGACAGCTTCCCTTTTTGCCGGATAAATCGCCAAGAGCTCAACCAAAAAATTGGGGATTGCTTTGGCAGGCAAAACTCCAAACTTTTCCGCTAATCGGCTTTTGCCTTCGCCAACCACCCCGCCCATCATTAACTGATAACAAGGAACCAAACGATCATTAAAGCGCTTGATCACACCGTAAAAACCAATATCAGCCAGGTGGTGTTGGCCGCAACTATTGGGACAACCGGAAATTTTTAAGTTAAGGTCAAGGTCGCTATCTTTGACCTCCTCTTTTATTGCTTTGAGCAATTCTCTGGAGAGGCAAATGCCCAGACGACAGGTAGCCGCCCCTGTACAAGCCACGGCCTGGCCAAAAAAGCGGCTGACCTTCCGCGCAGACAAAGCCTTAGCCGGGACGTTTCTAATCACCAGATTCTGGTTAAAGTTTGCCCGCAAAACATCATCGCCATAGGGCTTAAGTTTTTCCGCCAGTTTAATTACTTCTCTTGGCTCAATATCGCCTAAAAATAAATAATATTCTGTTAATTCTTCTGTTTTAGCCTGGTCTGCCTTAATCTCAAGCACGGGATATTGCTGCTGGCGCACTTCTTTTAGTTCAGAGTCTAAGCGTTTGGTAAATTCTTTAGCACCCAGTGACTCAAAAAGAAAGCGCAAGCGGGCTACGTGCTTGTTCTTGCGGTTGCCGTATTTATCAAACAATTGCTTGACTGCCCTGCTAATATTGTAGACCTCATTAGCTGGCGCAAAATCATAAAGTTTTTTGGCCAAACGCGGATTCGCGCCCAGCCCGCCGGCAATATAAACCGTAAAGCCAATCTGGCCACTTTGTTTTTTATAAATAAAACCTAAATCATTGACTGTCGCCAATCCTTTATCAGACGAGTCGCCGGAAAAAGCGATTTTTAATTTGCGCGGCAGATTCCAGGAATCTTTTTCAGCGATCAAGCGGGTAGTTAAAGCCCTGACAAACGGCTCAATCAAGCTTGAACCATCGCCAATAATATTGCGCACCGTATTCCCCCCGCCGCCCCTGGTGGCTAGCCCCAAGGCTTTTAATTCTTTAATAATCGCCACGGTATCTTTTAATTTAACATGGTGAACCTGAACTTCCTGGCGGGTGGTAAAATGGAGCGGGCGATCGGAATATTTCTCGGCAATCCTCGCTACCCCGATTAACTGCTCCGGGGTAATTGCCCCGCAGGGCAAACGGACGCGGCACATATAAGTTTCATTTTCCCTTTGTTCGTATACCCCAAAGGGGACGCGAAAAGCCTTGAGTTTGACCGCTGGAATAGTACCGGCCAGATAATCATTGACCAGGTTTTCATATTCTTTGATCTCACTATCTAAGCTTTTCGGCAAATCATAAAATTGTTTCATTGATTATCTTCCCTTCAATCACTTTAAACGCCTTGGTCTCATTATTTAACAGCGAATGGATAACATAAATAGTTTTGGGATCAAGAGCCAAGCGGATATCCTCACTAGATAACCTGGCCGACGTGGCTGGATGGCTGTGATAAACAGCGATTAATTCCAATCCCATTACCCTTACTTTCTTTACAACTCCAAACTGCTCCTTGGGAGCAAAAGAGAAATGCTCGCTGCTCTGGTCAATATTTCTCATTCGGTACAGCTCTAAAACTTCATTTTCTTTCCCTGCCAAATAACCGCACGCCTCCAGCGGTGCTTCGTCCCTGGCATGCCCGGCAATCTCTTCAATTATCTTTTTGGGAATCTTGATCATAGGGAGCACACTGCCTGTTCATAATCAATTAACTTGTTAATACTCGGGTTATCCCCACAAACTGGGCAATTTTTATTGCGCTTAAATTTAAGGCTACGATAATCCATGGTCAAAGCATCAAAGCTTAACAAACGATTAGTTAAAAGTTCGCCTGCCCCAACTAAAAACTTTAAGGCTTCTGCCGCCTGAATGGTGCCCAGCATCCCAGCCACTGCCCCTAGTATACCGGCTTGGGAACAAGTGGGGACAGCATCCTTGGGCGGCGGTTCTTTGAATAAGCAACGGTAACACGCCTGGCCAGGCAAATGAGTAAAAGTTTGTCCTTGGAAACGCAATATCCCGCCATGGGAAAAGGGTTTCTTTTCCATGACACAAGCGTCGTTAATCAAAAATTTGACAGGAAAATTGTCTGTGCCGTCAATAATAAAATCATAATCTTTGATCAGCTCTTTAATGTTGGCAGAACTTAGCCAAAGTTGGTGAGTTATAACTTTAACATCAGGATTGATCGCTTCCATCTTCTCCTTGGCAGAAAGCACCTTTTCCCTGCCCAGATCTTTGGTAAAGTGGATAATCTGGCGCTGCAAATTAGTTAAATCAACCTTGTCAAAATCAACTATCCCAATGGTCCCCACCCCGGCCGCCGCCAAATACATGGCTACTGGCGAGCCCAAGCCCCCTGCCCCAATAATTAAAACCTTGCCAGCAAGGATATTTTCCTGGCCTTTTCCCCCAACTTGTTGCAGTATAATATGCCGACTGTAACGTTCTATTTGATCTTCAGTTAAGCTCATACTATATCGCCTCCAAAGCCTGGTTAAAATCATCAATAATATCAGCCTGGTGCTCAATACCTACGGAGACCCTCACTAAATCATCAGTCACACCCATATTTTTTCGCTCGGCCGTTGTAAACTCTATACAGATAGTTGAAGCCGGATGGATCACCAGGGTTTTAGCGTCCCCGATATTGGCTAGATTATAGGCCAACTCTAATTTATCGATCAGCTTAAAGCACTGGGCCTGGTTTTTGAGCCGAAAAGTTAAAACAGCGCCAAAGCAGTTATTAAATTGTTTGGCCGCCAGGGCGTGAAACTTATTATCAGTCAGGCCGGGATAATTGACGGCTTTTACCTTGGGCTGCTTGGCTAAAAACTCGGCTAAAGCCTGGGCATTAGCGCAATGTTTATTCATGCGCAGCGCCAGGGTCTCAAGCCCGATGTCCATGAGAAAAGCCGAGTGCGGAGCAAGACAGGGACCAAAATCTCGGAAGACCTCCCGCCTCATCTTGGCCAAAAAAGCCAGCCGACCATAGCGCTGGCTGTAGTCTTTAAAGTGAACAAACCTTTTCCCGCTCCAGTCAAAGTTGCCACAGTCAACCACCACCCCGCCCAGGCAATTGCCATGGCCATTAATAAATTTAGAAATTGAATGGATAACCAGGTTAGCGCCCAAAACCTTGGGCCTGACAAGCTGCGGCGTGGTCACGGTGCTGTCAACAATTAGCGGGAGATTAAACTTAGCCGCGATTTGGGCAATCGCCGCGATATCTGGGACGTCCATTTTCGGGTTGCCAATTGTCTCAATAAAAATGGCTTTAGTTTGATTAGTGATCGCCCCTAAAAAATTGCTCGCCGAGCTCGGGTCAACAAAAGTCGTCTCAACCCCAAATTCGCGGATCGTCTTATTAAAAAATGAATATGTCCCGCCAAACAAGGAATTACTGGCCACAAGTTGATGCCCGCTCTTGGCCAGGGTCAAGACTGCCGCGGTAATTGCGGCCATGCCAGAGCCGGTGAGAAGCGCCCCTAGGCCGTCTTCCAAAACCGTTAGTTTTCTTTCCAAAATTGAGAGTGAGGGGTTAGAGATGCGCGAGTAGAGATCACCAGCCGCCTCACCATTAAAAACTTGAGAAATGTTTTTACTGCTCTCATATTTAAACGCTGTTGACTGGTAAATCGGCAAAGTTGTAGCCTTACGGTTTTTGGCTGGATTATTCTCCGCATGGATCAACTGGGTCTCAAAATGATAAGCTTTTTTGTTTTTCTTCATCTTTTTGCTCCTTGCTTTACCCTGTAAAATATTGTTCCATACTAAAATAACGCTCACCGGTATCAGGGAAAATAGTGACTACCCTCTTGCCAGTCCCCAATTTTTTTGCCACCTTGAGCGAGGCCACCAGCGCCGCGCCGGCCGAGATGCCGACAAACAGGCCTTCTTCTTTAGCCAAGCGCTTTGAACCGGCAAAAGCCTCGTCATCGTCAATAGTAATAATCTCATCAATAATTTTCTGGTTGAGAACTTCTGGAATAAAGCCAGCCCCAATCCCTTGGATCTTATGGGGGCCGGCTGATTTGCCGGATAAGACAGCCGAGCTGGCTGGCTCAACTGCCACTATCAAAACAGACTTAAGCTGCTTTTTCAAGACCTCGCCCACCCCGGTTAAAGTGCCGCCAGTGCCAACCCCAGCCACAAAAGCATCAAGGCGCCCGACTGTTGCTTCAAGTATCTCAATGGCAGTGGTCTGGCGGTGGATTTCCGGATTAGCTAAGCTTTTAAATTGCTGAGGCATAAAGGCTCCGTTGCTTTTTTTAAGCAGCTGCTCTGCTTTCTCAATCGCGCCTTTCATGCCTTTGACCGCCGGGGTCAAAACAACTTCAGCCCCATACGACTTGAGGATAAAAATCCGCTCCAGGCTCATTGACTCCGGCATGGTTAAAATACATTTATATCCTTTAGCCGCGGCGATTAAGGCCAGCCCAATGCCGGTGTTGCCGGAGGTGGGCTCAATAATTGTCCCGCCTGGTCTTAATTTCCCCTCTTTTTCAGCCGTATTAATTAAAGAGAGCGCGATCCGATCTTTAACTGATCCGCCGGGACTCGCGGATTCCAGCTTGGCTAAGATTTCGGCTGAACCTTCGGGAATAATTTTACCCAGCCTGATCAAAGGGGTATTGCCGATCAAGGAAGTGACATCAGCCGCAATTTTTTGGCCTGATTTTTGCGCCTGGTTGTTTAACGCTCCCCCGCCCATAAAATAGACAAATTCAAGCTGGTCGCCGTCTTTAAGTTTAATCTTGCCATAATCATCCTTTTCCAGTACTTCACCATTTACTTCAACTGCCACTACCTCGGGCTTGATCCCTTGGGTAATTAAGAGATCCAGCACATTTTGTCCTTCTTCAATCTTTTCTACCTTGCCGTTTACTGTAATGTTCATTTCTTTTACCTCCCTAATATTTTTCTAATTGTTTCTTTAATCTCTGACCAGCCGTGAGCGCAAGAGATAAAATTTGCCTCCAGGCTTGACGGAGCAAAATAAATTCCTTGAGCTAACATCTGCCAAAAAAACTTAGCATAAGCCTCTTGGCTCTCAAACCTAAAACTAAACATTGAGCCAGCCCTGTTAAACTCCAGCTTGGATCCTTCACACAAATACTTGGTCTTAATTTCCAAATCTTTATAAACTTTTTTGTTCTTTAAAATTTTCAAAGTCGAAAGTCCTGCCGCCATGGCCACTGGGTTACCTGACAGTGTCCCAGCTTGATAAACCTTACCTTCCGGCGCCAAATTAGCCATTAAATCAGCCCGGCCGCCAAAAGCGCCGACAGGAAACCCCGCGCCAATAATCTTGCCTAAGCAAGTTAAATCGGGCTTAACCCCAAAATAATCTTCTGCCCCGCCATACGCCAGGCGAAAACCAGTGATCACTTCATCAAAAACTAATAAAACCCCGTGCTGATCGCACAAGCAACGCAACCCTTGTAAAAATCCTGGTTCAGGAGGAATAACCCCGGCATTGCCAACAACTGGCTCAACAATAACAGCCGCAACCTCTTTAGACAACAAGGCTTTAGCTGAATCAAGATTGTTGTATTCAGCCTCAAGATAATCCTGCTCTGACCAGCCATGGTAGCATTGTTTAAATTTAATAATTTTGTTTTTGCCGGTTATCCCCTTGGCCAGTTTTAACGCCCCCATGACTGCTTCGGTTCCGGAAGAAGTAAAGCGTACCTTTTCAATGGACGGTATTGCTTCGCAAATAAGTTTGGCTAATTCTGTTTCAGCCTTGGTTGGCGCGCCAAAACTGCTGCCTTGCTCAATTGCTTTTTTAGTTGCCGCAACCACCCGTTTATCAGCATGTCCCAGGATCAAAGCACCCCAGCTCATGACATAATCAAGATATTCTTTGCCTTCTTGCCCCCTGACCCTTGACCCTTGCCCCTGTTTGATAAAAATCGGCTCTCCACCAACCGCGCCAAATGCCCGCACAGGACTATTAACCCCGCCAACTAAATATTTATTAGCTTCTTTAAATAAATTCTTTGGCATGATAAGTAATAATATAATCCGCTCCAGCCCTTTGTATCGCTATTATAGCTTCTTTAATTAATGTCGGCTGACCATGTAATAAAACATATTCACCGCTGACGTTATAAGCAGCCACTGGCTTATTGAATAATTGTTTGGCTTGAAAAACAATGTCCAGATAAGCTAGTGCCGGTTTTACCATCACCATGTCTGCCCCCTCATCAATTTCTATCCTGATGCGCTCAAGCGCTGCTTGGCTGTCTCTTGGATCAAGCTGATAGCCGCGGCGGTCGCCAAAAGCAGGTGAGCAGTTCATGGCCTCACGAAACGGGCCATAGAAACTTGAAGCAAACTTGGCAGAATAAGCCATTATCTTAACTTGCTGATAGCTGTTATCATCCAGGGCTTTTCTTATTGCCCTAACCTGCCCTCTCATCATGGCTGACGGCGCCACATAAGCTGCTCCAGCTCGCGCGTGCGAAACAGCTATCCTGGCTAAAGCCTCTAAAGTCGCCTCACTATCAATAGTAACTCCATCATTTGACATTTGACATTTGTCATTTGTCATTACGCCACAGTGTCCCTGCGTTGTATACGCGCACAAACAAACATCAGTCATGACGATCAATTGCGGAAAATGGTCTTTTATAACTTTAACTGCCTGCTGGACAATCCCGTCATCGGCAAAAGCTTCTGTCCCCAGCTCATCTTTTTCGCGTGGCAGGCCAAAGAGTAAAATCTTATCAAGGCCCTGGGCAACGACAGGATCAATATCTTCCAAAAGCTTATCAATAGAAAAGCGATAAATACCTGGCATTGACGCGATTGGCTGCTTTTGCCCGTTGCCCTGAACCACAAAATAAGGCAAGATAAATTGGCTCATCTGCCAAAAACCTCCCTGACCGCAGCTTGCGTTGTTTTGCCAATGGAGACAAGTTCAACATTGGCTGGTGGTCTACCGTAGCGCTTTTTAAAATTCCTGACTGTGGATGGGCTGGTAAACATGATCTCGTTGAAAAAGCTTAAGTCTATGTCCGGCAGATTATCCGGCATTACATTATTATAAGCAAGACAACTAATAACTTGAGCCCCTAGTTGTCCAAGTTTTTGCTTTAAACCTTTATCCGCCAGGTTAGAGCGCGGCATAAAAACTAATTGCTTGTTTATTTTTTCCTTTTTCAAAGCCACGACTAAACCATCAGAAGATTCTAGCCTGGGCACCAGATCAACCCTCACACCATAATCTAATAAACGCTGGCTGGTTGACTGGCCAGTGGCCGCTATCTTTATGGTAGCCAGGCTGCGGGTGTCTAACCCAATGGCAAAGAGTCGTTTAAAAAAATACTCCACGCCATAGCGGCTGGCAAATACCAGCCAGCCATAATCAGCAATATTTTTAATTTTAACGTCAAATCTTTGGTAATTTTTCAGCGGAACAATTTTAATCAGCGGCAGGTGAAAATATATGCCGTCTAAAAAATACCTCTCCTCAGATAAACCAGTAAACAAAACCCTTTTGTTTTGCCGCAGCCAATTAAAATCTTTTTCAAAGCCCACAACCTCGCCAATTACAATTATGGCTGGCGCTATAACTTTGGCCCTGGCCGCCTGACTGGCAATTGTCGCTAAAGTCGTTTTAACCATTTTTTGTTTAATTGCTCCAACACTTGAGATTATCAGGGCGGGTGTTTCAGGCGCTTTGCCCGCGGCAATAAGCTTAAGTGTAATCTCTTTTAAATTAGCCATTGCCATATAAAGGACGATTGTGTCTAAGGCAGCAATCTTATTCCAGTCAGCAGCAGGGTCATGCCCAGTTACAAAAACAACATTGTGGCTAAAATTTCGATCTGTCAAGGGAATCCCTGTGTAAGCAGCCGCCGCGCTAGCTGCGGTTATGCCAGGCACTATTTCAAAAGCGATTTTATGTTTTTGTAATACTTTGAGTTCTTGCGAGAGCCGACTAAAAATAGTCGCGTCCCCGTTTTTCAGTCTAACTACTTTCTTTCCTGCCAAGGCCTTCTTAATCAAACGTTTTTTGCCCAACGTGTCAGCGCAAACCAACTCCACCCCCGGCGAGAGATCAGCCAACAAGCTTTTATCCACCAAGTAATCATAGATAATTACTTCTGCCTGCTTAAGGATTTTCAGTCCCCTGACAGAAATTAGATCGGGCCGGCCCGGGCCGGCGCCAACTATATAAACTTTTCCCTTAGCCACTTAATCAATTCCTGATCGTTTGCTCTAACTTCTAAGGCCAGCGAACCTTGTCCATCTGCTGTTTCAAAATTAAGCCACTCTGAAATTCTCTGTTTAAGGTCTAACCTCATCAGCGCCGCCCCAGCCAAAATAATCGCCTCAAAATCATCCTGGTCAAGTTTGGCCAACCGCTCATCAATATTGCCTCGCAAGTCAAGCGGCTCAATGTCCGGACGAAGCTCTCTTAGCTGCTCCTTACGCCGCCGGCTGCTGGTTCCAACCCTTGAGCCGGCTGGCACCTCGTTAAGTTTTAAATTGCCTTTTGAAACCAAAACATCCCTGGTCTCAATTGATTTCGTTGTCACAGCAATGACCAGTCCATCAGGCAATTTGTCCGGCAAATCCTTGGCCGAATGCACGGCCAGGTCAATCTCGCGCTTAAGCAAAGCCTGCTCGATCAGGTCGGTAAAAAAATCCGATCCCTCAGCCCGGTCAATTGGCGTTAACATATCGCAATCACCGCTGGTGGCAAACAGCTTAAGCCGGCTCTCCAGCCCGCCCAATTGGTCGGTGATCTCTTTTACTTGAGCTACGGCTAGCCGACTGGGACGAGCGCCAATTTTGATTGCTGGCAAAATTTTCCAACCTCTTCTTCTACTATTTTTTCAGCCTGAATCGCCTCAATTCTTCGCCGCAATAAATTAAGGCCTATCTCTTCTTTTAGGTCGTCAATATTAAACAGGGAAACTCGAGGCAAGCACCCGATCTCCGGCTCAACGTCCCGGGGCACTGCCAAATCCATAATCACCAGGGGCTTGGCCCTTTTTCCAATCCGCCTTTTCTTTAGGACCAGATGCGGCGCGGCAGTTGAACTGATCACTAAATCCGCGTTCCTTATTTCTTTGGCAAGACAATCAAAGCGGACCGCCAATCCTCCGATATTTTTCGCCAGCTCTAATGCCTTGGCAAAGGTTTTGTTAGCGACGAAAACACAACTAAACCCTCTCTTAATTAAATTTTTTAAGACCGCCTGGCTCACTTTGCCGCAGCCAATTAACACTACTTTCTTATCTTGTCCCTTTAATAATCTAGCGGCGATGGCCACCGCCACAGACGCCACAGAAACATTGCCGCGGGAAATGCCGGTTTCCTTTCTTACTCGCACGCCAACTGCGATCGCTTTTTTAAAAATCGGCTCAAGTAATGTGCCGCGAGCTTTCGCGGCCGCGGCTCTAACCTGCCCTAAAATTTCTGTTTCCCCCAAAACTTGCGACTCAAGGCCCGCCGCCACCCGAAACAAGTGCCTAATAGAACTGCGACTTAGCGGGGCTTGATAAAGTTCCACCCGATTACAAGTCGCCAAAAGCACCCCTGCTTGCTTTGACAAGAAATCCCTAGCCGTTTCCCTTTCAGCAACGGTTGAATTCTGGTAATTAAAACTAATAAGCCGCGAGTTCATATAATAAATAGCTTGGTCAACAAAAACCCAAGGCAAAAAGACAGCAAAGGCGTAATGAGCCAAGCAAAAAATATCTTGCGCGATTCCCGCTGTTTAATAAGATGTTTTTCATGTTTAACCGTGCCAATCGCCATAATGCTTAAGGCAGAGAGCTGGACCAAGGACTGTGGAATGCCCAAAAGAGAGGCAAAAATAAGCAGGCTGGCTGTAACCAGGCTAACTAATGAAGCGGAAATAAGGCCCAAGGGCACAATGCTACTGCCGACCGTTGTCATGATCCGCTCTCCAAAAATTAATCCGCCCAGGCCAAAAAGCGGACCCACTGAAAGCAAGCCCCAAAAAGGGGTAACCAAGCCTGCGCCAACCAGCGGGCCAACCGCGTTGGCGACATTATTAGTGCCAGCGGCAAAAGCAATATACAGGCCGCTTAAAAAAGCCAAATTCCTAAGCCTATTCTCATTGGAAAAAAACTTCTGGTATAAATATAGGTTGGCCTGGCGAGGAGGATAGATTTTCTTATACAGCCAATAGGTCAGCCCAAAAGAAACCGCTGGTAAAATAAGCCAAAAAGGGATTATTTTCAAATAAACCGTATAATTTAAATGGCCTAAAGCCAACCCCACGCCGGAAATGGCAAAAACAGTTGTCCAACTGATTGATTCAGGGACCTTTAAAAAATTAGTAATAAAAAATCCGCTGGCAGACGCCAGCAAAATAACTAAAACCACGTTAGAACTTAGATAATCCTTAGGGATAACTTCTCCGCCCAAAGTTTTTACTACATTATGTCCCAAGAGAATCCCTCCAACAGTGACGAAAATTGTAAAAAATAAAACCGCTTTTGGGTGTTTAATCAGCTTGGCTCCATAGAGGGCGCCAAAAGCTGGAGCGATATTGCTCCCACCCATATTCATGGCAAAAAAGACAACTGTCGTAGCTAATAAAAAGTAAAGCAATTAAATTCCATCACCCTCAACATTTTTCAGCGGCCGGGTGTGGATGCCGCACTCGCCGCCGCATTTGCTAGTGCCGATCCAGCGCCCAGCCCGCTCATCAGCCTCATTGGAAATATGGGTGCACGGCTCACAACCCAGCGAGCGATACCCTTCTGCATAAAGCTGGTTAACCGGGACTTGATATAAAGCCAAGTATTCCCAAACCTCCCGCTCTTTCCAAATTAAAATCGGGTTAAGTTTGATCAAACCCTTGTCCCGCTCTTCGACTTCGGTAAAATCTGTCCTAGTGCGGCCTTCGGTGCAGCGCAGGCCTGTGGCCCAGCATTTAACATGCAGCTCTTCAATTGCCTCACGGATCGGCTTTACCTTTAAGATATCACAGCACTTATCAGGGTCTGTTTCATAGAGCTTATCCGGAATTGGCTCTATATTTTCATAAATCTTAAGCTCCGGATACCTGGCCACCACTTCCTTCATAAACTTTTTGGTCGCGGCCGGTTTAAACCTGGTGGTGACGATAAAGCCTTTAATTTTTGGGTTAACTTTTTTGACCAGGTCCCAAACAACCACAGAATCCTTGCCCAAGCTGTTGGCCACTACCATAGTCTCCCCATATTTTGCATAAGCCTCAGCAATCAATGCCTTTGACCTTTCAACCTTTTGCTTGAAATTCAAATTATCAACCAAATACTTAAGGTCGTCTTTGTTATCTAATAATCTCATTTTACTGTCAACCTCCTATGCTTTTTCCTCAATCAAAAATATTCCCTCCACCGCCCGCCACCTGATCAGCGGCCGATAAATCTCCGCTCCCGCAGCATTCAGGTACTTGTCCTTAACAATCTTGATCCCATTTTCCAGGCAAAGCGCCTTAAAATCATTGATGGTCATTAGCCTTATATTAGGCGTGTCATACCACTCATATGGCAAAACTTTTGTTTTTGGCATCCTTTCCGTAGCCAAGAGCCTGAACAAAAGTTTCCAATGCCCAAAATTAGGAAACCCAACAATCGCGGCTTTTCCCACCCGCACCATCTCTTGAATAACAAGGAGTGGATCCCACATGGCCTGGAGGGTCATATTAAGGACCACATAATCAAACGACTTATCCTTAAAACTTTTTAAGCCTTTATTTAAGTCAAGCTGGAGAACAGAAAGCCCGCGCCCCATCGCCTCATCTAAACCCTCTGGATGAATATCAACGCCAATACCTTTAACTTTTTTGTCTTTTGTCAAAGCTTCAAGCAAGGTCCCATCCCCGCAACCAAGATCAAGCACGGTTGCCCCTTCATCAATAAACTCTTTGATCAATTTATAATCAGGCTTCAGCCTTAAGCGATAATCAATCATGATTTTGCTCCTGCCAGGAAACTTTTAATGGCTACCCCCAGCTTTTCTTCTTCGAGCAAAAAGGCATCATGCCCCGCAGTTGACTCAATCACCCGGTAAGAGACATTTTTGCCGCTATCTTTTAAGCGGTCAACAATATCTAAGGCCTGGTACTCAGGGAAAAGCCAATCAGAAGTAAAATGGACCACGAGAAAACGCCCCTCTCCCCGGCTTAAGTCATTGGTGATATCAAATAAATCAATCGCCTTAGTTATATAAAGGTAACTATTGGCATCAAAACGCTTAGTAAAACCAACCCCTTTATATTTCAAATAACTCTCAACTTCAAATAATGAGTCGCCAAATTTTTGGCTGGCCAGTGCTCCCTCTTGAATTTTGCGGCCAAATTTATTGGTCAGCGACACCTCGCTTAAATAAGTGATATGCCCGATCATCCTGGCAATGGCTAAGCCTTCTTCAGGATCATTGATAATCGCCCGGCGACCAACCTCGTTAAAAGCAATGTTTTGCGCCGAAGACTTGGCCGCGGTGGCAATGGCAATAATGTTTTGTGAGCGGCCTGGATAATCAACCGAGAATTGCAAAGCCATCATGCCGCCCATGGAACCGCCGGCTACGGCAACTAACTGCTTGATCCCCAAATGGTCAAGCAAAGGGACCTGGGCTGCCACCATATCTTTAATAGTAATAATGGGAAAGTTTAAATCTTTCGGCCCGGTTGAGCCGCTACAGCCACCCAGGGTATTGGCACAAATCACGCAAAAACAATCAGTATCAAAAGCTTTACCGGGACCGACCAGTTTACTCCACCACCCTCCCTCGTCGCTAACGTGGGAGTCGCCGGACAGGGCGTGGAAAATTAATATGGCGTTATCCTTAGCCTCATTAAGCCTGCCAAAGGTTTCATACACCAGCTTAACAGGGGCGATCACCTCGCCGCTTTCCAGCTTTAATTCTTTAAACTCAAATTCGATCTTAAATCCCTCCTAAGGCCTGGTCAATATCAGCAATTATATCATCTACATTCTCTATGCCAATAGATAACCGGATATAATCCTTGGTAACCCCGGTAGCAATCTGCTCCTTGTCTGAAAGCTGTTGGTGAGTAGTGGAAGCCGGATGAATAACCAAAGTCCTGGCATCACCGATGT
>Ga0066637_10000651_pt1 | contig 21476 bp, 22 predicted proteins | sample CryGeyCG2014_020_FD_62737 | JGI IMG/M metagenome (GOLD analysis project Ga0066637, IMG submission 62737) | Groundwater microbial communities from aquifer - Crystal Geyser CG08_land_8/20/14_0.20 | ecosystem: Environmental > Aquatic > Deep subsurface > Groundwater | place: USA: Utah: Grand County...
GCGTCAGTTTGAATAACATTTTCAAAAGTTTTGGACTGCCCGCCAAAACCGCCGGAAGCGGTAACTTGACGAGCGATACCAGATACCACACCGGTAGTAACTGTATTACTAAATCTCCCTAAAGCGTTACCAATCGCGACCACGCTTTGGCCAACTTTAATTGAATCAGAATCGCCTAATTCAACCGCGGGCAAATCTTTAGCATCAACTTCCAGTATCGCCAAATCATTAACCCGGTCAAGATTAACTTTCTTGACTTCAAATGAACGTTTATCTAAAAGAACTATTGTGTAATCACTATTCGCGTCCACCACATGGCTGTTAGTTAAAATCAATCCCTTGGAATCAATAATAAAACCGGTGCCAATACCCGCATCCTGCGAGTAAGGTCCGCTAAAAGGATCAAAACCAACTTCCTTGGTGACAATGGAAACCACCGCCGGACTTACTCGATCAACCAAGTCAATCACCGCCGATTCTTCCCGCACCACCCGCTGATCATAAAAACTCTTATTGGCGGAAGAATAGCTGGCACTAGGCGGGCGATTGAAGATAGACAGCGACGAAAGCTTTTGCCACCAACCAACATAAGCCTGGCTTTTTATTAAATAGAAACCAAAAACAAATAAAATTATTGCCACCAACAAGGCATTTAAATCGATTTGAAACTTAAATTGCCTTTTATTTGGCATTTGATCTTGATTTTCTAACATAAGCAAAAAAATTAACTAATTATTGTAGCTATTTGCCAATTCCACCGCTTTTTCCAGCTGGCTGTCCCTGCCTTCCGACACTTCGTTTTCTTCCCTAATCACCGGATAATCAGGTGACAGACCTTCTCCAGTAACGCATTTTCCCTCGGGGGTAAGCCAGCGCGCCACTGTGATGTTTAAGCCTGTCCCCTCCGGTAAATCCAAAGCCTCCTGAATAGTACCTTTACCAAAGCTCTTTTCTCCCACCAAAACGGCTTTTAAATAATATTGAAGGTCGACGGCTAAAATCTCTGACGAGGAGGCGGAACCTTGATCTATAATAATAATTATCTTTGTTCCAGAAAAATAAGGCTCCTCGCCGCTAGTCTTAAAATCTTGGGTAATACCGCCGCCCCGATCTTCTGTTACTACTACTCCTTTTTTAATAAAAGTGGAGGCTAGACTAATAGCCGCCTGCATATAACCGCCGGGATTGCTCCTCAAGTCCAGAATCATTGTTTTTGGCACCAGACCAATTCTTTTTAATTGGGCAATAAATTCTTGCCATTCTTTAGGCGTGTCCGCGCCAAAACGGGAGATCCGCGCGTAAACAATCCGGTCTTCTTTTAAATCCCAAGTTACACTTGGAACATCAATATTACCGCGAGGAATATTTAGCTGTCGAGAGGCGGAATCTTTATACTGCAAAGTAAGATTAACGTAAGTACCGCTCTGACCGCGAATTAGGGACACCGCCTCGGTAATAGATAATCCTACGGTGGGCTTACCATCAACCGCCAGTATCTTATCACCAGCCAAAACACCCGCTAACTTGGCGGGGGAGCCCTCCAGAGGAGCGATCACTATTAATTGATTGTCTTTCATCGCCAATTCAATGCCAATACCTTGATAACGACCGCTTAAACTGTCATCCAAAGCCGCTTTTTCTTCAGCGGTGAGGAACACGGTATAATCATCCCCTACGCCAGCGACCATTCCTTTGATTGCCCCATCAACTAAGTTTTTACCCTCAACTGGCCTAAAAAGGTAGGAGCTGGTAACTTTATCCCAAACCTGCCAAAAAAGTCCAAAATCAGCGGGCGCTGCTTCCTTACCCGGCGGAGTAGTGTTAACGATTTTTAACGGCGCACCCCCGCCAAGATTTAACCGCGGCTCGTAACCGCGCTTGCCCATATACCAACCAACCGCAAAAAATGTCAGCGCAATCAAAAACCAATTGGCAATTTTTGTAATAAAACCGCGCGCTTGTTCGTGCTCATTAGGGTAAGACATACAAGGAACTATTATAAAAACAAAAAAGCTAACAAAGCAAGGCTCTCTTACCCAAGAATAATACCTAGATTATTAGAGGAAACAAGAATTGTCTCGTTTTTACCATCAAGCAAAACCTCGGCCGCTGGAGAGCAAAGGCCAGAGCCCAATGTTACGGACTCCACAAATATCTTGCTAACAACCCCCTCCGCGCCAAAGTTGGACCAAGAGAAAATCTTTACCCGGTTCCCCTCTTTCAGCTCCGCTTTCTGATCAAAATCGACAGGTCTGACACAGCTAGAAACACCCCCATCAATCATTGGAACCGCCAAAAAGTTACCAGCCGGAGAAAGATAACAATGACGAATTTCCACGCTTTTTAAAAAATCCCAAATAACTGGGCTCATGGGGATTTCCCCACACCCTTCCGTCAACAAAACAGGAAGAGACAAATCGCGCAAATCACGACTAAACAAGCTGCCTGTAATCAAACCGCCAACTTTTAGCGAGGCCAGCTTATCCAATGACTCACGCCTCACACCAGACTTAATCGCCAGCAGTTTATCCTTTAAAGATCCTTTATAAAGGCTGAATTGGGAAACATCATCAAAAAGAACCAGTTCTCCAGCCGCGTCATCCCCAAACGACCACACGCCAGCTACCAAATCAGCACAGGTCTTTATTAGCAACGCTTTGTTGGGCAGAACATCGTAAACACATCCGCCTAATCCAGATAATACTTTAATCGGTTCCGGGGCTGACACTAAAGAAAGCCGCCCGGTGCCACGATCAAAACAATTGATGGATCCTCTAAAAGGAGCGAGAAGTTCTTTTTTGAACAGACCAAATAAATTATTATAAGTTATGACTGCCTCTCCAGAAGAAAAATCCCTTTTTATGTTTAATTTATTAACCGATTGTGGAAACCTAACCCCCCAGAGATCAGCCAAATTGAATTCAACCTTGTTCAGACTGGTTACGCTTTTACCAACCACGGTAAAAGGCTCAACCCGGTCGTCTTTTTTAACAACAATTTCACCTCCACCCGGCAATTGCCGCTCTAAAAAAACAGTCTGATTGCGAATCACTTTTTTTAAAACTAAAACTTTACACATCATATTAAAATTGACTCTTTTGACCACGCGCGCCTACTTCTCCAGCCCATTTATCCAAAAGCATTTTTCTCTGCTCAAAAGATTCGGGAAGAATTAAGTCGTAAGAACGAGTGTCAATAATTAAACCCGCCTCTCCTCCCCGCACGCGATAATCAGAAAGCCCATTGCGAGTGCGCGCCCGCAGCCAACCTGATTTGGAGGCCGGGACAAAAAACTGAAAAAGCTCCCCTTCGCCTAAATGAAACTCTGAGGTGGTCTTATCGTCTAAAATCAAAGTGCCGTTAGCTTCCATACCCAAACCCACCGCCGTACCAAGGAAATTTCGCGGCCAATACTTAACCGCCTTTTTGGCAATTTTTGGATAATAACAATACAAAACCAACAAACAAGGCAGCCATTGATCTAAATCCCTTTCCAAAAAGACCGCCCCGCGCGGGCGTACCCCGTCAAGAAAAATTGAGACCGCCTGACTTGGACTAACTACTTGAGAAAAGGCGGAACCAATCAGTAAAGATTTTCCCTTGTTTAGACTGTTGTAAAAACCGTCACGACCGCTGATTTTTCCAACCAGTTGTTTTAAGGATTCTCTAACCAAAGCCTGCTTTATATATAAACTTTCTCTAGTATCAGGAATAGTTTGGGTAAAGAGACTAACATTAAAAAGATAGTCAGCCAGATCATTGGGATTGAGGGGAAAAGGCAGCCAACGTACCACTTTTTCAGGATCAACATCACCGGAAACCCAATGATTATCAAAAGCAACAATTCCGGAGCGGGCGAAAAAGACCAATCTTTTTAACCGGCGTAAAAGCATGAGCGGATCAAGAGGCGGATACGATAGTATTTTCTTTAGTTCTAGAGAGACTAACCGACCCACCAGCACAATTGAAGGGCGCCAATGTCCGTTATGCTGCAATTCCAAACCAAGGTCCCTTTCAACCCAAGATAATACTTCCAGCAACCCTTCCAAAACCGGCAGTTTTTCGCGCAAAAGAAAAGGCGCTAAACTATAGCTAAAAAAACCCGGTTTGGAATCCCCGCAGTATAAAACTCGCACGGAAGAGGAGCTAAAATCTAAAGCGATTACTTCTTTACATTCTTTGGTTAGTAAGTTCTTGGCAGGCATGACTTAAGTATAAGGCCAAAAACCTCATTTTTCCACCTACTGAACAATATAGGGAATTAAAGCCATAAAACGCGCCAATTTAATAGCGTTAGTCAGGTTTCGTTGATGTTTGGCGCACAATCCGGAGCGGGATCGTGAAGATATTTTACCTCTTTTGGTAAGAAAACGACTTAAAATAAGGACATCTTTGTAATCAACATCTTTTTGGTAACCCTCAAGACACAAAGCGCAGAACTCCGGCTTTTTTATTCTTATTTGTCGTTTTTTTTGATCCTTCTTTTTCTTCATATGCAACGCGCTCGGCGGGACGGGGGCCGAACGGCCCCCGTCCCGCCGGCTCTAAAGCTTTTAAGCTAAAAAGGCACTTGGTCGGAAGTGATATCCTCACTAGTGGTAATATCCCCTATCTCCTCGGACGGAGAGGGCTCGCTCGGCTTAACAGAGGGTGTCTCTCCGCCGTAATCTTCCACTCTTTTACTGTCAAGAATAATCATTTCATCAGCCACAATTTCGGTCTTCCAGTGTTTTTGACCAGAAGCATCTTCCCAACTGCGAGTGCGGAGCCGGCCTTGTATGTACACCTTGCGGCCTTTCCGCAAAAGCTGGGAACAAAGTTCGGCTAATTTTCCCCAAGCCACTACATTGTGGAATTCTGATTCTTCTTGAGCGCCGCCTTCGGCAGTTACCCAAGAACGATTGGTAGCCACGCCAAAGTCACAAACAGCCGCCCCTTTTGGGGTGTAACGCAATTCGGGATCTCTAGTTAAATTACCGATCAACTGCACCAAATTCAAGGAACGAGCGGACATAAACGAGATTTCCCGAAACTAAAGACAACTATCGTAGCTTATAAGCGGAGAGTTCTTTAGCTCCAAGGAACAAACCAAAAATAAATTATTTAACAGTCAACAAAAATCTAAGCACATTCTCCTCGCGGCGCAACCTGGTGGAAAACTCCGCTAAACCGCCGGGGGAGGCTTTAACTTGCCAAACTTGGTAACGACCATCGGTTTGATTTTTGATAGGATAGGATAATGTTCTTTTACCCCAATCATCGGTTTTTACCACCTCGCCTTTAGCGTGTTTATCCAAAAGATCTTTAATTTTTCCAATCAAAGCAGACATATCTTCTTCCGAAAGGCCGGTTTTAAAAATTAACATTAATTCGTAATCACTCATATAATTAAACACTAAATCTAAACTCAACCACATCACCGTCCGCAATTATATAGCTTTTTCCTTCCTCCCGCACCCAGCCCTTGGCTTTAGCGGCAGAAAAACTCCCTGATTCAACTAAATCTTTGTAAGGGACCAGCGAAGCGCGAATAAATCCCCGCTCAAAATCAGTATGAATCACTCCCGCCGCTTGCGGAGCGGTGGAACCTAAAGGAATTGACCAGGCGCGCACTTCTTTTGGACCAGCGGTCAAAAAGCTTATTAAACCAAGAAGTTTATAACACCTTTGCGTCAGCCTAACCAGCCCCGGTTGAGACAACCCTAGCTCCTTTAAGTATAAAGACCGCTCCGATTCTGTCAAGTCTTGCAAATCTTGTTCCAGCTTGGCGCAAATAGGCAAAAAATCGCTATCGTCACCTGCCTCCTGAAGAGCTCTAAATAGATTCTCCTCGTCCACATTCAAAACATAAATCATTGGTTTAGAAGTAAGCAAAGACAATTTGGCTGTTTCTTTTCTCTCGTCATCAGTCAAAGGCGCGCTGACCGCTAATTGTCCGGCGTTAAGGCAAGAACGAAGTTTTTCCAAGCCAGAGAAAAAATTTTGGTCCGCCAAAGAAAGCTTTACTCCGGGATTGGGACCCTTCTGTTTTTCCAAAGTCTCTAAATCTTTTAACACCAGCTCGGTATTAATTGTTTCTATATCCTCTTTTGGATCCAAGGAACCAATCTGAACAACGGCATCGCTGACAAAGGAACGCGCCACCTGAACCAGGGCGTCCACCTCGCGGATATGACTCAAAAATTGATTGCCTAAACCCTCCCCTTCGTGCGCTCCCTTAACTAATCCGGCAATATCGTAAAACTCAACTACCGCCGGAATAATTACTGGGCTGGCTTTTGGCTCATCAGCCAAAACCACCTTGACTAGCTGCTCCAAACGACTATCCGGCACCGGCACCACCCCAACATTAGGCTCAATTGTGCAAAAAGGATAAGGTGCCGTATTGGCCACCTGTTGGCCGAGCAGGGCGTTAAAAAGGGTTGATTTGCCGGCGTTGGGCAAACCAATTATCCCAACTTTTAGCTTAGACATATGCAAGATTTTAACAGAAAGGGCAGCAAAAATTAACCGGGGCGTTACTGCCGAGCCGGCGAAGAATAGAAAGATAACAGTTAATGCTACTAAAATAAGGACAAAAAAATTCCCAAGTTGGCTCAAAGCCCTGGCTTGGGAAATACGCAATTGGCCTGGAAGGATTTGATCCTTCAACCTCCCCCCATTTCTCTAATTTTTTAGGGGCGCTCTACAATTTGAGCTACAGGCCAGAGGGGTGGTGCGTCAGAGAGAGAGAGAAAAAAAGGGAGCGCGGTGCCCGGTTCTGAAAAGAACACGGCATCCGGCTCAAAAATAACTCTCTCGGCTCAAAATGAGCTCTCTGACGCACCCAAAGACGATGGCACGGTCGGAGTTCGGAGCAGAAAAAGGGGGTGAGCCCATATAAAGCCCCCCGCTCCCATCCCCAACCATCGCGTTCCACCGAGTATATGGGTATACTCGCGTGGATGTTTAGCCATCTCCAGGAGCCGGCGGCGGTACTCCGATCCGTAGCAACAGAGCTCCTCTCGCGTATTTCCTGAGAAGAGATATTACTACCACTTTCCCCCGTGTAGTTCTTGAGGGAAAATGATTTTAGGACCGGCCCCGAGAAACGCCGACCGCTCCCTACACGACTGGGCAACAGACGCTGCCTTCCCCACTACTGCAGGAAGGACAGAATCTCCTCGGTTCTCATCTATATATAGATAAAAACAGTTGTCCCAGCCAGCCTAAAACCGGCTCCTCTTGAGCAACCAGCTTAAGGCTAGCTGGAACATTTATCCCCAGTCGAAAAGTCCTCCTTATTAATTTTTCAAAGTTTATGCTCTACAGTATAGCATATATCCCAAGAATTGTCAACAACCAATATTTATAAGTTGGCATGTGCCTTAGCCCGCCTCAAGGAGAAGCTCAAGAACAATATCGTTAGTTAGACTTTTTCCCTCGCCAAGGTAAGATTCCCAATCGTTAATATGGCCGGCTAATCGCCCGCACAAAATCGCTCTTGCCTTTTCTTTGTTTCTGGACTGATCGCGCGTTTCCTGATTACGAACAGAAATTCCCGTCACAACATGCCGGCAAATCGCGGCCGAGGCCACTTTATTAACATTCTGCCCGCCAGCTCCTTTGGAAGAGGTGGTAAACTTGTACTCCAAATCAGTCGCGTCGTTTAAAACAACCGCCTTTGATTCCAGGGAAGAATTTACCCAAGCCAAGTATCGGCCAATAAACCGATCTTCGTGATCCTTATTTTCAAATTCGGGAAATATCTGCAAAACACCAAGGAGATCTTCCTTGCTTTGCTGGCTCTTTTCCTGGCGGCTGTTAGCGATATCTCGAGCCCGGGCGGCTTTGGAAGTGGCACTGACCGAGGAACGTTTCTTCCCACCGCCGCCTCCCCTGCCTTCGCGGGCAGAACGCCGCTCTTCTTCTTCCGCCACAGATTCAATTTGATCAAAAGTTAAGGGCATATATTCTATTCTACACAATATAATTTCCCGCGCCACTCTGTCTAGGTTCATATACCTTCAGTACACCTTGATGGTGTATGAGAGCCAGATTGTGGGTGGTGTAGAGAACGACATTTAAACCTATGGAATTTTGTCATAATGACAAACTACATACTTTTAAACTGCGATGTCTAATATTATCGCGCACTAAAGTGCGCTATTCCATTAGCGCTGTGCGCGATCACCTTGTCATCCTGAGGAGCATTAGCGACGAAGGATCCCCTTCGGGATGACGAGGGAATGGGATTCTTCACCCGCCTTTGGCGAGTTCAGAATGACGACTATTTCTCCGTCGTCTTTCGGAATCAGCTCATCTCGTCATCCTGCCTGCCCGTTTACCCGTTTACCCGCCTCTGGAGGGTCTTTGGAGGGCCTATGGTGGGAACTTTGCGTTTTGAATTTATTATTCCTGATATTATTTAGTATTTAGATATTAGGATTTAGGATTTATTATTCCCTTTAGTTTTAAACATGACTGCTATATTATTGATATATGGATAGTTCAATTTTTACCGCTCAAGGAAAGTACTTAATGCTGGCACTGGATCAGCGCGACAGCTTTAAAAAGCTCATGAGCAAAGAACACCCAGAACTAGTTGAAGATGACGAAATAGTTAAAAATAAAAGATTGATCCTTAAAACAGTCAGTCAACATATAAGCGGGGTACTGATTGATCAGGACTGGGGACTGCCTGCTTACCGGCAACTTGACCTAAAAGTTCCATTCTTACTGCCGGCTGAACAAACCGGGTATCTTGAACAACAAGAAGAGGAGAGAGAAACACAGATAAGCCTTTGGCCTCAAGAAATAAAAAAAATGGGCGCCCAAGGAACAAAACTTTTAGTTTACTTTAACCCCCAAGCCAAAACTGCCCAAAAGCAAATCAATACCGCCAAAGAAGTATTAGAAAAATCACATCAGGAAGAACTGCCGCTATTCCTGGAAATCGTTCGCTACGGATCCCTTTCAACTGTTGAGCAGTGTGTTGGTGAATTTATTAACAATGGCGTAATAGCTGATGTTTTTAAATTAGAGCCTCCACAAGACAAACAAGAATGCGCAAATATAACATCTCTTCTAAACCAAACGCCTTGGATTATTCTTACTCGGGGAATAGATTTTGAACTTTTTTGCGGAAAATTGAGCGCGGCAACGAGCGAAGGGTGCTCCGGATTTTTAGCCGGCCGCTCGCTCTGGCAGGAATTGCTAAGTTTAGATACTAAGGAGAAAAAACAGGAATTTTTGGACAGGACATTGCTGCAAAGACTGGAAACAATCAAAAAAATAGTTTTGCGGTGATAAAATCTAAACGACGACTGGATTCCAATCTTGGGTGGGTGTTAAAATCAGGGGGCTATCCTCTTCCACTACCACCATATACTCCACCATTCCAGCTTTTTCCCCATCAGCGGAAACAATTGTCCAGCCATCTGGTTTAACAATGTAATCACCGCTGCCGGCGGTTACCTGACATTCTAAACACAATACCATTCCTTTCTTTAAAGTATCTCCAGTATCTTGAAGGGCGTAAGGACTAATAATCGGCCGATCGTGCAAACTATTACCTATTCCATGCCCAACAAAATCTTTTACCACCTCAAAGCCACTCTCCTTTGCTGTTCGGCGCATAGCGAAACCCAAATCACCAGTTTTTCTTCCCGCAATCGCCAGCGGCAGCGACGCGAGAGTAGCTTTGTGGCTCACTTCTACCAAAAGACGATCTTTTTGATTTTTATAACCCCCGGCAACAAAGGTAAAACAATGGTCTGTAAAAAAACCTTGGTAAGCAATGCCAAAATCAATTTTAACCAAATCGCCATATTCAAAAGGCTTTTTAATAGGAATAGCATGAAGAATTTGTTCGTTAACCGAAATACAGCAAGAATGATTGTAAATTAGATTACCGCTTTCTACTCCGTAAAACGAAGGGCGGACATCGTTCTTTTTACATAGTTCAAATGCCAAATCATCAATTTTCATCGGCGAGGAGCCTTCTTTAACTAATCGCGATACTTGCCAGAGAATCTGGATAGAAAGGAGGCCGGCTTGTTTATAAATATTAAGTTGTTCATTATTTTGAAGAATCATATTTTCCATCTAAATTTGAATCTTAGAAAACAGATAACTCCCCAGAAACAAAAAGAACATCAACACCGAAAAAATAACAAGCAAATCAAACCCCAGGCTAAAAACGCCCGCTCCCAGCAAAACACCACGCAACCCATCAACGCAGTAGGTTAGGGGATTTAAGCGGGTAATTGTCTTCATCACTGGCGGCAAGTTATCAAGAGGAAAGAGAGCGCCGGAAAGAAAATACAGTGGCATAACTAACAAATTCATTATTATCTGAAAACCGTGAAAATCGCTCATTACGCTGGCAATCGCTGTTCCAACCGCCGTAAAAAGAAGAGAGGTCATTATCATAATCAGAAATGCCAATACTCCCTGAAAAACAGCCACGGTGGAGCCGCCTAAAGTCCGCCCGGCCATAATAGACAAACGGGAAACCGGGGCAACTAAAGTCTCTTTTAAAAAGCCGAATTGGCGATCCCATATTATCTCAATACCGGAAAATATAGAAGTAAAAATTATGGTTTGACAAATAACGCCGGGCGCCAAAAAACTTAAATAGTTACCCCGCCCCGCTTGAGCAAAAACCGGACCAAAACCAAAGCCAAACGCCAGCAAAAACAGAAGTGGCTGTCCCAAAGAGCCGAATAAGCGCGGTTTAGACCGCCAAAAGCGAATAATTTGTCTAATCCAAAGGATATAAATAGTTTTCATAATTTTATTTATCGGCGGGCGCGCAGGCGCATACGAATGTTGTCTCCTGTACCGGCTGATTCTTCTCGTATTTCATGACCGGTAAGTTTTAAAAACGCTTCTTCCAAATGCTCACTTTGTGTTAAATCCTTTAAGTAAGCTAAATCTCCGCAAGCCACAATTTTGCCGTGATCTATTATTGCCAACCGATGGCTGTATCGCTCCGCTTCTTCCAAATAATGAGTGGTGAAGAAAACCGTGGTTCCTTCCATTTTGTTTAAGGCAATAATATAATTCCAAATTTGGTTTCGCGTTTGGGGATCCAAACCAATCGTGGGCTCGTCCAAAAAATATATTAAGGGATGGTGGATTAAGCCGCGAGCGATTTCTAAGCGGCGCTTCATTCCGCCGGAAAAAGTTTTAACAAGCAGTTTTTTCTTGTCGGAAAGCTGGACTATCTCCAGCAGATCGTTCATTCTTTTATGTCTAGTCGCTTTATCCATTCCATAAAGCACGCCATGAAAGTCAAGATTTTCCCAAGCAGTCAGCTCATCGTCCAAGCTCGGGTCCTGAAAAACAATGCCAAAAGATTTTCTTACCAAATCTTGCTGGGTAGTTGGATTGTATCCATTGATGGCAACCTGCCCGGAAGTGGGGAAAAGAAGGGTGGTAAGAACTTTAATAGTGGTAGTTTTTCCTGCTCCGTTTGGACCAAGAAAGGCAAAAACCTCGCCCCGCTCTACCGTGAATGTTATATCATCAACCGCGATTACATTTTTATATTTTTTAACCAAGTTAGAAACACTGATTATTGAAGACATAAGGTAGCATTATACCGCAAAAATGGAGCACGGAAAACTGAATATTCTAACTAGGCGGTTTTGAATTTGGAAAAAAAGAAATATTTAATAACTTCTGTAACCAAGAAATATATAATAAGCTCAACCCCTATCCATAGCCAAATCAAGGAAGGAAGAGAGGTAAATTCAAAGAAATGCCGGCCAAACCCCAAAGAAGGCACAATAATCGTAACCAATCCAAACACCAGACTTGCCAAAATCAGCAATTTGCTGGGCGTGCTTTTATAAAACGGCAGTTTTGTCCTAATCGCAAAAGTTATAACAATTTCCGAAATAGTTGACTCAACAAACCAGGCGGTTCTAAATACCGCCGGAGGAGTTTTAAAGAAAAAGATTAAAGGAATAATCAAAAGAAAATCAAAAAAAGCGCTAATAAAACCAAAATAAACCATAAAATTAAAGATCATTTTTATATCCCATCTTCGCGGCCTTACTGTGTAGTCATGATCAACCCTATCAGAAGCGATTGCTAAAAGCGGAAAATCACTAATAAAATTTGTAAGCAGTATTTGGGAAGGAAGCAGGGGAATAAAGGGTAAAAATAAAGAAGCGGCCGCCACGGTAAACATATTTCCAAAATTGGCGCTAACCGTATTTAGTATATATTTGGAAACATTGCCGAAGGTTTTTCTGCCTTCTTCAATTCCTTCCGCCAGAGTCCGCAAATCCTTTTCCAGAAGAATAATATCGGCCGCTTCCTTAGCCACTTCGGAGCCGGAATCAACCGAAACCCCAACATCAGCCGCTTTTAAAGCCGGAGCGTCGTTAACGCCATCTCCCAAAAACCCAACTACATGGCCATCTTGATTTAATCCGGAAACAATGTCAAACTTTTGGGCCGGGGTGACCCGAGCAAACAGAGAACAGTTTTTTAAAGCCTCCTCAAATTCAAATTTGCTAAATCCTTCTAACATTTTTCCAGTAATAATATTTGAATCTTCTTGAAACAGCCCAGTTTCCTGGGCGACCTTCTTAACAACAAGCGGGCTATCACCGCTAATAATTTTTATACCCACCCCCAAATCTCTTAATAAAACCAAAGCGGCGGAGGCGGATGCTTTGATGGGATCGCTGTATAAAACAAAGCCGCGAAAAACCAAATTTGATTCTTCAACTGTTTCTGATTCATCAAAATCAACTTGTTTTTTAGCGACCGCGAGAACGCGAAACCCACGCGCCTCCTGATCTTGAATCCATAGAAATAATTTGGATTTTAAAGCATCATCAATATTACAAACATCAATAATATTTTCCGGCGCGCCTTTGGAAATAAGCCAGCGACTCAACCCGTCACTAACCACTACACTAATTCTCTTTCTTGAGTAATCAAATTCATTAACATCCAAAAGGTAATATTTATTAATTTTTTCTGAAATCTTTTTTACATCCGGGCTATCCCAAAGAGCCCGGTCAGTTGGGTTGGAGGAAAAACCATGCCTCCCGCCAGAAAATCCGCTAGAGCATAGAACAGCTTCAAGAAGAACCTCTTGATCAGATTGACCGAAAGGATCAACATATCCAGTTAAAGTAAAAACCCCTTCGGTTAAAGTACCAGTCTTATCAACGCAGAGAGTATCCATGTTGCCAAAATCCTCCACCGACATTAATCTCTTTATAATAACCTTCTTTTTTGCCATTTTTAAAGCGCCTTGGGAAAGAGTAATTGTCATGATCAATGGCAGGAGTTCCGGAGCCACCCCCACGGTAAGAGCAAGGGCAAACAAAAAGGAATCAATTAATCCGCGACCAAAAAAAGCGTCAGAGGTAAAAACAAAAACGGTAAGAACAAAGATTATTCTAAACAGAAAAAAACTAAGCTTTTTTGTTTGTTTTTGAAAATCTGTAAGCGGGGGTTTTTCTCTAATAATTTTGGCGGTCTTGCCAAAGGAAGTATTATCGCCAACAGACTCAACCACCCCACGGCCAAAACCGGAAGAAACAAAAGTGCCCATGAGCGCCAAGGTTCGCGGATCTTCCAAATCTTTTTGAGACAAAACAGCTCGTTTAGCCACCAAAGCGGATTCGCCGGTAAGAATTGATTCGTTAAACTCTAAATTGTCAGAAACTATAATTCTTAGGTCGGCGGGAACCCGATCGCCAATCCTCAACTCCACCACATCACCAATAACCAGATCTTCACAGCTCTGTTCAAACCAGCACCCTTCCCGCATTACGCGACACTTGAAGGTAATGTATTCTTTTAGCTTGTCCAAAGCTCTTTCTGAACGATATTCCTGAAAAAACCCTAGAATGGAACTCAAAACAACCAACGACAAGATTACCAGGGAATTTATTTGATCGCCCAAAAAAAACGATACAGCGGTGGCAAAAAGCAATGCCAGTATAAGCCAGTTTTGGAACTGGGAAAGAAAGATGACTAACGCCCCGCGACGGTTTTTGACTAAAACTTTATTTGGACCGTTCTTTAATAGCCGGAATTTTGCTTCGGAAACAGTTAACCCTTCTTTACTGGAATTGAATTCTTTAAAAACAATTTCTTCGGAAAGGGTAGCGCTGCCATTGGAAGAAAAAACACTCATGCAGTAATAGTAACTCTTTGCAAACGATTAATTCAACGGTAGCCGTCTTTCGTGGCAGCTGTTGTTACGGTAAAAATGTGTGGGTTATAATTCCATAGCTTTGGCGTAGGGTAACGAAGGATAGCTTGCACCTAACCGCCTGTAGAGAGAAGTTCAAACCTATTTACTAACTAATCTTTAAACTCATTTGATACTGTTTCCAATTCTTATTAAAATCCTCCAAACTACGATTCCCAGAATAATTACAAAATTTGCTAATAGTAACTGTTTATTCAGCAAAAGATAAAAAGCTAAAGAGGCTGTAAATAATAAGAATAAAGCGATAAGTAATGTAAATTTTTTTTGTTTTTTTGTGTATTCCCGGGGTAATTTGTATTGATATTCAGTAGGCTTGTAACCTTTCTCTCTTAATTTAAGTTCTTTTCTAGCCGCAATCTGTGAATAAATAAAGATAGCTAAAACACCAATAATAAAAGGGATAACAGTCCAAAAAAAGCTATATTCCATAATTTTGTTACGCCCAAATTTCTACTCACTGGTATACTTCTCATCTAAAGCATTCATATCACCATTAGCCATCCTGTATTCCCTCTCGTAACGGACCTGCTCCACCATATAGGCAACTGTTTTAACCAAAGGAGAGGCTTCTTGCTTACTATTCAGAATTTCTATGTAGTCACTATAAGAACAGAGATGGTTTCTTAAGAATTCGGTAGCCGCAACCTGACCTTCGGTTTTGGGACGGGAATTATTGCTATATAAGTAATTTTCAACCGGGGTAGGCTTTGTTGGACTCTCTGAAACCGAACCGCCTTTTATAAATCCATCTTTAACTGCGTAAAGAACATTATCAATAGCATCATTGCTGCCATCTTTTAATATTTCATCAAGAGCTTCTCTCGCTCTAGCTAATTTGGCCAAGTCAGGTTCTCCCAGCTTTGCCTGCTCTTCCCGACACCGTCTGTTAGCGGCAATAGCCTTTTCTTGGGCGTAATTAATAGCCATTTCTTGTCCTTCGTAAGCAGATTCACATGAAGACATAGGTTTAAAAAATAAAAAAATTGTCACTTTCTCCATTAAAGCATAGAAGATGTGGCAAAAATATGCAACAAGCCTTCCTACTGTCCTTTGCCACCCGCTTTCTCAATCGACTCCCCAAAAATACTCTTTAATACTTCAATTTCTTTTTGATATCTCTTAGTTAATTTTGTTTTTGAGTTCATATTATTTAATTACAAAAAAAATTTAATTGCTGTGGTGTTCGGAATTATAAACATCCTCATAGAAAGTATGTTTTAACTCATGTTCTCCTTTTTGCACCGAAAAGTTGTAGATGAAACCGCGGAAGTAGTCGCCAACCCCTACTACATACCTCTTTATGTATAATTCTTAATTTCTTAGTAACTTCTTCATTCGTCACACCTTCGGGCATAATTATTATTTTATTTTGCCTAAGATCACACTCATATACTATCTTATCAATCTCTTTAAAATCCTCTAAGCTCACAACAACAAATTTAAACCACGATTGTTTAAGTTTATTAAATTCCTTAAGAATCTCGGGCTTATAACGCAATTCCAAAGGATTATTACTACTTTCTAGCTTTGGAGATATGTTAAACTGACATTTCCTTGATAAGTTAAGGTTAGGAGCAACGGTTCCGTTGGTTTCTATCTCAACAATGTATTCTGGAAGTAGTTTTACCAATTCTTCTATTCCTTTCTGCTGCAGTAGTGGTTCTCCACCGGTTATTACTAGTCTTTTGTTTGGTGAGGTGTGAAAACAATCTTGCCAAGACATTTCTACCCTATTAGCGGCTTTTTTATACGTCCAATCCTGAAAACCATTCCAGTACTCATCAGTACTTTGATCCCAGGAATACTTCGTATCACACCACTTGCATTTTAAGTTACACATCTGTAATCTAAGGAAAACTGCTGGTTTTCCTATAGAATCTCCCTCTCCTTGTAAGGTAGCAAATTCTAAATCCCCACTTACCCTTAGTGTATTTGAAAGTGCTGCTTTGTTAACCATATTTTTCGCCTCTGTACGAAGCAAAGCTTGTTGGTGTTTCCCACAATTTAATTTCTTCTAATGTGATCTCCAAACCCTTACACGCATTAGCAATCTGATTCCAAATCCAGATGACCATATTCTCTGCTGTGGGCTGTTTGAAGAAATCATTTAGGTAAGAATGGTCAAGTTTGCACGTAACAGTATTCTCTATGATTTTGTGTATTTCGTTAAAATCAACAACCATACCGCTCTGTTTTATAGATCCGGATACTGTAATTTGCAGCTTATAAGTGTGACCATGAAGACTAGCACATTTACCTTTATAGTTGTTTAGTTTGTGAGCGGCTGAAAAATAGACTTCTTTTGTTAGTAAAACTTTATTACTCATACTTATGACTGGACAAATATTTAATATAGCTGGAGTCGGATTTAAAAGTTCCGCGTAAAGCCATTGTTTGAGTATTACAGTTTGATTTAACTCCTCTCGCACTAACACACATATGGGTTGCCTTTATCACTACCCCTAACCCTTGTGGGTCTAATTTTTCATGCAAAATATCTGCAATTTGATTAGTCATTCGTTCTTGTATCTGTAGATTGTGCGCAACAGCATTAACTAATTTTGGTATTTTATCTAGCCCAATAACTTTTCTTTTTGGAAGATACACAATACTTGCTTTACCCCAAAAAGGTAGTAGGTGGTGCTCACAAAAGGAGGTAAAAGGGATATCGCTTACTGATACCAATTGAGCTGCTGAGGGATCAATATCAAAGAATCTCCATTCTATATCTTCGTATTCTTGAACACCGTTTAATAGTTCTAAATATCCATAAGCGGCTCTGTGTGGTGTTAGTTCTGCTACATCACCTGTTTTATAACCCAGTGTACTTAATATCGCGGAAAACGAATCGTATAAATTTCTGATAATTTTATCTTTTGAGGAGTTCCCAAGTTGCTTATACAGATTGTGTACTTTGTCTAGAACCTGCGTGTCAGGAGGTGCTCCATTTTTAACAATGTTTAGATAATCTCCTAAAGTAGCATTTCTTGACTGTGGTTTTGATTCTTTTGACATGGCGCCATGTTAGAATATTGGATTTGTGTTTGTCAATAGACAAACGCGTACTTCCAGTACTTGACAAGTAGTTATGTACTATTTAGTATGGCGCCATAAGACATACATATGATACAAATTACTCATATTGTTCCTACAGACTATCTTTCCTACTTACCGCTACACAAAAGGCATAAATGTATTCATCTTCTTCTTGCTCATCAAGTACTTAACGATTATCGATATACCTCTTACTTTTTAGAAAAAAAGCTTCGGGGCGATTACTTAATATTAGACAATTCTGCTTTCGAATTTGGTGAAGCAATAGCAGATACGCGTTTAGTTGAAGCAATAAAATTGTGTAACCCAAATGAAGTTATTCTTCCCGATAGACTTTATGATAGTGCTACTACAATAAATCGATCTTTGGAATTTTTAGAGAAGTATAAGCATCTAAATATAAGATTCATGGCAGTAGCTCAGGGGAATACTCTAAATGAGTGGGTTTCGTGTTACGAGAAATTCGCCTATTGTGCCGATATTTACTCGATAGGTTTAGGTGCAGTTTATTGTTCTTCAAACTTTTTCCCTAAACTGACTTATTTAAATACCCGTGTTGGTATAACACATCACTTGAATGAATTTAATGTAGTGAATAGGAAAAAACCCCATCACTTGCTAGGTCTAGGCGATTCTGGTCACTTGGAACTTAAAAACCAAATTCAATTTGAGTGGATTCGTAGCTGTGATAGCAGTGCTGCTTTTACTCAGGCTTTAAGTGGTTCCTACATAAATCGTAAACAAGCGTATTCTAAAGCAAAGAGTAAATTAGACTTCTTACTACCTTACTCGGCCGATTTATTTGCAAGATTAAAACATAACATTACAGTTTTAAACAAAGGGGGTGAATAGATGAAAGCTAGAGGTGTCAAAATATCTCTTGAGGGAATTGATGGTTCAGGAAAGACTACGCAGTTAAAGCTTATTGAGCCTGAATTGTTACGATTGGGTTACCGGGTATATCTAGCACCAGATAACAGTGACGCTTCTGGAAAAGGTATTGATGGCAGCATTTTACGTATTTTAAGAAAAGGGAGAGATCGTTTTTTTAGATTAGGCTATCCTACCACCGAATCTTTACTTCTTGCTGCCAGAGCATCTTTTCTTGATGAGAGGGACACAGTACCAAAATTGGAGAGGGGTTTCGTTGTAATATGTGATCGCGATATCGACACTTTCGTAGCCTATGGTCTTGTAAGTATGGTAGCCAAATATCCTGAGAGAGACGAAAAAGATTTATTCCAGTGGCTACTTTCCCTAGTTTCTGTAGGACGCACCCAACCAGACCTAACTATTCTTTTTAAGCCAGACCTCGACACATTTTTGAACAGGGCTACAGTTGCTAGAGGTAGAGGTAAAAGAGATAGGTTCAGTTCAAAGGATAAAATATTCATACGAAGTGTTTGCCGTTATTATGACTGGCTTGCGGCGGTAAATACATCTAGGATACGGGTTTTAGATGTAGGTGGTAAGTCCATTCAAGAAGTAAGCCAGGATGTTTCAGCCTTAGTAGTTCCATTTATTAGAAGGTACAATGTCCCAACAAGCGAGTGATCCAAAAAACATTAAAACAGCAGTTGAGTTTATTCTCGAATCAGAGCGAGAGTATGTTTTTCAAATACCCCGCTCTGAAAATGTTATTTTTTTGATGACGGGTGGTATCGATTCATCCATAGGTGCCGAGTTGTGCTTACTTAAATGGGGTGTAACATTATTTCCTATTTATATTCTTCGAGGTGCAACTGCTCAAAAGCAAGAATTAGCAGCAGTACAGTCTGTGCTGACATACCTAAAGAGCAAATACGGGAGTAGGGTTAGAGACTTATTTACAATAAACAGCACAGTACCTCCACGAGAAGTTAAAGGGCAACTCTCGCGTGAGCGTGTTATAAAACACGGCCATCCTTTAAGGAATAGTATTATGCAAAGTTTGGCTGTTCAATATGGAGCTATGTTAAACGATAAGGGTACACCGGTTAGAACAGTATTGGTCGCATCTGTTGCCAGTGACTTTTTTCCTGGTTCAAGAGAGGTTGATTTGGTCATCAATACCCTATACACCTGCTCAAATATGGGAGAGTGGGATTGGCAGATTAACTCACCAATGCTTACAGGTAACTTGCTTGGAAAAGAAAAACGCCTTAGGAAAATAGATCTGATCAAATGGGGTATTCAGAATAGATTCCCGTTTAATATTACTAGGACTTGCACTAAACATAGCGATAATGCCTGCGGTATATGCGAGGAATGTAAGGAAAGAAGGGATACATTTGCCCAAGCAGGTATTACTGACCCTATTGCCTATTCATAACTTAATCAGTTATAGTTGTAATGTATGGAACTAATTTTCACTACTACTAACGAATACAAAATCAAATCCGCCGATTCTGTTTTATCTCGTTATGGTATTAATGTTGCTGGCAGAGAAGTAGAAGTACCTGAATTACAAACTAGTGATCCTGAAGAAGTAATAAAAGATAAAGTTGCTAAATGTTACGAGATTGTAAAGCAACCACTTATTGCTATGGACTCAGGTCTATTCATAGAACCTTTGGGTGGCTTTCCCGGTGTTTACACCAAGTATGCTTTAAAAACCCTGGGTGAGGATGGTTTGATTAATCTTACCAAACATATATCCCCATGCCCCGCTTATGTACAGAGAATGATAGGTTATACCGATGGTTTTATCATAAAAACCTTCTCATCACGCGGGTACGGGGAAATTATTCCAGAAAAGCGGGGGGAAAATGGTATGAATTATGACTTAATCTTCTATGTTCCCAGTGAGGGTAAAACTTTAGCAGAACTAACTCACGAACAGCAAGTTGCAGTATGGGGAGATGCTTGGGATAACTTAGCCTTATATCTTACCTCTTAATAAATCCCTGTTTACAATATTTATATGGCAACTAACAAATATACTGTTGGTCAAATGTATGATATTGAGCACTACTCTAAGCAAGATGACATTGCTTTTATGTTAGATTTATCAGATATATACGGCGAACCTATTCTTGATATAGGTTGCGGGACAGGGAGAATATCAATACCTTTGGCCAAAAAAGGTAAAACTGTTTATTGCTTAGACAAATCAAAAGAGATGCTTACAGAGTTTAAGCATAAATTAAAAGCCCTTACTGTCAACTTAAGACCGAGAATCCACTTGAGTAACAATAACATGTTGGATTTTACTTTTAATGGTGTTAAGTTCCCTCTCATAATTTGTTCCTTTAATACTTTCTATAATTTAGTTAATACTGAAGAAAGAGATACTTTCTTAACTAAGATGCGGGAACACCTTAGTGGTTGTGGCAGATTAGTGATTGACTTAATTACGCCTACTTCAGGTTATCTCAATGCTTCTAATCAGTGGCAGTTGGAGAAGTCTAATTTATTACCAAATGGCCTGCTGTCAGAAAGATACTACCGTCTTATTGAGAAACAAGAAGATAGGCAAGTGATGAAAGTAGAATTTCACACCGTTTTGAAGAAGAAAGAAGAAATTATTACGGATTGGTTTTTTAATTACACTACTGCCTATTTATATAATGATCAATTACCAGAGATTTTAAAAAGAAACGGATTATTTCCAGAAAGTACATATTGTGATTACGATAAAACTTCTTTTAATGCGTGCAGTAATCCTCAAAGGCAAATTTTTATTATTAAAAAAAGTGGAATTATGAAAAGCGACAACCGTATTGTGATAGCAATGAAGAGTTATTACAGAGAAAGAAAAGCTGCCAACGACCCCGATCTTGAATTTTTACCCTTTATTAAAAAAAACAATTTTGCCTACTTAATGGGGGTTATTTATAATCAGGGAATGTCTGCCGATCATACCTGGAAAATTCCTCAGATGTTACATAAACGAATCGGCTTTTTTACTGTTATCGATTTCGCAAAAGTAGATTTAAAAAATATAGAGGATGCTTTTTATACAAGACCATCTTTACATCGTTATTGGAAAACCATGGCGAGATATACTAAACAAGCCGCCCTTAAACTTGTAGATGAGTATGCGGGTGAAACTGGAAATATATGGAATGATAAACCAGCAGTTGACACTCTATACAATAGATTATTGTCTTTTAAAGGAATTGGGCCAAAAAAGGCGAACATGGCTATAAGAGCTTTAGCTCTCTCGTTTGGTATCAAGCTGCTTGATCCCCAAAATATTGATCTGCCTGTA
>Ga0066637_10000655_pt1 | contig 21382 bp, 17 predicted proteins | sample CryGeyCG2014_020_FD_62737 | JGI IMG/M metagenome (GOLD analysis project Ga0066637, IMG submission 62737) | Groundwater microbial communities from aquifer - Crystal Geyser CG08_land_8/20/14_0.20 | ecosystem: Environmental > Aquatic > Deep subsurface > Groundwater | place: USA: Utah: Grand County...
TTGTCTTTCTCAGTTCGATGATTCTCTCTTTGATTCTAATTGAAGTTTCTTTTGGATGGCTCCTTGGCCTGGTGGATTTGTTCTGCAGGCCATCCAGGCCATGCCTTCTGAAGGCAGCCAACCAGTATTTGATGGCTCTCTCGGAGAAAGGACAGACCCTGGCCATATCCTTGATGGTTATCTCGCCCTCTAAGACGGGCTTGATCCAGCGATATTTCTCCTCTTGGGTTGAATTGGGCATAGTTTTCATATGCCCTCAAATTACCAGAAAAGTGCAAAAAGTATGTGCACATTACCTGGGTGCCTTGCAAAATTCAAAATTTTATGGTACGCTACACTGTACCTTGAAATAATGATTCTATTGGGGGCGGCATGATGAAAGTTTTGATTTTGGCTGATTATTTTAAAGAAGAAGCAGTTAAGTTAATGCCGGAATTGGTTAAATGGTTTTTTGAAAGAAATGTTTTGGCAATAGTTCTTCAACAAGGAGAAGAGATTAAATCCTCACAAAAATTTGACTTTGCTGTTGTGCTTGGGGGAGATGGTTTTATTACTAAAAAAAGTCTGGTTTTGGCCAGATTAAATCTCCCATTTCTGGGTATTAATTTGGGGACAAAAGGATTTTTGGCCGTGGCCGAAAGAGATAATTGGCAGGAAATGTTGGAGAAAGTTCTTGCTGGCAAATATACAATAGAAAAAAGAATAATTTTGGCCGCAACGCATTTTGGCGCTAACAAGCGCCAAAAACTTGAGGCAGCTGGCGACATTTATATCCGCCATCGAACCAATATGATCGCATTTAGCGTAGTAATTGATGGAGAGGTGGTCTATAAGAACCTTTTTGCCGATGGTGTGGTGGTTGCCACGCCTACTGGTTCGACGGGTTACAACCTTTCGGCGGGCGGCCCCTATTGTCAAACCGGGATTGTTGTTACTCCTATTTGTCCCCACGCAGTTAATGTAAAGCCCCTGGCCCTGCAAGAATCAAAAAGGGTAGAAATTGTTTATCTGGAAACCAAAGCCCAACAGGAAGAAGATGAGGGTTGCCTTTTATTCGTAGATGGCATCCGATATCCGATTGAACCGGGAGATAAAGTTCAAATTAAAAACTCAAGAAAAAGGGCATTTTTCGTTATTCCCGAAGGTTTTAGTTTTTTTGAAGCGCTTCAGAAAAAGTTAGGACTTTCAAAATAAGAAAGTTAAAAAGCTGACTTAGAATAGTCAGCTTTTTTGTTTTTCCAACTATTGCTAAAATTTAAAAATTAATTTAATATAGACCTATATGAACGGAATTTTGAGCAATAAATTGGAAAAAATGATTCTTCTTGGCAATGAGGCGATTGTGCGGGGGGCTTTGGAAGCCGGGGTTAATTTTGTTTCAACTTTTCCCGGCACGCCGGCTTCGGAAATCGGCGATGTTTTTTCGGAGATTTCAAAATCAAAAAAGGCAAATTTATATTTTGAATACAGCACCAATGAAAAAGTGGCGCTTGAGGCCGCGGCGGGCGCGGCTTTTTCCGGTTTGAATTCCCTGGTTGCCATGAAACACTTTGGCTTAAACGTTGCTTCCGATGCTTTACTCCCCATAGTTTATACGGGAGTTGAAGGCGCAATGGTTGTTGTGGTGGCCGACGATCCCGGCTGCTGGAGTTCAGCTCAAACAGAGCAGGATACAAGATATTATGCCGAAATGGCTCACCTTCTGATGCTTGAACCATCCACGTCGCAAGAATGCAAAGATTTTACAAAATTAGCTTTTGATATTTCTAAAAAATTTAAAATCCCGGTGATGGTAAGGACCACTACAAGAGTTGCTCATCAGTCAGCGCCAGTAGAACTATTCAATATCCAATATCCAACATCCAAAATCCAAAAGCCTATTAAAAGCGGCAGATTTTCTACTATGCCTCCAAATGTGTTGAGGATGAAAAAAGAGCTTTTGGAGAAACTGGAAAAAATCAGGGCATTTTCAGAAGGTTCTAAATTAAATCAGATTTCAAATCCGGCCAGTCGTGAAAAATTTGGAATTGTTTGTTCGGGAGTTTCTTATTTATATGTCATGGAAGCGCTTGAAGAACTTGGGTTGAAATTGCCTGTTTTAAGGCTCGGTTTTACCTATCCTTTTCCCAAAAAAATAGTAAATAATTTCATCAAAAATCTTAAAAAGATTTTGGTGGTTGAGGAATTGGAGTCTTATCTTGAGGAGAAAGTTAAGGCGCAAGCCAAAGAAGCAAATCCAAAATTGAAAATTTTTGGCAGCGGGTTGCCCAAAATCGGAGAATTAAAGCCGGAATATGTTTTACAGGCGATCGCGGAGATTTCCGGTAAAAAAATAAATTTAAACTTAAAAATCCATCAGCAAAATTTTCAGAAATTGGAATTGCTCAAGCGTTTTCCCAATCTTTGTCCGGGTTGCCCCTATTGGCTGGTTTTTTCGGCCATAAAGAAAGCCGCTCCCAAAAATACGATTTTTGGCGGTGATATTGGCTGTTATATGCTTGCCGGCTGTCCGCCTCACAATATCCAGGACTGGCTGATTTCCATGGGTTCGTCCATCGGCATTGCACACGGAGTGTGCAATGCCTCAAAATCAAAAATCAAAAATCAAAAATCAAAAATAAAGGTTAATGATCAAAAGGCGATCAGTTTCATAGGAGATTCAACTTTCTTTCATGCCGGAATTCCAGCTTTAATCAATACGGTTTTTAATAAATCAAATCCTTTAATTATAATTTTGGATAATGGCACAACCGGTATGACCGGCCATCAGCCTCATCCTGGAGTCGGGAAAACAGGCTCTGGAGAAGCAACCAGGGCAATAAAGATAGAAGATATAGTTTTAGCTTGCGGGGTAAAAAATCTCAAAGTTATTGACCCGGTAAATCAGGAAGAATTTATAAATACTTTAAAAGAATTTTTAGAGAAAGAAGAAGTTTCGGTGATTATCGCCAGACATCCCTGTATTTTTCTAAAGAAATCCTAAATCCCCCGAACCAGAGCCTTCGGCACGGTACGGAGCAGGCAAAATCCTAAATCCTAAAAAAATTCAAATGATTAAAATTCCAAATTCAAAACAATTTAATGTGGTTATAGTTGGTACCGGCGGGCAGGGCTTAATTACTCTGCTTAAGATTCTGGCTGAAGCGGCAATGCTTCAGGGTTTTGACGTTAAAGCTTCGGAACTTCACGGACTTTCACAGCGGGGCGGTTCGGTTGAATGCCATATCAGATTTGGAAAGAAGGTTTATTCTCCCCTGGTCGGAGCCGGCGGAGCTGATTTGGTTATCGCGCTTGAGCAAAATGAAGCGTTAAGAGCCGCTTATTACGGTTCAAAGAAAAAAACTATTTTTTTAATAAATAAATTAAATATTTTTTCTCCCGCCGCTTCCGGAAAAAGCATCTCATTGGATAGAATTTCTAAAGACCTGAATAAATTCGCAAAAAAAATTGTTATTCTTGACGCTTCGGAAATTGTCAAAAAAGAAACCGGGGCTATTGTCACAACCGGCATTTATATGTTAGGATACGGTATTCATAAAGGATTGATTCCGCTAAAGGAAGAATCCGTCTCAAAAGCCATTAACAAGATAATTAAAGAGAAATATTTAGAGTTAAATTTGAAAGTCTTTAATTTATAAATTTTGTGGTGAAAAAAAATAAAAAGAACATAGTTTGTCTTGGCGGCGGGAATGCCATGCCAAAAGCGGTTTTGGCCGGGCTTAAAAAATACCCCGCAAACCTTTCGGTTATTTGCGCGATGCTGGATTCGGGCGGTTCGGCTGGCAGATTAAGGAAAGATTATAATATTAATTCCCCCGGCGATATTCGTCGAGCTTTTATCGCTTTGGCAAACACTTCACCAGTGGTTGAAAATTTATTGAATTACCGCTTTGAAACAGGCGAACTTAAGGGTCATAATTTGGCCAATCTTTTAATAACTGCCTTGGAACTGAATACTGGAAGTTATGAAAAAACAATTGAAGAGATGAGTAGGCTCCTGAACGTTGAGCACCAAATTTTACCAGCTACTCTCGATAACGCAAACCTTTATGCTGTTTTGGAAAACGGTACAATAATTGAGGGAGAAACAAACATTGATATTCCAAAACATGATGGTAATTTGAAAATCAAAGAAGTTTTTTTGAAGCCCAAAGCCAGGGCCTATTCAAAAAGCGTTGAAGCAATATCTGGCGCCGATATAATTGTTATCGGGCCGGGCGATCTTTATTCTTCTATTGCCCAGATTTTATTAACCGAAGGAATCTCCGGGGCGATCAAGGAAAGCAGGGGAAAGAAAGTTTATATCTGCAATTTAATGACAAAATACGGGGAAACCAATAATTTTTCAGTTGATGATTTTACAAAAGAAATTGAAAAATATTTGGGAGCCGAGCTTGATTTTGTGATTTATAACAATAAAAAACCGGCAGCCCCGAGACTTAAATCTTATCTGAAAGAACATCCCGAGTTTCTGGGAATGGTTAAATTTGGCAAAAAGTTGAAATCCAGCAAAAAGTTCATTGGAGAGAACCTTTTAACATCTTCCGGTCCGATAATTCATGACCCGGGAAAAGTTTCCAAACTTATTTTGAAACTTTCTGAATGATTAACAAAAATATAAAAATTTTATCGCTGTCGTTTCTATTAATCTTTTTTGCCTATAATGGCGTTCAGCAATTTCTTACAGTCTATTTTTCTGAATTGAATATAGTGAAGGTGGGTTTTTGGTCGCTTATTTTAATTTATCTTTTTTTGTTAATTACCAATTTCTTTTCCGGCTTCATTGTTTCTAAATTCGGAGTCAAAAAATGTTTAATTTTTGGCTCTTTATTTTACTCTTTATTTATTTTTACCTTAGTTACAAAAATTCCTCTTTTGGTATATTTGGCTTCGGCGCTTTTGGGCTTTGGCGCTTCTATTCTTTGGACGGCCCAGGGAACTTTTTTAATAAGAGCAAGCGAGCAAGGAAGCTATGGTAAGAATTCCGGCTTTTTCAACACAATTTTTCAACTCGGTTCTGTTTTGGGGATTATAATCTTTAGTTTATTGGCGGCGAAATTTTCTTTTAAATCCCCATTTTTAATTTTTGGCGCCATTCCCTTAATCGCCAGTATCTTTTTCCTCGTACTCAAAAATGTAGAACCAAAAGAAGTTGATTTAAAAAATAGGTTTCAAATCTTTAAAAAAGTGATTACAAATTCTACCGCGCTGAAATTTTCGTTGATTTGGTTTTCTTTTTCTCTAATCATTGCTTCTATTTCCGGTCGCTTCCCTTTGGAAATTAAAAAATATTTTGGTTTGGGCTCAATAGGCCTCGTAACCCCAATTTTTTATTTTTTACCAATTGTTTTTTCATATTATATAGGCAAAAGCTCCGATATCAGGGGAAGAAAATCATTCTTGATTCTCGCTTATATTCTTGCTTTGCTTGGATTGATTTTGTTTATGCTGCAACTTCAATTTGGATTAAATAAAATATTTTTCATTTTGAGTTTTCTGCTGATTTCTTTGGGCTTTGCTCTTTTTGCCCCCCTAAGATATGCCTTGCTGGGCGATATTTCGTCAGATTATAATTTAGAATATTTAACCGCCCTGTCTCTTCTGACCAGCAATGGGGGATACATAATAATTTTCCTATTAAATATTTATTTACCGGCTATTTTCTCTTATTTAATTCCCTTTTTGATAATTCTCGCCTCATTGATTATTATTTCGCCTATATTAAAATTAAATATAAATACGATTAAAGAGAAAATAAATTCATGATAAATCAAGCAGTAATTTTGGCGGCTGGCGAGTCATCTCGCTTTTGGCCTCTAAATCAAAGACATAAATCCCTGGTTAAGATAATAGGAAGGCCTTTGATTTGGTATACGATTGAGGGATTAAAAAAATCCGGAATCAAAGATATAATTATTGTTCAGGGGCCCCAAAAAGACATTGAAGAAGAATTAAAAAACTATGATCTCGGGGTTGAAATAAAATACGTTATCCAGGCAGAATCTAAAGGAATGGGAAACGCTGTTATGGGCGTCCAAAATTTAATTTCAGGTCCATTTTTTGTTCTTCACGCTCATAAAGTTAATGTTGGAGATTATGTAAAACCAATGATTGAAAAATTTAAAGAGAGTAAAGCTGAGTTGATATTTTTGGGAATTAAGATTGATAAGCCTTGGCTTTATGGGATGTTGGAACTCGAAGGGGACAAAGTTAAAGGCTTAATAGAGAAACCAGAGAAAGGAAAAGAGCCTTCGGATGTAAAAGCGATTGGGATTTATTTATTACCAAGAGAGTTTTTTGAATATTATAAGAGAATACCAGAGCATCAATATGCTCTTGAGGATGTATTGAGTTTTTATGCCAAAGAGAATGAAGCAAGAGTAGTCATTGTTGAAAAAGAACCTTCAACATGTAAATATCCATGGCATTTATTTGAAGTGACCAAATTTTTAATGGATAAATATTTGGAACGGAAAATTGAAAAGCCGGCTAAAATTGCCAAAAATGTGGTGATCGAAGGCAAGGTTTATATCGGCAAAAACACAAGAATTTTTGAAAACGCGGTTATAAAAGGCCCTTGCTATATTGGAGACGATTGTATTATTGGCAACAACGCCATAGTTCGGGAATATACCAATTTGGAAAATAATTGTTTGGTCGGCTCCAATGCCGAGGTGGCGCGGTGTATTTTGCAAGAAGACGTTCATACTCATTCCGGCTATTTTGGCGATTCAATTTTTGCCAAAGGATGCCGAATCGGCGCCGGTACGGTAACCGCAAACATTAGAATTGATAGGGGAGAAATTAAAACGGTGGTTAAAGGAGAAAAGATTAATACTGGCTTGAAATCTCTGGGTATTATAATGGGAGAGAACGCAAAAACCGGCATAAATTGTTCTTTGATGCCGGGAGTTTTAATTGGCTCAAATTCTGTTATCGGGCCGGCATCGGTAGTTTTCAAAAATATCGAGGATGGTGGAAAATTATTTATCCATGAGAAAAGTTAAAGCTTTAATTTTATTATCCGGGGGGCTCGATTCCATTTTGGCGGCAAAAATTTTAAAGAGTCAGGAAATTAAAGTATCAGCTCTTAGTTTCAAGAGCTATTTTTTTAATGCGGAGAACGCGAAAAAGGCAGCCAAAAATTTGAAAATTCCAATCAGAATTATTGATTTTTCTAAAGAGCATTTGAAAATAGTCAAAAGCCCAAAGCATGGCTATGGTAGATTTATGAATCCTTGCATTGATTGTCATATTTTGATGCTGAAAAAAGCAAAAGAAATAATGGAAAAAGAAAAATACGACCCCGCACCAGAGCAAGCACGGTACGGGGCAAGTTTTATTGCAACTGGAGAAGTTTTGGGGCAGAGGCCGATGAGCCAGCATAGAACGGCATTAAATCTTATTGAAAAAGAATCGGACTTGAAAGGTTTTTTATTGCGTCCGCTTTCCGCTAAATTACTGAATGAGACCGTTGTGGAAAGGACAGGTTTGGTAAATAGGAGTAAGCTTTTTGATGTTTCCGGCCGTTCGCGAAAAAGGCAGATTGCTTTGGCAAAAAAATGGAAAATCAAATCTTATCCGACGCCAGCTGGCGGCTGTCTTTTAACTGAAGCCGAATTTGGTAAAAGATTAAAAGAATTATTTAAAATTTGTCCAAAGTGCAATGGAAACGATATTAAGCTTTTGAAATTAGGTCGTCATTTTTGTTTTACTCTCAGTAGCCCGAAAGGCGAAGGAGGGAGTTGGGTAAAAATTATCGTTGGTCGGAACCATAAAGAAAACCTCAATCTCAAAAGGCTGGCTCAAAAAAACGATATTTTGATTGAAATGGAAAATTATCCCGGGCCGACAACTTTAATTAGAGATTACAATAAAAATAAAATTGCAGCAAAAATTATAAAAAAAGCAAAAATTTTAACAAAATATTATTCTCCAAAAGCCAGAAATAAAAAAGATATAAAATTTAAAATTGATTTTTTTGAAAAAAATAGATAAACTGAAAATATGAAAAATATAAATAAAATAAAAATCATTTTTGATTTTGACCACACTCTTTTCTCGGCCAAAAAATTTTATAAAGCCACCCAGGATGCTTTTAAAAAATTGGGAGTGGAAGGAAAATTATTTCAAAAAACCTTTCAAAAATCAAAAGGGGAAGGCAGGGATTACAATCCCGAAAGGCAATTTAAACTGATTTTCGAAAAAGAGCCCAAAATAAAAATAAAAGATTTAAGAAAGGCGTTTTCAAACGTTTTAAAAGACGCCCCAAAATTTTTTTATAATGATGTGTCGGATTTTTTAAAAAAATGGCAAAAACAGGCCGACTTGATTTTACTTTCTTATGGAGAGGAAAAATTTCAAGGACAAAAAATAGAGGCGTCAAAGATTGGGAAATATTTTAAGAAGATTATTATTACCCGAGACATTGAGAAATTAAGGCCGTTTAAGGAAATCTTTACCAGCAATAAAAAAATAATTTTTGTGGAAGATAATCCAGCCGCCCTTTTCAGAATAAAGACTATTTTCCCCAAAGTCATCGCGGTTAGAATCAATCGGGAGGAGGGGAAATACGCCAAAGAGAAAAATCCGTCAAATATTGACTTTTCAGTAAAAAATCTAATAGAATTAAAAGAGATTATAAAGCAACTTTAAAATTGAATAGGAGGCGCATGGTGTTGGCAAAAGGATTGATAAAGAAGACCGTCGGCAGTTTTTTGGATGAGAACGCCAGGAAATTTTCCAATCAGAATGCCGCAGTTTTTGTTGACAGAAACATAAAGTACAGCTGGAGAGAGTTAAAAATGGCCTGCAACAGGGCTGCCAGAGCGTTTTTGGGGCTTGGAATTAAAAGAGGCGACCATATAGCTATCTGGGCAACCAATTATCCGGAATGGTTGATTGCCCAGTTTGCCGCAGCCGAAATCGGCGCGGTCCTGGTTACAATTAATCCCGAATGGAAAGCGGCTGAACTGAAATATGTTCTGAAACAGTCCGATTCCAAGGTCTTGGTAATGATAGAGGAATTTAAAAAATCAAGCGGCGATAAGGTTCACCGCTATAATTATTTGGAGATTTTGGAAGAAGTCTGTCCGGAAATAACCAAGCAAGCCGCCGATACTAATTTAAAACTCAAAGAATTTCCTCTTCTGGAACGCGTTATTTTAATTACCGCAAAAGACAAAAAACCCGCCTGGGCGATTGGCTGGCCGGAATTTATTAGACGGGGAGAGGGAGTGGGAAAAATTTCTTTTTGGTATCGCAAATCGCAAGTTTCTCTTTTTGATATCTGCCTGATTCAGTACACTTCCGGCACAACCGGTTTTCCAAAGGGAGCAATGCTGACCCATTACGGTGTTGTAAATAATGCCTTAGAAGGCGCTCGCAACATGGAATTAAGCTGTTGCGATCGTCTTTGCGGACCGGTTTCTTATTTCCATTGTTTCGGGAGTATAATGCTGAATCTTTGCTGTTTGGTTTCGGGCGCAACAATGGTAATCCCGGCAGAGCATTTTAATGCCAGAAAAACTCTTGAGGCGATAGAAAAAGAAAAATGTACGGCTTTGCATGGCGTTCCGACAATGTTTATTGCGGAGCTCGCCTATCCGGAATTTGAGCGATTTAATCTAACGTCTTTGCGGACTGGCATAATAGCCGGCGCTCCCTGTCCGATTGAGCTGATGAAGGATATTGTTTGCGAAATGGGCGTTGAAAAAATCACCATTGTTTATGGTCTAACCGAGGCGAGCCCTATTACTCATCAGACAAGATTTAACGACCCGATTAAATATCGGACAACAACTGTTGGCAAACCGATTGAAAATACAAAATCAAAGATTGTTGATTATAAGAAATTTGAGGAAACCGGAGAGGTTGTTGAGCTTGGGGTGAGGGAGGTAGGCGAAATCTGGGTTAGCGGTTCCAATATAATGACCTGTTATTATAAAAAACCAGAGGAGACCCAAAAAGCCATTGTTAATGGCTGGCTAAGAACCGGCGATTTGGGAACAAAGGACGAGAACGGATACTATAAGATTATCGGCCGCCTGAAAGATATGATTATTGTTGGCGGTCATAATGTTTACCCGGCGGAAGTTGAACAGGGCTTGCTTGAGCTTTTCGGGAATTATATTGAGGCAGTTCAGGTTTTTGGTGTGCCGCATGAAACGCTTCAGGAAGTTGTGGCTGCGGTTATACAGCTTAAGACCGGAAAAAATCTGACTGCGGATAAAATTAAAAATAAATGCAAAGATAAAATGGAATGGCCGAAAATTCCAAAGCACATAAAATTTGTTGAAGATTTTTCCAGTATGATGGTAGGAAGCGGCAAAATCAAGAAGTCCGAACTCAAAGAGGCGTTTATTAAGGAGCTGGGACTGGAAGAGCTGGCAAAGATTAAAACTGCTTAATAAAAAAAGGGAGAATTTTCTCCCTTTTTATTAACACAAGCGAGGAAATCAAGTCTGACTTGATGACCGAGCGACGTGTTAATATGGTAAGGAGAGCATCGCTCTCCCCCTACTCTATTTTTAGACATTTTTGATAAAAAGAATATATGGAGATTATTAAGCTTAAATCAAATAGGGAGTTCGTTGAGAAACTTTCAAATCTATTAAGAATGGGGAAGGTGATAATTTGTCCAACCGATACGGTCTATGGGTTGATTTGTGATGCTACCAACGAAAAGGCAGTTGAAAAAATTTTTAAAATAAAAAAGCGGCCAAAAGGAAAACCGATTTCAATTTTTGTAAAAGATATAAAAATGGCAAAAAAATTCGCCATAATTAACAAAAAACAAGATGAGTTTTTAAAAAAAGTTTGGCCGGGTGCCGTAACCTTAGTGTTAAAACCGCGGAAAGATTTGCCCAAAAATATTTATCAAGGTAAAAACACAATCGGCGTGAGGGTTCCTGATTATAAATTAATTCTGAATTTAAGTGATAAAATCAAACGTCCTTTGGCCGAGAGTTCGGCCAATATTTCCGGCAAACCTGCCTCAACGAAAATTAAGGAGGTTTTAAACCAATTCAAAAAAGGAAAATTTTTGCCGGATTTGGTTTTAGACGCCGGAAATTTAAATTCATCAAAGCCATCAATAGTTGTTGACTTAACGACTTCAGAGCCAAAAATATTGAGGTTTTAATTTATGGATTGGTATGTATTTCAAAAAATCAATTATTTTGCGGGCAAATCTGTTTTTTTAGACAGAATAGCCGTTTTTTTTGCCGAATATTTCGGTTATATTTTGGCAGCCATTTTGCTTTTGCTTTTTATTAAAAATTGGAAAAAGTATTGGCAAATGGCGGTTTTGGCTTTTGGCTCGGCAATTGTTTCAAGGTTCGTAATTACGGAAATTTTGCGATGGCTTTGGTTTCGGCCAAGGCCATTTGTGAATCATTATGTTAATTTGATTTTGAATCAATCTGCTGCTGAAGCTTCTTTCCCCTCGGGTCATGCCGCTTTTTATTTTGCCCTTTCAACCATTGTTTATTTTTGCAATAAAAAATTAGGCATAGGATTTTTTATTGCCAGCTTTTTGATTTGTTTGGCTCGCGTTTTTTCCGGCGTCCACTGGCCTTTGGACATTTTGGCGGGAATGGTCGTCGGGATTATTACGGGCTTTTTGATTTTAAAAATATTTCAGAAAATTTATCACAAAAAATAAGTTTGAAAATAAATTGTATCAAAAAATCCGCAAAGTCGCGGATTTTTTGCGCCCGGGGTGGGAGTCCCCGTATAATTCGCCTTCGGCGACTATACGGGGCAGGCGAACCCACAAAATAAATATGGGCGAGGAGAGAGTCGAACTCTCATGAGCGTAAGCTCACAGCATTTTGAGTGCTGCGTGTCTGCCATTCCACCACTCGCCCTTATCGGGCATCAATTAATAGGTTAGCAGATAAATTTAAAATTGTAAATTTATCTTTTTTGTGCTAAATTATTTTAATGCCAAAAATAATCTCCATTTGTAACAGAAAAGGAGGCGTAGGCAAATCAACTACTGCCGTTAATGTTGGAGCTTATCTCGCGGAGATAGGAAAGCAAGCGCTTTTAATTGATTTGGATCCCCAAACCAATGCCACTTTGGCTTTGGGAATTGACCCGGAAAAATCAAAGCCTAATTTATACAATGTTTTAATTGATAATTTTCCAGCCGAGGACGCAATTAAAGAAGTTGGCATTTTTGGCTACAAAATTATTCCATCTTCTTCCGATTTGGCGGGCGCCACGGTTGAATTGGTAAATATGCAAAACAGGGAGTTTAAGTTAAAAGAGGCCATTTCTAAAATTCAAACTGACTATGACTATATTTTAATAGATTGTCCGCCAAGTCTTTGCCTCTTGACCGTTAACGCGCTTGTGGCTTCGGATAAAGTGATAATACCGGTCCAGTGCGAATATTTTGCCCTGAACGGCCTTTCCCAGCTTTGGGATACCATTCATCTGGTAAGCGGCGGTTTAAATCCTTCCCTGAAAGTGATGGGAGCTCTTTTAACTATGCACGACAGAAGATTGAAGCTTTCCTGGGATGTGATAAAAGAGGTGAGGCGGAATTTCCCCGGTTATGTTTTTGATTCAATAATCCCGAAATGCGTAAGCCTTGCCGAGGCTCCGCGTTTTGGAAAAACTATTTTTCAATATGCTCCGGATTCTCAAGGGGCGATGGCCTATAGGCAATTGGCTCAGGAAATAATACAATTAGAAAACTTGCAAATATAATCTCGAATTTTATTCGCGAATACCCCGCACCAATCCTCACTTCCTTCGGATGGTACGGGGCGAGCATCAACAACTCTGAAGTTGGAGTTAGGAATACTTGCCCCGTACTCAAATCCGAAGGATTTGTAGTACTGGGGTTCGCGAATGGATTCGCAATTTTATTCGCAATTATATGACAGGAAAAGGACTTGAAGCTTTAATTCCCCAAAAAGGGGTAAAATCGGTTAAATTTACGCCGGAAAAAGAAGCAGTTTTTTTAATTGAGGTTGAAAAAATAAAACCAAATCCTCTCCAGCCAAGAAAAGATTTTGACAAAGTCGAGCTCAAAAGTTTGTCGGAATCAATAAAAGAACACGGAATTTTGCAGCCGCTGGTTGTCACCAAAATTGAAAGAGAAGTCGGCGGGGGAGAAAGACTGGAAGTGGAATACGAATTGATTGCCGGGGAAAGGCGGCTCCAGGCAGCCAAAATGGCCGGTTTTTCCCGGGTGCCGGTAATTGTCAGAAAACCCACTGAACAGCAAAAATTGGAACTGTCTCTGGTGGAAAACGTCCAAAGAGAAGATTTAAATCCGATGGAAAAAGCCAATGCTTTCAAAAGGCTTTCCGACGAGTTCAATCTTTCCCAGAAAGATATTGCCAGAAAAGTCGGCAAAAGCCGGGCGGCAATTGCCAATACAATGCGGCTTTTAAATCTTTCTTCGGAAATTCAAAAAGCGATAAGAGATAAAAAGATTTCCGAGGGGCATGCCCGGGCAATCTTGTTGGTGCAGGACGAGAAAAAACAAAAAAACCTCTTTCAAAGAATAAAAGAAAGAAGTCTTTCGGTAAGAAAAGCCGAGGAGGCGGCAAGAATTATTTTACGTCCCCACAAAAAAGCAAGTCTGGGAACGCCCGGAGGCTTTAAAAATTTGGAAGAAAAATTAAAAGAAATTTTAAAAATCGAGAAAGTAAATTTGAGGGCGAAAGAGGGAAAGCCAAGATTGATAATTGATTTTGATTCCGAAAAAGAAATTAAGGACTGGATGGAAAAAATAAAATAATCATCCTCTTTTTACTTCAATGACCCCTTTAACATTCTTTAGATTCAAAAAGAGTTTTTCCGCTTCGTCAATATTTGAAACCTCCACTTTTATTAAGAAAGAACCGATTCCCTCTTTTGGCGTTTCTCCCATAAGTTTTACCATATTGATTCCGGTATTGCTGATGGCAGAGCTCAAGTCTTTGAGCATTCCTAATTTATCTTGAGTAATAACTTTAATCGGCAGGATGAATTTGCGCTCTTTTAAATCTTCCCAGACGGCATTAATTAATCTTTCCGGAGATTTCCTTCTGATTTCTTTAATAGCTCCGCAGGAAGCCCGGTGGACGATAGCTCCCCGGTTTTTTGTTATATAAGCGTAAATTTTTTCTCCGGGAACCGGCGAACAGCAATTAGCCAATTTAATTAAAAGATTTTTTTCGCCCCCCACGGCTATCGGAATTCTGCCAAGTTTTATTCCCGCTCCCTTTTTAATTTTTGGAATTTCAAAAATTTCCTCTTCTTTAAAAAGATTTTTTATTATTTGTTTTGGGCTGATTTCTCCCTGTCCGACGGCGATAATCAAAGTTTCAAGAGTCTGCTGAGGGAATTTTTTTAACAGTCCATCTTTTTTTTCTTTTGAAAGTTTGTCCCATGTTGTGTTTTTGAACTGGATTAAAGCTTGATTCAAAATTTCCAAACCTTGTTTGAAACTTTCTTTAGCGCCTTGATTTTTCAGCCAATTTTTTATTCGGGAGCGAGCATTACTCGTTTTCGCAAAATAAAGCCAGCTTCTTTTCGGGTTTTTTTCTTTTCCCGGAATTATTTCAATCACATCCCAGTTCTGCAGAGGTTTATCCAGGGGAGCAATTTTTCCATTGACCATTGCTCCCTGACAACGATGACCCAAGTCGGTATGAATTTGGTAGGCAAAATCTATGGGGCAGGAACCATCGGGCAAGTCAATTACATCCCCCTTCGGGGTTAAAACAAAAACCCTGTTTTTAAAAAAATCAATTTTAAAACTTTCCAAAAATTCTTCGGAAGTTTTATTTTCTTTTTGCCAGCCCCGGAGTTCCCTTACCCATTCAAATTTTCCTCCATCTATTTTTGCTCCATTTTTCGGCTTCCCTGTTTCTATATAAGCCCAGTGGGCAGCCACTCCATATTCGGCTTCTTCATGCATTTTTGGGGTCCTTATTTGAAATTCAGTAATTTTCCCGTCAATACAAAAAACAGAGGTGTGCAAAGACCGATAACCATTGGGCTTTGGCAGGGCAATATAGTCCTTAATTAAGCCGGGCACCGGCCTCCAGAGTTTGTGAATTATACCCAGAACCTCGTAGCATTTTTCTATTTCTTCAGAGTTTGTGATTATTCTTAAAGCCACCAAATCATAAATTTTATCAAAGTCCATGTCGTGTCGTAGGAGCTTTTGGTAGAGCGAAAAATAATGTTTTGCCCGAGAATGAATGCCAAGCGGAATAATCCCCTCTTTTTTTAATTCTTTCAAAATAATCGGCTGAACTTTTTTCAAATATCTTTTTCTTTGTTCAATCCTTTCTTTTATATTCTCCATCAGCCATTTATATTCTTTGGGGTAGGCATGAGGGAAGGCCAAATCTTCAAGTTGGCCGCTAAGTTCTCCGATGCCGAGTCTGTAAGCAAGGGGACTGTAAATTTCCAGAGTTTCTTTGGCAATTCTGCTTCTTTTTTCTTCGGGAAACACATCCAGGGTCTCCAAATTATTTAATCTGTCAAAAAGCTTTATTAAAACCACTCTGATGTCCGCAGCCATAGCCAAAAACATTTTTCTTAAATTTTCAATATATCTTTCTACTCCCTGATACTGGAGCTTGCTTAATTTTGTAACCCCTTCAACCAAAAAAGCGATTTCTTTTCCGAATTCTTTTTCTATGGTTTTTTCCTGAACGTGGGCGTCCTCTATTACATCATGGAGGAGGGCGGCGGCAATTGTTGCGCTGTCAAGGTTTAATTTTGCTAAATTTTTAGCTACTGCCAGGGGGTGAATAATGTAAGGTTGGGAACCCCCCAATCTTTTTTGGTCCCTATGCGCGGATTTGGCGAATTCCAAAGCCCGCTCAATTAATTTTTGATCTTTTTGATTGTATTTCTTTTTAATTATTTTGAGAAATTCTTCCATATCTTGTATTTGCAATAATAACATATTTTTGGGGAAAAAACAGGACTTGACTTTTTATTTTAATAATGTTATTCTTGAAGGTAATGATATTTGAAAATTTAACGGAGGCAAAGAGTTGAACAACCCTTATCTAAAAAGTCTTGAACCGATTTGGAAAAATCCAAAATTTGTCTTTGTTGATGAAGAAAGATTAAAAAAGGTTGCTGAAGATTTTGCCAAAGAGGATTTAAAAACGCCGAATTGGCGGGAAGCAGTTTATCCTAAAGAAGACGACAATGTTTTTATTGATTTTTTGGCTTTGGACAGCTCTATTAATTTTTGTTTTAATGATCCTTGGACAAAAGTTAGTTTTCAGACCGAGTGCGGGGGCAAGGTTATGAGACGTGCTTTTGGTATGTCGGCTTCTTTGATGCGGGCATTGGAGGAGGGGATTCCGATTTTGGATTGTAAGTGGCTGAAAAATGCGACTTTGGATAATTTACAACATGTTTTTCGCGGCTTAACCCCCATGCCTCTTTTGGGCGAACGATTGGAAATTTTTCATGAAGTTGGGGAGGTTTTAGAAAGAAAATACGGCGGTCATTTTTATAATCTTTTTGAAGAGGCAAAATATCGGGCCTTCACCTCTGACCGCAAGGGGATTGTGGACAGATTAATCAGGGATTTTCCGTCTTTTTGGGATGCCAGCTGGCACGAATCGTCGCAGGATTTTTTGCAGTTCCATAAAAGAGCTCAACTTTGCGTGATAATGTATCAAGGTAGGGCCATGGATTCAAAGGGTAAATTGCCTTTAATAGAGGATGCTGATGATCTTGGTCCGCTGGCCGATTATCGTGTTCCTCAGGTCCTGAAAAATTTAGGCATTCTCCGATATAAAAAATCTCTGGAAAAAAGAATAAACGCCCAGAAAGTTATTAAGAAAGACAGTTTAGAGGAGCAGGAAATTCGAGCCCAAATGATTTATGTCATGGTGAAACTTTGCGAGCTACAAAACACCTGGATTGGCCCGGTTGATTTCCGAGTTTGGCTTGCCGGTACCAATATGAATTCTGGTGAGCCCCATCATTTAACTCCGACAATAGCATATTAGAAATTTAAAAAGCACTGCAGAGACAGTGCTTTTTTGTTGGATTTTTTGATTTATTCTTCCGATTCTTTTTCTTTTTCATCTTCTCTTTCTTTTTGTTCAAATTTCTTCTTCAAGGGCACGATATTCCGGCATTCGGGATATTTTGAGCAGCCCCAGAATTTTCCGTATTTTCCTTTGCGCAGAACCATCGGCGCGCCGCATTTATCGCAGGTCATTTCGCCTTCAGCCGGTTTTTCCCCCTCGGGCTTGGGGAGGTTTCGTGTGTATTTGCAGTTCGGGTAGCCGGTGCAGGCAAAAAATTTGCCAAACCTGCCAAGCCGGATAATTAAAGGTTTTTTGCATTCGGGACAGATTTCTTTGGTTTCCTCGGTTGTTAATTCTTTTTTTGAAACCTCCTTGTATTTTTCCCGCAGATTTTTGGCAAACGGCTCGTAAAAATCCTTGATTATTGGAACCCATTGGGTTTTCGCTTCCGCGATTTTATCCAAATTTTCTTCCATTTTGGCCGTAAAATTTATATCAACGATTGTTTGAAAATGTTTGCACAAAACATCATTGACTAAAACCCCGATTTCGGTTGGATGAAATTTTTTGTCATCTTTCCATTTCTTGACGTATCCTCGTTGCTGAATCGTATCAATAATCGGGGCGTAGGTTGAGGGCCGGCCAATGCCAAAAGATTCAAGAGCTTTTACCAAAGAAGCGTCATTATATCTTGCTGGCGGTTGAGTGAAGTGCTGGAGCCCCTCAAGTTTTAAAAGCTTAAGCAATTCTCCTTTGGTAAGTTCGGGCAATATCACTTCTTCCGACGAAATTTCATAAACCTTTGTAAAGCCGTCAAATTTTATGATGGAACCGGTTGCTCTGAAAGTATAAGTTTTTCCGCCCGAGGCGGATCCGTCCTTGGCGGAAGCTAAAATATCAACAAGGGTTTGGTCAATAATTGCCGGTACCATCTGGCAGGCAATAAATCTCCGCCAGATTAAATTGTAAAGTTTGCATTGGTCTTCGGTTAAAGAATTTTTAATTGAATCCGGCTCTCGCATTGGGTCGGTTGGCCGTATTGCTTCGTGGGCCTCCTGCGCTCCTTTTGATTTTGTTTTGTATTTTGCGGGCGATGGGGGTGCGTAATTTTTGCCGAATTTTCCCAAAATATATTTTTGAGCGCCCTTTAGCGATTCTTCCGAAAGGTTCAGGGAGTCAGTTCTCATATAAGTAATTAAACCAATTGAACCCTCTTTAACGTGTATCCCTTCGTAAAGCTGTTGGGCAATGAACATTGTTTTTTTGGCGGGGAAATGCAGTTTTTGATAAGCCGTCTGCTGCAGCGTTGAAGTGGTAAGGGGAGGATAGGGATTTTTCTTTATTTCCTTTTTTTCAATGGCCGAAACTTTATACTGGGCGTCATTCAAATCTTTTAAAATTTTATCCGCCTCTGCTTTTGTTTTTATTCCTTTTGCGGGAATGACTTTACCCCCTTTTTTGTATAAAGTGGCTTCAAATTTTTCATCTTCTTTAATTTTGATTTTTGATTTTTGATTTTTGATTTTGAGGAGCGAAGCGACAATTGTCCAATACTCTTCTTTTTTGAATTTTTCAATTTCTCTTTCCCGCTCAACTATAAGCCTGACGGCCACCGATTGAACTCTGCCGGCCGAGAGGCCCCTTACAACTTTAAACCATAAGAATGGAGAAAGTTTAAAACCAACCAGTCTGTCTAAGATTCTTCTGGTTTGTTGGGCGTCAACCAAATTCAGGTCAATTTGGCGAGGGTTTTTTAAAGCCTCTTCAATCGCGGTCTTGGTAATTTCGTGAAAAACAATGCGCTGGGTCTTTAATTTTGGAAGGTTCAGGGCGTAGGTAAGGTGCCAGGCGATAGCTTCCCCTTCTCTATCCTCGTCAGTGGCCAAAATAACGGTTTTGGCCTTTTGGCTGGATTTTTTTAAGTCCTGAATTACTTTTTTGGCTTTGGAAAGGATAAAGTACGATGGTTTGAAATTATCTTTGATTTCAATCCCAAGTTTCCCTTCGGGCAAATCCCTGACATGGCCAAAAGAGGACTTGACCTGAAAGTCTTTTCCCAGGAACTGGGTAATAGTTCTGGCCTTAGTTGGTGATTCAACGATAATGAGATTCATAAACTTAAATTAAAAATCAAATCTCAAAAATTAAAATGACAATTTAAAATTTAAAAATTAATACAAGTGATTTTGGATTTACCTTGCGATGGTATAGGTATTTCCTCCCAAGTTTTTTACTTTTCTTTGGACTTCCATCAAGAGAAGGGTGGAGGAGACGACATTAGAATTAAGTTTAGTTTTTCCAATAATTTTGTCAATATGGAGCGGTCCTTCTTCCAGCGCTTTCAAAATTGTTTCTTCTTCGGGTGATTCGGCTTCAATTTCTTTTCCTTTCAATTCTTTAAGCGGTAGATTTAATTCCTCTAAAATGTCGTTTATATCGGCCACCAATTTTGCTCCCTGCTTTATTAAATAGTTTGGACCGTTGGAAGTGAGCATATTTATCGGTCCGGGTACGGCAAATACTTCTCTGCTTTGGTCAGCTGCCCAGGAAGCTGTAATCATCGCCCCGCTTTTCATTTTGGCCTCAATCACTAATACTCCGAGAGATAAACCAGAAATTATTCTGTTTCTTTGGGGGAAATGATATGGAAGACCGGCATCGCCGATTGGAAATTCAGAAATTACCGCTCCGCCGTTTTTCACAATTTCTCTGGCCAATTTTACATTTTCTTGCGGATAGATGCTTCGCTCATCAATTCCTGAACCCAAAACAGCGATTGTTCTCCTGTTTCTTTTTACGGCTTCTCTGTGCGCAACCGTATCAATGCCTTTTGCCATTCCGCTGACGATAGTGAGCCCCGCGTCAATAATATCGGCAGCCAATTCTTCCGCCATTTGTTTTCCATATCCGGTGCATCTTCTTGGCCCGACGATGGCAAAACAATTTTCCTCCGGAAAAATTTCGCCTTTTACATAAAGAATTTTTGGCGGTTCTTTAATTTCTTTTAAAAGCCGCGGATAATTTTTATCTTGAATTGATATCGTTTTTATTTCTTCCATATTCTTGGCTCAGTATAACATTATAACATTAAAACAAAAAATCATTGGTTGTTATCTTTCATTTTTTATTTTCGGCAGCGAGGAAGAAGTGAAAAAGCTTGCTTTTACACTTCAACCGAGCGAACCGAAAATATAGTAGAAGAGAATTCTCCTCTCACTCTATTTTTTCAATGGCTTCCGAAATCACCCCGTAGTAGAGCGGAGCTCACTACGGGGCAGGTCTGACAATTTTTAATTTTTCTACGCTTTCCGAAACCATTTGACAGTAAAGATTGAGCCCCACTTGATTTACATGTCCCGATTGCTCTTTGCCCAAGATATTGCCGGCGCCCCGAAGCTCCAGGTCTTTTAGGGCTATTTGATAGCCCGAACCGAGGTCCTCGGCTTCTTTCAGCGCCCTCAGTCTTTCTTTGGCTTTTTGAGAAAGGCGAGACGGATAAAGAAAGTAGGCTTGGGCCTGAATATTGCTTCGGCCGATTCTTCCCCTGATTTGATAAGCTTGGCTAAGCCCTAATCTTGTTGAATCGGCAACGATTAAGGTATTAACATTTGGAAAATCCAGTCCATTTTCAATTATGGTTGTAGCGATTAAAATATTAATCTTTTTTTCTTGAAGGTCTCGCATTGCTTTTATCAGTTTTTGTTCCGGCAGTCTGCCATGAGCGATTCCTACTTTGGCCCGGGGAATCAATTCCTCAATAAAATGTTTGGCCATTTCAATTGTTTCTACGCGGTTGTGCAAGTAATAAACCTGCCCTTTTCTTTTTAACTCTTCTTCAATGGCTTTTTTTATCGTGGTTTCTCTGAATGGCAGAATGAAAGTTTTAATTGGCAGGCGGTGGCTTGGGGGAGTCAAAATCAGACTGATATTTCGCAAATTGGACAAACTAAGATACATAGTTCTTGGAATAGGGGTGGCTGAAAGACTTAAAATGTCTATTGAACCGCGCATCTGTTTGAGTTTTTCTTTTTGTCTGACTCCGAATCTTTGCTCTTCATCTATCACGGCCAGCATTAAATTTTTTCCGCCTTCGCTCCGTTGCGACGGAGCTTCGGCGGATCCGCCGTAGCCTTCGGTCGCCGACGCTCCATAGCTTTGGCGACGGAGCGCAGAGGCGGAAAATTCAACGTCTTTTGACAGGAGTCTGTGAGTACCAATTATAATGTCAATTTCTCCCTTTTTCCAACCTTCAATTATTTCTTTTTGTTCTTTTTTTGATTGAAACCGGGACAGCGCCGCAATTTTAATCGGGAGATTTTTCAATCTCTCTTTAAATGTTTGAAGATGCTGGTTGCAAAGAATGG
>Ga0066637_10000658_pt1 | contig 21344 bp, 25 predicted proteins | sample CryGeyCG2014_020_FD_62737 | JGI IMG/M metagenome (GOLD analysis project Ga0066637, IMG submission 62737) | Groundwater microbial communities from aquifer - Crystal Geyser CG08_land_8/20/14_0.20 | ecosystem: Environmental > Aquatic > Deep subsurface > Groundwater | place: USA: Utah: Grand County...
GCTCTCAGAAACAGTAAGCTGAACAATATAAGTGTGAATATTCCTATGGTTTCGTCGTCAAAGAAGCCCAGAGAGGTTCTTTGGATATAGGGTGCACTTAGAGCAAGAAAAAGAGATGCAAAAAGGCCAACCGATCTTCCGCCAATGTCCTTGCCAAGGAAGTAAATGGCCAAGCATGCCAGAATGCCCATTATTACTGGGAAGAGTGCACAGAAACTCATCAAGTCGATATTAACACCCAAGAAGGAGACTATGTCGTAGAAGAATGCCGCAGTCATCGCCAGAGATGGGTATGTAATCGCCATGTTTATGCCGTCTGGATACCAGCGCTGCTTGTTAATCCATTGGGTTGGCCAGTAAGGCGAAACTAAACCGTGTTCAACCATATATTTTGCAAGGCTGTATTGATGGTAGGGGTCAAACTCGGACAGATGCATCGTTCCCGTCTGAATCTCCCAGCGCATCGGGAAAATACGCACTGTGAAGGCAATAAAAAGGATTAGAAGTAACGCTGAAAAAGTGATCATCGAGTCGTGACTGATCTTGAGCCGAAGCTTTCCTACACTTTTCAGAGCATTAACAGCACGCTCTTTCGTGAAAACATTCCCAAGCTTCATCTTTGCGCCATCTCTCCTACACAAATTATTGAAGTGTTTTATTTCCCTTGCGGTGAGCTAATAGGATTCCAGTGTCTAGCATGACGTACATTATTCATATATACTTTACTAGAAATGTTTTCCACGAAGAGAGAAATGCAACTTTCACTCTTGCTTTACGGCGTGCGTCATCACCCATGGACTTACGCTCGGCATCTCCCTCAGTCCGAACAGTCTTTCCATCTTGGCAGAAAGAGGCACCAAGGAGTTCTCCGAGGTTCGGTTGAACAGCAACCAGTTGAAGCCCTATTTTCTGACAAGCTTAAAGCCAACCTTGCGCAGTTCGTTCGCTATCTCATCGTACGAGTGCATGTAGTTTTTTCCCTGCAAGTTCCTGAGCTTCGACTTTAAGCTCGCCTTGTTGCCAAATGAGAAAACCAGCGTGCAACCGTTTTTCAGGATTCTGCTGCACTCGACTAACACGGTGTCCGATTCTGGTATGTAGTCAATTACTTCAATCATAAACGCTGCATCAAGAATATCCTCTTTCAAAGGGATTTCTCACATCAGCCAGAACAACGTTCACAAGCCTGTTCTTGAACCTCAGCCTCCTAAGTCCAGGCAAGTCAATGTCAATCGCCACAACCTCCACATTCTTTTCCGCAGCAAGCAACGAGAATTTGCCTGCACCGGCTCCAAGGTCACCGACCAGATGACATTCTGAGAAGTTGATTGATTTTAGGAAGAACGCCATCTCCACATTTGTCAGGTAGCTGCCATCTTGGTTCTGGTGGCTGTTTCCCAAAAAGTTTCAGGGACATCATCTTTCACGTTGCCTTGGCCCATTGACAACCAGCTCTTACTTCACAGTCAGTCTCTTGTACCCATATTCTTCAGGGTCGTAGAATGGGAATGCCACTATCCTTGCCTTGGCCGTTTTGTCGCGAATCTTCACGCCTACAACGTTACCTTCTTGAGAGTTGGATACCTGAATGTAAGCCATTCCTATGCCGATTTTGAGCAGTGGTGAGTATGTCCCGCTTGTCAACACTCCAATCTTTTCGCCTGCCTGATCGAAGACTTCCATTTTTGGTCGCGGTATGCCTTGGTCAACCATGAGGATTCCGACACGTTTGCGCTTGACGCCTTCAGCTTTCTGTCTCTGCAGAACGTCCCCTCCTATGAATTTTTCTTTCTGCAGCTTGACCACGAAGCCTAAGCCTGCCTCTAGCGGGGTTGTGTTTTCATCCATATCGTTCCCGTAAAGGCACAATCCAGCCTCAAGCCTCAAAGTGTCTCTTGCACCCAGCCCGCACGGTTCTATTCCGAAGGTTTTGCCTGCCTCAAGAATGCTGTTCCACAGTTTCACCGCGTTGTCAGGTCTTGCCAGAGAGGCATTCCAGATGAAGACTTCAAAACCATCTTCGCCTGTGTAACCTGTTCTGGACAGAAAAACCTCTACATCTGCTAGACGCGAATGATCACACTTGAACCGCCCAATCTTGCTGAGATCTTCAGTGGAGAATTGCTGCAGGGTTCTCTCAGCGTTTGGACCTTGAACTGCGAACATTGCCACATCGTTTGAGATGTCTTCGATTTTCACATCGAAGCCTGTAGCATTTTTGACCAGCCAGTTGTAGTCTTTTTCGCGGTTGCTAGCGTTGAAAACCACCAAGAACTTTGCAGCTTCCAAGCGGTACACAACGAAGTCGTCTAGTATGCCGCCTTTCTCGTTGCACATGACTGAGTATTGCGCTCCGTTAGGCGACAGTGTTGAAACGTTGTTTGTGATAACGTGGTTTAGAAAGCGTTCAGAATCAGCGCCTGTGACCATAACCCGTCCCATGTGAGAGATGTCAAAGATACCAACGCTGTTGCGAACAGTCAAGTGCTCAGGTATTATGCCCTTGTACCAAAGCGGCATTTCAAAACCAGCAAACACCGTCAACTTCGCTGTCTGCCGATGTACATCATAAAGCTGGGTTCTTATAGTCCTTTCCGTCAAACGCCTTTCCCCCCACAAAAAGCCTACCTTATGGGTTTCACGTCTACATTAATAGGTATAAGCGCAAGTTTCTTCCCGCATTTCGGGCACTTCCCATCGTGCTGATGCAGAACCTCATCAGGAGGCTTCAATTCGGCACCTTGATACAAAACATGTCCACAACCTTGACACACTACGCGCTGAGGCACAACAATACACTCCACTGGGCAGTAAGGAAAGTAAGCGTCCATGACATATTTATTGATTGCTCAACCGAAACGCCGAGCGGACAATGCTGCAGGAGCGAAACGCTCCCGCGACACGATTATCCAATGAAAGAAACCGCGAAGATACTCAGTCAACCAGCCAGAATCTTCCTCAAGAAAGCCAAGCATGCTCACGACTTCCCAGAGCTCAATCAATACAAGGACCTTAGGCAGCCCAAGAGACCATCATCTTACTGTGCACGTTTGTGGCAGAAACTCTTAATTCAGCCCGCATCGCTTACCTCTGAGAAGCAATTCCCCACTGCACTAGTGTGGCTTGTACTCGCATGGAAAAGTACACATTTGTCATTACTGAAAAGCCTGATGCTGCCCGCAGAATAGCCTTAGCCCTTGACATCAAAGAAAAGCCAAAGAAAATGGAAGAAAACGGAGTGCCCTATTACGTGGCAGAACGGGATAGAGAGATTGTTGTTGTCCCGGCGCTGGGGCACCTATACACGGTTGCCGAAGAAAGAAAGGGAAGAAGCCAGTACCCAGTTTTCGATTTCAAATGGGTGCCAAGATACGTCGCAGAAAAGAGCGCACGCCAAGTCCGCACATGGATCGACGCCATTGCAAAATTGGCAAGGAACGCTGACGTGTTCATTGACGCATGTGACTATGACATTGAGGGAAGCATTATCGGATACTCCATACTGAAATACGCGTGCGACGGCAAAGATCAAATGTCAAAACGCATGAAATATTCCACACTGACCAAAGAAGAACTGGAGAAATCGTATGCTGAACCGTTGCCGCATCTGGATTTTGCACTCATCGAGGCTGGACTCGCCAGACACGAGGTTGACTGGCTTTTCGGTATAAACCTTTCACGAGCCCTGACAGTGGCCGCAAAGGACTGGAGTGGAAAATACACGACGCTGAGCACAGGAAGAGTGCAAGGACCTACTCTGAAATTCGTTGCAGTACGAGAAAAGGCCATCAGAAGTTTCGTGCCCACACCATACTGGGAGATCACAGCGGAAGTCGAAATAAACGGAAAGGTTTTCGAAGCTCAATACGAAAAGGAGAAAATTGAAACCAAATATGAAGCAGACGCCGTTCTGAACGCCTGTGAGACCAAAGATGGAAAGATCGAGAAAATTGAGGTTAAGCAATTTCAGCAACCGCCGCCACTGCCATTTGACTTGGGCGCTCTTCAAAGCGAAGCCTACAACCTCTTTGGATATACGCCAAGCCGCACGTCCAAAATCGCCCAGTGTCTATACCTAGACGCTCTGATTTCTTACCCGAGAACCAGCAGCCAAAAACTTCCGCCAGCGATAAACTACGAAGCAATACTGAAAAACCTAAGCAAAGCCTCCCAATACCGAAGTCTCACCGCAAGACTTCTCGCATGCCCAGAACTGAAGCCGAGAGAGGGAAGCAGGGAAGATCCTGCGCACCCTGCTATTTATCCTACTGGAGACCTGCCAGCGAGAGTTCTCGAAGATTCTGAAAGGCGCATTTGGGACCTCGTCATCCGAAGGTTCATGGTCGTCTTTAGCGAACCAGCACTAAAGCAAAGCATGAAAACCCACATCAACATCAACGGACACCGTTTCCTCTTGAACGGGAGGCGAATCCTCAAGGAAGGGTGGATGCACTTCTACGAGCCCTACGTGAGGTCGGAAGAGATGATTCTGCCTCCGATGGAAGAAGGACAAACAGTCACTGTCAAGAAGATGATGCTAATCAACAAGTTCACCAAGCCCCCGTCACGATACAATCCAAGCAGCATACTCAGAAAAATGGAAGAAACGGAAATCGGCACAAAGGCAACAAGAGCGGAAACAATACAGACGCTCTACGACAGGAAATACGTTCAAGGCGAAAAATTGACTGCAACCGACCTCGGCCTTGAGGTTCTGGAAGTCATGGAAAAATACTGTCCAACTGTTGTTTCGATAAAGTTCACGAGAGAACTGGAAGAAAAAATGAACAGAATCCAGACAAACAACCAAAAGAAAGAGAAAGTTCTGGCGGAAGCTCTGGAAATCCTCAAGCCAGTAGTTGAAAAGTTGAAAAAGAACCAGAAAGTGATCGGGGAGCAATTAAGCGAAGCAATTAGAAAATCGAGAACAGACGAAAGAATCATCGGATCCTGCCCAGTATGCAAGACTGGAGAATTGGCGGTGCTGTATTCGCGAAAAACGGGGAAACGCTTCGTCGGCTGCACAAACTACTTCAAAGGACTTTGCAAAACATCATTCCCGCTCCCGCAACGAGGCGTCATAAAACCGCTCGCGAAAGGCTGTCGGGGATGCGGTTGGCCCACAGTGCAAGTATTGGCAAGAGGAAGACGCGCGTGGACTATATGTTTCAATCCACGGTGCCCGCTGAAAGAAGGAAGGGAGAAAAAGGAATGAAGTGTAAAGCATGTAGCAGAGAAGCTGGAGAAAACGGCTACTGCGAGTTGCACATGAAAGCCCATGAAAACGTAATTGGAAAGTACAAGGTTTGGCAAGAGGCAATGCGGATCCCTTGGAAAGAGTATTTAAGTGAGATTGTCAAGAATCCTTTAACAGGTGAATGGGCTCGGGAAGCGGCTGAGTCCATGATTAAGAGCGGAGAAAAACAAGATGGCACGAGCAACTAAGAAAAGAATCTCTTCACTGTCCTTCTCACTAAACAGGTTCTACGATAGAATTTCAACGGCAAAACCGTCAACCCTCATCGTTTCAACCCTTGCCATCGCCTTTGCCGTGTTCCTGTTCGGAGGAGGCCTATACGACCTAGTAGTGAAGCCTCAGCCCGCCGTTTACTACGGAGGAAGATTTATCTTCCTTTATCCGCAACTCTCAGAACAGTTCATATCCGACAGCATAGTTGCCACGATACTCTACTCTTTCGGCATCATCGGACTGATAGTCATGTACCAAAGCACAAGATACGCTTACAAACCGAGACAAGCATACATGATGTTCATAGTAGGGATCATCCTTCTGCTGATAGCCTACATATTCCTCGAAGCTACGATCCGACTCAAAGTGGGCGGATAGAATCCTACCACGGATTATTTTTTAAACCCAGCTTGTATGCAACAAAGTTTGTCAACAGATGAATTGGAGGAGTAATGACTAGGACAGCTGCAAAAAGCTGCCACCACCACGCGAACTGCAACGAAAGAGGAAGCGAAAAGACAATCGCACCTATTATGAAGTCGACTTGATCAACAACGGGCAGCATGTCTCCAGGACGGATACTAAGCCTTCTCTTCACAAAAGCTCCAGCCAAATCCCCAAACAGCGCTCCCAGAGACAGCAGCAAGCCAAACTCGAGGCGATACCCGAATGCGATACTCTCCACTAAACCCACAGCCGTTCCTACAGCCAGTCCGACGAGGAAGCCTCGAAAGGTCTTGTTCTTTCCGAATATTGGCTTTCCATCGAAGAAATTCCTGCCCAAATCAATCGGAAGACCGCCACCCACAATCACTGGCACGGCGTTCGCGCAATAGGCGGGGAATATGAACTTCAGTGCTTCAATGACCAACTGAGCAATCTCCATCCTTGCAAGCTCCATTAGTGCATCGGATACTCATGTATTCCTTTTTCTTCTATTTTTAAGTCACAGGTTACGGCCTGAAGTTTTCTCGGGTTCTTCTCCAGAACTGCCCTAACCATCTGCGGATTCTCAGCAGGATTCAGCGCGATCACCGTATCGGCCCAAAATTTCAAGACCCTCGTCGCCACGGGCTGCACACTAACTGGAACCCTGTTTAAGGCGCTGTGAACTTGACTTGTTGTCAAAACTGCGACTTTCTGCGTCCTAGCAACCTGCGCCAAAACCGCCAGCTGCCTGTTCAGCTCTCGATTCATTTCAAACGTTTTCGAGGCAGACTCGCCCACGCTAAGGCGGTAGAGGGACGTGACGGTGTCGAAGACCACGAGCCCGAAATTCTTAGTCATGTAGTCAGTAAGTCGATCAACGACTACTCCTTGTTCATGAAAGTCATTGGGCTTCATCAGAATTATCAACTCAGCAACTTCCTTGAACTTGTCAGAAGCAATCTGAGAGAGTCTTCGAACTGAAAACGTGTTGTCACAATCCACGAACAATGTCTTGTATCCTTGCCTTGCACAGTTCACGACGCACTGCATTGCCAAGGTAGTTTTTCCTGTTTCCGCCTCGCCATAGATGAGGCTCACGCTTCCAATCTGTATGCCGCCGCTTAGAATCTGGTCAATTCTGTCGCAGCCAGTTGGGATTTTCTGCAGCACAGCCATGCACATCAACAGATATAAACCGCGAAACTAATAATCTGTTTTGCGCCTAAACATCAACATGAATGGGAAACGTGCATGAAAGCGGAGATCGCTGTCGCAACCCTTTCGGGAAAAGCTTACTACATCATTGTCAACGAGTTGAGAAAGAGAGGGGTACCTTTCCTAAGCTTAACTCCAGCCGAGCCCATCCCTGCAGAGATCAAGGTAGTTATAACCACGCAGGAGGAGCGATGCTTGGTGAACCATGATAGGGTTTTGGTTTATCAGAATGAGGTGGAGCCTGAGGCGCTTGCAAGCGAAGCGTTGCAGATAGTTCAGGGCAAGGAGTATTTTGAAAAGATAGTCATAGGCATAGACCCCGGTGAAGTCCTCGGCGTGGCAGTTCTCGCAGATGGAAAAATCATTGAAACAGCCAACTGTTTCAGCGTTAAAGAGACAACAGACAAGGTGAAAAATATTCTGAAGAATCTTAAGAACGTGCCAACAGACTATGTTTCCGTGAAAATAGGCGATGGAGTCCCAGCGTGCAAAGAAAAACTCTTAAGAGGTCTGGATAAAGCATTACCTCCCAACGTAGTGTTGGAAAGCGTAAGCGAAGCCGGAACAAACCGCAACTTGAATGAAACGAAACACAGAAGAGGATTGAGAGATATCGTATCAGCAATAAGAATAGCTGGAAGAAACGGACACAAGTTCCAACGGAGAAAGACAAATGAACCGAACAGTTGAGAAAGGCAAGACTCTCATCGTTGACGGCCCAGCTTCTGTCACATTGACTTCGGGGAAGGCAGAGGTTTTTGGCGCCTTGTTGAGAAATGCAAGCAGGGTTGTCATACGTGAAGGAAAAAGGCTGCCATTTGCGGTGGAAGAAACAGCCGTGTTTGACATGTCGCTCGGGGAAAACGCAGCGGCAGAAGAGTCTGACGGAAGCACTGTTCCTGCTTCATGGGTGAAATCATATGAAGAGCTCACAAGTCTTCAAACCAAGCCGATTACAGCAATAGTGTTGGGCGCAGTTGATTCTGGCAAAACAAGCTTCTGCACCTACCTAATAAACAGACTACTTCACGAAAAGCGAAAAGTCGCAATCCTCGACGGAGACTTAGGCCAGTCTGACATCGGACCGCCGTGCACCCTTGCCTACGCCTTTGTGGCCAAGCCTGTTACGGACCTGTTCGACCTCAAAGAGAAAGATGCCTTCTTCATAGGCACCACCTCACCGAGCGGACACACAGACAAGGTAGTGGAAGGGCTGACTACACTCAAGAAGGAAATCCTTAGCAACGAGCCAGATGTTGTTCTTATAGACACAGACGGTTGGGTTGAAGGAGAAGACGCCGCCAACTACAAGATCCAGCTCACCGGAAAACTTGAACCCGACATAATTTTCTGGATCCAGCAAAAAGACGAGCTGACGCCCATTTTAAGCGCCTTTGGCGAATGCAAGAACGTCCTCGTTGATTCGCCCTCAACCATAGGACAGAGAAACAGAGAAAAGCGCAGGAACCTAAGAGAACTGGGGTACGTCAAGTATCTGAGAAATTCGAAAGTTCAGTCTCTTCCCCTGAATTGGCTGAAAATCGAAGGAGACGAACTTTTCGGCCTAGGCAAAATGCATGAAAACGTCAGGCAAGCGAGAAAAATCTATGAGCTCTTGGGGATGAAACCGCTTCATTTCGCCGAGTTGCCCGACAGAGTTTGCATTGTCATAGGCAGAAGGCGTTGGATTGAGCCGGAAAACATCAAAAAAGTTGAAGAATTCTCGAAGAAAAGAGTCATGTTGATTCGAAAGGGCAACGAGGAAGGACTGCTTATCGCCTTATACAATTCCAAGAGGCAGTTCCTGGGAATCGGTGTCCTGCAGGAAATCGACTTCACGAGAAAATACCTGAAAATCTCAACCCCGGTCGCTGATGACATTGCCATAGTCAACATGGGAAAAGTCAAGCTTGACAAGAACCTGAAAGAAGTTTCAGTTCTGACCGATGAAAACCACCCTTGACTTCGCAGAATTCAAGAACCATTTCTGAAGAAGACGGCAAGTTCCTCTGCAATAACTCCATCCTTATCTGGCAGGACCTTCAAGTTGTCACGTATCCACAACGGCAGAAAACGTTGACAGTAAATCGTTGAGAAACGGTGGTCAAGAAAAATCATGGCTGCCCTGTCCTCCAAAGTCCTTATTGCTCGCCCAGCAGCTTGAGAAGCTTTTTTCATGGCTGGAATAACGTAGCCGTATTCGCGCCCAAGCTCTGGAAAGCATTTCTCAAAGTAGCTGATTTGAGCCTTGACTTTCGGAGTCGGTTCGGCGTACGGCACGCCCACAATCACAACAGAGTTCATCTCGTCTCCTGGATAGTCCACACCTTCGGAGGACCGTCCGCCCTGAACCCCAAGGAACACAGCGCCGCCGCGACTGGCATATGCCTTGAAGTCTGCAACCATGCTCTCATTTTCTCTGGAGCTCATCCCTCTACGCTCATGGAGAAATGGCTTTTTCAGCGCCTTTTCCAGTCCACTGCTACATAAGGCCTGAAGAACCTCGAATGAAGCAGCGAAAATGCCTGTGTTGGCGGGAGTATTTTGAACAACCTCTTCTATTCGCGAAACAATCTTGCCGTACATCTCGGGCGTTCTTTTCTCCATCGCTGTTGTGACGCCGCAACTTACAAGCGGCAGAATATGCTCTTTGGGAAACGGCGACGGAACGACTCTTTTCACCGTGTCTTCAGGAAGCTTCGTTATCTGCGCGTATGCTTCTAGCGGCTGAAGTGTTCCTGACATGAGTATGCTTGAGTGGACTGATGAGAAGACCGGTGCCGTGATTTTCGAAGGGTCTAAAGCGACTATCTCCAGTTTTGCTGTCGGCAAACCCTTGCGGGATGTGTATTTACTTATCACGTTGACGTATGACTCGTCGCCGGTAGTTTCGACCCACCGGGACAGAAACTCGCCCATTGCGTGAATGTAAGACCTTGGATATTTTCCGTCTGCGAGCAATGTTCTCTTGATTAAGTAGCCAACCGCATTCAGATGCTGAAAGAATTTCTGAGGCTCGTCAACACCAGCTTTTTCGTGCACAAGCTCAAGCAGGAACTCGGGCGAAACTAAGGTCTCTTTCCCGATTTTCTCTGTTGCCCTTTCGACTTCGTTCCTAACAATGCCTGCGAAACCTGCGATGTCTTTATAGCGGAATTTCTCGGCCTCAATCTTCGCTTGTCCCAGCGTGAAGAGCGAAAGGTGACTGCTCGCGATTTCAACGGCCGTTTCAGGAAGGTTGTGCGCCTCGTCGACAATCAAGATGATGTTCTGCATCGGCGTGTCCAAACTCTTCAGAAAAACGTTGCGGATTTCAGGGTCGAATACGTAAAGATAACTTAGCGCAATAACCCTGACGTCGGCCAAGGAAGCCTTCACAAGCTCATAGGGGCAGAAGCCTTTTCTTCGACAGATCTTCTGGATCTCTGAAGCCTTACACGGGAAAAGGGCAATTCGACGCCTAAGATCAGAGTACTCCTCCTCCCTTTCCTCGATGCTGCGATAGTACGGGCACCTGTCCCTGGCTTTTAGCATCTCGCAGGCTTCCATGACCGATCGGGCATCCGATGCGTATCTTGTTACAAAGCTGTTTAGACACATTTCGTGGCGTCCGCGAATTGAAACCCCTGAAACTCGCAGCTTTCTAGAGACGGCTTTCAATTCTTCGATCACGCGGTCGTGCTGGCGATGCGTCCGTGCAACGTACAGTATTTTCAGATCATTTTCTTCAGCTTTCGGGAGGCAGGCGGACAGTGCAGCGATGGTTTTTCCCAGGCCGTTGCTTCCCTCAATCAGAGCAGAACGACCGTTTTTCACAGCCTCGAGAATTACTTCTATGAATTCGCCTTGAAAGGGCCGCACCTCAGCGTATGGAAAGTAGGTGGCGACTTCAGTCGTAAGCTCAATCATTCTTATCCCACAAATGCCTTGAGGGGCAAAGCATGTCTACAGGGCACTGCTTGCACAGCGGGTTTCTGGCTTTACAGCATTTTCTGCCCTGTGAAATGAGGAGCACATGAACGGCTAGATAGTCTTTTGGGTCATATAGTGATTGAAGCGACTTGCGCACAGTTTCGTAGTCTCCATTTGCAGGTGTCAATCCTAAGCGTTTTGAGGTGCGGTCGACGTGAGTGTCCACTGGGATCGTGGGTTTCTTTGCACTGAAAAGAAGGACAACATCTGCGGTTTTGGGGCCGACGCCGGGAAACTCCATCAGTGCTCTTCTTGCGTCTTCAAAGGGCATTGACAAGATGGATTCAAGGTTGCCGTGATGTTTCTCAAGGATTATTTTTGAGACCTGTTTTATTGTTTTTGCCTTGTTTCGGTAGAGGCCAGCCGGTTTCAAGCAGCTTTCAATTTGATTTGTTTTGGCGTTCGCTAGTGCTTCGGGGGTTATTTTGAAGTGTTTCGAAAGGTTTTCGAAGGCTTTGGCGGTGTTTCTGTCAGCGGTGTTTTGTGAGATTATTGTGACGATCAGCGTTTTGAAGGGGTCTCGTTTTGAGTTTGTCCATTTCGGCATTGTGAAGGTTTTTCGCAGTGTTTCCAAGATCTTTTCTGCTCGCCTCTCAGTCATTTGCTGCTTCGCCTTTTGAAAATGATAAATAGTGAGTGTATGAAGCTATTAATAAACGGTGGAGACGCTGACAATGGAACGGGCAAGAGTTGTGAAGGATGAGATAGTTGAGCTAAACAAGCATTTTTTGGCAGTGTACGTGGAAGCGAAGAATTCATGTTTGGTGTTGCTGAGCGAAAGTGAAGACAAACTTGGGACGCTGGCGATTGCTGTTCCGAAACCGAAAGACTTGCTTGCACCACCGTCGTCTTCAGTTCTGCTAGGTGACAGAAACGCAATCTCAGCACGCATGTTTGCTGAGTATATTGCCGCGAAAAAGGGGAAGATTGCGTTGGTTTCCATCTTCCTAGAGACGATGGACGAGTTGCATGCGCAGTCGATTTTCAAGAGGTTGATTGAGAAGGTAACGGTTTCTGAGACTGAGAAAGAGGGAGTCACGGCATGAGTCTCAGAGATTTTCTGAGGCAGATGGAGAAGGAAAAGGAAGTGCAACATGTCAAGGATGCGCTTTCCACAAGTTTCGAGATTCCGTTTGTCATGAAAAAGTTCGATAAGGAAGGCCCAGTTCTTCTTTTCGAAAAAGTGAAGGGCCATGACACGAAGGTTGTTGCAAACGTCTGTGGAACACGCAGGCGGATTTGTGCTGGATTGGGTGTCGACCAAGAAGGGCTTTATCAGAGGTTTACTGAGGCTTGGGGGTCGCCGAAAAAACCAAAGACTGTCGGTGATGGTCCAGTAAAGGAGGTTGTTGAGAAAGCTGATCTTTCGAGGTTTCCTTTTCTGACGCATTTCGAGAAAGATGCAGCTCCGTACATTACCTCGGCTGTTGTGTACGCGAAGAGTGTTGATGGCAAGGTTGAGAACGTTTCGGTGCATCGGCTGGAAGTCTTGGACAAGAATCATTTGGCGATTCGTTTGGTTCCGCGGCATCTTTTCAAGCTTTGGCGGATGGCAAAAGAGGCGGGTAAAGACTTGGACGTGTCAATGTCTATTGGTGTTCATCCGGCGGTGCTGCTGGCTGCTTCTTCTCCTCTTCCTTTCGGCGTGTGCGAGTTTGATGTAGCGAACACCTTGATGAGAAATGATCTTCGGGTGGTTGAGTGCGAACATGTGAACGCCTGTGCTCCAGTGGAGGCCGAGTTGGTGTTGGAGGGCAGAATTTCTGCGTCGAAGGAGGTTGTTGAGGGGCCGTTTGTAGATATCACTGGGACGTATGATGTTCAGAGGAAGCAGCCGGTTGTGGATGTTGTGGGGGTTATGCGTCGCAGGGATTATGTTTATGAGGGGCTTTTGCCGTCTGGGGCTGAGCATAGGCTTTTGATGGGTTTGCCTCATGAAGTGTTGATTTGGGAGAGCGCCTCGAAGGTTGTGCCGAAAGTGTGTGCTGTTAATCTTTCAGTCGGTGGCAGCGGGTGGCTTCACGCGGTGATTTCGGTTGAGAAGCAGGTTGACGGCGATGGGAAGAATGTCTTGTTGGCGGCGTTTGCGGCGCATCCGAGTTTGAAGCATGCGGTGGTTGTGGATTCTGACATTGACGTGTTTGATCCTTGCGATGTGGAGTGGGCTATTGCGACGCGTTTTCAGGCAGGTGAGGATTTGGTTGTCGTTAAGAGTGTTCGCGGTTCGACTTTGGACTCCTCTGCTGATCAGGAGACGGGCTTGACGACGAAGATGGGTGTTGATGCGACTAGACCGTTTACTAAGCCTAAGGAGAAGTTTGAACGTGCAAAGATTCCCGGTGACAAACGTGTTGAGGCGGTTGTTCGTCGGTTGTGTGGTTTATGAAGGGAAAATTCTGCATGTCAGTTTATATATACGAGGTTTGATGAATTAGGGAATTGGTGGTTTATTGTCACGTAAGAAAGAGGATAAGCAGAGTGACATGTCGCTGAAAGTTAGGGATGTGATGGTGAAGGAAGTCATTACGATTGATGAGGAGTCCACGGTTAAAGAGGCTGCTGAGGTAATGAATAAGTTTGAGATCGGCTGTTTGATTTCTGTCAGGAAGGGGAAAGCCATGGGGATAATAACTGAGAGGGATCTTTTGAAGAGGGTTGTCGCTGATGAGAAGGATGCAGCCAAAACCATGGTGAAGGATGTTATGACGAGTCCGTTGGTTGTTGCTGAACCCAGCATGGATTTGGGGGAGGCTGTGAAGTTAATGTTCAAGATGAAGATCAAGAAACTGCCTGTTGTTGATGATAAAAGGCTTGTGGGTTTGGTGAGTTTGACGGACATTGCGCGTTTCCAGCCTCAGGTGATTGCGATTTTGAAGCAGCTTGCGGCGAGGCAGGCAGCGCCGAAAAGCATGAAGAAAGTCATAGACTACTACGTTGTCTAGCCATTTCGCCTTTTCTTTTTCGTTTCTGCCTTTGAAGAAGTTTAAATGGTCAAGTTTGACTCTATCAGTGTTTGATGAAGACGTTAGTGTTGAAGGTTGATCCGCAAGAGCCTGACATTGAGAAGGTTCGTCTGTCAGCAGATTTCATCAAGAAGGGCGGTTTAGTGGCTTTTCCAACTGAGACTGTCTACGGCTTGGGAGCGGACGCTTTGAATGGTGAGGCGGTCTTGAGCCTTTTCAGAGTGAAGAGGCGTCCGCTTGACAACCCGCCGATAGTGCACATCTGCGACGTGAAGGATGTTTATAGGTTGGCTGAGATGGTTCCGTTTCGGGCTAAGGCGCTTATGGAGAGATTTTGGCCTGGTCCGCTGACGCTGATTTTCAAGCAGTCTGAGGTTGTGCCTGATGTGACTGTGGCGGGTTTGGATACGATTGCAGTCAGAATGCCTAGGCATAATGTTGCTTTGGCTCTGATCAGGGAGAGCGGTTGCCCGATTGCAGCGCCAAGCGCGAATCTTGCTGGCAAGCCCAGCCCGACGTCGGCTGAGCATGTTTTGGATGATTTGGGTGGGCGGATTGACGCGATTTTGGATGCGGGTCCGACGGTTGTTGGTGTGGAGTCTACGGTTCTGGATTTGACGGTTGATCCGCCGCAGGTCTTGCGTCCTGGTGGGACGCCGTTTGAGGTGTTGCGGGAGGCTCTTGGTGGGGTGGAGCTTAATCCTGCTGTAACTGCGGAGAAGGCTTTGTGGATGGAGAAGGTTCGTTCGCCTGGGGTGAAGTATAAGCATTACGCGCCTGATGCCGAGGTGGTTGTGGTTGAGGGTGAGGTTAATGCGGTTGTGGCTAAAGCGAGCGAGTTGGTTAAGTTTTACAGAGAGGAGGGAAGGAAGGTGGGTGTTTTGGCTACGGATGAGACTGCTACTTGCTATGGTGGTTGTGTTGTGAAGTCTCTTGGGAGCAGGAGGGATTTGGCGGTTGTTGCGCGGAACTTGTTCAGGCTTTTGAGGGAGTTTGACTTAGAAGGCGTGGACGTGATTGTTGCTGAAGGCGTGCCTGCTGAGGGATTGGGTTTGGCTGTTATGAACAGGCTTCGGAAAGCTTCTGGGTACCACATCGTTAAGGCAAGATAGCTCCCAGAATTGAAAATGTTACCAGAGAACGCGTCTTTGAGATGGGCAAAAGGTTTTGTGTGGTTTGCTGTTAGATTTGATGGTGGTGAATGGTTTGAAGGTGAATTGGCTGATTGTGGCTATCGTGGTGGTTGTTGGGTTGTTTGTGGGCTTCGGAAGCGGGCTTGTTGAGAACAATCCTGACTCGGTGGGCATTCCGGGCAGGAAGTATTATGGGTTTCCGTTTGCTTGGAGGATGGTTGACACGGAGAGCGGTCAGAAGTATTCGTATCCTTTTGAGTTGCTTGGGGATTGCGTGTTTGGGGTTGTGTCGGTTTCGATTGTAGCGGGTACGGCGATGTTGACGATGAAGATGATGGGTAAGAAGAAGGCTCAACCGAGTAGTAGTGTAGCGCGTAGAAGCAAGGTTGGCGGGACGAAACGAAAAAGTAATGTGGGCAGATTCCTGTTTGAAGCCCTGAGAGCCTAGAGAATAATGAGAAGAGGGAGTGTTGGCACTTTGGTTAACAAGAATCTTGTGGGCAGATGCGGGCTTTACTGTGGCTTCTGTTTGATCTATAGAGCTGGAAAGGATTCGGAGAAGCTCAGGCGGGCAGTGGCTAGGCGGAGCAAGTGTAAGCCTGAGGATATTCGGTGTGAGGGTTGTCAGACGGTGCTTGTTGACGGTTGGGACAATGCTAGGTGGGGGAAGAACTGCAAGATAATCAAGTGCCAAGAAGCCAAGGGCGTCAGGTTCTGTTACGAGTGTGATGTGTATCCTGACTGTAAGAGGTTTCGTTCGATTGCAGACCACTCTTTGAAGCGAGGCGAGGATTTGGTGGCGAATCTGGCGAAGATCAAGGCTGGCAAGGTTGAGGAGTGGCTTGAGGAAGAGGATAAGAAGTGGAGATGCCCGAAATGCGGTAAGCCCATTTCTCTATACATTAATGAGTGCCACTGGTGCGGTGCAGACACTCGAAAAGCTAAGGGCGGTTAGAGCTTGTGGTTATGGTTTTTGCTGGGATAGGTTTTGTATTTGGTCGAAAGGAGGCTTGCTCTGAGAGGGCTAGCCCCTCCTCTATATATAGATTGAATTTTTGGTTAGTGTTAGGGTCTGTTTGGTTTTTCTTGTTTGTTTCTTTGTTTGTGCATTTCTAGGTAGTCTTTGCCGTAGGGGAATTGCCATTCGTAATATTTTTGGCATGGGAACTCGTTGCAGTCGCGCATGCAATGGGCAATACCACGGCGTACAGCACAATCCAAAACTAGGCACAGCACGCCTTTCCCGCCCCATTCAGTGTTGACTTTTTCCTTAGCTATATCCTCAGTTCCAGAACTGCAAACGCAACCCAACTTCTCGTTTAGACCGCAGACGTCGCAACAAATACCACAGGCAGCCACGTGTTCCATAGGAAGATCCTCCAGTGTGACTTGGTATCAATCTTTTTTTCTTCTAATGTGTCTAATGTATGTTTGGTTTCTTAACGTTGTTTCTTATGGAAGTTGGTAGAAACGAACAAAGGACATCGCAAAAGCAAAGTGACTTAAGAGTCAATCGTGAACCTGAGGCAACACAAGAACCTTTAGGCTCTGGTCGTGGACGCATTGGAGAGAATCTTATCAATCTGCACGGCAAGAATTTTGATGTCTTTCAAATACACGATGTCGTCTTTTTTTGCGCTCAATGTGGCCTTATTTATTATTGCCCCTTTTGCAACATAAAGAAAACCATCGACTTTCACTTGTATCTCTAATCCATGTAAAGGGCGAAATGCTGCGTCTATCAAGAATGGGGTCGCCGGAGTCTTGTCTACTCTGAGAAGAATCTCGTCGGGAGAAATCCGAACCGTAATCGTATCAATATGAGCTGGTTCTTTTCCATTATGTCTTATTGTACCGCTGCCTATCCATTCATATCCAATATCATTCTCATTTTCCATTTACTTTGCTTCCTTTCAACGCGATGTGCATAAATCCCTTTGATCCGTGCTGTAAGTAAACTCACAACCAAGTAGGGCTAGGAAAGTACGTTGCAGGAGAGCTCTCAATTCTCTTTCTTTCTCTATCTCTTCACCAGCAAGATTCTTCGGGAATCTTCCCGTATGGATCAAACTATTTCTTATTCTTTTTATTTTTACAAAGGCGTCTTTTTCCCAATCGATGCCATATTCATTAAAGAAGCATCCTGCTTGCCTAGTTATTGCCCGTCGATTCAAACACGATAGATTCTCAAGCAGGAATTCTCTTTCGTCCGAGGCTGAAACAAACCTGTCAATATACTGTTTCAGACCTCTTCTAACCTTACGGAAGACACCTTTTGGAGAATTAAGTTAAGTAGCAGCGCGCGCTTCTAGGTGAAGTAAGAAACAGAAGAACCTTTCATTTTAGAAGCATAGGCATTTTGATGTTTTTTTGTTTTGCCATCTTCTCTGCTTTCTCATAGCCTGCGTCTGCATGTCTTACTACTGCTGTTCCCGGGTCCGTCGTTAACACTGTTACTATTCGTTTTTCTGCTTCTTTGGTTCCGTCCGCCACTAAGCACATGCCCGCATGTATGCTGTAGCCTATGCCCACTCCACCTCCGTGGTGCACACTCACCCACGTTGCTCCGCCGACCGCGTTAATCAACGCGTTCAGTATCGGCCAATCCGCCACTGCATCACTGCCGTCCTTCATGCCCTCTGTTTCCCGATTTGGCGAAGCCACACTTCCACCGTCCAAATGATCCCTCCCAATCCACACAGGCCCACTAAGCTCGCCACTGCCAACCATGTCATTGATAATCTTGCCAAACCTTGCACGTTCACCATAACCCAGCCAGCAAACCCGCGAGGGCAAGCCTTGAAACTTGACTTGTTCCTTCGCTTTCCGTATCCACCTGCACAATCCAGCATCATAACTGAACTCCTTCAGAACCACGCCGTCCAGCTTGTAAATGTCCTCTTTGCTGCCTACCAGACTAGCCCAGCGGAACGGGCCTTTCCCCTCGCAGAACAAAGGCCTCACATAAGCCTGCACAAACCCGGGATAGGCAAACGCATCCTTGTAGCCTGCATCAAGTGCCTGCTGTCGAAGGTTATTTCCATAATCAAATACTATAGAACCTTTCCGCATGAACCCAACCATCGCCTCAACCTGTTTGCGCATGCTCTCCATCGCAAGCTTCACGTATTTCTTCGGGTCACGCCTTCTAAGCTCGTCCGCTTCGTCCTTGCTGAACCCAGCAGGATAATAACCGTTCAAAGGGTCGTGCGCACTCGTCTGATCCGTAACCACATCAGGAATAATGCCCCTCTTCAACAGTTCAGGATACACCTCAGCCGCGTTACCCAACAAGCCAATACTACGAGGAACACCCTTCTGCTTAGCTTCCATAACCAACCTGACTGCTTCATCAAGTCTGTCCGTCCAATCATCCAAAAACCCATACTTCAACCTCCGCTCAATCGCCCACTTGTTGATCTCCACAACCAAAGCCACACCATCATTCATCGTAACCGCCAAAGGCTGCGCACCACCCATCTCACCCAAACCAGCCGTCAAAACCAGCCTACCCTTCAAACTGCCCCCGAAATGCTCCTTCGCAACCGCCGCAAGCGTTTCATAAGTGCCCTGCAGAATCCCTTGAGTCCCGATATACGCCCAGCTGCCAGCCGTCATCTGCCCATACATAATCAAACCCTTCTGCTCCAACTCCAAAAAATAGTCCCACGTAGCCCACTTCGGAACAAGCATAGCATTAACAATCAAAGCCCGCGGAGCCCACTCATGCGTCTTAAACACGGCCACAGGCTTCCCACTCTGAACAAGCATAGTCTCGTCAGGCTCAAGCTCCACAAGCGTCTCCACAATCTTGTCAAAACACTCCCAGTTCCGCGCCGCCTTACCCGTACCGCCGTAAATAATCAGATGCTCAGGGTCCTTAGCTACTTCCGGATCCAAAACATGGCAAAGCATGCGTAAGATGCCTTCAATCTGCCAGTTCTTACAATGCAGCTCAGAACCAGCCAAAGCCTTGACAGGATGGCCAACCTTGAACTTAGCCAAAGCCAATCCACCACAAGCCAAGAAATAGCATAGACAAACTTTAATCTTTTTACCCTGTTCGATCATGCTTTTAAAGTCCATGGCTGAATAAGCTAAACAAGAGGAAAGCAGAATGAGAGGAGCAGGAGCACTTGTATTCCTCGTAGTATTCTTCGCAATGTTAGCAGCGACGCTTGCCTATCCGACCATACCGTCGGGACCGCAACTCTACGACATGCTGAACGTCCCAACAATCAACGATTATTTGGTGCTCGGTGTTCCCGTGACAACCCTAGTCATCGCAATATTCAACGGAGTCGTCTACGGCATAACAGCATGGCTAATCTGCACAGGCTTAAACAGAGCAGGAGTAATAAAGTAAGCCGATCTTCCTCATTTTTATTCTTCTAGATGAACAATGCCGCTCGGACTTGCTTCCTTATCCACGACGATTCTTCCGTTCTTAACAACCTTGTCAACAAGATTCACGCCAAAATGATAGCCCAGAAACTTTTGATTCGGCGCATCCAAAACAACCACATCCGCCCTCTTACCGACCTCTAAACTGCCAACATCATTAGCCCTGCCCAAGGCGTGAGCCGCATTGATCGTGGCCGCCGTTATTGCTTCAGCAGGAGCCAACCGCATAAAATGACACGCAAAGGCAATGACCAACTGCATGTTCTCAACCATACAGCTCGGACTATAATCAGTGCCCAAAGCCACAGGAACACCGAAATTAATCATCACCCTAGCATCAGCAAACCGCCCGTTCATCAAACAGAAAGCCGCAGCTGGAAGCAAAACCGCAACCACGCCTTTATCAGCCATAGCCCTGAGGCCTTCGTCAGAAGAAAAAAGCAGGTGATCAGCCGAAACCGCTCCAAAATCCGCCGCAAGCTCAGCACCGCCTAACTGGCTCATCTCATCCGCATGAACCTTAGGCTTCAAACCAAAATTCTTCCCAGCCGACAAAATCCGCCTAGTCTGTTCCAAACCGAAAACACCTTTCTCACAGAAAACATCACAAAACTCCGCCAGCCCTTTCTCGGCCACCTTCGGAATCATCTCGTCAACCACCAAGCCGACGTAGCCCAGCGGACTGCCCTGATACTCAAGCGGAATGGCATGCGCGCCGAGAAAAGTGGGCACGACATCCATCGCATGCAACTGGTTCGCACGCTGAACGACCTCCAAAATCTTCAGTTCGTCCTTCGTTGTTAAGCCATACCCGCTTTTAGCCTCAACCGTCGTGGTTCCATGCTCCAACATCACGTCAAGCCTTTCAATAGTCAGATCCCCAAGCTTCTCAACACTCGCCTTCCGCGTCTCCCTGACCGTTCTTAAGATGCCGCCGCCGGCGCCAAGAATCTCCATGTAAGACGCGCCTTCAACCCGCATCTGAAACTCGTCTTCCCGTGAACCTGCAAAAACAAGATGCGTATGCGCATCAACAAAACCAGGCAGAACAGTTTTCCCATTAGCGTTGATGATGTTTTCAGCCTTGAAAACTTTAGTAACCTCAGTAGTCTTCCCGACAGCAACTATCTTGCCGTCCTTTACTGCTAAGCTGCCGTTGCGTATGATGCCAAGCTCCCGCATCTGCGCGCCCGTGCGCGGCTTCTGACTACCGCCCTCAACCGTGACAAGCTCGTTAGCGTTCACAATGAGCAAGTCTGCATTTTCTTTGGCACCATGCTTACTGCGCTTCTGAACCGCATTCATTCTCTAACCACTTGATACTCTTCATTCCTCTTCAGCAGAACAACCCTGATTCTCGAACTGGCCTCAACCTTCTTCTTGAACTCGTCCGGCTTCGTATCCCAAAGGTGCATAGGAATAACAACTGAAGGATTAATGGCAAGCGCAGCGTCAGCCGCTTCAGCATTGTCCATCGTGTAAGTGCCCCCGCTTGGAAGCAAAGCCACATCAACATGTCCAAGCCGTTTCATTTCAGGAATGAAGTCCGTGTCGCCAGCATGATACACAGTCTTGCCAAGAGCGGTTATCAAATAGCCTACACCGAAACCCTTCGGATGGAACGGGTTGCCAGGTGACCTGAAGCGCTTGACATTGTGGGCGTCCACAGCCTTGATTTTTATGCCGTCCACGTTTTCTTCTTCTCCGACCTTCAGCGTCTTGACGGAACCCTTGATCTTCTTAACACAGTCTTCAGGA
>Ga0066637_10000661_pt1 | contig 21275 bp, 22 predicted proteins | sample CryGeyCG2014_020_FD_62737 | JGI IMG/M metagenome (GOLD analysis project Ga0066637, IMG submission 62737) | Groundwater microbial communities from aquifer - Crystal Geyser CG08_land_8/20/14_0.20 | ecosystem: Environmental > Aquatic > Deep subsurface > Groundwater | place: USA: Utah: Grand County...
TTGGTCTCTCCATTTGCTGGGAGCCAAAAGGAGGAAAAAGTTGTTTTCCTGTTCTCCCTATCATAAGGGAATAGTATCTTAAGTTCTACTGCATGTTAAGCAGTGAACATTATAGGAGGATACAATAATGAACACGCTGGCTAAATTAATCATCACCCTGGTCATTCCCTGGTTACTAGGCTTTGGCTTTATTAGTTTGATCTTTAGAAATAACCGGAGCCAAATAAGTGCCCTAGAGGTTTGGGGTTTATCTTGGGGCATTGGCCTTGGACTACTGGGCCTTGAAATGTTTATTATCGCTCTCTTAAATATCCCGCTCACTTTTCTAACTATTCTTATCCCAACCGCCATAATCCTCATGGCACTGGGAGCTGGCCTTTTTATCACTAGAACACCTGGAGCCAAATTATTGGAATTAAAGGATGTGGCCCGCCTGATCGCGGAATTTAGGGCAACCCTTTTCTGGCCAAAAGTATTCACGGCTGTCCTGTTTTCTCTGATCAGCCTTACTGTGCTTTATGTGTTTTTTGATGCGCTAGTAAAACCAATCCTTAATTTTGACGATCTTTGGCGGCAAGGTTGCATTGCCAAAATAATTTTTGTCACTGGCCAGGTCATAACCCCGCAAACCTTAGACCTGGCAGGGCCACACCCATTTTTAAACCCACTTAGCCAAGCCTGGATTTACTTGGGCTTAGGGGCATGGAACGACCCCTTGGGAAAAGTTATTTTTGCCTTGTGCTTTCTTGCCTTGATTCTTATCTTTTATGCTAATTTAAGAAAGGATATGTCCAGGCGCTTAAGCCTAATCTTTGTTTACCTCTTGACCTCTTTTCCTCTAATCATTTATCACGCGGGCACTGCCTACTCTGATTTCCTGCAAACCTTTTACTATACAGCTGGCGTAATTTATCTTTATCGCTGGTGGCAAAAGCAAACCCCACCCTATTTATATACCTCAGCCATCTTGCTGGGCCTTGGCACTTTTGTTAAGCAGGCTGGCATCCCGCTGTGGGTGGTCAGCCTCTTGGTCTTATTTGCCTTTATACTTGGCGAAAAGCGCAGCCAGCTAAAACAAGGCTTTAGGTTCACCCTGCTCTCTGCCTTTGTCGCAGCCCCCTGGCTTTTTTATCAAAATAGCTTTTTAATGAGAAAGGTTAGCAGTGTTGGCAGCAAAATCCTGGTTTTATTAGGGCAAGCCGCACCACTTGAGCCAGCCGTGAACTCATCAGCACCCAGCCTCCAGCCGACACTTGGCAATATTTTGCAGCACTTGACCAGCCGGATGTTTACTTATGCTGACTGGCAGATCCTTTGGTTTGTTTTTGGGTTGACCCTGGTTTTTTGCTGGCAACACATTTTTCAAACAACCCTAAAATATCTCTTGTTAATTATTGGGCTTGATTTGATCATGGTTATCTGGCTATTTTTTGACCCAGCAAGCTACCAATTTCTAGTGGATGGCACCCTGGTTAATCGGATCTTAATGAACGAGGTCCCGGTTGTCTTATTCTTTACCGCCCAGACTTTAGCCGCTGCGCTACAACCGCAAAAACCTCGTCAACACTAATGCTCCAGAGGCATTTTTTTGAGACGCACTGAGGAAAGCGGCCATTTTGGTAACAAGGCGAACATTTCTCCGGCTTATAAAAATAGTGGTGCTTATAATTGAGCGGCGCTTTTTCCAAAGGATCAGTTGGCCCAAAAAAAGAGAGGGCCGGGGTTTTAACTGCCGTGGATATATGCATGGGGCTAGAGTCATTACCAATAAACAAGTCAGCTTTTTGAATAACCGCGGCTGTCTCTTTTAGGGTCGTCTGACCGCATAAATTTATTACTCCCTGGTCAAACCCAGCCGCAATTTCTTTAGCCAAGGCAAAGTCATTTTTCCCACCGAGCAATATTACTTTAACCCCTAGCCCGCCAACAATCTTGGCTAAAAGTTTGGCAAAATTTTCCTTGGGCCAATGGCGCAGCGGCATTGTCTCTTTGGGATTTTGAGCTCCACCCGGAGCAACTACCACTACTGGGGCAGACAACTCAAACTTTTGCCAAAGGCCTTCGGCAAATTGACGCGCCTCCTCTGGAATCGCCAAGTCAAGATCAATTTCAGAGTGGTCATTGATGCCAATTGGACCAAGCGTTGATTGATATTCAAGCACTTCATGTAAACCAGGATTTTCTGGCACATAGTGGGTCAAGAACCGATGATCGCCCCGCCGGGAAAAACCAATACGATATTTTACGCTCAACAACCAACTAAAAAAACGAAAAGCGAACGAGCGGTGCCAGACAAAGACCAGGTCAAAACGCTGTTTGCGCAAGCTAAAAAGCAAGGGAATTAAGAGCCGCAGCTTGACCTTAAAAAATGCTTCGTCAGGCACTTCGATAATCTCGTCCAAATATGGATTACCTTCAATGATTGACCGCGACCAGGACCCAACTAAAAGCGTAATTCTCGTTTTAGGAAAATTCCGCTTCAAGACCCTTAAAGCCGGGGTCATTAAAAGTAAGTCCCCAATGGCCGCGATCTTAATGATTAAAATATTATAGCTTTGATCTTTATCTAAAAGCATCGCCTCTACCTTTGCCCCAGTTGCCTCGATAAAAATCCCAAATCCCTCTAAGCGTAGCCAGGGCCCCTTTTGGTTGGCCATACATAATTGAGCCGACAACTCTTTTGATGACTAAAAAAATAAAGATCGGCATAAATAAAGGGGCTTTAAGCCGCTGCTTGCGCTGAAACAGCAAATGATTGCGAGTGCGATAGTAAAGATAAAACGGCGAGCGTCTTCCGCCAGAGGCCACAGCTAGTTTATGTTCAATAACTGCCGTAGGAACATAAACAATTTGATAGCCAGCTTGTTTGGCCCGCCAACAAAAATCAGAGTCTTCATGACTGTGGTAATACGCTTCGTCCAAAAAACCAATGCGCTCAAAAACTTTTTGTTTGACCAGCATGGCACAACCAGAAACAAAATCAACGTCAGCTTCACTTTCAAATTGGCCAACATCAAGCTGGCCTTCCCCGCGATGACTGGTAAAACCTGTAAGCTGGTTTATAAAACCGCCGCCATACCAAAGCGTTTTAGTCCTATAAAAATGAATCTTGGGACCAACAAGGCCAATGTTTGGCTTACTGGCCGCGACTTGAACCAAGTTGGTCAAAAAATCAGGCTTGACCACTGTGTCATTATTTAAAAGCAAGACATAGTCTGCCCCACGGTCAATGGCCGCGCGAATGCCTTGGTTATTGCCCGCGGCAAAGCCAAGATTAGTTTTGTTCTGGAGCAGAATAGCATCTGGGAAGGAACGCTTTATTGCCTTGACCGAACCATCAGTAGAACCGTTATCAACAAGAATGACATTAAAGTTTGCGTAGTTTACCTTAGCTAGAGAAGTCAAACATTCAATGGTGTCTTGCATACCGTTCCAGTTTAAGACAATAATACTAACTAACGGCCAAGCCCCAAACTCTTTATTAACTAAACCTGTGCTAGTTTTACCGAGAACAAATTCGTAACGAATAGATTTGGGGAAAATAAGGGAAGCTATTCGGCCCAGGGGCAAGGTCAACAGCCAGATCGGGCAAAGAAACCAAAACCAGGCAAATTCCCTAAACAATCTAGTTTGAAAATAATCCTCAGAGAATAAGAGCGCCAACCGGCGCAAGAACATGTTTTCACGATCAATATCCCCTGTTTGGCTAGAAATAACTCGACCAGTAAAAAAATAATAAAGATATAAATAATTCTCCGCACCTTTCTTCTTTTGCCTCTTTAACAATTTAAATCCCAATCGACTGATAACTTCTGCAATTAAACGCTCGTCAATTAGCCGGATATGACCGCTTTCCTGCCAATATGAGGGATGGACTTTTCGCAATACTTTTTCTGAAAAAGGACTAGGGGATTCAATTATCAGTTTTCCAGAGTCCTTCAGGCATCTCTTTATCTCGCCAAGCACAGCCGGCAGATCGCTGGCATGTTCTAGCACTTCATAAGCAAAGATTTGGTCAAAATAATTGTCGGCAAAGGGAAGTGTCTGGTTATCAATCAGAACAAAATTTTTATCAGGAAAATCATGCTTGGCCTGTTCAATATTATCCAACAAAATATCAACGCCCCAATACTCTCCCAGCAGGCCTAGAACAGGGGCCCGAAACCCACGACCGCAACCAAAGTCTAAGATTTTTTTACTCATCCCTTTTGTCTGCGCTCCCGCAAGAAGTATCGTTGCAATTTACGCATAGCCAAAAAAAACACATCACAAATAGTCCTAACAAAATCCTTCTGAAGATGATAACTAATATAATGTCGCGCATTACTTATGGCAATCCTGCGGGTAACATCCTTAAAGTCCGAAATAAAATCTTTAGTTGGCATACTAGTAAAATTAGTAGTCAGGTCGTCAACCAAACAATGCTCCCAGTTATCCATACCCACAAAACAATGAGCGTAATCGTTATAAAATTTGCTGCCAGGCAGCAAGATTAACTTATAAAAGCCAGCAACATCCGGTTTAATCTCTTTTAGAAAATTGATCGTTTGATCTAAATCCTCTTTGTTTTCACCGGGAAACCCAGTCATAAGATTCGCCAAGAACCTAAGGCCTGCTTGACGGGCCAAGTTGGCCGCTCGAAAATTATCAGCAACCTTTACTCCCTTGTTTATTAAAGCTAACATCCTTTGCGAGCCAGATTCAAAACCAAACTCAACTTGGATACAACCAGCTTGCTTTAAACGTGAAAGAAACTCCATATCTACAGCCGTAACTTTTAGCTGGACAGCAAAAACAAGCTTCTTATTTAGCCCCCTCCTTATTAGCTCATCACAAATCTCAAAGGCCCGCTGTTTATTACTAGCAAACATATCATCTGCAAAATAAACTCCCTCAATATTATATTGCTCAAGCAAATGCTCAATTTCTCTAAGAACATAATTAACAGAATGAAACCGAAGGCTGCGACCAAAAACCAGTGGCCCACAGCAAAAGCTGCAACGATACGGACAACCGCGGCTAGTAAAAACACTGGTCCCCCTTAAACTAACACCGCGGATCAGCTGCTTGGACCTTCTGGTATAAGTAGCCATGTTCAAAAGTTCCCGGGCCGGCAATGGGAGTACATCAAGCTCCTTGATTGGTTCTCGAGGCGGATTAGCTACAATTGTCTCTCCTTCGCGATAATAACAGCCAAAAATCTCAGACGGTTTTTTTTTGAGCAAGATCTCACTAAAAGTCTTTTCCCCCTCACCGACCACTAAATAATCAAGCTCCGCACACTCAGCCATGGTCCGTTGCGGCAGCACCGTGGCGTGGACACCACCGATTACAACCTTGATTGAAGGTAAAATCCTTTTCGCCAACCTAGCAACTTTGTAAGCATCAACAATCAAAGGAGTTGTAGCCGTAATACCCAAAATCTCAGGTTGCTCTTCAGCCAGCATCTTTTCGGTCAACAAATCAACTGCCTTCATATTACAACCGCTTTGTTCGAATAATAGATCACGATCAAAGATCATGACAGGCAGTCCCAAAGCCTTAGCTTGAGCAGCCAGAGCAGCCAAGCCAAGCGGAGGAAAGGAATGCCCCCAATCTCTTTGGATATTGGTTGGATTAACCAAACATATTTTTTGAGTATTGCTCATCTTGGAATACGCAGTATTTCTCCCACAAAATCCCACAAGAAGCCAGCTTCGCCTAAACAAGCGATTAAAACACTATAAACAACAGTAAAAGAAAACATCGCCCTAATTAATAAGTTTAGCTCTCGCGCCGCGCCAAAATTGACGACTACCATTGTTATCACTAAAGCTACTCCCCCTGCCAACGCAGGCTTAATAATATACTGTCCCAGCCGCAAAGATATTTCAGCTCTCGCCCAAAAGAAAAAAGACCCAGCTACAACTATCTCTGTCAGTAGCGTAGCCAGCGCTGCCCCAGTTAAACTAAACTTGGGAATTAGCCAAATATTCAAACCAATATTAACTAGGGCGCCTAAACCAACACTGATCATAAATTCCCTGTTTTTACCGGCAGGAAGTAAGACCAGCGTCCCGTATATTCCGCTAAAACTAATCAACAAAATAGTCAGGAGCAAAAGTCTAAAAGCTGATGATCCTGACAGATAAGCACTCCCATATATTACCTGGATTAGCCAATCAGCAGAGAAAAAGCCCAAGACAACCAATGGGAGTGTCCAAATAATTAGCAGGCGAAAGTATTTTTCCAGAAATTTTTTAGCTTGAATCTTATCAGCACTAAAATATTTACAAACCGTGGGGAAAACAGCCGCGGAAAAAACACCTATTATTCCAATAACGACAAATATTAATTTATACGCGGCATTGTACCAGCCAACAACTGTCATGTTCTGCATAAAACTCAACATGATCACATCTAAATTATAGTAGATCAAAATTAACATCGAAGCTAAGCCCAAGGGAAAGGCGGCAACTAAGCGGGGCCACCAACCACAGATCTCTAAGTCCACCAAATTAAAGCGCGAGAAATATTTTAAATAAATAAATAATAACAAAACCGCTACAAAAACATTCGCCCAAACCATAATTAAAGGCACAAGCAACAAATCCCCAAAACTCTTAACCATAAACAAAATAAGCAAAAAAAAGCAAACTTGCTGCAAAACCCTAGACAGAGCAACAAACTTCATCTGCTCCAGACCTTGAAAAATCCAGTCAATGGTCATGGCTCGAGAAAAGAGGATAATAAAAGTGAAAAGCAATAGCATTTTTAGCTGGGGTGTGATATTAATAACCAACAAAATAATGGCCGAACAAAAATACACCAGGGCAGCAAGGACCAAACGAAGCAGATAAATATTCAAACCGATTTTTGCGGCCAGCGCCTTATTTTGGGATATTTCTCTAATCCCTAATGTCGCTGACCCTCCATCAATAACAATTAACAGGTAAGCAACAATGGCAGCAGCTAAAGAAAACAAACCAAACCCATTAGCAGCAAGAACTCTAGCTAAATAGACAAAAGCCGCAAATTCAATTAGTTTACTGATGGCACTGCCAACGAAAAGCCAGGCTGCATTGCCAGCAATGCGTCGGGTGGTGTTCATTAGTTCATCCGCCATACCAACTGGCCTGAAACTTTTTATACTCCACCTGTTTATCTTTGATCTTCTGCCACCAGGCTTGATTTGCTACATACCAAGCAACTGTTTTCTTTAACCCATCAGCAATTTTGACCTTGGGCTGCCAACCAAGTTTTTTAACCTTACTACAATCAATAGAATAACGGCGGTCATGGCCTGGCCTATCCTTAACATATTCGATCAACTCTGCTGATTTTCCCAGCTCCGCTAAGATCATCTTGGTTAAAGTTGCGTTATCCACTTCTTGTCCACCACCAATATTATAAACTTCGCCCAGGTTACCCCGCCTTAAAACAGCATCAACCGCCGCACAATTATCTTCAACATAGAGCCAATCACGGACATTTTTGCCATCACCATATAATGGGAGTTTCTTCCCCTCAATCGCATTAGTAATAAACAAAGGAATAATTTTTTCTGGATAATGGTACGGACCATAATTATTAGAAGAGCGGGTTATTAAGACTGGCAGACCATAGGTCTTAAAATATGATCGGACCAATAAGTCCCCTCCGGCTTTTGAGGCAGAGTATGGCGAGTTTGGCGCTAGGTTAGAATTTTCAGTAAAACTCCCCTCTTCAATACTGCCGTAAACCTCATCAGTTGAAATATGCAAATAACGCTTTATTTTAAATTTCTTTACTGCTTCTAACAAGACTTGAGTACCTAAAACATCAGTCTTGACAAAATCAGCCGCCGCCAGGATTGACCTGTCCACATGGGTTTCCGCGGCAAAATTAATAATTGCATCCACCTGATCAACTAAACTTAAGGCTTTTTCCACTGCCAGAGGATCACCAATGTCCCCCTTAAAGAACTTATAACAACGATCCCCTTCAATATCCACAAGATTATCCAAATTGCCCGCGTAAGTCAGCTTATCAAAATTTATCACCTGGTCATCAGGATAATTCGCCAAAATGTAGTGGATAAAGTTACTTCCGATAAAACCAGCCCCACCCGTAACTAAAATCTTCATAAGTTAACCTTGCCTTCTACCAACAAAGTTGATCGCTCCAATGAGTCAAAGGTCCCAGCATCTGACCACCAACCGCTCAAGATGTCATAATACAATTGGCCTTTTTGCAAATAAACGTTATTAACGTCAGTAATTTCTAGTTCCCCACGCCTTGATGGTTTTAACTTGCGGATAATATCAAAGACCTGGTCATCATAAAAATAAATACCAGAAACAGCATAATGGCTTTTGGGCTTTTTGGGTTTTTCTTCAATTGAAACAACCTTGCCAGCTCTTAATTCCACCACCCCAAAGCGCTCTGGGTCATGGACCTCTTTGAGCAAAACCCTGCTCCCTTTTTTCTGTTTAGTAAAATTTGTCGCAAAAAGTTTCAGCTCATCCTCAAAAATATTGTCTCCCAAAATAACGGTTATCAGGTCACCATTAGCAAAGTTCTCCGCCAGGGCCAAGGCCTGCGCAATACCACCAGCCTCGTCTTGGACTTTGTAGGTAAAAGAACAACCAAACTCTCGCCCGCTCCCCAAAAGACCAACCAGGTCCCCCATATGTTCAACCCCAGTAACAATTAAGATCTCTTTAATACCAGCGCTTATTAATTTCTTGATCGGATAATAGATCATAGGGAGACGGCCAACAGGTAGCAAATGTTTGTTCGTAACTTTAGTTAAGGGGAGTAAGCGAGAACCAGTCCCACCAGCCAAAATAACACCCTTCATTGGGCTAAGACCTCCTTTTGCTTTTTGATTAGTGCAGCAATCCCAGTTGCTGCCAGATCAAGCATCTGATCCAAACGCTCTTTGGAAAAAGGAATTCCTTCTGCTGTTCCTTGAATTTCAACAAATTTACCAGCTTCAGTCATCACCACGTTCATATCAACCTCGGCCATTAAGTCTTCTTGATAAGGCAGGTCCAAAAGCACGGCCCCCTGCACCACCCCAACACTAACTGCTGCTAAATACCCTTCAATTGGATCACGCGCGATCACCCCAGATTGCAGCATTTTAGTAACTGCGTCTTTAAAGGCCACAAACGAGCCAGTAATCGCCGCGCTCCGGGTGCCGCCATCAGCTTGAATCACATCCGCGTCAATGTAAATAGTGCGCTCACCAATCTTTTTTAGGTCGACTACTGCCCGCAGCGATCTGCCAATCAAACGTTGAATTTCATGGGTCCGGCCACGAGTCTTACCATTGTAATGCTCGCGGACCGAACGATCAGTTGTAGCGCGCGGCAGCATGGCATATTCAGCTGTTAACCACCCCTCGCCACTGCCTTTTTTATGATGCGGAACACCATCGGTCACAGAAACCGTACAAATAACCTTAGTCTCGCCCATGGCAATTAGCACTGAACCTTCAGGGTACTTAAGATAATTTCGTTCAATTTTTACCGGGCGGAGCGCGTTGCTAGCCCTGCCATCACTCCTTTTCATTTTGTCTCCCAGCCGCGACCGGCTGCTCACCCTTAAGTCTTTCCCGTCCAGCCTTAACTGTTCTTAATATTCTGGTAGAGGTAGCCTCAAGATTCGCCAAGATCTCGTCCGCGTATTTGTCCGCGCCTTCACGAATTTCCTTGGCCATTTGATAAGCCTGTTGCAACACCTCAACAGCCTTAGTCTCTTCTGCCGAACGGCAGTCAACCAGGCTGGGCCGATCTGTCGCCAACTTTTCGCCCTCAACAACTATTTCTACGCTTTCGCCCCTTTGTTTAGAAACAAGGGCCTCCTTGGCAAATTTTCCGCCGCCCTGAATGACTAAACGCATCTTATCAATCACACCTAAAATTGCCTCTTCATTAATCAAAACTTTTTTGGTCAAGGGGATTTTTGTCCCATCAAGGATCATCGACTCAAGCGCGTCAAGCAGCCCTAAAATTTCCATTCTATTCCCCCCTTTTTTTTAACTTTTTCGCAACCGGGGCAGGCACAAGTTCGCTGACATCGCCGCCTAAAGCAGCAATCTGTTTCACAAAACTAGAAGAAAGATAAGAATATCTATAGTCAGTCATCAAGAAGATTGTCTCAATAGTTGGCGCCATTTTGCGGTTAGTCAAAGCCATTTGAAACTCATAATCAAAGTCAGAAACAGCCCGCAATCCACGGACAATGGTCTTAGCCCCTTTTTGCCGCGCGTATTCAACCAAGAGACCGTCAAAGCTCTCCACAATAACGCCAGGTACGCATTTTTTGATCATCTCAACCCGGTCAGCCAGGGAAAACTGGGATTTTTTGCTCGGGTTCTTGATCACCGCGACAATCACCCGATCAAAAAGCTCGCTCGCCCGCTTGATAATATCAAGGTGGCCATTGGTGATCGGATCAAAGCTGCCTGGATAAATTGCTGTTTTCATCCTCTTCCCACTTTATTTATCACCAACCGAATAAAAGTTCAAAACTGTCTCCCCATAATTAGCCTGGCGAAACGCCTTGAGGCTGCCATATTCTTCAAGCAAAAGATGCTGTTTGCGATGCTCGGCAATTAAAATACCGCCAGGCACTAAAATCTCTTCCTGCGCAATCTTAAGCAAAACCTGTTCCAGCTCAAAACTATCATAGGGCGCACCCACAAATATTATATCAAATTTAAGCTGCTGGCGGGCGAGTAGATTCACGCCTTTTGAGGCGTCCAGGTTCAAAATTATTGCCTGGTCAGCAAAACCAGTAGCCTGAAGGTTTTCCCTGATAATCGAACAAGCCTGGCGGTTAATTTCAACAAAATGCGACTGACGCGCGCCCCGGGACAAGGCCTCAATGCCCACTGCCCCAGACCCGGCAAAAAGATCGAGGAACGAAGACCCAAGCACCCGCTGCCGCAAAATATTATATAGCGCTTCCCTAACCCGATCAGTTAAGGGCCGCGCTCGTAACGGAGCCTTTAATTTTTTCCCTTTGGCTATGCCAGATATTACGCGCACAATTTAGATCTTCCTTAATCAAGGTCAAGGCCGCTTCCCTGGCTTCCCTTAAAATTGCTTCGTCTGTGATTATATCAGCCAGCCTAAACATTGGCAAACCACTCTGCCTGGTCCCTATATAATCGCCAGGCCCGCGCAGCTTAAAATCAACTTCAGCAATTTGAAAGCCATCATTAGAATCAAGCAAGGCTTTTATTCGCGCCTTAGCTTCCTCGGTTTTAGTAGTTCCCATCAAAAAACAAAAAGATTCCTTGGCCCCACGACCAATCCGACCCCGTAACTGATGCAGTTGAGCCAAGCCAAAACGCTCCGTGTGCTCAACTATAATAATTGTAGCGTTAGGCACATCAATTCCCACTTCAATCACGGTGGTTGAAACTAAGACTTGGACCTGGCCAGCCGCAAAATCGCGCATAACTTGATCTTTTTGCTCATTTTTTAATCGGCCATGCAGCAAGCCCACCTTAAATTCAGGAAAAACTTCTTTTTGCAAACGCGTGGCCTCGTCCATGGCAGCTTTAAGGTCAATTTTTTCTGATTCTTCAACCAAGGGACAGACAATATAAACTTGATTGCCTGCTTTAAGCCTTTCTCTAATAAATTTATAAGCATCTGCTCGTTTGCTCTCTGGTACATAATGGGTTTTGATCGGTGTTCTGCCAGGCGGCAGCTCATCAATAATTGAGCGGTCAAGATCGCCGTAAAGGGTTAAGGCTAAGGACCTGGGGATCGGCGTTGCCGTCATGACTAAAACATCAGGCACCAGCCCTTTTTTAACTAAGGTGGCCCGCTGCAGCACGCCAAAACGGTGCTGTTCATCAATAATAACCAGTCCTAAGCGCTCAAATTCAACCTGGCCTTGAATCAGGGCATGTGTGCCCACAAAAATATCAACCTTGGCCGGTTTTTCTTTGTTTGCTTTTTTTTGACGATTAATTGCCCCAGTCAAAAGCCCAATCTTGACCTGATAAGGTTTAAAAAGTTCAGTCAGCTGGCGAAAATGCTGACCAGCTAAAATCTCTGTTGGCACCATCAGGGCGACTTGATAACCAGCTAAGACAGCTACATAAGCCGCCATGGCGGCCACAATTGTTTTGCCTGAACCAACATCACCTTGGACCAGGCGATTCATCACCTTGGCCTGCTTCATGTCAGCCAAGATCTCAGCTGTAACCCGCTGCTGGGCTGCGGTCAAAACAAACGGAAGCGAACCAATAAATTTATTAAGCTTTAACTGGTCAGGATTAAAAGCAATGCCGGTTTTTTTGCTCCTCGCCTGCTGCTCTAAACCTAAAGCCAGCTGAAACAGAAAAAACTCATCAAAGATCAGGCGTCGCCTGGCTGGATCAAGGTCTGTCAGCTTTTTAGGATAATGGAGATTAGTAATGGCGAGCAAAAGATCGATCAAATTAAGTTTTTGCCTGATCACCACCGGCAAGAAATCAACAATTTGCGGCAAACATCCAAGCGCGGCCTCGGTAATTGCTCTTACTTTTTTGGGATATAGGCCTTCGGTCAATGGATATCTGGGGACAATTTTGAGATTGGCACCGGTATCAATCTCAAAATCACGCGGTACAAACTGCAGACCATCAAACGGAGAAAACTCAACCTTGCCCGAGACAATTAATTTCATCCCGCGCCGAAAAAGCTTGGTTAAATAAGGCTGATTAAACCAAACTGCCTGGACTGAACCTGTCCGATCCGAAAGCTCAACCTTAATCACGGAAAAACGATTCCTGGTTGTTTGGGCATTCACCCTGATAATCTCACCACATATCACTTCCAGCTTTGCTGGTCGTAAATCACCGATGGGCTTTAGCTTTGTCCTGTCCTCATAATCGCGCGGAAAAAAATAAATCAGGTCAAAAATTGTTTGGACCCCAAGTTTTCCCAAGAGCTGGGCCAATTTTGGCCCCACACCTTTTAAGTACTGGACCGGAGTATCTAATCTGACATTTGGCATTTGGTATTTGTCATTTTACCACACCTGTGATATACTAGAAAAGTTATGAGCAAAAAGTGTTATGCTTGCGGCAAAACCAGGCATGTCGGTAACAAAGTTTCTCACAGTATGAAACACAGCAAACGTTTGTGGGAGCCCAATCTGCAAGCTGTTAATATCATGGTTTATGACAAAAAAAAGAAAAAGCAGATCAAGATCAAAGAACGTGTCTGTACAAAATGCCTCAAGGCTGGCAAGGTTAGAAAAGCTATTTAATCCCGTTTATCCTGCTTAAACCGCTCGGTGGCGATCTCGTCCATAAACTTCTGCTCCAGGTCAAGCATCATCTTGCCATATTCTTTGAGCTTACGTTCCTTGTGCTTTTCCATGACTTTTTTGTCTTTCATTGAATCGATCAAGCGCGCGCGCTGCTCTTCCAGCTTGCGACTTGACTCGATCACCTTTTCTATCTGTTTTTCTAGATCGCTTTTTAAGACATCTAGATGCGCCTTGCGGGAAAGAATCTTGCCCATATCAGTCACTGGTTTTGTAAAAACCTGGCGCAAATCAGTTTCACTATTTAGCTTATCATCCCTAATCTGGTCTTCTTTTTCCTTTTCCGTCAAAAACTCGCGTTGCTTTTCAGAAAACTTTTCTTGTTCCTGCTTTTCCCTAATCGCGCGGACTTTAAGGACTGATTGCAAATCATATTTAAATTTTTTGCCTGGTGGCGGCTTTTTGGCCACTTAAAATCCCCTCCTACCTAAAAATAGAAAGAACCCGTCTAACAGTATCTTCAAACTTAATCTTCTCAAATGTCCCTTGTTTTAAGAAATCATTTACTTGGTCAATTTTTGAAAGGGCAAAATCAATCTTGGGATTGCTCCCCTTAACATAAGCCCCAATATTGATCAAGTCCTCTGCTTCAGCATAACGGGCTAAGACCTCGCGCAGTTTACCTGCCGCCTCTTTCTGTTCCTTATTCACTAGGTTAGTCATCAGACGGGAAACACTATGAGGTACATCTATCGCCGGGTAATGGTTCCTAGCCGCTAGGTCACGCGAAAGCACAATATGGCCGTCAAGAATAGAGCGGGAATGATCAGCAATCGGCTCGTTCATATCATCACCCTCAACTAAGATCGTATAAAAAGCAGTGATCGTGCCCTTTTCAGAGGTGCCAGACCGCTCCATCAAACGCGGCAACAGCGCGAAAACTGACGGGGTATAACCTTTGGTTGTCGGCGGCTCGCCTGCAGCCAGCCCAATCTCGCGCTGGGCCATGGCAAAACGGGTCACCGAGTCCATCATCAAAATAACATCCAGGCCCTGGTTGCGAAAATATTCAGCAATGGCAGTAGCCACAAAAGCAGCTTTAAGACGGATCAGCGGGGGCTGGTCAGACGTTGCAGCCACGACCACTGATTTTTTCATGCCCTCCTCGCCCAATGACTCTTCAATAAAATCACGCACCTCCCGGCCACGCTCACCAACCAAGGCAATGACATTAACCTGGGCGTGCGCGTTCCTGGCAATCATGCCCATGGCAGTTGATTTACCAACCCCTGACCCGGCAAAGATCCCAATCCGCTGGCCTTTGCCAACGGTTAAAACCCCATCAATGGCCCGTACGCCAACTTTCATTATCTCAGTAATGCGGGGCCGTTTAACAGGATCAGGCGGATCAGCATCAAGCGGATATTCCTCGCTGCCCTTGAGCGCACCTTTTGCATCAGCTGGCTCGCCTAACCCATTTAAGACCCGGCCCAAGACATCACTGCCCACCTTGACCAATAAGGGATGACCAGCCGCTACAACTTGAGCACCTGGCGCAATTCCAGAGGTTGAACCTAAAGGCATTAACAAGACCCGATTTTCGCGAAAGCCCACGACCTCAGCATAAGCTTCGCGAGTATCCTTGTCCAAGCTGATCAGGCAAAGATCACCAACAGAAACACCGCCAACCTGGGCTTCGATGATCAAGCCAACAACTTGCACAACCTTACCGATTACCTTGACGAGATCGGTTTTTTCAACTACTTGATGATATCTTGCAAGATCTATCATGAGGGCTAAAAATCTTCTTTTAAGTCGTCAGCAAATTCGTCATTATCAAGCAGCGGCTCTTCTGCCAGTTCAGTCTCAGCCAAAGGCTCAAGTCCCTGCTCTGGCAGCTTGTCGCTATCAACCGCTTGCAGATGGACACGTTCCTGCTCAATCTCCTTATTGGTCCTGGCAAAAGCCTCTTCAATCGATTTTAGCTTAGTGGAAATTTTTGAGTCAATAAAGCCCAGGCTAGTTTCAATCACACAACCACCAGGCTCAATGGTCTGATCTTCTAAGATAGAAAAACTCCTGACCCCATCTAGAATGCCGGCTAAGCGGTCTTTATAACGCTTTAAAAATTCCGAGTCCTCACGATTAACCCTAACAATCACTTGTTCTCGATCAGACACCCTGGTAATTGCTTCAGCCACAATATTCAAACAAACATCCCGATGCAAGGAAACTTCAGAACGAATAATTTGCTCTGCGACTTTGATCGCTAACCTTAGAATTTCTGGTTCAGCATCATTTAAGATCTTTTTTTTCTCCAGCACCGCCTGATTGATTATGGCCAGGGCTTCCGTGGTTTTTTCCGCAGCTTCATGTTCGCCTTCAGCATAACCGTCATTGTAGGCATCTTCCCTGACTTTTTCAGCTTCATCTAAAGCTTGATCAATAATTTTTTGGGCCTCAGACTTTACCTTAGCTATATCCTCTTCTAAGAGCACTTTAGTTTCAACCTTAGGTTGGCTTAACTTGACGGGTTCAGCCAGAGGCTTAGGCACAGGCAAAAACGGCCGGCCAGCCTTTTTCTCAATCACAATGGTCCCTTTGGCTTTAATTTGGCCTTTTTTAATTAAACCCATTTAAAATAATTTCCCTGCATAAAGTTCTTTAAGCCGGCCAGCCAAGGTTTCGGCCAGCGGATTATTTTTTAAGGCCTGGAGCATTTCCGCCACAACCTCCCGGCCACGAGAAAGGCCCTGGAGCGCTTCTTCTCGTTGTTCCTCTGGCATCAGGGAAATTAAAAAAGCGCTTAATTGCGGCCGCTCATACATTAATATCCCGTACGAACGTTTTGGCCGCTGAACAATAGGCTGCTCCGCTGGGACTACCTCAGCCGGCAAAGGCAATTGCGGCCGTGGCCGCTCTGGCAAGGCGAGAAAACTCTGGAACTCATTCATCACTTCGCTTAGCGCTACTGGCGAAGGCGACGGCAACCGGTTGATGCCCGAGGCTATTAGCTCGGCCATCTCATCTGGCAAATAGCGCAAGATCCTGGTAGAAACATCTGCCCCCAAGATCGACAATAAGATAGTTGATTTTTCTCTGCCGGTTAATGCCATCTAATTACTCCGCCAACCATTTTTTCAGCATCTCCGCGACCTGCTCAGGACTATGCTCTGCGGCTGCCCTAATTTTTTCCAGGGCTGGGTTTTTAGGCATAGCGGCTGGCGCTGGCTTACGCTCAGGCACATTGGCCGAAAATTCCAGGTCATTGCCCGCCTCATTCTTAGTGCCGCGTCTTAGTCCAAAAACAATAATTACTGCTAAGGCAAGCAAGGCAATCACAAACCAGATATTCATCTTTAAAAGCCAGGGCCAAATAGACAAGCTTCGACGTTGTGTATTAGTCGTGGCTATTGGCGGCAATAAAACCTTATCAACCTCGCCTTTGACAATCTCAGGTGGCGGCGTAGCTAGATGAAAAGGGACTTTTTGCATAACGATCCGATCGCCACGCTTTTTATTATAGCCAATTGCCGCAGCCACAACCTTAAACGTAGCTGACTTTAATTTTGACGTCAGATCTACTCTGTTATCAATTAAAATAATCGCTGTCGCTTTTTTGATTATTAGTTGGTCTTTGTCTAGGCGCTTATTAGCAACTTTGCTCAAAGGCTCAAGATTAACCTTGATAATAGCGCTGTTCGGCGGGTAAAAACGATTAAGAATCTCTTGGGCCTTGCCAGACAAGTCAAGCTCTAGCTCTTTCTTGGCCTGAACAAGGAACATGGCTTGATTCGTTACATTTGACGAAACCTCTAGGGTTTCTTCTTTAATTACCACCATTGTTTCCGGGGTTGGCGCAACCTCAGGAGAAACAACCTTGGCTTCTGCCAGCTCAACCAGCCCGGCATTTATTTTTTCAGAGGCTAAAGTTGTTTCTTCTTCTGTCATTTGGGAAGGCCGCTTTTTATCTTGCGAAGTCAAAATCCGGCCAGTACTGTCAATCACAGTCACGTTTTCAGTTTGCAGGTTCTCCACACTGCTGGCAACCAAATGGACAATGCCATTGATCTTTTCTTGCGAAAGCTCGGCGCCTGGTTTGATCCGCAACATAACCGAAGCTGTGACTGGCGCCACTAACTCGGCAAAAAGCCTGGTCTCAGGCAGCACAATTTGAACCCGGGCATCATCAACCGCTTGGATTTTGCGAATGGTCCGGGAAATCTCACCAGAAATCGCCCTGATCAATTGGATCCGTCGGTCAAAATCAGTCGCGCCTAATTTTGACTCGTCAAAAATCTCCCAACCAACCACCCCGCCAGCTGGCAGGTTTTTTTCAGCCAGGCCCATTCTGGCATCATCAGCCACCTCTTTGGGTACTGCGATTGCTTCACCGTTATTACCAATTTTATAAGGGATCTTCAGTTCTTTCAGGCGGGCAATCACATTGGCAGCATCCCGTATATCAAGGTTAGAATAAATTACTGTATAGCCACCAGCCCCCTTGGAAACAGAAGCACAACCACGGAAGAAAAAAAGCACTAAGGCAATCACAATGACCAGGACTACCCCGCCCAAAAGTAGGATTCTTCTAATATCAAAGCCAGCCGCGCCAGGCTCAGCCATATTTACCCCCTAATCAAACCTGCATTTGAGTGATCTCTTTAAACGTCGTAACCGCAGCATTGATTGTTGTTACAGCCAATTGCATCATTACACTCATCTTTGATTGGGCCAACATCACGTCCTGCATGTCCACTTCTCCGCGAACATATTTATCAACCAACTCATTAGCGTAATTCTCAGAGTGGCTGACCCCGTTCAAAGCGTCAACAGCCTTAGCCAAAACATCATCAAACATATTGCCAGTAAGCGGTTTTTCTACCGGCAGCCCCTCTTGCACCATGATATTAGAAACATTATGCGGCGCTTCAGCTAGTAAATCATCACCCATAAGCTCTGCTAAACTCACTCGACTAATTTGTTCTGCCATAATCCACCTCGCTTTTTAAGCTTTTCGACTATTGCAATTGCATCAAGTCTTGCTGCGATTTTTTCAAGGCGTTAAAAACCGTTATATTAGCCTCATAAAGCCTGGAAACATAGACCAAATCAACCATCTCTTTTGAAAGATCCACATTTGGCAAAGAAACAAAGCCCTGGGCATCCGCATCTGGATGGCCAGGACGATAAACGCGCTGAAAAGGGGAAGGATCCTCAACAACATCAGTTACCTCAACCCCACCGCCACGCTCGGCCAACCGCCCCTCTGCCTTGGCTAGTTCATCAACAAATGGCCTTTCACTAATAACTGCTTCCAGCCGGCGATAGGGACCACCCGAAGCCGTCCGAGTTGTATTAATGTTGGCTAAGTTAGAAGCAATAAGTTCTAAGACCCGACGTTCGGCTTCAACCCCAGAAACACTAATATTCATTGCGTCGCTTAAGCTCATTTATTCCTACCTCCTGCCTTGAGTTGCTATGGTCCGCAAAACATTGATCTTGGAAGAAAGCAACTTCACGTAACTTGAGTATTTTATAGAATTTTCAGTTAAGGTCGCCAGCTCTTTTTCTAAAACAACCTCTTTTTTATCTTGACGCTTGACTGCTTTCAGGAGTTCCTCATCAAAGGTTAAGGCCTCATAACCAGGCGTTTTGGCATTAGCCACATTTTGGGCTGTGACTTCTTGAAAGCCAGCCGCAATTCTCATCGCCCGCTCTAAAGCACTAAATTTCACACCAAAAAGATCAGTCATGTTTTAGCTTCCCCTTGATCGCTTTAATTGCCTTGGCCAACAAGCGGCAAACCTTTGGTTTAGAAAGCCGCAATTCCTTGGCAATATGCTTTTGCTTCATCCCCTGATGAAAAAACTTAATAACCACCTCTTGCTGCAAGGGCGGCAAATGCTCAATGATCTTTTTGATCCGTTCTTTCTGTTCTGCAAATTCTGCCTCCATGGCCGGCGTACTCTCGCCAGGGACAGGGGCCTCCACGCCCACAGACGACATCTCTTCTATCGAGAGTAAATACATTAAGGCTGAGGCAGAAACTATTTTTTTAATGCGCTTAACCGCCAGCTTAAATTCATCTTCGCTTAGCTCCTTTTTTTCAAGGAGCTTATCGTCTTCATCTTCGCGTTTTCGATCAACAACAGATTTGATCCCTTTCTTAGCCAGGTCACGCACCATCACTTGCACCCGATACGGCACTGGGCTGTAATTTTTTAGACCATCAAGGATCTCACCTCTAATGCGGTAGGAAGCATAGGTTTCAAACTTAACCCCTCGCTCCGGATCAAAACGCTCCCAAGCCTTCATCAAACCAACAGTACCATCAGAAACCAAGTCATCATATTCAATATTAGGCGGCAAGCCCTTGTTTGAGACCATTGAAGCAATCGAGTGGACCAGCGGCATATAAGCCTCGAGGGCCTTGCGAGAAACCCTATTTTTTTCACCGCTCTTTTTAATTTTTGTCATTAATAATACTCACCTTTTCTATTCAGATGGAAGGACCTGGGCCGCAGACAAGGCCCGACTGCGCGCCAGTTCTAAGGCTAACTGCCCAACCAATAAATCAGAGCTAAAAACAGCCGTGGTAGAGTTTTTCTCCTCACCAAAACCAAAATCTTGCGGCTTAAAAACTTGTTTGAGAAGCTCCTTATAAAAAAGCGCTAAAAACTCTTCTTTAGCCTTTTCTTTATCTGCTTGCTTGGACAGCTCTCGAGCTTTTTGCAGCAACGTCGCACTAGAAATCCCATCTGGCACTAGCTGACCAGTACCAGAAAAGTCAGGCGCAACTCCCAAGCCCTGAAGCGCTTTTAAGGCCTCAATGTTTTGGACCCCCGCCATCGGTGAAATGCCATCTATCATTAAATTACCTCCAGCTCAGCCTTGATCGCCCCCGCTCGTTTCATGGCTTGTAAAATAGCAATTAGGTCCTTGGGCGAGGCCCCCACTCGATTGAGCGCATTAACTAGGCTTAATAAAGTTGCCCCAGCCGGCACTAACGTCAATTTTTCTTCCTTTTTTTCCAAGTGGGCCATAGACCTGGAGCGAAAATGAGCAGCATCATCAGCTTGATCACCACTATTACCTTCAGAAAACAAGGCCACATCTCCGATAGACACGTCAAGACCAGCATAAGAAACAGCCACAGGAGAGATCTTAACATTCTCGCCCATCACAATTGTGCCGGTGCGTTCATTGATCACAATCTTGGCCACGCCATCAGGGATTATTTTTACATTCTCAATCTTGGCAATCAAGCCAATAACATCTATTTCTGTTGACAAGGAAACAACTACTGCCCCGGCATCAGTTGCCACAGCCTCCAACCCAAGTTTTTTGATTGAACTAACCACTCGCGCAGCCGTGGTAAAATCAGGCTCATCAATAACAATGGTCAGCATCCCCCTATCACCAATTGAAACAGGGACCTCTTTCTCAACCAAAGCACCTTGAGGGACCCTGCCAACTGTCATCACTTTTCGCTGTGCGTAAGGTACCGTTGGGGACCCAGATTCACCACCGATCAAAAGGCCTCCTTGGGCCACGGCGTAAACTTGGCCATCAACCCCGTAAAGCGGGGTAACCAATAATGTGCCGCCCTGCAGCGAAGCTGAATCTCCCACTGAAGAAACTGTAACATCGAGCTTCTGCCCTGACTTGACAAAGGGTGGCAGGGTCGCAGTCACCATCACGGCCGCAACATTTCTTGACTTAAAATCAACTGCCTGCGGCACCAAGCCCATGCGTGATAAAAGATTGGTCAAGGCCTGCTCAGTAAATCCTATCCTGGTCTTATCACCAGTATTATGAAGCCCTACAACTAAGCCAAATCCCATCAACTGATTGTCCCGAGCTTCTAAAATATGGGCGATATCCTTAAGCCTAACCGCTGGCGAAGCCGCCCAACTAAGCTGGCTTAAAAAAACCAAAAACATAACCAAACCTACTAACTTTAGTCCAAAATCAGAGTTTATCTTTATTATGTTTAATGTTCTCATTTTAGAATAACCAATTAAAAAACCTGG
>Ga0066637_10000664_pt1 | contig 21245 bp, 23 predicted proteins | sample CryGeyCG2014_020_FD_62737 | JGI IMG/M metagenome (GOLD analysis project Ga0066637, IMG submission 62737) | Groundwater microbial communities from aquifer - Crystal Geyser CG08_land_8/20/14_0.20 | ecosystem: Environmental > Aquatic > Deep subsurface > Groundwater | place: USA: Utah: Grand County...
ATGGCGCAGTGTCCCCAGCGAAACCCTCCGGCGGCGAAGTCCACGCCTCGCCATATAAGGCCGGTATGCGGAACAGGAACCTCCGGTTCTTCAGGTGCCGTGAGTTACACGAACGGCCTCACTCGCCCCATAAAGAGGTCGTCGTCAGAGCCTCCCTGGCTGCGCCCAGCGGGCAAGCCGACACCTGATGAGCCGGAGGCTCGTTGTTCCGGGGCTGTCCCGTTCCATAGACGGTTTAAGGAGTGGGACGTCGCGTCCCTGTTTGCCGCAGGGACTGTCCCGTCCACTTGGGCTATGGGGAGTGGGACGCCTCGTATCCAACTCAAAACTGCGCCTCCAAATACGCCAGTTGTTTTTTAACGGCTCCTAAGCTCTCTAAACTAAACTACTCTTTACCACTTACCCTTTACTACTTACGCCAAGCGCAGGTTCCGATTGTTTTTCTCCCCGAAATTTGCTAGCATTATAAATTATGACGCAAAAAACATATTTACCCTCCGTAATCGACGTTGAAAAACAGAGAAAATGGCATTTTATAGACGCCACCAACCTTGTTCTTGGCAGATTGTCGACGAAAATAGCAATACTGCTCATGGGGAAACACAAAAAAGAGTTCACACCTCATATGGACTGCGGCGATTTCGTCGTTATAACGAATACCGACAAAATAAGGATCACCGGGAATAAGGCCGAAGACAAGTTTTATTTCAGGCATTCGGGCTACGCCCACGGAGCCAAGGTCATCCCTTACAAGAGACAGATGGAAAACGATTCCACCCATGTGGTCTATCTCGCCGTAAAAAGAATGCTGGACGACAACAAGCTCAGGGACAGAAGGCTCAAGAGGCTGCGCCTCTATAAGGGCGAACAGACCGATTTCAAGCAGAAAACGAACTAAATAAACGAGGTAACATATGACTTCAAACAAATTACTATCCACCGGAAGGAGAAAAACGTCCTCCGCCAAGGTTTTCCTTATCCCCGGAGGAACCGGGAATATCTCGATAAACTCCAAAGACATGGATAAGTTTTTCGGGAACAATCCCAGGCTTAAACACGTAGTTTCCTCTCCTTTCGATTACGTCAAGGACCAGAAATTCGACTGTAAAATAACGGTCAGGGGCGGCGGGTGCGCCTCCCAGGCCGGAGCAATAAGACACGGAATAGCCAGGGCCATAGCCTCCCTCGGAGAGAGCTTTCACCTCTCCATGAAGAGGGCGGGCTTCCTCACCAGGGACCCCAGGATGGTGGAAAGGAAGAAACCCGGAAAACCGAAAGCCAGAAAACGCTTCCAGTTCTCGAAGAGGTAATAAAGTAACCCCTCTCTATGGGGTACAGAATCTCTTCCCTAAAAGGCCCCGATTCGAATCGGGGCCTTTTTTTATTTCCTCCTCCTTGCCCGCGGGCCGGGAAGACGGCTATAATCATATAAGGAAGGAAGAGAGCGCGGTCAGGGAGCCGAAAATGTTTTTTAAGAGTAAAAAAATAGAACACGCGGTAAAAAAAGTCATAAAGATACTGGAGACGGCTCCCGGCTCGGAGCCGGGAGCCAAAATGAAAGCCCTGAACGGGTTGAAGCCCGGACTGGACGAAAAGAACGAAAATTCGCCGGCCTCGGGGAGCATCATGCTTTTTAACCTGGTCTCGGCCCTGAGCGGGGTCTTCGCTCTTATAGAGGCCCATAAAATAAAACCGGACTATTCGGTCAACTTCTCCTTCGCCCGTCTTAAAAGCTCGCTGTCGGCTCTCAGCCGTAAAAAATTACCCGAGTCAAAGGCGGAAAACGCCTCGGCCAGGGAAGAACTCAGACTGGCCTCCAGGCAGATAAATTCGGAAAGGGAAGATTTTATAAACACGGTCAAATTTGATAGTATATATTCAGAGTTAGCCGCCGTTTTCGACCTTCTGGACGGCTTCGGCGAAGCCCTGGAAAAGGAGAAAAAATGAAGACTCTCATAACGCTTATCCTGCTGTTTTCGGCGACCCGCGCCTTTTCAGAAACGATTTCCGTTTATCACACCAGCGACGTGCACGGCTGGTATATGTCGAAACCGGCTAAATGGGACAGGGAAAATTCCACCAGGTCCATAGGCGGTTTCGCGGCTTTTTCCAATCTGCTTAAAATCGAAGGGAATCCCTACATACTCCTCGATTCCGGAGACATGTTCCAGGGCACTCCGGAAGGGAATTTCACCAAAGGCATGGCCTCCGTGGAATACATGAACAAGCTCGGCTATTCGGCGGCAACCGTAGGCAACCACGATTACGACTACGGCGAAGAAAACCTGAAAGCTCTTATCGCGGCCGCTAAATTCCCCCTGCTGGGCGCCAACGTTTATTACAAGAAGGACAAAGAGGATGCGAAAACGGTGGAATACCTGAAACCTTATATCGTCATAGAAAAAGCGGGAAAGAAGATAGCCGTGCTCGGCATAGCCGGCCGGCATACCGCCACCAGCACCCTGCCGGCGAACGTGAAGCACCTTTATTTCAGGGACGAGGCCAAAGAAACGGCCAAATACATGGAAGAAATAAACTCCCTTAAACCGGACGCCGTGATAGTCATGGCCCATATAGGCATCTCGGGGAAAATAGCCACCGGGAAGATGGATATCTCCACCTATACCCTATCCGACGCGGAGGTCAGGAACGGCACGGTAGAAGTGGCGAGATACGCCAAAACGGCCGCCCTGGTTTTCGGCGGGCACAATCATGCCGGCCTGATAAAAGGCTGGAAAGACCCGGTAACGGGAACCATGATCTGCGAAAGCTACTGGGGGCTGACGGATATCACGAAAGCGGACCTTGAATTCGACGACGAGACCGGCAAGCTTAAATCGGTTTCGTGCTCTTTGGTTCCCCTCTGGACGGACGTAACCGGAGAAGACGGGGAAATACTGGCGATAACGGAAAAGATCTCGGCCGAGGTAAACAAAGAAATGGACAAGCTCCTCGGAACCTCAAAAGACGACATAGGCCTTAGTAAAAACGGCCTCGATTCCCCGATAGGGAACTGGATGACGGATGTCATGAGACTTTCCACCAAGTCCGACCTGGCCTTCCAGAACTCGGCTGGCATAAGGAACGTCATAAACAAAGGCGAAATAAAAATACGCGACATTTTCCAGGTCATGCCTTTCGAAAACACCCTGGTCACGGTGACCATGACCGGCAAACAGGTGGAAAAACTCATAAGGGACAATTTCAGGGGCGTCAGGACCGCCATGCAGGTCTCAGGCCTGACGGTAAAGTATGAAATGAACGGGGACAGACTGGGGGAACTCATCCTGGAAAAAAACGGGAAGAAAATAGCGCCCGCCGACAAATTCAGGGTGGTCACCAATAACTATCTTACCACCGGCGGCAGCGGCGGAAAGGCCTTTACCGAAGGCGAAGGGATGACGGACACCATGATCCCCGTCCGGGACGCCCTGCTGGACTGGGTAAAACGGAACGGGGAGATCTCCGCCCCGGCGACCGGCAGATTCGTGAAATTGAACTGACGTAAACAGGTGAATTTGAAACTTGCAACCTGCAACTTGAAACTTGCGAAATGAGAACAAAAAACCTTTACCTATTATTGCTTTGTAGTTTAGCGCTGTTTTCCTGCCAGAAGAAAGAAGGCTTTTCCATTTACGTGGCTTCCGGCTTCCACAAACTCGTCTGGGACAGCGGGGAAAAAGATCTTCTTCTTTTTAAGAGTCTCCGGGACTCGCAGGACCCGGACAAAATTTTCCTGGATGCCGGCGGCTCCTTCTCCCAAAACCACATAGAAAACAGGTATACGGCCGGCGCCGATACCGCCGAAGCGCTGAAGGCCTTCGGGATGGACGCCGTCGTCGTAGACAGCGACGCGCTGAAACTGCCGCCGAAGGAACTTGCCGCCGTCATAGAAAAGCTGGATGGGAAAGCCCTTTCCTCCAACGTCTACTGGAAAAACGGGAAGACCCCGGAGAAACTTAAAAGGCATCTCATAATAAGCGCGGGCAAAACCAGGGTGGGCCTCGTCGCAACCATATTGAAAGACCCCGAAAAACCGGACAAACAATCCTATGATCACGCCTATAAAATAGAAAACCCGATCTACGAAATAAACCGGAACATTGAAAAGATAAAAAGGGACTGCGACCTCAAGGTCCTCGTCCTCAATTCCGGTTTCGAAGACCTTAAAACCCTGAAAAAACATCTTGAAACGGCTTTTTCCCTGATGGTTTCAAAGCCGGATCTCATAATACTTTCAGGCTCCTGGACCTTCGACCCCTTCAAGCTTAAAAACGTCTGGGTAATGCCTTCGGGGCTGAAGGGAGCCCCGGCCTTCAGGGCCCGTCTCAGCGGCAACTCCAATTTTAAAACTAAAGACTTGAAAGTCTTCCCTCTTTCGCCCGCCGAGCTCAAGGGACGGGCGGTACGGGAAGATTTTGTAAAAACCATCTCGGAGATAAGGGAAAGGACCGCGGGCTATTTCGACAAAACTATTTCCAGGGCCTCGGCCGACATCGAAGCCGAAAAAGACGGGTACTCCCCTCTGGGAGACCTTCTGGCCGACTCGATCAAAAGTTATATAAAATGCAACGGGGCCATAATAAACTATTCGCCCATAAAAAGGGGCCTGAAAGCCGGAGAGATAAAAGTAAGAGACCTCTATGAGATACTCGGGCCGGAAGACAACCTTACTTACACCAAGGTCAGGGGCTCGGACATTCCCGGCCTGCTGGGAAAACTGGCCGGGCGGAAAATAAGCGTCTCGGGGCTCAAGGTCGTCAGGAACGGAAAAGAAATAACCAAAATACTCATAAACGGCAGACCCGTAAACGACGGGAAGATCTACAGGTTCCTGATACCGCAAAGCCTGATAAACGACGATTACTCGATTCTTTCCCATTCTACGGAGTTCTCGGTTCTCCCGAGAAAAACGCTGGACGCGGCCCTCTGGTACTTCAGGAATCACAAGGAACTCTCTCCCAAGGCGGAGAGACGGATAATGGAGGAATAAGGAAATGCTTGAAGGCGTGAAAGTTTTTTTTTCCCTTTGGTTCCTGAGATTCAGGCTCTTCGCTTTTTTATTCGCCATCTGGGCCGTGGTGTTCTCCACGAACACCATCATAGGCTCTTCCGTGGCCTTCGAATACGACGACGGGCTGGTCTATTCCGGGGATTTGTTCCGGAAAGCCGAAAATAAAAAACTCCCGCCCGACGGGCAGATATACTGGGAATTCATAAACGAAAATCGCCGGCTGGAAAGGTTAAAGCCGGTCCCGTGCCTCTCCGCCCTCGTTTTCAGGCTGGCCGGCTTCAGGGTGGACGCCGTGGCCGACAGGGGCGAGGCGGCCTCCCCGGCCCTTAAGAGCTCCTGGCGGCGGCTCTGCGCCGGTTTTTATTTCGCCAAAGACCAGAACGAGAAATTCTCGATACTGGAAAAGAACAGGTATTTCATATTTTTTTCAAGCTCCGACGAAGGCATAATACAGGCCAGGAAGGCCGGGACGCACGCCGTAAGAATCAAGAGAAACGCCAAATCCGCCGGCAAACTCGCCTATAATCCGGGAAAATTCCGCGAAAAGATCATGATCCTGTCCGAGTTTTAACTTGAGCGGAACCTCCATATATGGTAAAATGTACCTTATGGACTGTATTTTCTGCAAAATAGCGGCCGGAGAGATAAACGCCAGAAAGGTCTACGAAGACGGCGAGATAACGGCTTTTTGGGATCTTAACCCGCAGGCTCCGACCCATATACTTATAATTCCCAATAAACACATGGAATCCCTTTCGGCGGCGGGAAAAGAACATGCGGAACTTCTGGGTAAAATACAGCTGGCGGCGGCGGAAATAGCCAAAAACCTCAAAGTGGAAGACGCCTTCAGGCTGGTAACGAACAACGGCAGAAAAGCCGGGCAATCCGTAAACCATCTCCATTATCATCTGCTGGCCGGAAGACGTTTCAACTGGCCTCCGGGCTGAAACCGGTTTTTAAGTAAAATTATAGAAACAAAAAGGTGGTGATTAACTTGGTATTCGTAAAAGTAAGAGACGAAGAGTCTATAGAAGAGGCGCTCAGACGCTTCAAGCATGAATGCGAAAAGAACGGCATCCTGAAAGAAATAAAAAAAAGGGAGTTTTATACGGCTCCCAGCGTTGAAAGAAAAGTAAAGACTCAGGAGCTTAAACGCAAACTTCGCAGATTATCTCATAGAAGATAACAATCCTGCCCAACCCGCCCGTCCGCCTCAGGCGGACGGGCTTTTCAACAGCTTTGCCGGAGTTTTCATCGGTCCCAGCGGACATGAAAGCTTGCGGTTTTTATGCATTATAAAGAAATAACCGAAGAGATCAAAAAAAAACTGGACATCGTGGATATAATCCGCGAGTATCTGCCGGGGCTGAAAAAAGCCGGCAGAAACTACAAGACCCTGTGCCCCTTCCACGGGGAAAAGACGCCCTCCTTCAGCGTAAACCAGGATAAGCAGATCTTTTACTGTTTCGGCTGCGGGGAAGGCGGAGACATGTTCTCCTTCGTGATGAAGATCGAAAACATAACCTTTTTCGAAGCCATGAAAAAGCTGGCGCCAAGGGCCGGCATACAGATGGAGAACGTGGACATAAACACGCTTTCCCCGGCGGACAGGGAAAAGATAGCCCTAAAAAAAACCATGGAAACGGCGTCTTTCCATTACCAGAAGCTGTTCAAGTCCGCGGCCGCGAAAAAGGCGGCCGACTATCTCAAGGGCAGGAACATAAAGGACGAAACCGTCAGGAACTTCGGCATAGGCTTCGCCCCCGATTCCGATTCGCTCATAATCCCGGAACTCGAAAAGACCGGTTTTCACAAGAACCTTATCCTCAAGGCCGGGCTTGCCAACGTCAAGGAAAACGGCAGGGTTACCGACTATTTCAGGAACAGGATAATATTCCCCATAAAGAACACCAACGGGGACGTGATAGCTTTCGGCGGGAGAATAGTGGAAGACGGAATGCCGAAATACCTGAATTCGCCGGAAACGCCTCTTTTCTCCAAGAGAAAGACTCTTTTCGGGCTGTTCGAATCGCTTCCCCGGATAAGAAAGGATAAAAAGATACTGATAGTCGAAGGCTACATGGACGTGGTGACGCTGCACCAGTTCGGCGTGAATTTCGCCGTCTCTCCCCTGGGTACGTCCCTCACCCCGGAACATGCCCAGACCATAAAAAGGTACTGCGACGAGGCCCTGCTTCTTTTCGATCCCGACGCAGCCGGAATAAACGCCGCGGTCAAGGCCGCGGACATTCTGGTGGAAAACGGCGTTTACCCCAGGATAGGCCTGCTCCGGCAGGGACTGGACCCGGACGAATTCCTGATAAAAGAAGGGATAGAAGCCTTCTACGACCTCCTGACCTCGGCCACGGACGCGATAGATTTCAAGATACGGCTTATCCTCGAAAAGAAAACCGAGATCAAGGCGATGGAGAAATCCAGGATCATCTCCTATCTGGCCTCCACACTGCAGAAACAGGGCGACGAAATAATAAGGAATGAATGGATAAAGAAGATCTCCGAAAACTTCAAGCTCAGCGAAGAATCCATTATGAACCGCATGAGAAAAAATCCGGCGGGCGCCAAAGAGCCCGGCCCGCGCCAGGAAAAGCAGGCCGAAGCCGCCCCGCCGCTGGAACTGGGCCTTATTCACATGCTCCTTAAAGATCCCGCCCTGGTCAGGGGGATTCCCGGCTTCAGGCATGAAATGCTGCAAAGCGAGTTTTCCAAGCTTCTCTTCGCCGAGATCCGGGACGGCGGGGACGCGGACAAAGAGCATCTTACCACTTCCCTCTGCGAAAAGTTCCCTCAATACTCCAGGAACATACTTAAAATTTCAATGGAAGAGCTTGACAGCGACATAGATCCGGGACTGAACGTGAAAAGGACCGCGCAGATGATAGAACTGTCCTATAACGAAAAAAAGTGGAAACAGCTTAAATCCAGGATTTCCCAACTGGACGCGCAGGAACTTAAAGAATTTGCCGAATTGACGAAAACGATAAAGACGAGAAGCAAAGGAGACTGATATGGTATTTTCCAAAAAAGCCCTTAGAGATCTGGTGGAACTGGGGAAGGAACACGGCTACATCACCCTCGAAGAGGTCAACAGGTCCATGACCAACGCTTCAATGTCCAGCGACGACATCGACAACCTGATGAGCACGCTCGAAGACCTCGGCATAGACGTGGTGGACAGGAAAAAATACAGGATGGTCTCCGCCTCCGAAAAGGAAGCCTACACGGAAGAATGGGGGGCGGCGCCGGACGTCTCGAATTCCATAAAAATGTATCTTTCGGAGATGGGCAGGGTCCCGCTCCTCTCCAGGGACGAGGAGATAACCCTGGCCAGAAACATCCGCGAAAGGGAAAGGGAACTGAGGATGATAGTCCTGGAATCTCCCATAACGATGCGCGAAATAAGGAACTGGGAAACCCTTATCGAACAGGACGAGATGACCACCAAAGAACTGATGCCCAGGGGAAGGAAGACGGAAGGCGAGCTGGATACCATGAAGAAAAAAATGAAAAAAATATCCAGGCTTATCACCAAGAACGAAAGGGACATAATGACCCTGATGGCCAGGGCCCAGAAAAAACATCTTCCCAATGAAGTAAGAAAGAAGCTTCAGGCCATGATAGACAAAAAAAGAAAGGACATGGTAAAGAACATCATAGACCTGGACCTGAACCAGGAAAAAATAAAGAGGCTCACCAACAAGATAAAAAACCTGGCTTACAGGATAAAGGAATACCGGCTGGAAGCCGAAAAATACAGGAAGACCTACGGCAACCTCGAAAAGATGATAAAGGATTTCAAGCTGTTCGAGAAAGGCAGGCTGGTCAAGAAGGAGTTCAAGAGTAAATGGGGCTACAATCCCCTGGAACTCAACACGGTGGTGATAAACATAAAGAACCTTTTCGAAAAAGAGAGCCACCTGACGAAGAACCTGCCCATAGACACCAATGAGTTCCTCTCGCTCAACGAGAAGATCTCCTTTCTCGAGGACCAGATACTGCAGGATAAGCTTAAGCTCATAAAAGCGAACCTGAGGCTGGTCGTTTCCATAGCGAAAAAGCACGTGAATTCGAACCTGGAACTTTCCGATCTCATACAGGAAGGCGGCCTCGGCCTTATGAAAGCGGTGGAAAAATTCGAGTACAAAAGGGGCTTCAAGTTCTCGACCTACGCCACCTGGTGGATACGACAGTCCATAAACAGGGCCATAGCCGACCAGGCCAGGACAATCAGAATACCCGTGCATATGAAAGAGCTGGTCTCCAAGCTCATGAAAGTGGCTAAAAAATACAGACAGGACCACGGCCGGGACCCCGACGTGGAAGAATACGCGAAACACCTGCACATTTCCATAGACAAGGTGAAGAACGCCATAAAGATAATGCAGGAGCCCATCTCCCTGTCCACTCCGATAGGGGAGGACGAGGACTCTCACCTCGAGGATTTCATCGAGGACAAGGGCGGCATCCCCCCCTCCAACTCCGCCGTGGACCTTTTAAGGAAAAGGGAGGTCGGCAAGATACTTTCGACTTTGAGCGAGAGGGAAGCCAAGATAATAAAGCTGCGGTTCGGCATAGACACCGGCTATCCCAGGACGCTGGAGGAAGTGGGCAAGATCTTCAGGGTCACGCGCGAAAGGGTCCGTCAGATAGAGGCCAAGGCCATAAGAAAACTCAGGCATCCCTCGAGAAGCAAACTGATAAAGGATTACATGGAGTGAGTCCGGGCGGGAAAAGCCGTTGAAATCCAGATGCGTGAATGAATTAAGCCTGCACATTACCCAATGTTTGCACCGCCATTTATCCCGGTTTTATTGACATTTGGTTTTCCTTTTTGATTTAATAGGCTTAGGGGGGTTCATAAAAGCATTAAAAATAATATTTCTTGCCATCTCAATAACTCCTTGTTTAACTTTTGCAGATAATACGGTTATTGATTTTGACGGCAAAAATCCGGTAAAACCCGCTCTTTTTCACGATGACGCACAAAATGAATCCAGAGAAACCCCTCAACCTTCAAAAGAAGAAGCTTACTGCGTAAAAAAAGCCTTTATTTTAGACGAAAATGGAGTTTTAAAAGAGCTGAAACCGGATAGAAGCTGGATAGATGAAAGAGGGCGGCGAGCCAATGAATACAACAAATTACCCCAATCTTCAATGAGCTGGTCCCTTTACTGCCAAAACCAGACAGGACAACAATGGGCTGCGAAGGAAACCTATTCGTATGCTTATCCTTCCGGAGGGCATTCACATTTCGACCCGCCAGGACCGGCTTTAAAAGTTACCGATATACAACTAGGCTCTACCGAACCACCGTCATCGGCGTACAAAGAAAAACCAAGTCCTTTTGGGCTCCCCACTATGTTATCAAATACCACCTATTATTATTGGGAATTGATACCTGAATTTTCAACAAAGATAATGGAAGTATTTGAACCATATGGCGGATGTGAAAAAAGCCAAGTGGATTATCTAAATGTCATGGTTTCCGGACTTGCAAAAATGGCACCAGGCCGGAATTACATACTTTACAATTCCGAAGAAGCGGCGGAACATCATCCCGAATCACATTATGGGACACAATCTCTTATCGATGTTTTAGTGGGAATATCCGATGAATACAAATCAGCGATACCGGACGCGTCGCCTATTGAGATAAACGACATGAGCCTGCCTTGGGGAGGGTTATTCGATTTGGATATGACCTGGGTTACTTCCCCGGCAAATCATGAAATGCATAGATGCGGCAATCAGGCGGATATACGGAAAATAAAAATTCCCGATGAGAATAGAAGGAAGTTTATAGAAATCGCATGCAAAAAAACAAAATTCCTCCTGTCCGAAGAGCCTCCTTATTACCACATTGCCACAAGTAGACAAATAAATTACATAGAAATGAGCAGGCTATTTTATTGCCGTCCCCCAAAATTAGAAGAAGGAAAATATATTCAGTGCTGTAAAGATGACGGCACAATAGACGAGGCAACCATTGAATCATGCGTAAAATAAAGAAAAGCCTCTTTTTTCTGCCGGTTTTCGCGCTTTTTGGGCTTCCACCACATGATTCGACAACCGGTCAGGGAACGGCTGTCGACACAACAACAATAAGGGCATCTGCAGGGGATGGGAAGACTGAAGAAGTAATATTCAAAAGAGGCGATAAAACTATCCTTGTTTACCGGGACGGTTCCGGCTATACCGACTCTTATGAATATTTAAAAACGCCGGCTTTCTTCAATATAAAAATTTCCACAGGAATGCAAGCCGCCCTAAAAACTTTTGACCCGGATTTTAAAATATGGAATTCTACGGATTATCCAAGGCAGGCTTGGGCTGAGGAAGGGTTCGCATTCTCCACCTCGCCCAAAACGTCATTAAGCGTGGGTTTGGGCGATTTCAACGGCGACAAAAAAGAAGACGCCATGGTGATTGGGCACAATAACAAATACGAGATGCTGTTGGCGTTTTTATCTAGCGAGACCGCGTCCGGGGTTTCATACAAAGTATTACCGGTCTGTGTTGGCTATTATGACAGCGAGTTTTATAAAAAATATGGACGAAAATTCTCCAATTACTGCTCTTCGTTAGCCTCCACGAAATCTGCTTCAAAACCGACTGCTTTTATTTATAAAATTTTTAAAAAGGGCGTTTATTTTAAAGAAGGATACAATTATGAAAAGTATCCCGCTTTTCAGCTTAAAACAGATGCTTTCAGCATAATGTCGATAAGATATGACAAAGACAAGGCATTTATTGCTGGATTTGACGAATTCTTCAGATGGGATTTCAGATTGGATGAGATATGGGAAACCTCTTCATGGAAGAGGCAGAAAGATTATTATAAAGATTTGCCCGATTATTTTTACAGATACGGCTTACATTAAATTTCGCTTCAATATCCGATTCTCCTATCAGGTTATAAGTTCTTAACAAAGAGGGCCGGCTTTAAGCCGGCCCTCTTGCTTTTAAGGCGTAAAATTACTCTTTATTCTCTTCCTTTTTCTCGGAGAACATCGCGGTAAGGATATCTTTGGCGATATCCTTCGCCCCAAGGCCCACCGCTATGGCGAAAGCCAGTCCGAGGGAAGCGGCGAGGATATTCAGGCTGGAGCGTATAAGCTTCATCTCGAGCCCCAGCTGCTCTATGGCTATAATGCCGGTGAACACCAGGATGACGAAGTTTATTATTTTGGAAAAAGACCGGCCGCCTTTCAAATTATTGGAAATAGCCGCGTTATAAACCACGTTCTCCATGAATCTGGAGAAAAGCAGTCCGGCGAAACCTATAATAATCGCCGCCATCACCTTCGGCAGGAACTGCAGTATGAAGACCTGGAGTATTCTGGAAACGAAATCCAGGTCCAGCACGTTGGCCGCGGAAACGATAAAAACTATCATAACCACCCAGTAAACCAGAGAAGCGAGGATATAGGTGGGAGATTTTCCCAGCCCCACCCTGGTCATAACCTCGTTCATGCCTATCCTGCTGGTCCAGGTGTCCAGCTTGATCTTTTTGAAAATGTGTTCCATCAATGAGCTGAGAACCCTGGAAAAGAAAAAACCTATAAGTATGAAAACCAGAGCCCCGACCACGTTTGGCAGGTAAGCCACGAATTTTTCCCAGATACTGAAGACGGGTTCGAGAAATAGCACCATAAGGTCTTTTACCATAAAATCTCCTGTTTTTAAGGCTTTTTAAGCCGTCACTTACTATTACATTATAACAAATGTCGACCGTTTTTTTTGAAAGCCGGATTTGGTTTGCTAAAAGCCCGTTTTTTTGCTACCATAGTATTACTATGTACGCTATAATAGAAACAGGCGGTAAACAGTACTGGGTTATCCCAGGCGAGATTTTGCAGGTTGAAAAACTGTGCGCGAAAGAAGGCGAGGACATCACTTTCAAGGCTCTCTGGTCGGCTTCAAAAACCGAAGAAACCGCTCCGAAAGCGGATAAAAACGCGAAAGTAGTCGCTACGGTTTTAAAACACCTCAAAGGTCCCAAGATAATAGTTTTCAAGAAGAGAACTAAAAAAGCATACGAAAAGTCCAGGGGCCACAGACAGGAATTAAGCGAAATAAAGATAAAAGACATACAGCTTTCTTAATTCCCCTTTAAAAACAACCAGACGGAGTGTAGTTTATGGCTCATACAAAATCGCAGGGGTCGTCAACGAACGGAAGGGACAGCCACGGCCAAAGATTGGGCGTGAAAAGGTACGGCGAGCATCTGGTAAAAGCCGGAGAAGTGCTGGTAAGGCAGAGAGGCACCAAGTTTCTGCCCGGTTTAAACGTGAGAAAAGGCTCGGACGACACACTTTTCGCCACGGAAGCCGGCAGGGTCAAGTTCGAATGGGCGAAAAAAGGCAAGAAGCAGATAAGCGTTTACCCTCAGAATTAAATCTAAGACACCTTAAATTAAGGGCTCGTTAAGAAATACCTGATACAATTTGGCCGGGCGATTTATGAGCGAAACAAGGAGCATTGAGCGCGGTGTAGCATCGCTACATAAGCGAAAATGCGACGCAGTTGCAGCCGGAAAGCGCTCGGCCCCCAGGGGGAGGCCAGCCTTTGGCCGATTCCTTCGTTGCTCCTCGCTCACAGACTCCCGGTATGCTCGTTCGTCGCGCCGCGGACTCGTCTCAAATCCTGACCTCCAAATTCGGTCAGTTATTTCTTAGCGAGCCCTAACCTCCTGCTCGATTCGGGAGGTTTATTTTTTATCCATATGAAACCTAAAACCATAGAATTCATCGATTTCGCGAAAGTCTACGTCAAGGCAGGCGACGGCGGCAACGGCTGCATGTCCATGCGCAGGGAAAAATACATCCCTTTCGGCGGTCCGGACGGCGGCAACGGCGGCAAGGGCGGGGACATCTTTTTCACGGCTAAAAGCGACATAAACACTCTGACCGACGTGGCTCTGCATCCCCACATAAAAGCCGAGAGGGGCGAGCATGGCAAGGGCTCCAGTCTCTACGGACACAAAGGCGGGGACACTTTCATTTACATCCCCTGCGGCACCATAATCAAGGAGAACGGAAAGGTCGTCTGCGACCTCCAGAAACCCGGAGACGTCTTTCTCGCGGCCAAGGGAGGCAGGGGTGGGCGCGGCAACCAGGCCTTTAAAAGCCATTACAACACGGCCCCTAAATTCTGCGAGAACGGGGAACAGGGCGAGGAAAAGACGCTCACGCTGGAACTCACGCTTTTAGCGGACGTCGGGCTCGTAGGGTTCCCTAACGCGGGCAAATCGACTTTTTTAGCCAGGACCACCCTCGCCAGGCCCAAGATAGCCGATTATCCGTTCACCACGCTCAGCCCCAACCTCGGAGTGGTTCAGCACAAAATGCAAACCTTCCTGATGGCGGACATCCCCGGATTGATAGAAGACGCGCATAAAGGCAAAGGCCTTGGAGACATATTTCTGAAGCACATTTTAAGAACGAAGCTTATCCTTCATCTCGTAGATCCCTACGGTTTCGGCGGCGGGGAGCCGGTCGAAGGCGTAAAGATTATAGAAAAAGAACTTAAAAGCTTTTCCCCTCTGATGGCGAAAAAAGAGACTTTCCTCGTAGTCAACAAATCGGATTCCGGGATAGCGGAAGAGATTTACCTTAAAGTAAAGAAAAAATTTCCCCGGAAAAAAGTTTTTCTCATCTCCTCGGTCAGCGGGGAAGGCGTTAAAAAGCTCCTTGACGCCGTAATACAGACTCTTCCCGGACTCCAGGCTCCCGTCCTCTACGAAAAAGAAGACTCGGCGGGGCTGGAAATAAAACTCGAAAAAGGCTTCGTCATAGAAAAGGAAAACGAGAACCTTTACCTGGTGAAAGGCAGGGAACTGGAAACTCTGGCCGAAATGACCAACTTCGCCCAGGAAGAGGGCCTGCAGAGAATGATGAACATCCTGAAAAAAATAGGCGTAATGAAAGCGCTTAAAAAGATGGGGATCAAAGAAGAGGACACCGTAAGACTCGCCGGATACGAATTCGACTGGAAGGACGAAGAAACCAAAATTTTCAGACGCCGGAAAACTCACCCGAAACGGCCTGCCCGTTAGCAGTCTGCTGAAAAAATCTTCTTGGATGTATTTCCAGCGGATTTTGAGGCGAGCCGAAGCGACACGAAGCGAGGCCGGTCGGTGTAACTCCCGGCACCTGCGGCCTCAGAGAGGCTGTTCCGCATTCTCCGATGGGTGGACTTTGCCGCCGTTTTGCTTTGCTGTGGACACAATTCAACTGTATCCGACGGGACTGTAAGCTGATGTGTCGCAAGGGCGCAGCCCAAAAGCGGCGAAAAGACGCCCCATAAAGAGGGGCTGTCCCGTCTATTTGGACTATGGGGAATGGGACGCCATATGGGGGGGTTTCAGCAGACTGTTAGTAAACCGTGGCCCAATCCCTGGTAGTTATCCTGAATTCCACCCTTCTGTTAAGGGCCCTGGCTTCTTCCGTTTTTTCGGCGAGGACCGGCACGCTTTCACCGTAACCGTATATCCTCACCGAATCCGGATGTATCCCCCGCCTTACCAGATAAGTTTTTATGGCGTCCGCTCTCATAAGCGAGAGTTTTTTATTGTAGGCGTCGCCGCCCACGTCGTCGGTATGCCCTTCGACTATCAGTTTCAGCTTGGGATATTTGTCTAGTATCTCGAAAACTTTATCCAGCAGCTCGTAGGAAGAGGCCTTAAGCTCCGCCGAATTGAACTCAAAATCTATGGGCGGGACGTTCTTGGTCATGACCATCTGCATTACCGATTGCAGTTCCAGGTCCGCTCTTTTCTGTTGTTCCCTTTCCGCCTCGGTAGTATGCGAGCAGGAAAGAAAAAACGCCGACAACGAAATCGATATTATAATGTTTTTCATAGGCTGTTGTTCAGGGAAACTATCAGCGTTTCCCGCCTGAACCTGTACCCCCTTTGGAATACCCCGTTCGAGAGAAGAAGCGACGGGGTTCCTGCTATAGTGGAATAAATCTTCATCCTGCTTATCTTGCTCCTCTTCGCGAGAGGGTTGGACTGCGTTATTTCATAAAGGCTGTCCATGGCCCAGTAAACCGGCCACACCACGGCGGCCCGCATCCGGAACTGGGATTTGCTTATTTCGGAAAGGAACTTTTCGGAGCTGTCCAGGAGGTCCACGGCCAGGATGGCCCATTTCGCCAGCACGGGCCGGAGCCTGGAGATATTCTCCTTTTCGTTCAGCTGTTCCGGAGAGAGCCCGGCCGCTTTCAGGTCCTCCAGGGGCAGGTAACATCTCCCGTTCTTAAGGTCGGCGCTCAGATCTTTGAGGACATTGGTTATCTGCAGGGCGGCGCCTATATGGTAGGCGAGGCGCCTCATGCCGGCGGCGCGCATGAAATTGTTCGTATAAAGGTTGTAAACGCCGTACCAGTAAATTCCCGGGACTCCGCCTATCAGGCGGCAGTAGTTCAAAAGTTCTTTTTCCGTCCTGAAAGCCTTGAGGCCTCCGGAAAAGACGTCTAGATCCGTTTCCATCCCCCTGGAAACCCCTTTCACCAGGATGGAAAGGAGGGCCTTTTCGGCGCCGTTAAAATTTTTGACGAATTCGGCCACGGCCGGGAACTTTTCAAGAAGTTCCTTCTCCCCCTTGTCCTTCAGTCCCGAAGCCGGCCCGCGCAGGCCTTTTTCAAATTCCTCTTTGTTTACTTCGGTTATTTTCCTGAAAAGGGCCAGCAGTTCCTTCTTTTTCGAGGCGGGTATATCGGAAGAATCCACCACGGTGTCCATGGCCCGGCAGACGAGGTAGCCGATACCGAGCATGGCCTGCATCTGCTCCGGAAGAATGGAAATACTGAGATAGAGCGTCCTGGAAACTTTTTTAAGGAGCGAACGCAGTTCTTTTCCCAGCTTCAGTTTTACCATACTAATATTTTACCAGATATGGCGGCATAAGTTTAAGCTCCCAGGGTCCTTTCCGGAAAAGGGGAGATAATTTTACCCATTACCCTGAAGCCAGACGCGCCCGTTACGCCCGGACAGTTATTCGGCAGCCCGGAGAGGCTCGCAGCCGCCAGCAGGGCGAAGGCCATGGCCTCTTTTGCGAGGGGGTCGTAACCGTAAGCCGCTATAGATTCCACCTTGAGCCCGGGGAGAAGCGCGGTCAGATTGGCAAGCAACGTTTTATTCAACGCCCCGCCTCCGCTCACTATAAGCCGTTCCGGCCTTTCCTTTACGTGTTTTTCCAGGGACCGGGCTATGGAAAGGGCGGTAAAATAATTCAGCGTGGCCAGGACGTCGAAACGGCTTTCCTTTTTTAAATCGAAATTTTTGAGGAGAAAACTCTCTCCGAACTCCTCCCTGTCCAGGGACTTAGGCGGTTTTCGCGAGAAAAAAGGGGCCTTCAGGAATTTCCCGGCTTTTTTAAAATCTATCTTCCCCCTGGAAGCCCAGTTCCCGTCCCTGTCATAGGAGGCCCTCCCGCCGGTCAGGAGGTGGACCGCCCAGTCCATGAGCGAATTTCCCGGGCCGGTGTCGAAACCTCCCGTTTTCACGCCTTCGCCCACTATGGAAACGTTCCCGACCCCCCCGACGTTCTGGAGAGCCGCCGGAGCGGAATCCCCGAAGATGAATTCGTCGAAATAAGGCACTAAAGGAGCCCCCTCCCCGCCGGCCGCCAGGTCCTGATGCCTGAAATCGCAAACCACCGGCCTTTTAAGGATTTCCGAGAGGAACGAGGCCTCTCCTATCTGAAAAGTGTTTTTAAGCCGGGAATTATGATAAACGGTCTGGCCATGCGAGCCTATCACGTCTATCTCCCCCGGCTTTATCCCGGACTTTTTTACGAAATCCAGGAGCAGCGTCGCCCATAGACGGCCCAATTCGTAATTGAGCAGGGAAAGCCGTTCGACGCTCAGGGAGCGCGCCCTCATTATTTTTTCGCGCAGGGCCTTCCCGTAGGGGTAATTGCGGAAAGCCAGCTGTTTTACCTTTCTTTTTTCGAAGTTTACGGAGCAATAAGCCGCGCCGAGCCCGTCCGCCGAAGTTCCGGACATCAGGCCTATGGCGTTCATTTCGTTTTTCATAGTTTTACGTTCCTTATAAGGAAAAGTTCGGTTATCTGTTCCGCCGTTTTCAGGGAATTCCTGATGAAAACGTAGACCAGATCCGGCAGGCCGGACACGAAGCCGGCGGGGCCGGGTCTCGCGCTGCGGTAAAAATAAAAGATCTCTTCAGCCTCATATTTTATTTTCTTAAAGGCGCACAAAACAAGAGAAAATCTTATCCCGGCGTTACGCATTTTCCATTTTTCGAAAAAATAAAGAAAATCCCCCATGGAGAAATTGTCGGAAAAAAAATTGACGAGACAGTTGAAGACGTAAAAATGCGCCCACATGAGGACGGAGGCCGAGGCCCTGACCGAAGAATAGGGGAACGACAGAAATTCCGCGTCCGGGCTCCCAAGAAAAGGCAGGGCAAAAATAAAAACCGAGGGAAAAATCCAGAACTTTATTCCTCCGGCGAACCTGAGGGAAGAAGGGTTTCTGAAACAAACCGCGGCCGGGATTAAAAAGAAGAAAAAAACGGAAAGAACGGCCGAACCCGAAAAAGCCGTCAGCAGAAAAAAACCGGAAAGAAGGATACCGGCGAAGAACCAGCCGGAAGAGGATCCCGGGAACCGTCTATCTTTCATTTTTAAGTTTCCTCATCACGGAGAGCGCGGCCAGGCCCGCGAGAGAGCCTATCAAAAGATGGGCCGAAACCCATAAAAAAATTATTTTCCAATAGAACTCAGTTTTAATTCCGAAAATGGCGGAGATCTTTTTCAGGACGTCCAGATAGGCGCCGAAAATGTCTCCGCCGTAAATTATCCAGTTGGTCGCGAAAAAATGCGGCACGCCTTCCAGGCAGGCCAGGAGACAGGCGGAGAAAACGGAAAAAAGGTTAAGCCGGAAGACGGTAAGCACGATCTCCACTATGAGGCTTTCTATTATTATCCCGCCTACCGGACCCAGTTTGAAAGCGCCGAAAGAAAGCATCTTTACCGCCGCGGCCACCATTCCCATAGCCAGAGTAGCTCCGGGTTTGTCGACGTAAAAACGGCTCACGCAGAGGATCACCGAGCCGGCCCCGGCCATGAAAGCCCCCCTCAGGGGCACGTTAAGCAGATGGAGATAGGTCCCTATGAACATTTCAAAAACGCCCCAAAGGACGCCGAAAACCGTGGTGTAAACAAGGAATTTAATTTCCGAGATCTTCTTCATTTCCATTTTCCAGATCGTAAATTTCGTCGCAAAAACCGCGAACCAACTCCTCCCTGTGCGAAATAAGGAGCACCGAGCCCCCGCCGGCGGCGTAGGCGTCCAAAATCTCAAAGACGCTCCTTTCGCTTTCGGGGTCCAGGCTGAGCAGGGGTTCGTCCACTATTATCAGGGGCGTTTTTTTTGAAACGGCGCAAAGGATGAGCAGTTTCTGCATTTCCCCGTAACTGAGCCGCGAGACGGGGATTTCGAGCTTTTCCCAGAGTTTAAGCTCCTCCAGTCTTTTTTTAAGGATTTCCGGCTCCATTCCCAGATCCTTTATATTGTCGCGGACCGTGGGATGTAAAAGCTGGTTAAAGGGATTCGCCAGTATTATAAAAGAGCTGCGGCGCAGCGCTCCGGTACCGGCTTTTTCATCCTTTAAAAAAATTTCGCCGGAATGCCCCTCCTTTATCCCCGCCAGGAACTTCGCGAGAGTGGTTTTCCCGCAGCCGTTGCCTCCGCACAGGGCTTTTATGCGGCCGGAATAAAGGTTAAGATTCACCCCTTTCAGTATCTCCGTTCCCCCGGATATAAAACCGAGATCCGCCGTTTTCAGGAACAGATCTCCGCGCTTTCTTTTCCCGAACCTGAGCCCGGCGCGCGGGAGAGGCGCGCCACCCTTTTGCAATTTACCTTTTTCTATGCGGTAAAAATCGTCTATCGCGCTTTCAAGCCCCTTGAAAACATGTCCGAAGATCAGGACGGAATACCCTTCTTTTTTTATTCTGAGCAGAAGTTTTTCCAGACCCGCCACGGCTTCGGCGTCCAAAAACGCCGTAGGCTCGTCCATTACGAGTATTCTGTCGCCTGAAAAAGCGGAAGAAACTGAAATTATATAACGCTGTTTTTCCCCATTGGAAAGGTGCTGGCTCTTTTTCCCCAGCAGGTCCGTAAAACCGTAGATTTCGGCCAGGCTTTCCGGGGTTCCGGAAGGGGAGCCGTCCGAATATTTGAGGAAAAATTCCAGTTCTTCCCTCGTGTTTTCATAAAGGAGCTGGGCGTTGAGGTCCTGGAAAACCGCCGCCGGACGAAATCCCTCCCGTCCTTCGAAACTGACGCTGGAACCTTCTTTGGCGGATAAAACGCCCGAAATTATTCTGGAAAGGGTGGTTTTCCCTGACCCGTTGGGACCGGAAACGGCCGCTATCGAACCTCCCGGGATATCGAGCGAAAGATCTTCAAAAACAGGACCGGAAGTTTCATAGGAAAATGACAGGTTTTTAACGGCCAGCCCGGTCATAATCCGGCCTTCTTAAGGAATTCCCCGGGAGAAAGCTTTTTTACCACCACGGACTTTTTTATCCCGAATTTGCGAAGCACGGCCTTCACCAGCTCCTTTCTTACCGCGACTATCAGCGTTCCCCTGAAACTCTTTAAAAGTTTTTTCAAAAGGCGGCAATGCCCTTTTCCTTTCAATTCGAGCGGTCCTGCCTCGTCTATCATTATAAGATCGCTTTTCCCCGCCTCCCGGAACACTTTTTTTTCGGCGAACCTGAACGCGGCGGGAAAAGCCTTCGGCCTGGAAAGACCGGTTTCCACCGCCTTAAGCCTTCTTCCCCCTCCCAACGGCTCTATATAATAGGTCCTTCCGGACCCGGCCTTTTTTTTTGGCGCCAGAAAACCGGAAACGCGCAACTTCCTCGCCCTGAGAACCTTTACGAGCCGCCTCAGGAAAGAAGTTTTTCCCCCGTTTATTTCCGATTTTATTATTATGATATGGGCCATGGAGGATCAGCACACCCCGTTAGAAATCTCCCTTGATATTTAGACTCGGCCTGAATTCCCGGCACACTTCCGCGCCCGACTGTAATTTCTAACGGGGCAAGAATTAGCCCCTCTTGTATGTTAAGCTATACTATAATTTGTAAGTTCTTTGAGCTTACAAAAGGGGGCGGCAGCCCGAAACCCTCTCGGTTTTTAAACCGTCATAAAGCTTGGGCGCCGCTCCCTGTTA
>Ga0066637_10000669_pt1 | contig 21198 bp, 20 predicted proteins | sample CryGeyCG2014_020_FD_62737 | JGI IMG/M metagenome (GOLD analysis project Ga0066637, IMG submission 62737) | Groundwater microbial communities from aquifer - Crystal Geyser CG08_land_8/20/14_0.20 | ecosystem: Environmental > Aquatic > Deep subsurface > Groundwater | place: USA: Utah: Grand County...
TCTTAGCAGGCAGGAGATTTTATTGGGCGATTTGCAGTGGGTGTTTACGATAAACAATAAGACAGGTGACTGCGTAGAAAAAGAGCAGCTGGCAGGCGATCATGGAGCTATCGCTATAAATGGTGTGTTTGATCATCCCTACATAAGTGCAGTTTGTTTTTTAATTGGTGATGGGACAACAGATACTCTTTTTGTCTATCACAACCCTGTGGCTGACATTTCCCTGCCTGTACCAGTCTTTCCAAGACAAGCTGTGCACTATATTTTTACGGGGCGTGCTTACAAGGAAGTTACGGCGTAGTGTTATGTGCATTCGCCAGATTATTAAAATGACCTCTGTCAATAATCCTCATGCGAATATGTTTAACTTTACAAAAAAAGCAAAGATTGCTACTCGGTAACTTTTTACACCCGTCGGGTGCAGAATGGCTTAGATACGGTATAAAAGGTCAAAAAGGAGATAATCTTACAATTGCTTAATCCAGTAATCCAGTTTACGAGATTAATTTGACTGGTAGCAACCTATCAAGTTCCGCCCTTGCGGTTTTTATGCGAATATCTTAAGGCAGGTTTTCGCAAGCCAACCCGTCCTTATCTGCGTCTAAACGGTGAATGTCGTTCCCTACCCCTCCGCACGATTCAAATGCCGATTGTGCTTGCGTGTGAGTAGAGAAATCAGTGCAATTGTAGGTATTGCCGGAGCAATTCCACTCGCCAGATATTGGTAGGGGTGTTTGCACTGAAGTTTTCGCCGGTTTGGGAGTAACGGGCGTGCCAAAGTCACCGCAGGTCCCCCAAAGACCCAGGTTGCCCTCCCGCGCTTCTTTTTGAGCTTGCAGAAATATGTCTTTGTATTTTACATCCGGAGGATAAGTAGAAACTTGAGCGAAGCCTTGCTGGACTAGATACTCGTTCACAAAAACGTCGCCTATCCAAACATACCGAAGGAGCCTTCCGTATTTATCGGTCTCGGATACGTCTTTTTCTAGTCGCACCGCTTTACCCTCAACCAATTTCTTATTTTTATTAGACGCCTCCGCTCCAAAACATTGTACTGGCAAGCTCGGATGTTTTGTTTCTGGAGTGTCTATTCCAATGTACCTAACTACTTCTCCATTGCTTAGACTGATCGTGTCTCCGTCAATAACCTTGGTGACTAGAAACGTACTTTCTTGGTTTATTTCTAAGTTAGTCGTCGTATCTATCTCCACGGCCTCTTGTTTTTGAGGTTCGCTTTCGTCGAGGTCTACTTTTTTGTTAATTCCTTTTATTTTCGGGGCGGGCCCGTTTGGTTTTTGGACTATCGTCGGTGTGTCTTTGTCAGGTTCCGGTTTTTTATCTACTGGTTTATTGGCTATGGTTGTAGCAATAAGGATAACGAGCGACGAAAATAGTAGCCATTTAAGTGATTTGCGCATTAACTCACTGATACGCCATGTGGTTGCTTGTGTCAACAGCGGGGGTATAATGCATTTGTCGGGTGGGAAATGGCTTGGATTCACTTCAAAGGCGCACTTGAAGGTAATTTGGGATTACTTATTCGAATACGTAATCTTTTTGGTAAATGAAAATTAATCCCGTAATCCAGTTTACGGGATTGGTTATTTTTCTACTATATTATTATAGTATCTTCCAATATCTTCCAATATATTCTAATATCTTTCCACAATGGAATATACATACAAACAAACGGAAAAAATTAAAAAACTCTTGCAGGAAATCGCGATACTTCAGGCCTTGATTGAAAGATTGCCCAAAGTGGCGGCTATTGAGGAAAATCTGCGACGGCAATCTTTACTTGGGAGCGCGGTTTATTCCGCAAGGATCGAGGGCAATCCCCTGACTATTAAAGGGGTTTCTATTGAAGGAAACGGCAAAGGTCGCGCTCGCTTGGAGATAAGAAATATCATTAAAGCTCTTATTTATGTCAGATCGAGTCGATCCCCAAAGATAATTTCCAAAATCTTAGTTCTTCGCTTGCACAAAATAGTAATGGCGAACCTATCGATTTTCGCGGGAAAATTTAGAAGTGAGAGCGAGGCCGTTTTTGACCAATTTGGAAATGTCCTACATTTTGCCCCACCTCCGTTAGTTGCGTTAAAGAGGCTTAATGATTTGATTCTTTTCATCGGAAATTCAAAAGAGGCGACACCTATCAAAGCGGCCATTTTTCATTTTGCTTTTGAGAAAATTCATCCTTTTCAAGACGGCAATGGGAGAGTAGGACGCTTACTATCTTCTTTTATCTTAGATCGCGGAGGATTTGGCTTTCGTGGTTTAGTTTCTTTGGAAAAATATGTGGGGGAACATCGAGAAACTTATTACGATTTACTAAGTAATGAAGGACGAGATATCACGAATTTTGTAGAGTTTTTTTTGGAAGGAATTACCACTCAATCCCAAAAAGCGGTGGAGGATCTTCAAAAAGTGGAGATTTCGCCTTCAATCGGGCTTCTCCCTAGGCGGAAGGAAATCTTCGAACTAATTAAAGATCACAGGTCAGTCACTTTTGATGAAATCTACCGCAGATTTTTGAATGTTCCAAAAAGCACTCTCCATAATGATCTCTCAGCACTTCAAAAAGCGAGTTTAATTAGAAAGCTAGGCACTACCCGTGGGGTTGTTTATGAGATTACGTAATCGAATAAGTAATCTTTTTATTATTAAAATATAGTACCGTAGTACAGTTTACGGGACTGATATTTTCCTACAAGTTACTCTTCCTTACAACCAAAAAGCAGTCCGAAGATCGAACTGCTCTTTGCGCGTTTGGGTGCCCAAGTAGCCGCTATTTGTTATTTACCAAACCCTCCCATACCACCGCGTCCCCTTCCTCCAAATCCTCCCATTAAGTAACTGGAATCGATCCCATTTTCCTTTGCCCAAGCTTCGAGCTCGGTTCTAGTTCCCTCCATTTTTGTCTCTCTATTTGCTTCCATCTCCTTGTGTTTCGCAAGAATTAACTTCCTTTGCTCCTCGGTTATTTTTCCATACGTCACATCTTGAGTTAACCGCTCCTCATATTTTGTTTGCATCTCTGCTCGGTGGGCCTCCCTTTCTGCTTTCATTTCGGTTTCCCGAATGGCTTTATCTTCATCAAAAATTGCCTGAACTTCGTCTTTGTTAAGATTAAATTTATCGGCAATTTTTTGGACTAAGGTGCTCATTCTCTCCTGTCCGTTTCCTTGAGCAAAGACAATGCCTGACTTAAGCAGTCCGGCTCCTAGGACTACCGCAAGCGCAGAAAGCGCGATTATTTTTTTCATAGATTCTCACCTCCTTTAATAACTTCTGATTGTAATTTAGGTTAAATACCTTAATGATTGCTTAATGGTTGGGTACGAGGCAGACAATCTAAACAGCAGGAAGTTTTGGATTATTTAATTGATACAATAATCTAATTTTGCTATAATACCCCCGATCAACCCCCAGGATCTCTCCCTATGGATTTTAAAGAAGCTTTAATCAAAAACAAAAAGATTGCGATTCTTGTTGCTTCCGGCGCTCCGAGGGACGCCTACTTTGCCGGAGCGGCTCTTTCTTTGGTTGCCAAAGAGATGGGAAAGGAAGTGACTTTGATTGCTAAAGACAACGTTCCTGAAGAAGCGGCGGAACTGGCTTTTTTTCAAAACGAACCGGGGCAAAAGAACTTGGTGATTTCCTTTGATTACACCCCAGAAACGATCGAGAAAGTTCGCTACTTCTCGGAAGATGGCGCTTTTAATCTAATTTTAAGTCCAATTCCAAAAGATTTTAATCCGGAAAACATCCGTTATTCATATACCGTTCCAAACTTTGATCTTTGGGTACTTTTTGGAATCTCTGATCTTAATGCCATTCCCTCCGCTTTGTCAGAATATAAAGAAGAGATTATTGCTTCCCAAAAGGTAGTTTTTGCGGATAAACCAGCATTCGGCGAATTGCAAATCGATATTTCCAATCAAGGATACTCCGCGAATTTGTTTACTTTGCTTTCTAGAGCAAACCTTGTCCCTTCCGCGATTACTGCCAAGGCTTTACTTCTTGGTTTATCGGGGATTGCGTAATCTCCCAATTTTTGATAGAATGACTTAGTTCGATTGTTAGTGCGTTTATTAAAGAGCAATTCCTAGGCTTTACATTGTTTAAGTTTACGAGTTTCGCTTCTTTATATTTCAAAGTGTCTTTAGAAAAGGTCGATAAGGAGAAAATTCTAAAAAGCTTTGCCACCCACGCTGGTGATACCGGCAGTCCTGAGGTGCAGGTGGCTCTTCTTACCAAGAGAATCGATTATCTTTCCGAGCACCTTAAAGAACATCGTAAAGACTTTCATTCGAGACGTGGACTTCTAAAAATGGTTAATAAAAGAAGAAGGCTTTTGGAATATCTTAAGAAAGTGGGAGTGGAGAGATACGCCTCCTTAATAAAGGGATTGGGACTCAAAAAGTGAAGCTCTACGCAACTGAAGTTGCGTATTTCTTCTTTTGCTCGCGAAAGAGGCTTATCGCTCGCAAAAAGACGTTCGCAAATTTTATGTTTTCAAGTTAAAGGATTGGTTGGTTTGACCGCGCGCAGTGGGGTGATATCTTTTTGAAAAAGAGCATTTTTCAAAAAGGTACTACTTCATTCACGCCTCAAGCCAAAAACCTCCTATTCGTTTTATGCCTAAACAAAAGATAGTCAAGAAAGAGCTTGACTTTGGTGGCCGAAAGTTGACCCTCGAGACGGGTTATTTTGCGATGCAGGCAAATCGGGCGGTAATAGCGCGGTATGGCGACACGATGGTTTTGGCAACGGTAGTTGCCAACGAGCCAAAAGTTGAGTCCGATTTTTTCCCGCTTCGAGTGGATTTTGAAGAAAGGCTCTACGCTGGTGGTTTTATTAAATCTTCTCGTTTTGTAAAGCGAGAGGGAATGCCCTCGGAAATGTCGACTATTTCTGGTCGTTTGATCGATCACGCCGCTCGACCACTCTTTCCAAAAGATTTTATGGATGAGGTGCAAGTGATTGTTACCGTTCTTTCGGTTGATAAAGAAAATGATGCGGAAATGTTGGGGCTTATTGCCGCAAGCGCCGCTTTAACTTCTTCTGATGTCCCTTTTAACGGGCCTTTCGGAAGCGTTCGGGTCGGCTATAAGGACGGAAAATATCTTCTTAACCCAACTAATAGTGATTTAGAGGGAGCTGACCTAAATATCATCATCTCCGGAATTCGCGATCGCGTGCTTGCCATGGAGGCTCACGCTAACGATGTTCCTGAGAGTGTTATATATAGCGCGGTTGAATTCGCGGTCAACGAAATGAAACCGATTTTAGATATGATCGAGGAATTTTCCAAAGAAGTTGGGGCAAAGAAATATGAATATGTTTCTCACGCCTTGGATAAAGAAATGCTTGCCGAAATTACCAAAGAGTCCGAAGATACCCTCAAGAAAATGATGGCTACTCCGCTTGAAAAGGTGGATTGGGTGGATGCTTACCGCGATTTGGAGGCCGGGGTTTTTTCTACGTTCGAGGGTAAATACACCAAAGCGAAAATGGCGATGGCTCTTAATCAGGTGGAGAAAAAGGTTTTAAGAAAATTTGTTTTAGAGGAGGGGAAACGACCGGATGGCCGAAAACTTGATGAGGTCCGCCCGATTGATATCAAAATTGGAGTTCTTCCAAGAACTCACGGGAGCGCTCTATTTACAAGAGGAATTACCCAATCGCTAACGGTCGTTACTTTGGGTTCCACCTCCCTTGAACTTCTGATTGAAAATATGTATGGGGAGGAAACCAAACGTTATATTCATCACTATAACGGCGCCCCCTATTCTTTGGGAGAAACCGCGCCTTTAAGATCTCCGGGAAGAAGGGAAATTGGCCACGGGATGCTTGGAGAAAACGCCCTTAAACCAATGATTCCTTCCAAAGAAGAATTTCCTTACACGATTAGGGTGGTTTCCGAAATTCTTTCCCAAAATGGATCTTCCTCGATGGCGGCCACTTGCGGATCGACCTTGGCGTTAATGGACGCGGGCGTTCCGATCAAGAAGCCGGTTGGGGGAGTTGCCGTTGGGTTGATTACCGATGAGAGCGAAGAAAAATATGTGATTTTAACCGATATCGCTGGGGTGGAAGACTGGAACGGGTTTATGGATTATAAAATGACGGGAACTCGAGACGGAGTGACCGCCATCCAAATGGATATAAAACTTACCAAAGGACTTCCTCTCGCCGTTTTCAAAGATGTTTTGAAGCAGTCAAAAGAAGGTCGGCTGTTTATCCTTGGAAAGATTGAGGAGGCTTTAGCCGGTCCGAGAAAATCCCTTTCAGAATACGCGCCTAAGATTATCGTCCTTAAGATCGATCCAAAGAAGATTGGGGAAGTGATTGGGGCGGGCGGAAAGATAATCAAAAAGATTATTGAAGAGTCCGGCTCCGAAATTGACATCGACGATGATGGTGTCGTTTGCATTTGCGGTCAGGACCCAAAGGGATTAGAAATTGCCAAAAAACGAATCGAAACTCTCACAAAAGAAGCGGTTCCCGGTGAAGAATATGAGGGTGCGGTCACAAGACTAATGGACTTTGGCGCTTTCGTTGAGCTTTGGCCTGGCAAAGAGGGTTTGGTTCATGTAAGCGAGATGGCTCATGGGTTTGTTCGAAGCCCAAGAGATGTTGTTAAAGAGGGAGATACGGTTAAAGTTAAGGTGATTGAAATCGACTCGATGGGACGGGTAAATCTTTCGATGAAAGCCCTAACGAAACCAACGGAAGCGGATTATAAAAACACTCCGTCCCTCACTAATCACTCTCCTTATAATCGACCAAGACGCCCGTACAGTAATAGTCGTAGTGGCGATCGTGGCGGCCGAGGTGGTGGTTTTGGTGGCTCTTCTTACAAGCGACCTGATTACCAGGGAAGGAGCTATCGTTAACTTGTCGAATTCGGTATACTCAAATTATGGAAGAGATTACTTGCCCTAAATGTGGAACTAAGATCGCCTCTGATAGGTACATGTATTGCTATCAATGCGGCGAGAGACTCTTTTCCAATGAGGAAGATATTTTGCCGGATGGGGGCTTAACCAAAAAATCGAGCTTTAAGATTCTTTCAATAGTTCTTTTCCTCGCTCTTTTTACCGCTTTGGGGGGTGGGGCTTACTTTATTTTTCGGAAGAGCTCCTCTCCTTCGGATAAACCAAGTGTTGCCGGAGAGGCGTCAGAAAGCGCGGAAGTTCTGCCGGATGAAAGAAAGCTTACCGTTAAAGATGTGTATTTTCCAATGGGGGAGGAGGCTTTAGACATAAATCTCTTTTCGGGGATTACCCCTTCCGACATAGATCTTTATTTTGAAAGTACTCATCCGGAAAAATTATTGATCGAAAGGTTAGGGGTAGAGTTTCCTAGCCAATTTAAGGAAAAAGTGAACTTGGGTCTTGATGAAGCGGTCAGTTTCTTAAAACTAAATTACGTCCTTCTTTTAAAGACAAGAGAGGGAGAGGAAGAGTGGGGGCTGATCGCAAAAATAGAAAACGCGGAATTTGTCACGGAAAAATTGTCTACCCTCAAAGAGGAGGATTTTCCCGGCATTCGAATAGTCGCTTTTAACGACTACTTAATTATCTCTGATTCGGAAGCTCTTGTTTCCGAGATTAAATCGGTTTCCGAGGGAGAAGTTTTAAGCCTTAAAGAAACCCTTGGTTTTTCTGAATCCCGCCAAAGGCTTTCCCAATCAGGACAGGCCTATCTTTGGGTTAAAAAAGGAAAAGCGGTCCTCCTTGATAAATTTTTACCGGAAAGTTTAAGTTCTTTTTCAAAAAGCCTAGCCTCGTTAGCGACGGCGGAGGGTTTTTTGATCTCTCGAGTCAAGGTCGGCACCGAGATTACATATTAATCAAGAATGGATAAAAGAGAATTACTTGCTCAAATAGAAAAGCAAGTGGGAAGATGCAAAGAATGTAGGTTGTATCGCACCCGCAATAAGCCCGTTCCTGGGGTTGGCAGTACTGACGCGAAGGCAGTTTTCGTTGGGGAGGCGCCGGGGGCGAGTGAGGACGAGAGAGGGGTTCCTTTTTGCGGGAGAGCCGGGGATCTTCTTGATGAACTGCTGGATGCCACCCATTTCAAAAGAAGTGATGTTTGGATTGGAAACGTGATAAAATGCCGCCCACCAGACAATCGTCAGCCAATGGTTGACGAATTGCGTTCCTGTAAGCCTTATCTTGAGGAGCAGTTAAAAGTTCTTAATCCGAAAGTGATTGTGACATTGGGAAAGTTTGCGATGGATCACTTTGTCAAGAATGGCCAGATCTCTAGAGACCATGGGGTGCCGAAGGTAGTTGGTAGTTATATAATTTATCCAATCTACCACCCAGCGGCCGCCCTTAGATCGACCCAAGTTTTGATGATTTTAAGGAGGGATTTTTTGAGGATTCCAAAAGTGATCTCCGGGGAAATTAAGCCTGAAGATCAAGCGCCTTCAAAAAAGAAGGATGAAAAACAATTGTTAATGTTTAGTTAAACTGCCCGTAATGAAGTTTTTACAAAATAATAGAGAACACTTAAATACTAAGCCTCCGGTTATTGCCTCTTTGGGAGATTCCTTAAAAATTATTCCTCTTGGCGGAACCACGGATGTCACCAAAAACCTCTATGTTTATGAAACAAAGGACGATATTTTGGTGGTTGATTGCGGAATTGGATATCCAAGCAGTGAGATATTGGGAGTTGATATTTTAATTCCTGATACCAGTTACTTGATCAAAAAGAAAGAAAAAATTAGGGGAATTTTGATTACCCACGGTCATGAGGATCATATCGGGGCCCTTTCATATTTGTTAGATCAAGTAAGCGCGCCCATCTACGCTACCAAACTTGTTCTTGGTTTTATTGAGTCGCGGCTTGAGGAGCGGAATATGCTCAAATCGGCGCGTCTTTTTTTGATTGAGCCGCACCTTGGGAGTTTTAATATTGGTGAATTTACGATTACTCCTTTTTATGTAAATCACTCCATTCCCGATTCTCTTGGTTACTGCATTCAGACTCGCGCGGGAAAGATTTTTCATGTGGCCGATTTTAAATTTGATTTTTCTCCGGTAATCGGTCATGTTTTTGATATTGCCAGAGCGTCTCAACTTGCAAAAGGGGGCGTACTCGCCCTTCTTTCCGATTGTCTTGGTTCGAATTCTCCAGGATTTACCACTTCCGAAAGTGAGATTGAGGCGACATTCGATACGCTCATCGGGAAAGCCAAAGGTAAGCAGGTTTTGATCACGACTATCTCCTCAAATATTTCCAGGATGTATCAGGCGATCATAGTAGCGAGGAAGTATGGTCGGAGGGTAGTTCCAATCGGAAAATCGATCGCCAAAAATATTGAAATTGCCCAGAGAACCGGTTACCTATCCGTTCCCGAGGGGAGTTTAATTTTAGATGATCAAAAGAGAAAGTTTCGAGATTCTGAGGTGCTTTACCTTATCGCGGGCGCTTACGGGCAGCCAGGTTCCGCTTTGGTTAAAGCGGCCAGCGATGCTAACCGTTATATTAAACTTCAAAAAGGGGCGGTGGTCATTTTCTCGGCCGACCCTATCCCGGGGATTTTTGATCAGGTCGATAACTTAATCAATAAACTTATTATCAAAGGGGCGGATGTCTACTACTCGGAAATTCAAGACAATTTGCATGTTTCTGGTCATGGTTCTCAGGGAGATCTCCAGCTTTTAGCCTCCATCGTTCACCCGAAATATTTTATCCCGATCGGAGGGACGCCAAAACATATGCGGTCTTACGCCGAACTTATTGCGAAGATGGGGTTTCCCAGAGAAAATATTTTAGAGCTTCTTGAGGGTCAGGAAATCATTTTTAAGCAGGGGAGCGTTACTCTTGGTGAGAAGGTGCCAACAAACGAGATTTATATCGATGGGCTTCAGGTTGGGGGCATCGGTCCGGCAATTTTAAGAGATCGGCAAATGCTTGCAAACGACGGACTTATCGCTCTTTTTGTTACCATTTCTAAAGCGAATAATTCTTTGAGCGATATAAAAATCATTACTCGAGGATTCGTTTACCCAGAGGAGTCTCGGGAGCTTTTGGATAAAACGACAAAAATCGCCAAGGATACTTTTACCCGTCATATAGGGAAGGGTAAAGATTACCCTTTTATGAAATCGCAAATTGAGAAAGCGGTGCTGGAATTTCTTTACGGGGAAATCGAAAGGCGTCCTCTGATTGTTTCCGAAATTATTGAGATTTAAAAATTAATACCCCTTAAGTTTGTGCTACTATTAGGGAGATTCATTTTAAAAAGTTCCATGTCTAGAAGAGGCAGACACAAAAAATTGTTTAAGTTTAGACTTAAGAAGGGTAATTTGCAGTCGCTTACCGCGATATTCCTTTTTTTCGTTTCCGGGCTCTCTTTGATCGCCTATTTTTTTCCTACCGCCTATATAAACTCAATCGTAAAGGCGAAACTGATTTTTTACTTCGGTGGGGTTGGTGCGCCCCTTTTTCCCCTCTTGGTGCTTCTTCTTGGTTTGATCATTTTTGATAAAATAAGATCAGAGTTTATTCAGATTCGAGTATTCTTCGGGATTTTTCTAGGATCCGTTTCTATTTTAGTTTTTTCAACTCTTATCGGCCGTGATGGTGGTCTTGCTGGTAAGTTCGTCAGTGAAAATTTAAGGGAGGCGGTTTCCACCCCGGGCGCTTTTCTTACAACCTTTACCTTTTTGATCGCTTCTTTTTTAATTACTTTCAATACAAACCTCGATTCCTTTGTGGATTTTTTGGTCACGTTGCTTACCCCGATTAAAAAAATTCCGGAGATTTTTTCCTCTTTTGGAAAACTTTTTTCCAAAAAAGATTCCTCCTCGGAGGAGGTAGTTGTTGGTGAATCGGTCCAAAAAACAGAGGGGAACGGGGCCCCGACCTTTCAAATTATTGCCTCTCCTTCGGAACCGGTGAGCGCGGAAGCGAACAAAACCGGGAAGGAGATTCGAGAGGAAGCGCTTCGAGAAGACACCGTTACCAACATGCCTTATTCCGATCAGGTTTGGGAGTATCCTTCGATTGATCTTCTATCTGACATTCAGGGACCTCCGGCCAATCGGGGGGATGTCAAGAAAAACGCTTCCATTATAGAAAAAACTCTCGATTCTTTTGGGGTTAAGGCGAAGGTGGTTGAGGTAAATATGGGGCCGGCGGTAACCCAATATGCCCTTGAATCAGCCCAGGGGACGAAGATTACCAAGATTACCAACCTTCAAAGTGATTTGGCGATGGCGCTTGCTTCTCCTACCGGTTCCGTTAGAATTGAAGCCCCAATTCCAGGGAAATCCTTGATTGGGGTAGAGGTGCCTAATTTCTCGCCGGCCTTGGTAACCATTAAGAGCGTGATGACCTCGGAACAGATGAGAAAGATGAAGTCGAAGCTGACGGTCGCTCTGGGGCTTGATGTTTCAGGCACTCCTTGGGTGGTCGATATCGCTAAAATGCCTCATATATTGGTCGCGGGAGCGACTGGTAGCGGTAAATCCATCCTTCTGCATTCTTTTATGACCAGCCTTCTTTTTCGGGCCTCCCCGGCGGAATGTAAATTTATATTGATCGATCCGAAAAGAGTTGAGTTGCCTTTGTACAACGACATTCCGCATCTACTAACTCCGGTAATTGTTGATCCGATGAAGGCCCTCCCTTCTCTTAAATGGGCGCTTGCGGAAATGACCCGCCGCTACCGCCTTTTTGAAAATGCCAAGGTCAGAGATATAGATGGTTACAATGAAATGTCAGGATTTCAAGCGCTTCCTTACATTGTGATTATGGTGGACGAACTGGCAGACTTGATGTCGGCCGCCGCAGTTGAGGTTGAAAAGACGGTTTGCCGGCTTGCTCAAATGTCTAGGGCAACGGGAATTCACTTGGTTCTTGCCACCCAACGGCCTTCCGTCGATGTTATTACTGGATTGATTAAAGCCAACATCCCCTGCCGAATTGCTTTTAATGTTGTTTCTCAAGTGGATTCTCGGGTGATTATTGATCAGGCGGGGGCGGAAAAGCTACTTGGGCGGGGAGATATGTTCTTTGTTCCGCCGGAATCTTCTCGTCCGATTAGGCTTCAGGGAGCATTCGTTTCCGAAAAAGAACGGATGGGGTTGGTGGAGTTTTTGAAAAAATCAAACATTAAGCCCGATTACAAAGAGGAAGTAACCGAGCTTTCCCCGGCTGAAGGAGGAAAGCCGATGGGGTCAAAGTCAAACGATCCTCTTTTTGATCAGGCGGTAGAAATTATATGTCAGTATGATCGGGCATCTTCCTCACTTTTGCAGCGTAGGCTTCAAATAGGATACGCCAGGGCGGCAAGACTTTTGGATGAGCTTGAGGCAAGAGGAATTGTGAGCCCTGCTGATGGGAGCAAACCAAGGAGTGTCAAAAAACCCTCTTAAACTTTTCCTTTTTTGATGTAAATTAAAGTTATGCAAAAAGTGGGATCGATTCTTGAAAGCGCGAGACTTCAAAAAGGATTGACTATCTTTCAAGTGTCTGAAGCGACGAAAATTCAGCCTCGGTTTATTGAAGCTTTAGAAAAGGGCGATTTCTCCGTTTTTGCCTCTTCGGTCTATATCAAGGGATTCTTAAAAAATTATGCTGCTTTCCTTTCGCTTGATCCGGAAAAAGTGCTTGCTTTTTGGCGCAGAGACTATCAGGAGTTGCCTCAAGACGGTGTCAAAGTCAATAAATTTATTGATCCTTTGCTAGTGCCTAAGTTCGCGATTACCCCCGGCGCCGTTTTTGCGGTTTTAATAGGTTTTCTGACGATTGCCTTTTTTGGGTATATACTTCACCAATATCGCTCTTTTTCTAGGAATCCAAATCTTGAGGTGAGTTCCCCGGTGGACGGGGCGATCGTCGCTTCGTATCGCCTAAATGCGGTAGGTAAAACCGATAGCGGAGCGGAAATATTTTTAAATGGGGAGGAGGTTTCCGTTTCGGAGCAGGGGATTTTCGCGGTCACTTTGGATTTAGCCAAAGGCATTAATGTCCTAAACTTTAAGGCCAAAAATAAACTTGGCAAAGAAACTTCCTTCTCCCGAACGGTGATTGTTCTTCCGGAAGAGAAGAAACCCGAGCCGGTAGTGGCTGGAGAAGCGACTCGGTCGGCGAGTCCCAGCGCAACTAAAAAGAGTACTGAGTAATTGGTACTGGGTACTTGGAAAATCAAATAAATTAGATAAAGATATGGATTTAAGAAACATTTTTAAAAACAAAAAAGAAAAAAAACCGGAAGAGGAAAAGAAGAAAGACATTCCTTGGAAACCAATTGTTTTTGCGGCTGACGCGGGAGGAGTTTTCAAGGTCTTAACGACCTTGTTTTTGGCACTGGCTGTTATCGCTACCGTTAAGTTAGCGATGACATCTCAAGATTTAAGATCCCGGGCGGGGAGCTCGCCTGCAGGAATGATTTTTTGCTTGGGACGCGAGAGTTGCCCGGACGGTCATTGTGCGGGGGATTCTTGGGAGGAATGTGATGATTGTCCGAAAGGTAGGGCAAGAATTGTTACCGAAGTTAAGTGTGGAATCTACAAGAGGACAGAATGCTTTCATGAAACGGAAACTTGTCCCGTGGACCAATCTAATCCTTGACAACGTTTTTATTCTTAGGCATACTTTACCTGCCTTAATTTTTTAAACTGCCCATGGCCAATACAACTTTACTAATTTTAATAATTACTCTTCTTACCCTAAACCTTTTAATGGTTGGTGTTTATATAATTCTCGTTTTAAAAGAGGTACGGGAAACGGTTAAAAAAACCAATAAAATTTTGGATGATGTTGATAAAATGACGGCGGCGATTTCCACACCGGTGGCGGATGCGGCGGGGATTTTTGCCGCCCTTACCGGTGCGGTTAAAGCTTTTAAAGCCTTCAAAATACTGGCAGGAAGCTCCTCTGAAGAAGACGAGGAGGATGGATGATCTGTTTATCGCTTTGAGTTTTGCGTTTTGCGCTTTGAGTTATTTTAGCTATGTCTGATAAGAAACCATCAGGAGAAAGTTTTTTGCTGGGGGCGATAATTGGCGCGATGGCGGGCGCGGTAGCGGGAATTCTTTTTGCCCCAGCCCCCGGAGAAGTATCTCGAGCGAAACTTAAGAAAAAAGCCAAAGAGCTAAAAAATAAAGCGGGGGAAGTCTACAAAGAAATGGAACCGATGATTGATAAAGCAAAAGAGCAAGTGCTGGATCCCTTGATGAAGGATGTTAATGAGATGGATTTTGTGAAAAAAGCGAAAGTAAAAATGGCGGAGATTAATGAGGATGGGTTAGCGAATACCGTCAAAGAGGCGGTTGAGCCGATTAAGGATAAGCTTAAGGGAGATGTTTCCCTTTTTGAAAAAGCTCCTACTAGCGGAGCTTCCAAGAAGGCAAAAAAGACCTTTTTTAGAAGAAGCTAGCCTCTTAAGAACGGCTAAGGGATATATTTACTCCCTTTCTTTCTGCTATATTCTCTCGAGGGGATGTTGGGGTTACGTAATCGAATAAGTAATCTTTTTTGGTAAACGAAAACTAGTACCGTAGTACAATTTACGGTACTAAAAAACAACCCCAACGTTAATAATGTAAATGTGATGGACTATTCAGTCCCAAATATAACAAATTAGTATGCGATCGCACATAAAATTGTTATATCAATACTTTTATATTTTGATTTTAATTTTTATTAAGTGCTAGTTGTTGATCAATTTTTATTTTTATAAGTGAGCACTCGTTGTTTTTTTGCTCTATTTTTGCTATTAAATAAATTACTTAAGGAGGTGATTTTTTATGTCAGAATTTGTGGGAAATATTGAAGAACTAACTCTTGCGGGAGAAAATTTCCGTGAGGTGCTTTTTACAGGTAGTCACCTTCAGCTGGTTTTGATGTCACTTCTTCCTAACGAAGATATCGGTGTTGAAACTCATTCTAACGTTGATCAGTTTTTTCGCTTTGAGTCTGGTGAAGGTAAAGTAGTTATTAATGGGAAAGAGTATCTGGTAAAAGACGGTTCCGCGGTAGTTGTTCCGGCGGGAAGTGAGCATAACATCATAAACACTTCTGCGGAATTGCCTCTTAAGATTTATACAATCTACAGTCCGGCGAATCATCCAGCGGGAAAGATTCACAAGACGCGAGAAGAAGCAATGGCAGATGAGCACGATCATGTTTAATTTATTTTTTAAGAATCAAAACAACCACCAATTTAAGTGGTTGTTTTGGTTTCAAAGACGGAAATTATTCTTTTTTGCAACAATCCTTGGAAAGTTCCCCAGAACCGCACCCACAACACTTCTCCATCATCTTTCCACAGCAGCCTGTTGCCGTATCTGAGGCATATCCGCAAGTTGAACACATAAAAATCGTCTCCTATTTTTAGTATTTATCTTTGAATTGGATTTCCGTCAGTATCGATACATTCTGGAATCATGTCGGTTGGGAAATCCGGATAAGGCTCGAGCTGTTCACAGCTGATTGTGCCGTTTCCGTCGGCAACCACCTTCCAAACACCATCAACTTTTGCCATAAATAGATAACCACCACCTACCCCTTCCTCAATAGGAGAAACTGACCCAGAAGCGTATTTACCCGTCGATTTTCTTATTTCTACTTTCATCGTAGTGGTGTCTAGCTCAAGTTCGGTTTCGGCTGCTTCCCTGATCTCGGCAAATTCTTTTGAGACATCATAAGTTTGGTTGCTTTTACCATCATCCTTTTGGCATTCTTTTCTATAATACGCCCACTCTTCACAGCTACTGCCGTTATCAAAAATGCAGATCCCCATCTGACTACCAGTATCGCTTGTAACAATTTTCACTTTTCCGCCGTTTTCTTCACAGTAGACTGAGGCCGGGTTGGCAATTTCTGTAGATTCTGAAACCTCGCTACTTTCTTTAATTTGAATCGGTTCTTTTTTTATTAAAAAAAAGATACCCGCCCCTGCCAAAACAAACGCAGCCAGTATAAGAAGAAGTCTGTTAGTTTTCATATCTTGATTATATATCATATTCAAGAAGTACTTGACAGAGCTTTTCATAAGTCTAGAATAGTTCCTGGAGGTCGCTATTTTGAAAAATTATTATGAGGAAATTGCCCGTCCTTATAATGTTATTGGTTCTATTTGTTGTTATATCGTATTTTTTGTTTACTTCTCCGGTTAGAGCTGCTCCGGTTGCGGATCTTTTTTTCTCTGAATATATTGAAGGATCTTCTTATAATAAGGCAGTGGAGATTTACAACCCGACGAGTGGTGGTGTTAGTTTAGGCGGCTTCTCGATCGAGTTGTACTCGAATGGAGGGACTTCTCCCACCAACATCTCTCTTTCTTCAGTCACTCTTGCTCAGGGAGATACTTTTGTTGTTTGTCATACCAGTTTTTCCGTTTCTTCTCTTTGTGATTTACAAACCGGCAATCTAAATTTTAACGGTGATGACACCCTGGTTTTAAAGAATGCGGTTGGGGATGTTATAGATGTGTTTGGCCAAGTTGGGTATGATCCGGGGGTTTCTTGGGGAACTGGTATAACTACGACTCAAGATCGTACTTTGGTTAGAAAATGTGAGATCGGAGGGGGAGATGTTGAAGGGAGTGATGCGTTTGATCCTGCCCTGGAGTGGGATGGGTATGCTATAGACACTTTTAATTATTTGGGCGCCCACACCCTTTGTCTAGAGGTAACTCCCGCTTGTGGTGATGGAATTACAAACGGCAGCGAAGTGTGCGATGGAGATTTTCAAGCCTGCCTAACGACAGACGATTATGAAGGTACTTCAAATTGTAATCAAACTTGTGACGGTTGGGAGGAATGTCATTCTTCGGATTTCTGTGGAGATGGAATGCTGAATGGGTTAGAGCAGTGTGACCAAAGGGAGCAAAACGGAATTGCTTGTCTTCCCCTCTACGGTCAAAGTTGTGGGTATTGTAACGCGGTTTGCCAAAATGTGACGGTTACTGGTCCTTATTGTGGAGATACTTTAATAAATGGAGGGGAACAGTGCGACGATGGAAATATTTCTGATGGAGACGGATGCAATTCGGTATGTTTTATTGAAGAGCAAACTCCGGGTTTGATTTCTGGGTTCAAATTTTACGATATGAATGCAAATGGGATATGGGATGGTTGGTTTAGGGGGGAGTACAAAATTGATGGGGTGAAGATTTTTGTTGATGAAAATGATAACCAGAAACTAGATACGGGGGAAAGACGCCAAATTACTGGTAAACAAGGTTTATTTAACTTAGGAGCATATCGATTTACGAATCTTATCCCCGGTGATTATTCTATTTGCGAGGTTTTGCCTCGGGGTTGGCGTAGTTCGTTGCCAGAAGGAACGACTTGTCAAAAGGTTAAAATTCTCTCGGGAGAGAAGAAAACTGGCGTTAACTTTGGCAACTACACTTTTCCGATAAATTATTTTAGTTATTCCGCCTGTTTTCTCTTCCCCGCAAGGTAAATTCCCAAGCTTACTCATTTTTGTTCTATAATGGTAGGTATGATCGATCTTTCGATAATTATTGTGAACTTCAATACTTGCGAAATTCTTGGGGATTGTTTAGCTAACCTTTCCCAAATTAGTCCGAAAGAGGCGGAAATAATTGTCGTTGATAATAATTCTTCTGATGGCGCGCCGGATATGGTGGAGAAAGATTTTCCCAAAATTATTCTTATTCGTAGTAAGGAAAATCTCGGAATTGCTAAGGCGGCTAACTTGGCTCTTGAAAAAGCACAGGGAAGTTATGTACTATTTTTGGGATCAGACGCATTTCCCAAGGGTGGTTCCTTGGAAGGAATGGTTGATTACATGGACAAAAATTCGAAAGTGGGGATTGCCACCTGCAGGATTTTGCTTAGAGATGGTTCTTTAGACAAGGATTCCCATCGCGGCTTTCCCACCCCCTGGGCGGCTCTAACTCATTTCTCAAAACTAGACAAAATATTTGCGAAATCAAAATTATTTGGAAGTTATTACCAAAGCTACAAAGATCTTTCCCGGGCACATGAAATTGATGCCTGTATTTCGCATTATATGTTTGCTCGTAAAGACATTTTCAAAGATATTGGCGGGTGGGACGAAGATTTTTTCGTTTACGGAGAAGACATCGACCTTTGTTATCGTGTCAAGAGTGCGGGTTGGCAAATAATGTATTTACCTCAATTTGAGGCGATTCATTATAAAGGCGCGAGCGTCGGGTTAAGAAAAGAGACCCAAGATATTACTAAGGCCAGCGAAGAGACCAAAAATAAAATGCGGGCATCTTCGATCGAGGCGATGAAACTATTCTATGCTAAGCACTACCAATCAAAATATCCCAAAATTCTGACGACGGTCATTTTAAAAGCAATTGAGGTTTTAGGTTATTTTAGGATGAGGGGTGGGGCATAACTATCTTCCAAAGACCTCTTATAGTTCTGAAGATGAGAGAGTAGGCTTTTCCGTAATGTTTTTGGATGAATTTTTTTTGTGATTCTCGATACATTTTTTGTTGACCACAAACGTCCCCATATGTGCTACCAGTGGCTGGTTCTCCGCCGAGGTGAGTAACAACGATTTCTGGAAAAATCGCTATTTCGTGACCCACCTTTTTGGCTCCTAAGCAAAGATCTTGGTCCTCAAAGTACATAAAGAATTGTTCGTCAAAGCCGCCAATAGCTTCAAATAGATTTTTCCTAGCGATCATCGCTCCACCGGATACCCAATCGGGGGTGGGGTTTTTTGGAGGTATTCCCACACCGAGCTTTGAAAGGATACTTCGTGTGAGTGAATATTTGTTACCGAAAGAATAGGGTTGGATCGCTCCATTTTTAAGAATCATCTTAAGACCGACTATTCCAGTTTTAGGGTGCTGGTTTAAATATTCAACCAGTTTACTAAAATCGCCACTTTGAATCAGACAATCAGGATTTAAAAACAGGAGAGATTTCCCCTTTGCCTTTTTGGCACCAAGATTCGCCCCTTTAGCGAAGCCTCGATTTTCTTCGTTATTATCTACCAAAATTACCTCGTGAGGGATTTTGATGTTTTCCTTAATTGCTCTGAGGCAGTTAGGTAAAAGGTTTTTTGATTTGTAATCAATAATGATTATCGAAAGCTCAGGTTTCATTATTTTTTACTCTGAGGGAGCGCAATCCTTGGGGCAGGTTTCTTTTGATTCTCCAAAGTTTGGTTCACAAATGGAGTTTCCACAAACATTATCGTCGGCGTCGTTAGTTTTGCTGGCGCTTTTTCCGGCAAAAAGGGCCGAAACGATGGTTAAAATCACGAACGTGCCCGCCAAGGAAAGCAAGGCGACCAGAATAATTTTTCTTCGCGTCAGAAGCCGTTCCCGATATTTTTTGAGTAGGTTAAATTTGATAACTAATAGATACACTCCCAAGAGTAGTAGCGATACAAAGAAACCAATAAGCCCGATTTTTACGAAAGTGTTTTTGATAGCGGTAGCGATGAAAGTTTCTTTGAGAGAGGCACTTGTATTTCCTTCGCCTAGAGAAGTGTCTTTTTGTCCTTGACCCATCCCTTTAAGCGCCTGATCTAAAGGTAAGGGTTCGATAATTTTGTCGCAAGGAAAAATCTTATTTTCTTCGGCGAAGCTTTCGAAAAAATATGCTGAACCGCCTGTTCCAGCAGCAATGTATTGACCGTTTCCGGAAACACTGATGTCTTGAACGTATTCGTCGAAAAGCACTTCTTTTTGCCCATTTGCGGATATACTTAGAATGTGAACTTTATTGTCCGTTCCGCCGACAGCGATAAAGGAAGCGTCGTCTGGAATATCAAGAGCGGCGGTGCTTGCCTCGATTTTAAAACTTTTAATCGGTGTGTTACTTCCTCTCTCGAGTAAATAAACATCCCCTTTGATGCTGGTTACGGTGGCGAACTCTCCGTTGGGAGTAATTCTCATTGCCCTAGCGGCTCGATTTATTCCGTCATCAAATTTCCAAATGGGAGAGTTTGAGTTTTTGCTAAAAAGAGCCAAGACAGAAGATTGAGGACCGCCATCGGTGGAAAAATAGGCAACCTCGCCATTCGCGGAAATTTCACTAGTGTTAACGGGGGAATCATAGGTCAACATCTCACTCTTGACTAAGGGCTTATTCGAACTTTTCGAGAAAATGTACGCTCGTCGATCGGGGCAGCCGGTCGCTCCAGCAAGGAAGCTGCCGTCAGCAGATAGAGAAACATCGTGAAAATTTCCCGAGGCGTGATATTGCCAGAGAGGAGTACCTGATTTTTCATTCCACAAGATAAGAAGATTAGATTCTAGATTAGTTTCATCTCCGGCGGTGGCCACCGCCATATATTTTCCGTCAGCGGAAATGGCGACATTGTAAGGGGTGTTGCTACCGCTTTGCCCTTGCCAGATCGGTTTTTTGGAATCTTTTTCAAAAAGAAAAACATTATTGCCTAGAGAAGCGAAGATTCGGTTACCATCACTTGAAATTGCCACCCCGCCTTTAACATCGCCACCGACGGTTCCGGCGACACCGCTACCAAAATCCCACAAGGGTTTGTTGCTTTTAGTATCAAAAAGGTAGATATGACTGGTTGTTTGGGCGGCCAGATATTTTCCATCATCAGATAAGGCAACTCCGCCAACCCACTCTTTGCCGGTAGGGAATTTCCAGACTTTTTCCCCAGTTTTTGAATCCATCAGGGAAATTTCGTTATCTAAAAAATCACCTTCAAAAAGCACCGGCCCGTTTCCCGGGGAATCAATAATTCCTTCCCTGGCTTTACCCAGTCCATTTGAGGCTTCGAAAAAGAAGAAGTTGGAGCCAAGCTTGTTAGGGACAAATTTGTAGATGTAACGCACGCCCTTTTTGTAGTCATTGTCGTTCGGATTTCCTTTTTCTACATCAATCCACTTTCCGTTAAAAAACATTCTCACGTATTTAGGTGGTCGTCCTTCTTTATCTTGGTAAGTAGTGTGATAAGTATATCTTTGGCAAACGGGACCCCACATAGGGTAAACTCCGCCGTCTCTTAAAATGGGATCGTTAGCGGTTTTTTCTATTTTTGGAATTATTCCTCCGCCATCAGGTTGGGAAAAATCCATTTTGTCTTCGGCGAAAGCGACGCTTCTCGCAGTTAGAAGGAAAAGAAGCAAGCTCAGAAAGATGATTACGCGTTTTGATTTCATAGGTTTGTCTCGCCCTGCATTTGATGACTTTCCTTAAATGCCGCAAGAAAGCTTTGGTGAAAATC
>Ga0066637_10000672_pt1 | contig 21187 bp, 17 predicted proteins | sample CryGeyCG2014_020_FD_62737 | JGI IMG/M metagenome (GOLD analysis project Ga0066637, IMG submission 62737) | Groundwater microbial communities from aquifer - Crystal Geyser CG08_land_8/20/14_0.20 | ecosystem: Environmental > Aquatic > Deep subsurface > Groundwater | place: USA: Utah: Grand County...
TGCCCGACTCTAATTTTTGAGTTGGCAGTAAGGTTGTTTGCCCATAAAATCGTGTCTAAGGAAATGCCGAAACGCTCGGCAATTGCTAACAGCTTATCTTCTTTTTGAACCGTATATTCAATAATTTCCTCGCGGTTCTCGTTTTCCGGATCAACCAGAACGCCGGCGGTACGTACTTCCACATAAACCGGCGGGCCAGAGGCAACCAGACTGTCCTTAGTCACAAAAAGCAGATTTGGCGATTCATTTGCCGGCTGTTTATTTGGCCTGATAAAGAACTTTTCTAAAGAGCTTTTCCCTAAGATCTCGCTGGCGGTGGTTAAAGCGCAACTTGGCTTTACTGAAAGAAAAGCCGTTTTTCCTTTTTTCAAAAGAGAACCAAAAAGAAAGGAGTTATTGCTAAACAGAAAAATGCCGAAAAAAACAATAATCAGGCCAAAACAAAACAAAGGGTCTTTGAGAGATCCTTTAGTTTTTCGCTTCATCTGGGTTATTTTCCCTTTTAGGCAAAAAAGCCGAAAAGGGTTTTTAAACAAGGGCTTAGAAATGGTTTGATCGTTAACTCGTAATGAGCCTTCTTTTGCCCACCTGTTTTAGGATACCAGCTAGCGGCTTAAGCGTCAAGTTGTTTGTCCACAGCCACCAAGCTGGCTATTTGTGTTAAAATAACTAAAGATGAAGCAAAAAATTGCTCGCCCAAGCCAAAAATTAGCTTTCCGGCCGCAAAAAATGCTCGGCCAGAACTTTTTGGCAAATCGAAAAATTCTTGAAAAAATCGCGGCCGGCCTAGAGCTGAAAAAAGAGGAAACGGTTTTGGAAATCGGGCCGGGCACTGGCAATTTAACCCGCTTTCTGGCAGAAAAAGCCGGTTTGGTGATTGCTATTGAAAAAGATAAGCGGCTTTATGCCTCGCTAAAAGAAACACTGAAAGAAGACAAAAATGTCCGGTTTTTAAATGGAGACGCCTTAGACGCTGACCTTGGGAAATTAAACCAACAATTCAATCTCAAAAACAATTATAAAGTAGCCGGCAACCTGCCTTTTTATATCAGCAATCCCCTAATCAGGAAATTCCTGGAGGAAAAACTTCGGCCGAAACTAATGGTTTTTCTGGTGCAAAAAGAAGTGGCAGAAAGAATCTGCAGCCAGCCGCCAAAAATGAACCTTTTGGCAGTTTCGGTACAGTTTTACAGTCAACCGGAAATCCTTGGCTATGTTTCGAAAAAGCATTTCTGGCCGCGGCCAAAAGTGGATGCGGCAATTTTAAAAATCACGCCTCTAGCGCCAGCGCTAAAAACTGAAACCGAAATTGATTTGTTTTTCAAAATCGTCAAGGCCGGCTTTTCCCAGCCGCGCAAGCAGATTATTAACAATCTTTTCGCCGGCTTTAAGAAATCCCAGCCCGGCCTCTGCAAAGAAAAAATCAAAACCTGGCTTTTCAAAAATAATCTCCAAGCTAGCCAACGAGCAGCAACTCTAAGTCTTCACGATTGGGTAAACTTAACCCTGACTCTTGCCACTCCGAAGCCTTAGCGCAGGATGGCTTGCCACCGCGTTTAATCGTTAGTTGATATTTGACTCTTGTCTAGATATAATAGGTTAATTAGTTTTACTAAATAAAATGAAAACGAAATTTTTAAATCTTGTTAAAACTACGGGAATAAAAGTTTTTTTTCGCCAGCAATCGTGGCAATCTGTTTTTCTTTTAGTTTTTGCTTTAATCGGCTTGGCTCTGCCCCTGCGGCTTGCCCGCGCTAGTATCATTTCCGGTATTCTTAGTTTACCGACAATTCTTCCCGCAGCGATGTTACTTTTTATTTTTCAGGTAATTCTTGCCCTTAGTTCAGTCGGGCTTCAAATAAGCGGCTGGGTTTTATCTTTAGTAACTTCGGAAAATTTTATCCGCTTGTCTTACACTGGCATAGACAACCCTCTCACCGGTTTAGCAAGCAACCCCATAGTCAATGCCGGCTGGCTTTTTATGCGCGACCTAACGAATATGCTCTTTATTATAGTTCTGGTTTTGATCGGCTTGGGAACCGCTTTAAAGCTTAGCGGCTATGAGGCCAAAAAAACCTTGCCTCGTTTAATTGGCATTGCCCTGCTTATTAATTTCACTCCAGTAATTTTAGGGATAATGATCGACGCCTCAAATATTTTTATGAGGTTTTTCTTGGGTAAATACACTGGATTTGAACTCGGCATAAGAAGCTTAGTTTCTCAAGGCAACATTTTACTTAAAATGATAGCTGATCTACTCCCTACTTTCGGGCTTTCCGTACAAGAAGCATTGGTAAAAACCATCATTCTTCTCATTTTTAATTCTGTCTTTGCAGTCACGCTCTATTGCTTTGCGGCAATTTTTGCCATTCGCTATATAGCAATCTGGATTCTGGTGATTCTCTCTCCGCTCGCTTTTGCTTGCAATATTCTGCCTAGCACTAGAAGCGTCTGGAATCAATGGTGGCGCCTTTTCACCCAATGGTGTCTTATTGGCATTGTTGCCGGCTTTTTTCTTTATTTAAGCAACTTTGCCATGGTTGAGTCGCCAAACATTGTTAACCAACTCTCTTTTACTACTGGCGGCGGTTTGCTAGCGCAACCGATTCTTCACTTTTTAGAAAGCATCTTTCCTTATTTTGTTCCAATTGTTTTTCTTTTTTTCGGGTTCTTTACTGCGCTTTCCACTTCTGCAATGGGCGCTTCCACAATTGTCCGTTTTGCCCAAAAACAAACAAGGGCTGTTGGCGCCGTTGCCGGCAAATGGGTAGCAGGAACGACTAAAACCAAAGTCGGCGGCTGGGCAAGGGAACATACGCCTGAAGGAGTAAAGCAATGGGCAAAAAAATGGGCAACAATGCCTACTCCTGGGCTTGGAGAAAAAGGAGCCGGGGCACAGCTAAAAAGGGCGGCAGCTTCGCCGCTTTATACTGTAACAAGAGCCATTGGCGGCACAGCAATTCAGGTGCTCGGCGCTCCTGCCAGACGAAATGCAATACGCAAAGGCGAAACCGAGATGGAAAAGTTCGATGACCCAGATCTTATTGTCAAGAAACTCCAGCAAACTTCTAGCCTGGGAAACCGAGATATGTTTGTTGGCGCGCTCTCGACTGGCCTAGGAAAAGGGAAAAAAGCACGGCAGGCTATCCAGAAAAGCATCGGCCTTAGCCAAGCAGAAGAAGCAATAAAAGCCGCTAACGCTGCCGAAGACAGCCGGACGGCAACAAGAATTTATGCCGCCTATATGGATCAGTTCGAACCAGCTGAAAAAAACGAGCCAGAGCTTAAATCATTAAGAGAAGCGCTTGGCTTTAAAGACTTAGACGAAGACGAACAAAAGAAATATAAAAATTTCAAAGAAAAAATAATTGCGGAAATGAAAGGTGAAGATATGGATGTACTTTCGGAAGCCTTTTGGGATTCAGACGCAGCAACGGATGCCGCAACTCATTTCTGGAAAGGGTCCCAAATAAGACAAGCAGCAGACAAGTTTGGCACAACCTTTGTTGAAAAATATAGAGAGGCAGTCGAAAAGAAAAATGCCTATAGGTTTGTACGAGAGAATCCCAGCGGAGCGATTTTCTTAACGAGTAATGCGGCTCAGGAACTAGGGTTAGAGGCCCCTGGAGGCATGGATCGGGAGGACATAAGGAAAAAAATTAACGAGATCAGAGAAGAAAGAGAAAAAAGAAGAGAAGCCGGTGGAGAAATACTCACTCCCCGGGAAGAAGCTTATGTCAAAAGAGAAGCTTTTCTCCGCTCTGAACACCGCCGCCGGCACGGTCTCCCTGTCGACGAAACGAGTGATTGGCTTGAAGCAGAAAAAGAATTTAGAAAATATCGGGAAGGCCGGGAAGAAAAGAGCAAAGACTTAAAGAGGTGGGAAAAACAAGGAAAATTGCCATCATCTCCCACGCCACCAGAAACCAGAAGGATTGCGAAAATCGTTGACGCTCCTGCTTCTGTTCCTGTCCGAGCTGATCCCGCGTTCTTAAGAGAAGTGCGCGGCGCTCTAAAAAAAGTTCACGAGTCGATTAACGAAACTCAACGGAAGATTATTAATCGAACAGATGCTCTTGATGTTCTTTATAAAACCAAAGAAGAGGAAGAAAAACTGCGCACTAATCCAAGCCGCACCCCTAAAGAAGACGAACAACTTAGAGTGTTAACTGCAGAAATTCCTGCATTAACTATTAAGATCGCGGACCTGGAAGACGAAATTGGGGATGACTCCCAAGGATTAAAAATGGAACGAAGGAAGTATCTTACAACAGAACAGGAGCTAAAGCAAAAGGAAGAGCTAATTAAAAGCAGTCTTGTCTCCCGAATTGTAAACCCGTAATCAAAAAAGCCCTTTTTAAACAAAAAAAGGGTGCAAACCAAGCATTGGTCTGCACCCTTGGCAAGCTGGTTCCTAGAGGAAAGAGAATTCCTCTGGGAACCTCCGCCTGGCTTGCCTCTCGCGCACCTCTTTGCTGTTCTCGAGAGTAGTGAGTTCATCCTCGGCGGCTTTCAACTTGTCCTTAGCCGTGTCGATTTCCGTCGGATCAGGAGTGCCGGCGGCTGTTTGAGGGTTATCCAGCTCTTCTCTGAGTTGGATAACCCTTTCCCGCTTCGCCGCCGTCTCGTCATAAATCCGGCGGAGCCCATCGCATACAAGCTCCAGCCGGTCATGACGATCCCTCTCCGTCGCCAGCCGGGCCCGCCGCACTGTTTGGTCTTCGGGCTTAGGCCCGACGACCTTTTCCCATAACTCCTTGAGATTCATCCCTTCACCTCCTGTACGCCATACACTTTGAGCAATATAGTGAGCCATCATACTCTAAGCCAGGTGGACAAATGATACAGCTTTGTGCCGCACACGGAACATCGCTGACCACGATCCGGAATGTGGCACAACAGCCATAGGACAGCCCCAAGCACCGGTAATACCAGAAGTCCAATCATTTTCCTTCCCCTTTTTCCTTCCAGATTTTCTTGCTTTCAATATATCATAATATTTTAACTTTGTCAATAGTATGCCGGAAAAACAAGAGCTTTTATGGGAGCTCTACAAAAAACTCCCTGAAGAATTAAAAGAAGCGATTTTTTCAGAAAAAACCGCTCTTGCCGTTTGGGATATTTGCGAAAAAAATGAGGTTGAAGAAACCGATGTTGTCGCTAAATATGTTGGCCAGGTTTTAATGGGTCTTTTATTGCCGGAAGATTTTGCCGGGGTTTTGGAAAAAGAGCTAGAGCTGAAAAAAGAAGCTGCCGGCCGAATGGCGCAAGAGATCAACCGCCTCATCTTTTATCCGGTAAAAGAGTGTTTAACTGCTTTCCGCCAAGGAGAGCAAATAGCAACGCCGGGCCCGGCCGCAATTGAGGAACAAGAAAAAGAAGAGGAGAAGACAGCGTACGAAAAAAGACGGGATTCTTACCGGGAACCAATTGAATAAGCTTCTATATTTTTAATAACGATTATGCGCTTTCAAGTACCCCAATTTATTGAAAGAGAATCAAAAATTGCCGGCCCATTTACTTTTAGGCAGTTCCTTTTTCTGGCGGGAACCGGAGTTATTATTTTTTTCCTCTATTTTTCCTTCGGCAAGAGAAATTTTTTCGGTTTCGTCCTTTTCAGCATACTCTTAGCCGGCATCAGCCTGGCCTTTGCTTTTCTTAATATCAATGGCCGTTCTCTGGCCGCAATTCTCGCTAATATGTTCAGCTTTTCTTTTTCTCCCCGGCTCTATCTCTGGAAAAAAAGAGAGGAAACAACGCCAATAATTATTGAGAAAGAAAGAAAGGGGGTTGAACCGGCCCTTGAAACCAAAGGTTTAAAAATTGCCGAAAAAAGTCGACTTAAAAAACTGTCAACAGAAATTGAAACTGGCCTAAAATAATTAAAATTTATGCCGTCTTTCAGCACACAACAGTTTTTAGAAATAGACAAAATAAGGGAAGGAATTATTATTCTAAAAAATAAAGCCCTGCGGGGGGTGCTAATGGTTTCTTCCTTAAACTTCGCCCTGAAGTCAGAAGAGGAACAGGATGCGATTCTTTATCAGTTTCAGGCTTTCCTTAATTCTTTGGACTTTTTCTGCCAAATTATTGTCCAGTCGCGGCGTCTCAATATTACCGGCTATCTGGAAAAACTGAAAGAATTGGAAAGAAACCAGACCAACGAACTTCTTAAACTGCAAACCAGCGAATACCGTCTTTTCATCCAGCGTTTAGTGGAAACTGGTTCAATTCTCACTAAAAGTTTTTTTGTGGTAATTCCTTACTCCCTTTCCGAAGCATTGGAAACAAAGAAAGGCGGTTTGAAAGCGCCGGCCATCCCCGTACTCACCGAGGAAGAATTTATTCGCTGTAAAAACCAGCTCTGGCAAAGAATGGGGTTTATCGCCATGGGGCTCAAAAGATGCGGCTTACAGGCAGTTCCTCTTACCACTCCGGAAATCGTCGAGTTGTTCTGGAGTTTATTTCATCCCCAAGAAGCCGAGGTCGGCTATTATCCGGAATTTCCCAGCGAGCTGGTAATTTAAATCGAGCACATAAACCGTAGTATATAAAGAATTATGTGCTCAGTAAAATTTTATGTGCTCCGATTAAATGAATCCTTTAAAAAAATTCTTCAAAAAGATAGTTAAAACTGAAGCTACTGTTAGCGAACCGGCGGAAACAAATCTCAAGGACGTTATCGCCCCTTCTTCAATTGAAATTGCCCAAAATTATATTAAGCTCGGCGAGAAGCTGATTAAGACTTTTTTTGTTTTTTCTTTTCCAAAATATCTTTCCTCTGCCTGGCTTTCGCCGATAATTAATTCCGACGCGGTTCTGGATATTTCTCTTTTCATCCACCCGGTCGATATGAATCAAGTGTTAAGACAGCTGCGGCGAAAAGTAACCGAAACCCAGGCCGAGCTTATGGAAAGAGAAGAAAAAGGACTAGTTAGAGATCCTGCTCTGGAAATTGCCTTTCAGGATATAGAAACCTTAAGGGAACGGCTCCAATCAGCCCAGGAAAGAATGTTTCGCCTCGGTTTATATATCACTGTCTACGGCGACAGCGAAAAAGAACTGCGCGACACTGAAGTTTCTCTCCGCTCAATGCTCGAGGGCCGCCTTATTTATCTTAAGCCCGCACTATACCAGCAGAGAGAAGGGATTATAAGCACAATGCCCTATGGCCTTGACTTACTCTTGGTCCATACGCCGATGAACACTGAACCGCTCTCCAGCGTTTTTCCTTTTACTTCTTTTGACTTAAGCTCCAACGAAGGCATTCTCTACGGCATCAACCAGCACAATAACTCATTAGTGCTTTTTAACCGTTTCAGTTTGGAAAATTACAACGAGGTTTTTTTCGGCACCACCGGCTCAGGAAAATCTTATTTCGCAAAAACAGAAGTTCTCCGCTCCTTAATGATGGGAGTTGACGTGCTGGTGATTGACCCGGAAAATGAGTACAAGGTCTTAGCGGAAACAGTTGGCGGCTCCTTTTTCCGCATTTCCATCAGCTCTGAAGACCATATTAATCCTTTTGATTTGCCAATGCCGCGCGAAGACGAAAACCCGGAAGACGTTTTGCGCTCCAGTATTATGAATATGGTCAGTCTCTCGCGGATTATGCTCGGCGGCTTAAACCCGGAAGAAGACGCTATTATTGATCGGGCGATCACCGAAACTTATGCGGCCAGAGATATTACCCCTAATTCTGATCCGGCCACTTGGAATGAAAAAACACCGTTATTATCGGATTTGCAGCAAGTTCTCGAAACAATGGAAGGCGCTGAATCTTTAGTCAGACGATTAAGCCGCTTTACCACCGGCACCTATGCCAATTTCTTTAACAATCCGACCAATGTCGACATTAATAATAATATGGTGGTTTTTGGCATCCGCGATATGGAAGAAGAGTTGCGGCCAATGGCAATGTTTGTGATTATGCGCCATGTCTGGAACGCTATCCGGTCAGAGCTGAAAAAACGGATTCTGGTGGTTGATGAGGCTTGGTGGATAATGCAGACAGAAGACGGTGCCTCCTTCCTCTATGGCTTGGTTAAACGAGCCAGAAAATACTGGCTGGGTGTGACCACCATTACCCAAGACGTTTCTGATTTTATGCGTTCTGATTACGGCCAGCCGATTATAAACAACTCTGTCTTAAAAGTTTTGATGAAACAGTCGCCGGCAGTAATCGAGGTGGTCAAGAAGGTTTTTAATTTGACCGAGGAGGAAAAATTCCGTCTGCTTGAAGGAGCGGTCGGCGAAGGCATCTTTTTTGCCGGCCAAAAACATGTTGCTATCCGTTCGGTGGCTTCTTACGCCGAAGACCAGATAATTACCACCTCGCCAGAGGAAATAGTAAGGATAAAAGAAACAAAAAGAGACTTAATCAATAAACCGTAGCACATAAAGAATTATGTGCTCGGTAAATAATCATGGCCGAAGAAACGCCTAAAACTGCGGCGCCGCGGGCGGAATCACCCGAAACTACCGAAGAAGTAAAAAAAATTTCTCCGGCAAAGAAAACTCCTTCAACGCAAGAAACCCAAGAGGATTTTGCCGCGGTTGGTGAGGGTTCGAGAAAAATAATTAATCTCCTCAGCCCGGAAGGAATCGTGATAATGGGATTTGCCGTCCTTCTTGACATTGCCGGCACCATCTGTCTGGCACTTGATCTTGCTTTCGGGATCGGTGAAATTCCTTCTTTAATCACCGATATTATTGGAATTATTTTCCTCACCAGCTGGCTTTTTTTCCGAATGCAGACATTGGCAGTACCGCAACCGGCTCAAAAAAGAATAGCTAAAAAAGCAAAAGAAGAAGCGGCTAAAAAAGTAACAAAAGAGACGGCTAAAAAGTTTCAGCAAGTTCTTAGCAAGACCTGGGTTAAATTTGGTCTTACTGTGCTTGGCGAGTTGCTCCCCGTTGTCGGCGGCTTGCCGCTCTGGTCGCTTACTGTTTATTCTATCCTGACGCATTGAAGATGCTAAAAAGAAAGAAAAATAGAATCCTTTTTATCTTGTTTCTTTCGGTTTTTTTACTAAATGCCTCTTTTGCTCTGGCGCAAAAAATAGAGGTTCAGTACCCAAAGCTCCCGCTTCCTTTTGCCGCAGAGCCGCCGCAGGATTTTCTCAAAAAAATTAAGGATAAAGAACCGGGCTACACGCCAGAAATGATGCTTCCTCTTTATGTTAAATACTTCTATAGTTTTGCGGTATTAATTTCCGGTTTAGTAATCCTAGGGATAATTACCTATGGCGGCTTTGAAATTTTAATCTCTGCGGGCAATGCCGGAGGAATGGCGGCTGGCCGCGCCAGAATTAGTGACGGAGCCATCGGTTTGATTCTTTTGCTGTCTTCTTATTTAATTCTGACCGCAATTAATCCGCAGTTAATTATTTTTTCTTCCTCTCTCCCAAAAATTGAAGAATGCGATTGCAGTAATCCGGTTTCTCTTTATTGTCAACGCGTTTGCCCAATAGTTCCTTCGCCAACACCAAAAATCCCGGTTTATATTGAAATTCCTTTGGGCCGGCTGATTGAAATAGTTATAAAAATGAGTTCTAAGGCAAAATATGTTGCTGAAGCAGCCAAAACTAGTGCTGACGAGTTAGCGACAAGACTCAGCAATTTAAAAGCAGAGACCGAAAAGTGCGAAATCTGCCGGGACATAACCACAAGCTGTCCCTCTGGCAACTGCTCTGATGGAGATTGTTTAAAAGATGGTAGCAGTGACTGCCCGAATGCGGCAGAGATTGAAGAAAAAAGGCAACAGGTTTTAGACGCCGCTGCGGCTCTTGATTATTGGCGCGGCCAGGTATTTCAAGCAAAAGTTAATCTTAACGAAGCATTGTTTAATTTGGAAATCGCCGAATCATTAATGCGCGATGCCCTCAGCCAACCCTTAAGCTATATGGAGTTCGCCGGCCTTGAAGAAAAACAAAGCCGGAAATTAAATCATTGGGCTGATGTTGATATTAGCGTCTCTGGTCTTAATGGCGGCTCTCAATCTCTGCCCACTCCCCCCCAGAGCTGTAGCGGGGATATGCCTTATGAAATAGTTCCTTCCTGCACTATCTGTGAGAATATTCTTTTTTGTTATGGAAACAATTACCGCCTCTGTGACACTGATCCTAAATTCAACACAGGTGATCGATGGTTTTCTCCGAGTGATTTTCCTGGGGGGACTGCCCTTTATAATGGAGAAAATTTTCCTGTGCCCTCCGGAGGTGCCTATGTTTGTGGCTCCAATGTTTTTGGTTGTGCCAATGAAAGATGTACGGCAATAAAAGAAGCCGAGGATCCGGCAACTTTTTATGTCAGTGAAGATGAGAATAAAGACTTGATAAGTCTGCTCGAAAGTTTGACGCCAAATGCACCCGGTATCGGTATTCCGTCCCCACCGGGAACTGGTATTCCGGGAAATCCCATTCCTATTCCTGCGCTTGGTTGTTACGTAACTGACGCCATAGTAAACTATGCGATACAGGCATTAGAAAGAACTGGAGTGAGAGCTTCTTTAATCCTCACTTTACTCTGCCATGAATCCGGTTTCCAGCAATATGATTATTGGCGAGGCCGTTATCCCGGCAGTTTTTGCTGCGGCTACGCCAATCAGTGCAGAAAATTTGAGGATATTTGGACTGAAGTCGCCGGGAGTATTAGTAACACCTATTTAGGTTTCTCAATATATGATATGCCGGTTTCCGGATCCGGCCCTATTCTCGGTGTCGAGAACTGTGGCGGCGCCCTGGGCCCGGCCCAAGCAATGGCCTTTACCTGGTACGATTATAAGGGAGAGGTAAAGAGACTGACAGGAAAAACAGCCGCCAGCCCGTGGGATTATGAGGACGCGTTTACCTTTGCCGGCGTCCATCTTAAAACTAAAGGTGGAGCTGATAGTCAGCTTTGCGCCGACGAGGAGCGGGCCCTAGTAAGATACTGGGGTTCGTACCCAGCCCTTGCTTCTCAATTAGTAGCGCGGGCAAATAGAGTCGCTGATATTATAGGCGAAAATCACTGTGACCAGCCGCATTTTCCTCCTAATCCGCCGGGACCCAGCGGCGGCAACTGGCAGCTTCCTCTAAAAGTATTTACTGTTTTGAGCAGCAACGCCCAAGATCATACTCGCCGGGGCTCGGTTAATGCCTGGGACTTTACTGCTCCTTGCGGCACTGAGATTTATCCAGTAGGAACCGGCGTAGTCAAGGTTGCCAACTGCGGAAATGCTGGCAATTATGGTTGTTGGGTGCAAATTGATCACGGGGACGGCTGGTCTTCCCGTTATTGCCATATGATTACTGGCAGTATTAATGTAACTGTGGGTCAAAGCGTAGATACTAACACAAAATTAGGAAACATTGGCTGTACCGGCCTCACCAGTTTTGGCCCGCATACTCATTTCGAAATATTAAAAAATTATCGCCAGGTTGATCCGGCCACTGTTTTTGGCGCCCCCGCCTCTATTAATTTGCCCTACAAGCCATTTTGCCGCAATCACGCCTGTACTCCTTTTTGCACTCGAGGAGGTCTTAGCTGCTGTTCTGATTACAGCACCGCAGCCGCTTTGGGTAGTTGTTTTAGCCGATAAATGCAATATGAAAAGCAGTATTTTAAAAAACAAGTTTAAATTATTTCTCGCTTTTAGTCTTTTTATCTTTCTGATTATTGGTTTTAACCTTTTTTTATCGGAGCACATAAAATTTTATGTGCTCGATTTAAGGCGTTCTTTTGTTGATGAACAAAAAAATATTCGCTATAATAAGCTAGAAACAGCTCTTGCCCAAGAAAGAGAACCCATAAATTGTAAAAAACAAGTGGAAATTTCTCTCCCGGCCGGAATTACTTTCGAACTCGGCCCTAATGAATTTGAGCTTCCTATCGGCGAAGCGGTTGACGAAACCGGAGCAATGGGAGAAAGAATAAAGAACGAGCTTGAAAATATAATCGGGGCAATCGACGAAGAAATTGTTGCTGCCGAAAAAATAGTTGAATACGCCGGAGAGTGCAGTTTAACAAATTGCTCAACTTCCGGTTGCCACAATGAAGAGCAAGACTGCAACCCGCATCTGTGCATAATAGATGATCCGTTAAGCGGCATTTGTTTTGATAAATGCACTGTCTGCATCCGGCCGCACTGCGGCGGCCAAGCCTGCCCGCACGGAAATGAGATTAGTGCTGAACTCGCAGCCGCGCAAGCAGCCAGCGGAAGAATTGGTGCATCCCAGCAAAAAATCGAAAATGAGTTTACAAAAAAAGAGCACCGGCCAATTGGCCAATGGTGGTGCAATTGTCTTCTTTCAGTCCTCCAGTGCGCGCCCACTCCAGGAGAATGCCGGAGTACTGTGCAACTAATTCTTGATAAGCTCGAGAAATCAAGAAGCGGGGATTACGAGTTCTTTAACCTTATTCCACCAGAATTTAGGTGGAACCACAAACCGCTTGGCCTCAACGACTGCCTCATTAAACCCGAGGATTCAGAAGCAGTTCTCCGGGGCGAAAAGACGTTTCACTTTTTATCGTCCTGCCGCCAGTCTCTCGAAAACGGCTTCCTTGATGAATGCTACGGCCAAGCAGAGTGCGAGAACGAAGTAAGCAGCGGCCGCCAGCCGCCGCCTGACTGGAACTGTCCCAGATTAGATAATTATTATTGCTGTGAATAAAATGTTTAAGTCAAAAAAATTCATTCTTTTCATTTTTTTCTTGATGTGTTTTACTGCTCTGGGCGGTTTGGTATTAGCAAACAGAGCAACTGAAGTTACTTATCCGGTAATTCCGGGTGCGATTCAACCAACCACCACAAAAATGCTTTTGCCTGAATATGTTAAGTATCTCTTTAATTTTTTGGTGGTGGTTTCTGGTTTTATTGTCTTTGGTTCCCTGGTTTATGCCGGCTTTGTTTATCTTACCTCTTCTGTTAATCCCAGCGCTTTATCTGAAGCGAGAGACCGAATTTCTTCTTCTTTGATTGGTTTGGCAATAATTTTGTCCTCCTATTTAATTTTAACCACGGTTAACCCTCAACTCACTATTCTCGGCGTCGGCCTAAGCGCAAAATGGGGGATCGTACTTTATGACGCTTCTAGTTGCAGCGGTAACTTCAAAGAAATCACTACCAACACGCCTGACCTTGAAGATGATTTTAATGATAAAACCAGATCAATTGAATTCAAGGCGCCCAAGGGAACGCTTGATTTGGAAGTTTATCCTCAGACTGACTATAAGCCCGAAGATGGTTTCGTCCGGGTAAAAAGCGAAGATGCCACTGATATAAGTGGTAAAATCTGTATTGAGTTTAGTGCTTCTTCTTCTCGCTCGATTAAATTTGTCTGGAATCTGCCCGGGGTTTATCTCATAAACAACCAGGGGTTAGAAAAATTCCTTCCCGCTGATACGGCCACGCTCGGAGATTTTGACAATAAGGTGGAAAAAATCCGCTTCCGCAATACAGAAAACGTAAAGTTCGGCGCGGTCTTGCATGAACATCAGGACTGGCAGGGAAAATGCCAGGTTTTTGCCTCCCAAGATTCTCTTAGCGGTCGGCTTGGATGGATCACTATGGTTCCGGAAAATGAGCTTCAAGAAATCACTGGTCTAGTTGAAGGCAAGGTTTCTTCAGTAACCACATTTTCTCCTGTTCCTACCAGTCAAGCAATTGGCGGCGGGGTTACTTTTTATGAACACAATGACTTTGGCGGAGAAAGCTTTGGCCCTTTTAAGGAAGAAAGAATTAATGTCGGCGAGGTATCTGGTTTTGATGATAATATGATTACCTCAATTAAAATCGAAGGCAATTATATTGCCGTGCTTTTTGAGCATGCGGACGCAGAAGGCAGGTGCGAGGTTTTTACCAGAAATGATTCCAATCTGCGCGACAACCCGATTGGCAGATGCCACTGCGGTCCGTTCGGCTGGGGCTGCGGCGATTGCCTTTCTTCTTTTATAATTATCCCCACCAGATAATTAATTTCAGAGCAAAAAACCGCAGCAACAGCGGTTTTTTGCTCTGAGCACTTTTTTTGTTTTAGAAGTTTCGCTGTTAACTTAGACTCTCATGGGAATATAAAAGCGGTTTGATTACAATCCTTCTTTCCGGTTCTTCGCCGCGGCTCTCGACGACAATGTCATTTCGGCTGGCCAGCTCCATATGGATAATCCGGCGCTCGTAGGCAGTCATTGGTAACAGCCATTTTTCCTGGCGCGTAACCGAAACTTCATCGGCCGCTGTTTGCGCCATTTTTCTTAAATAATCGCTTTTGTCTTTTTTATAATCATTGATATCCAAATCAACGAAAAAAGGTTCGCTGATTTTCTTTCTTAAAATCAGGCGCAGAAGCTGCTGGATTTCCATTAGCGTCTGGCCCGCTTCACCGATTAAAAGCTGGGGTTCGCTTGCTCTTACCGCAATGGCCACTATCTGCTCGTCTTGAAGTATTACTTCGACCTGCGCATTTGTGGTCATCTTTACGAAAAACTCGCTAACAGTTTCCTTGATTAAATTAAAGTTTTCTTGGTTGAGCATAGGTTTGAGAAGTTTGTTGGCGATTTACAAAAATTTGCTGAATAATTGAAAAAATCAAAGAAACCAGCCAGTAAAGAGCGACCGCTGAAGGCGAACGGAAAAAAGCAAAAATAATTAAAACTGGAAAAAAATAAAGCATTTCTTTTTGCATAATCTCGGCCATTTTTGTTTCCGAACCCCTCTTTTTATTTTCTTTGGCCGCTGTTTTTGGTGCCATCAGTTTTGTCTGTAAAAACTGAACCGCACCGGCCAAAACTGCTAAAACTTTTGACGGCTGGGAGAGGTCGACAATTCCGAGAAAAACCGGGTTAATTACAGTTGGCGGCTTAATAAAAGAATAAAGATTGCCCATTGAGCCGGGATTGAGGCCATCAGCAAAAACCCAGTAAAGAGCAAATAAAATCGGCAGCTGCACCAGAAGCGGCAAAATAGAGCTGAAAGGGCTGACCTTTGCCTCCCGATAAAGCGCCATTGTCTGCCGCGCTTGTTCCATTTTATCGTTTTTGAACTTTTCCTGAATTTCCCGGAGTTTCGGCTGAATCTCATTGAGCGCTTTTTGGGTTTTAAGAGCCTGATTGTTTAAAGGATAAAAAAGAAGCTTAGTAACTAGGGTCAGTAAAATAATTGCCAAGCCAAAATCATGGCCAGGAAAAAAGACATAGAATAAAATCAGAAGATTAAACAACGGCTGATAAAAAAGAGTGTGAAACATTTAAAAATCAGCTTTAGTCTTGTTTTCCCAGTTTTCTCCTCTAATTGATAACAGTTTATCCACAGCTTTTTCCAGTTCGCTAAAACTTTTTTCCTGCATTCCTTTCTTGGCAATTACCACAATATCTTGGCTTTTTCCTACTTCCTTGTTCTTTAATTTCTTTTTCATAATCTCTCTTAATCTTCGCTTAAGTTTGTTCCGTAAAACCGCAGTCTTAAATAGGTTTTTAGCGATAATAAAACCAAAACGGTTGATCCCGAGATTATTATTAATAATCTTTAAATCTAAAACCTCTCCTTTAACTCTTCTCCCGACCTTAAAAACCCAGCTAAAGTCTTTGTTTTGTCTTAAGCGGTTTTGTCTTGCCAGCATAAAACTAAACTGTCAGTTTTTTCCGGCCTTTTTGCCGCCGCCGCGCCAAAGTTCTTCGGCCGCCAAAAGTCTGGCCTCTTTTACGAAAACCGTGAGTTTTTTGTCTTTTTCTTTTTTTTGGCTGATAAGTAAAGCTCATGTAAATTCAATTCTAAATATCCAGCTTTAATAGTATACCCCGTTAGAAGTCTGCTGCCTAAAATAATCGCTGCATTATGTCCTCCTACGCTAAAGCTACGGACGGACTGTGATGATGAATAGACTTTTTAATTATAGTTTCGATAAAGTTTGGAGAAAAATTTTTGAAAATTTTTCTCCCGAGGACTTCTAACGGGGTATATCTTTTAGATTATCAAAAACAGGACTAAACGTCAATTTACAAGAAAATACTCGTTTTTCCTATTCCGAGCAAAGCGAGGAATCAAGGTTCCCGCCCAGAATCTTCTGGGCGAGGCTCGCCCCCTTCGGGGGCGGCTGTCGCAGGCAGGTTTTTATCAATAGCCAGGATTTTTGCTTTATGTTAACATCAATAAAGATTCCCCCAGATTGTCCCCAGGTTATTAACTAAAACAAAGATTTTCCTCATATTTTCCCCTTTATTGACGAGGTGATATAATACGCTATAAGAACCTGCCTCGCTATTGCTCGGCCTTCGGCCGACGAAGTCGGCAGAACCTTGTTTCTCGCTTCGCTCGAAATAAGAACCTCGCTGCGTGCGAGAACCTTGTTTCTCGCTTCGCTCGAAATAAGAACCTCGCTGCGTGCGAGAACCTTGTTTCTCGCTTCGCTCGAAATAAAACCGCTTAATCTTTACTATGATTAAAGAAGAACTTTGGCAAGGCGTTCTCGCCCAAATCCAATTAAGTATTTCTCCTGCCAACTTCAGTACTTGGTTTAAAAATACGGAAATTTGTTCTTTTAAAGACGGGGAAGTAATTGTTTTAGTGCCGAATTCATTTGTCAAAGAATGGCTGGAAAACAAATATCATAAAGCAATTTCTAAAATCCTCCGGGAGATGAGCACGGAAATTAAAGAAATTAAATATGTGGTTGGCCGCCAGCCAATAAAACCGGTGAAAAAAGAGGCGGTTCCAATAACAAAAACAAACCAACTCGAATTTAACGAATTAAAGATTGACAAGGAAACTAATCTTAATCCTCGTTATTCCTTTGAAAATTTTGTTGTCGGTCCTTTTAATGAACTGCCTCACGCGGCTGCCTGCGCGGTGACAAAAAATCCCGGCAATATTTATAATCCCCTTTTTATTTACGGCGGGGTCGGTTTAGGAAAAACCCATTTGATCCAGGCAATCGGCAATGAAGTTTTAAAAAACTCTCCGGAAAGAAAAATTAAATATCTACCCTCGGAAAGGTTTATGTCAGAAGTGGTAACCTCAATCGGCAGCCACTCAATGGAAACTTTTAAACTGAAATACCAAATAATTGATATTTTAATTATCGACGACATCCAGTTCCTTGCCGGCAAAGAAAAAACTCAAGAGGAGTTTTTTCATCTTTTCAATACTCTTTACGAAAAAAATAAACAGATAATTATCTCTTCTGACCGGCCGCCAAAAGCAATCCCCGCTTTAACTGAACGGCTGCGCTCCCGTTTTGAAGGCGGAATGACTGCTGATATCGGCTATCCTGATTTTGAAACCAGGATGGCAATTTTAAAAGCAAAAGCGCGGGAAAAAAACGTTTCTTTTCCTGAAGACGCTTATGTCTATATTGCCACTAACATCCAAAGAAACATCCGCGAACTAGAAGGCGCCTTAAACCGTCTTATTGTCCACCAAAATTTAAGAACTCAGCCGCTGGACTCTGAATCGGCAAAATCCCTGCTTAAAAAACTCCTTTTTTTGCCGGCTAAAGCAACTACTCCGCAAAAAATAATTCATGCAGTGGCCAGCTTTTATGACCTAAAAGAAAAAGACATTCTTATCGGCTCGCGCAAAAAAGAAATAGTCAGGCCGCGCCAGATCGCAACGTTTTTAATGCGTGAAGACCTTAAAAATTCTTATCCTTTTATCGGCCGGAAATTAGGCGGCCGAGACCATACCACCGCCATTCATTCTTACGAAAAAATCCGCCGTGAATTGGAGATCAATGAAACTTTAAAAGAAGAAATCGAGTTAATAAGACAAATGATCTTTAATATTTAAAAATTTAAGAGTGTGGAAAAGCAGGCGGGAAAACAGGGAATAACCTGGGAAAAACTCTTAATAAAAATTAGTCTTTTTTACCGCTTCATTTTTCCCCACCTTAAAAACTGTTTTTTTAAGATTTTTCCGAAAACAACACAGCTTAAATTAAACTTAAAAATTATTTTTAACCCTTACTTAATAATAATAATGAATATAATAATTTTACAAGAAAAATTAAAAGAAGGCGTTAATATTATTGGCCGAGTTTCGTCAAAATCGCTTACCTTGCCGATATTAAAAAATATTCTAATTAGAACAGAAAAAAATTTTCTTAATTTACTGGCAACTGATTTAGAAACAGGAATCAGTTGGTGGGGATTGGCAAAAATTGAAGAATCAGGAGAAATTACCGTACCGGCCGCAATTTTCAGCGATTTTTTAAATCTTTTACCAAATAAACAAATAGTTTTAAGTACAAAAGACCAAACTCTTTCATTTGAGTGTGAAAATTATAAAACAAGGATTAAAGGAAATAGCGCTGAGGAATTTCCGATTGTTCCGCAAATTTCCAAAAACGAATTTATTATTTTTAACTGCCGTTCTTTCTGCCGGGGATTAGAACAAGTAGTCGATATTGCCTCGCCAATAACTGCGCGTCCGGAAATCTCTGGAATTTATCTTTCAATTAGAAAAGATTTGCTGCGGATGGCGGCTACTGACAGTTTTCGTTTAGGAGAAAAAGTGGTTGTCTCTGAAAAACCGGTGAGCGCCGAGAAAGAATATTCCTTGATTATTCCTCAAAAGACCGTGCGCGAAGTAATTAATATTTTTGGCGAAAAAGAAGGCGATTTGCGGATTTATCTCACTGCCAACCAGATTCTTTTTGAACTATTAATGGAAGAGACCGAGCACCCGCAGATTAATCTGTTTTCCCGGCTAATTGAAGGCGAATACCCAAATTATCAGGAAATTATTCCCAAAGAATTTGACACTCAAATTATTCTACAAAAAGAAGAGTTCTTTAATAAATTAAAAGCCGCCAGTCTTTTTAGCGGTAAAGTGAATGAAGTTCATCTGAAGATTGACCCCAAAAAAGAAGATATTGAAATTACCAGCCAGAATCCGGAAACCGGGGAGTTTAACACTGTTTTAGGCGCTAAAATTAAAGGAAAAGAAATTAATGTTTCTTTTGACTGCCGGTTTCTGATGGACGGTTTAGTTAACATAAAAAGCGCGGAAGTCTTCTTCGGTTTAAATTCCGACGCAAAAGAAGAGATTGGGCCTGGCGTTATCAGGCCGGTTGGCGACCAAAGTTATATCTATGTAGTGATGCCGATTAAAACCGTTTAATTGACTATTTTATTGGTTCGCTAAATTTTTCCTTTGGATAAAGAGGCAATAGCTTATCCATAAAATTTCTCCAAATTGGCCCGGCCACCATTACTCCCGGCTCTTTTAAAATTGGCGAATTGTCATTATTGCCGGTCCAAACGCCAACAACGAGCGAAGGAGTGTAACCAATAATCCAGCCGTCGCGAAAACTTTGGGTTGTGCCGGTTTTTACTGCCACCTGATGGTCGGGAAAATAAAGCTTTGAACGGCTGCCAAAAACCGGTGTCCGCGCCTCATTGTCGGAGAGGATATTGCTGATTAAATTCGCCGTATAAGAACTAGTTACTCTTTTGGGAGTTTTATGGTTTTCTCCAATAATATTTCCATTAGAATCCTCGATTTTTAAAATTGCGCTTGGCGGCACCATTAATCCGCCAGTGGCAAAGACGCCGTAGGCAGAAGTCATCTCTAATAATTTAGTTTCGCCGCCGCCTAAAACTAGAGGAAGACCGTAGAAAGAAGCGGGTCTGGTTAAAGTATTAATACCAAAAGTTTTTGCGGTTTGAATGCTTTCTTTTAAGCCGGCAAAATCCCTTAAAACTTTAATGGAAGGGATATTTAATGACTGGGCGAGGGCTTCACGAAGAGTGACCGGGCCGCGGAAGCGGCCGTCATAGTTCCGGGGAATATAAGGATTTGTTGGCGTGCCAAAATTCGTTTCCTCATCAATAACAATTGTTTTGTCGTCATAACCGTTTTTGAAAGCAGTAATATAAACAAAAGGCTTAAAAGCAGAACCCGGCTGCCGGCCGCGGATAACAATATTAGGATATGGCTCAAATAGACAATCTTTTCCCGGAATGCAGTCTTTTGGGAAAGACTCAGCAAAAAAATCTTTTGAGCCGACCATGGCCAGAATTTCGCCGGTTTTTGGGTCAATAGCAACCAAGCTGGCGTTAAAAGCATGATATTTTTCGTTTGCTTTCGCGCCGTCTCTGACAAAAATTTCCGCTTCTTGCTGAAAATCCCAGTTTAGGGTGGTATAGATTTTTAACCCTTTTTCTTCTAAGGAACCTTCCCCGTATTTTTTTTCAAGAATGTCTTTTACATAGATGACAAAATGAGGTGCTTTAATCAGCTGAATGTTTTTTGCAAAAATAATTTCTTTTTTCTTTGCCTCTTCCGCTTGCTCTTCTGTTATAAAACCAACCTTGACCATCCGATTCAAAACATAATCTTTCCGCCCCAGCAATTCGTCCAGATGTTTGCCGTAAGGAGAAAGATAGCCGGGCGATTTAATCAGGGCAGCCAGTATTGCCGTTTCTTCTAAAGAAATATAGCTGATTGGTTTATTGAAATAAATTTGACTGGCTGCCTCAATGCCATAGGCGTTGGCGCCAAAAGGGATTTGGTTAAGATAAAATTCCAGAATCTGGTCTTTTGAATAGCGGCGTTCCAGTTCCAGGGTTAAAATCACTTCTTTGATTTTTCTTTCAAAAGTTTTTTCCAAGGTGAGAAAAGAAGAACGGATAAGTTGCTGGCTGATTGTCGAACCACCCTGAACCGCCTTTCTAAGCGCTAGGTTAGCGAGAATTGCCCGTAGGACCGATTTTGGGTCAATGCCAAAATGGCGGTAAAAATTCGCGTCTTCAGTGGCGATAATTGCCTGTTTAACATGTTCCGGAACTTCTTCAAGTTTTATCAATTCCCGCCTTTCCTCGCCGTAAATGTCATATAAAAGAACTTTGCCGGTGCGATCATAGATTTTTGTTGATTGAATAAAAGGCCTTTCCGTAAAACGCTCTGGACGGGGCAGGTCCCGGGCATAATAAATAAAGACTGCTAGAAAAGCCGCCGCAAAAAAAAGCCCGGCAAAAAATAGAAAACTAATCAGTTTTCTGATAAAAGCAAACTTTTTTCGCTCTGATTGTTTTTTTTGTATTTTTCTTTTTGGCATCAGGCAAAACTTTTCTTATTCAAGCACCCGTTTTATTATTTGCCCCCACCACTTTTACTGATCACGACAATTTTCAAAAAGATGAATTTGCGATTAACATTGCGTAAAGCAACGTGGTTGCCACGCAACTTTACGTTGTTATTGCAGAATTCGCA
>Ga0066637_10000684_pt1 | contig 20912 bp, 19 predicted proteins | sample CryGeyCG2014_020_FD_62737 | JGI IMG/M metagenome (GOLD analysis project Ga0066637, IMG submission 62737) | Groundwater microbial communities from aquifer - Crystal Geyser CG08_land_8/20/14_0.20 | ecosystem: Environmental > Aquatic > Deep subsurface > Groundwater | place: USA: Utah: Grand County...
CCTAAACAAACAGGAAAGAGGAAGGTGGGAAGGAACGACCCCTGCCCCTGCGGTAAAATTAATCCTAAGACTGGAAAACCAATGAAATATAAGAAATGTTGTTGGCCAAAGTATGGCTAATCCCAAGTTTGGCTAAACTCGGTTTAGCCAAAAGAAATTTATGTTGTTTTTGCCGATTGGTTGTTTAATTTTTATCCTTTTCATTCTGGCTATCCCAGTTCTTTTTATTCTGGGCTATTTTCATATAGTTACTTTAGGGTTTGAAAAATTAGGAATTCCAGGCGACTTTACCGTTTTGATACTCCTTGCCATTTTAATTGGTTCCACAATTAATATTCCTTTGGGAAAGAAAAGGGTTGTTTTGCGGGAAGAAAGAGTCTTTTTTGGCTTGTTAAGAGTTCGTCAGCCAGAAGTTCAAGGGCTGGCCATTAACCTGGGAGGAGCTGTAATTCCTTTTTTACTTTCTCTTTACTTTCTTTTTCTAGTTTGGCAGAAAGGGTTTGCTTTAGAGCCTGTTTTAATAGCTATAGTTTTAATGGTTTTGGTTTCAAAGATTCTAGCTCGAGTGATACCTGGTAGGGGCATCTCTTTACCAGCTTTGGTGCCGCCTATTTTTTCTGCTCTCTTTGCTCTGGTTTTAGCCCCTGATTTTGCCGCTCCGGTCGCTTTTATTGCCGGTACCTTAGGAACTCTTATTGGAGCTGATTTTTTGAATTTGAGACGGGTTGAGAAACTGGGTGGTTTTCTTTCTATTGGCGGGGCTGGTGTTTTTGATGGAATATTTTTAGTTGGAATAATATCTAGCCTTTTAGCGGGGTTTTAACTGTGTTAAAGTAAATAAATTATGCCAGGTAGTGAAAATTCGACTCACTGCCGCGGCAGTAAAATAAATAATAATTTGTCGAATTTCTACTACCTGGTATGTCAAAGACTAAGATATATTTAATAATAATTGCTATTTTTCTTTTAGCCTTTTTGGCCGGTAACTTAGTTTATCCTCAAGCCCTAAAGCTTCCTCGTTTTCCTGAAGTTCCTTTCAGGTTGGGTTTGGATTTGCGGGGAGGAACCCATTTGATTTATGAGTCGGATTTGGCAAATGTTGCCGAAGAAGATTACGAGGCTTCCATGCAGGGCTTGCGGGATGTGATTGAAAGAAGGGTTAATCTCTTTGGGGTTAGTGATCCCCTTGTCCAAACCCAAAAGGCAGGCTCTCAATACAGGCTGATTGTTGAGCTGGCTGGCATTCAGGACCCAGCCTTAGCTATTGAAATGATAGGCCAGACCCCTTACTTGGAGTTCCAGGAATTGAAAGAAAATTACGAGGAGATTGTCAAGCGGAACGAGGAAATATTGGAGTCTGGGGAAGGGGAAATGGAAGAAACCTTTCAGCCCACTCCCTTAACCGGGAAATATTTAAAAAAGGCAGAATTGGGTTTTGATCCCACCACTTCAAAACCTTTAGTTCAGCTAGAGTTTAATGAAGAGGGAGGGAAGATTTTTGAGGAGCTGACCTCAAGAAATATTGGTAAGTATTTGGCTATATATATTGATGGGATTCCAATTTCCATTCCCACTGTCCAAGAAGTAATTTCTGGAGGAAAGGCTCAAATTACAGGCTCATTTACAGTGGAGGAAGCTAAGGCATTAGTCCTTAATTTAAATGCTGGTGCCCTTCCTGTTCCTATTCATCTTATCTCCCAGCAAACAGTCGGGCCTACTTTGGGAGCTGTTTCCTTGGAGGAGTCTTTGAAGGCAGGGCTGATGGGATTTTTAGCAGTTATCGTCTTTATGCTTCTTTTCTACAGGCTGCCAGGATTGGTTTCAGCCTTGGCTCTGGCAATTTATGTGGTTTTGGTCCTTTCTGTTTTTAAACTGATACCCGTTACCTTAACTTTGGCTGGAATCGGTGGATTTATTCTGTCAATCGGCATGGCAATAGATGCTAACGTTCTGATTTTCTCCAGAATGAGGGAAGAGTTAAAGAAGGAAAAGGGTTTAGCCCCGGCGATAGAAGACGGTTTCAGCCGAGCCTGGCCCTCAATTCGAGATGGAAACCTGACCACTTTGATTGTCGCTGCCATTCTATTCGTTTTTGGTACGAGTTTCATCAAGGGTTTTGCTTTAACCTTGAGCTTGGGAGTTTTAATCAGCATGTTTTCTGCTATTGTCATCACTAAAAACTTCCTGCGGGTCTTTGTTTTGCTTGGGCTCGAAAAACTCAAACCCTTATGGCAATAAAAAAATATTTATTCACTTCAGAATCAGTTACCGAAGGCCATCCTGACAAGCTGGCAGATGCCATTTCTGACGCAGTCTTAGATGCTTGTTTGAAACATGATAAACATTCCAGAGTGGCTTGCGAAGTGCAGACTGGCATGGGTTATGTTTTGGTTGGAGGTGAAATTACCACTTCCACCTGGGTGAACATTCATGATTTGGTCAGAAGGGTTGTTAAAGAAGCGGGTTATGACAAACCAGAGTATGGGTTTGATTACAGGACTTTGGCTATTTTTAACGCTATTCACGAGCAATCTCCAGACATTGCCAAGGGTGTCAGAAAAACAGGGACCAAAAAACAAGGAGCAGGGGACCAAGGGATGATGACAGGGTATGCTTGCAAAGAGACTCCAGAATTAATGCCCCTGCCAATTATTTTAGCTCACAAACTGGTAAGGCGTCTGGCAGAAGTTAGAAAGAAAGGAATCTTAACTTATTTGAGGCCAGATGGGAAAAGCCAGGTGACAGTGGAATACCGCAATGGGAAACCAGCCAGACTAGATAGTGTGGTCATTGCTGCTCAACATGCTCCTAATGTTTCTTCTGCTAAATTAAAAAGAGATGTAATAGACAAGGTTATCAGGCCTGTTTGTAAAAAATACTTAAACAGACAGACTAAATTCTATGTTAACCAGACAGGGAGGTTTGTTATCGGAGGGCCGGTAGCAGACGTGGGTATGACTGGCAGAAAAATTATTGTTGACAGCTATGGAGGAGTGGTGGCTTCAGGGGGTGGAGCTATGTCTGGTAAAGACCCTACCAAAGTAGACAGGTCAGGAGCCTATATGGCCCGTTATGTTGCCAAAAACATTGTGGCAGCAGGTTTAGCTGACAAGTGTGAAATTCAAATAGCCTATGTTATCGGAGGGACCAACCCCCTTTCCATTAATGTTAATACTTTTGGAACAGGCAAAGTTTCAGAAGAGAAACTAGTGAGGATAATTCCCAAAGTCTTTGATTTGTCACCAGGAGGAATCATAAGACACCTTAAACTTTCGCGACCTATTTACCAAAAAACAGCTTGTTACGGCCACTTTGGCAGAAACGACCCTGACTTTACTTGGGAAAAGACCGATAAAGTAAAAGAACTCCTTCGTTATGCACTTTAACTTTTTAAAGTACAAAACAATCTATTTTACTTTTTCTGCTATTTTGGTTTTGGCAGCTTTGGTTTCTTTGTTGCTTTTTGGCTTGAAGCCCGGGATTGATTTTACTGGAGGAAGCATTCTGGAAGTAGCTTATCAAGGAGAAAGGCCTTCAAACCAAGAGATAAGGGAAACTTTGGCTGATTTGGACCTGGGGCAGATTAACCTTCAGCCAACTGGAGAGAAAGGGGTTATTTTAAGAATGAAGGATATTTCTGAAGAAACCTATCAGGAAATCATTGAAAGACTTGGCCAGGGGGGCGAGGTTGAGGACTTGCGTTTTGAATCCATAGGTCCTGTTATTGGTAAAGAGCTCAAGGAGAAAACTAATATAGTTGTCGTTCTTTCTTTATTAGCCATTGTTCTCTATATTGCTTTTGCTTTTCGAAAGCTGACTTTCCCTGCAAAGTCCTGGCAGTACGGTCTCTCTTCCCTGGCTGTTTTGAGCTTCGATGTTTTAATACCTCTTGGCACCCTTTCTTTGTTAGGTGAGTTTTATCAAGTCCAGATTACCATCCCTATCATTGTTGCTCTCTTAACCATTATTGGTTATTCCATTAACAATACAGTAGTTGTTTTTGATAGAATCAGGGAGAACCTCTTGAATCGCAGAGGGGCAGATTTTGAAGAAACAGTTAATATTTCTCTTAACCAAACCCTGACCCGTTCTCTCAACACTTCCCTGACCACTCTTTTTGTCTTGGTCGCTATTTTCCTGTTTGGTGGAGCAACCTTGCACTATTTTGCTTTGACTTTGATTTTGGGCATTATTGCTGGTACCTATTCTTCCATCTTTTTGGCCTGTCCTATTTTGGTTAGCTGGTTAAAGTTTCAAAAAAAGATTTGACCCCCCTTAATATTTGACAAACCCTTGAAGAGGTGCTTAAATATTAAAACCAACGAAAAAACATGAAGTTTAATTATCCCCAAATTTGCTCTAGTCTTTTAAAAGGTTTAACCGAGAGGCAAAAAGAAATTATTTTGCTCCGTTTTGGTTTAAAAAGGAAAGGTAAGAAAACAACCTTAGAGTCAATTGGAAAGATTTATGGAATAACCAGAGAAAGAGTGCGCCAGATTGAAAAGGATGCCCTTTTAAAGATAAGACCTGAAATCAAGAAGAACCCAGAGGCCTTTCAATATCTAAAAGATTATTTAAAGAAAGAAGGCAGGCTGAAGAAAGAGAATCTGCTTTTGGAAGAGCTGGGAGGTAAAACCAATCAAAATCAGATTTACTTTCTTCTAACTTTAGGAGAAGGATTTGAGAGGGTTGGAGAGACAGATGATTTCCACGCTTTGTGGGCTGACAGTAAAAACTCTCTTTTGCGGGCAGAGAAAACTATTGCTACTCTTTCCCTCAGGCTCAAGAAAATGGGCCACCCTTTGAGTTTAAAGGCTTGGGCTGACTCCAATAGAATTCTCAAATCAACCCTGGAGGCCTCAAAGAAAATTCAACAAAACTCAGAGGGTCTCTTTGGTTTAAGAGAATGGCCAGAAATAAATCCCAGAGGAGTGAAAGACAGAGCTTACTTGCTTTTTAAAAAAGAGCAGAGGCCGCTTCACTTTAGAGAGGTGGCTCAACTTATTGGACCAGCTTTACCCCAAACAGTCCACAATGAGCTGATTAAAGACTCCAGATTTGTTTTGGTGGGCAGGGGCTTATATGCCTTGGGTGAGTGGGGGTACCAAGAAGGAGTAGTCAAAGAGGTTATCTTGGAAGTTCTTCAAAAAGCTGGCAAACCTCTGACCAAAGAAGAGATTTTAAAGAAAGTCTTGAGCCAAAGAATGGTTAAAGAAAATACTGTTTTATTAAACCTAAGCAATAAAGAATATTTCTTAAGAACCCCCGAAGGGTTTTATACCATTAACAGCAAAACAGCTTAAATGTCAGCGGGGTTTAGTCTAGTTTTAAATTATCTTGGTCAAATAATAAAAAGCTGGTGGTGGTTAATCACACCTTTACTTTTATGGGAGCCGGTAAAATATCTCTACCGCTACTTCATAATGGAGATATGGGACAGCAAGATAAAAAGGATTTTATTAGAGGTGAAAATACCAAAAGAGATGGTCAAGCCAATCAAGGCTATGGATCAGATTTTTGCTGGTCTCCATGGCTTGCATGACATAGCAACCTGGAGAGAAAAATGGATTGAAGGAGTGTTTCAGCTCACTTTATCGTTAGAAATTGTCAGTAATGGCGGGGAAATTCATTTTTATATTAGAACTCCGGAGATGTTCCAGAATTTTATTGAATCAAATATTTATTCTCAATATCCGGAAGCTGAAATTTCTGTAGTTGATGATTATACCAAATATGTTCCCCAAGACATTCCCAACAAAGATTGGGACCTTTTGGGAGTTGATTTTATTAATTCAAAGGACGAAATTTATCCCATTAAAACTTATAGGCAATTCGAAACAGAAACTGAACGGCTAGAAGAAAAGAGAATTGATCCCCTATCTAATCTTCTAGAGGGATTGAGTACTTTAAAGCCAGGAGAGCAGTTTTGGCTTCAAATTGTTGCTAAACCTGTCCTTGGCAGAGATAACCCCTGGCAGGAAAAGGGGAAAGAATTAGTTGATAGGTTAGCTAAGAGGCCGGAGGTTCAAAAACCGAAACCAATCTTCCAGGAGGTAGCTGAAATTTTAATTAGTGGTAAACCAACCGTGACAGAGAAAAAGGAAGAAAAAGAAATCATTCCTCCAGAGTTTAAGCTTACTCCTGGAGAAAGAGAAGTTCTGATGGCTGTCGAAGCAAAGCTGGCTAAATTTGGTTATGATTGCAATATTAGATTTCTTTATCTAGGGGAAAAAGAGGTTTTTTTCAGACCAACCGCTAAGGTTGGTTTTGGTTTTTTTAAAGAAATTTCTACCGAGAACTTAGGAGGATTAAAACCCTGGAGTAGAACCATGACTAAAGTAAAATCAGTTCCTCTTTGGTTCTTGGATGAAAGAAGGCTTTATTTAAGAAAAAGAAGAATGTTTAGATATTACAAAAGAAGATGGGCTCCTCTCTTTCCCAGAAAAGGAGCAACCTATGTGCTCAATACCGAGGAATTAGCCACTTTATATCATTTCCCAGGAGAAGAAGTGGCTCCAGCTGCTGGGATTTCTCGAATTCAAGCTAAAAAAGGTGGAGCGCCACCAGAACTGCCTATAGAGGAGGAATGATTATGCCTAACGAAATAAATTTTTTTGGTGAGACCACTTTCCGAAATCAAAGGAAAAAATTTGGGATTAAAACCGATGACAGACGTCGGCATGTCTATCTGATTGGAAAAACTGGCATGGGCAAAACCGCCATGTTAAAGAACATGGCCATTCAAGATATAAAGCTGGGCAAAGGTATTGGTTTTGTTGACCCTCATGGGGAAGCGGCAGAAGAATTGCTGGATTTTATTCCTTCACACAGGGTGAATGATGTCATTTATTTAAACCCAGCTGACTTTGATTATCCTATTGCTTTCAATATCATGGAAAAAGTTAGCCCCGAGCACCGCCATCTGGTAGCCTCTGGGTTAATGGGTGTTTTTAAAAAGATCTGGCCTGATGTTTGGTCAGCCAGAATGGAATATATCTTAAACAACTGTATCTTAGCTCTCTTGGAATATCCAGCATCAACCTTGCTTGGAGTCAATAGAATGTTAGCTGACCCAGATTATAGGAAAAAGATAGTTGATAAAGTGACCGACCCAGTAGTTAAATCCTTTTGGAATCAGGAGTTTGCCAGATATACCCAGAGATATGAAGTGGAAGCGACAGCTGCCATTCAAAATAAAGTTGGCCAGTTCATTTCCGCTCCTTTAATTAGAAACATTATTGGCCAGGTTAGATCAAGTATTGACATGAGGAAGGTCATGGACGAGAAAAAGATTTTAATTCTTAATCTATCCAAAGGGAGAATTGGTGAAGATAATTCTCGTTTGTTAGGAGCTTTGTTAATTACTAAAATCCAGTTAGCTGCGATGTCCCGGGTCGATGTACCTGAAAGCCAGCGGGAAGACTTTTTTCTTTACGTTGATGAGTTTCAAAACTTTGCTACCGAATCTTTTACTAACATCTTGTCTGAAGCCAGGAAGTATAGATTATGTTTGATTTTAGGCCATCAATACATAGCCCAGATGGAGGAATCTGTCCGAGATGCGGTTTTTGGTAATGTTGGCACTCTTGTTGCTTTTCGGGTGGGGGCAGAAGACGCCGAGTTTTTAGAAAAGGAGCTTTTACCCGAGTTCAGCGCCAGTGACCTGGTTAATCTGGGTAAGTACAATATCTATTTAAAGCTAATGATAGATGGAATTGCTGGCTCTCCCTTTTCTGCTGAAACTCTACCACCCTTTCCTCCTTTGGAAGAATCAAACAGGGAGACGATTATCAAGGTTTCTCGGGAAAGATACGGTACTCCCCGCAAGGAGGTGGAGGAAAAGATTGCCAAATGGACAGATACCTTAAAAGCAGGGCCTGCTCTCCAGCAAGCTTCTCCTGTTTTGTACGATGCCAAGTGTTCTTTGTGCGGCAAAGACACAAAAGTGGTTTTCCCTCCTGCTGCCAACCGCCCTGTTTATTGCAAGTCCTGCTTGAAGAAGATTCAAAAAGAAAGAGAAGAAGCCAGAAGGGAGAAGGGCCCTTCTATCTCTCTGGAAAGAGCTGTTGAAGAAGGCCCTGTTTCCTTTGGTTCAGGCTTAAAAAGAGTGGCCAAAGATATCCAGAAGCCCAGGAGGAAAGAGGTTGATATTGCTGGACTAAAGAAAACCTTGGAGGAGTCTTTAAAAGGAGTAGAGAGGAAAGATGAACCCCGTTAGAAGTCTTTGGCAGAAAAAATTATAGAAATTTTTTTCTGTTTGTCGATGACGGGGTATAATCAATAAACAAAAATCTGTCTAAAATTAACTCTAAGTTATATAATGACAGACTTCTAACGGGGTGAAGACTCTAGCTGATTTTAACTTGAAAGCTAAAAGGGTTTTAGTCAGGTGTGATTTCAATGTTCCCCTTTCAGACAAAGGGGCTATTTTAGATGATTTCAGGATAAGAGCCAGCCTACCTACCATAAACTATCTTTTAAAAAACAGGGCTAGAGTAATTTTAATGAGCCATTTGGCTAAGCCCGGAGGCAAAGTGAAGGAAGAGTTTCGCCTGACAGCCATTCAGGAGAAACTCCTTGAATATCTGGATGTTTCTATTGTTAAAGCACCAGACTGTGTTGGCCCTGAAATTGAGAAATGGACAAAAGAGATGCAAGAAGGTGAAATCTTGCTTTTGGAGAACCTTAGGTTTCACAAAGAAGAAGAGACAAATGGAGAGGACTTTGCCAGGGCGCTATCAAAACTGGGAGATATATATATTAATGATGCCTTTGCTGTTTGTCACCGAGAGCATGCTTCCATTGTCGGGGTGCCAAAGTATTTAGCCTCAGCTGCAGGTTTTCTCCTGGAAAAGGAAATAAAAATCTTAAGCCAGCTAACTAAGAATCCAAGAACCCCATCGGTGGCTATTGTTGGAGGGGCCAAAGTAGAGACTAAAGTTGGCCTCCTTAATAGCCTTTCTCAAAAAGTAGATTTTGTCTTGATCGGTGGCTTGATTCAAAAAGAGCTGAAAGGGAAAAAGATTTCCTTGGCCTATCCTGAAAAGATTGTAGAGCCGGTAGATCAGATTGGGGGAGGGAAAGATATTGGGTTAAAAACCAGGGAACTGTTTCAAGAAAAGATAACTCTCGCCAAAACAATTTTCTTTAATGGACCCTTGGGCTTCATAGAAAAGAAGGAATTTTCCAAAGGGACAGAAAGGATTCTTAGAGCAATTAGCCAGAGCAGGGCTTTTTCAATCATTGGCGGCGGGGAAACTGTTGAGTTTGCAGCTAAACTCGGTTTGCTTGATAAATTCAGCTATGTTTCCACAGGTGGTGGGGCAATGATAGCCTTCTTAGCCGGGGAAAAGTTGCCGGGGCTATCAGCTTTAAAATGAGATCTTCAATCAAAAACCTTAAAAAAGCAGCTATCAGGATTTTGAAGGCAGTTAATAAAAAAGAACCCATCATACTCTATGGGGATGCTGATTTAGATGGAGCAGCCTCCGTTGTTCTTCTCAAAGAAAGTATTAATAGTCTGGGAGGCAGGGTTAAGGCAATCTATTTCCCAGACAGAGAGTTTGAGGGTTATGGGCTGACTGAAACTAGTTTTTCTTATTTAGCTGATAAGGCTCCAGCTCTCTTGATTACGGTTGATTGCGGGATAGGCAATTTCACGGAAATGAAAAAAGCTAAGAAGTTGGGGTTTGAGGTGATAATTATTGATCACCATGAGGTTTTGGGAAAGCTGCCAGAAGCCAAAATAATAGTTGACCCAAAGCAAAAAGGGGATAAATACCCTTTCAAAGGACTGGCGGCAGTAGGCGTTGTCTTTAAATTAGTTCAGCTTCTTTTTAAGGGGAAGATAGCTAAGAGCTTGGAAGAGAATTTTCTTGAGCTGGTGGCTTTAGCTACAATAGCTGATATGATGCCAAGGGAATCAGACAATCTTCTTTTTATTGAAAAGGGTTTAGCTCCCTTGGAAAGATCTTTGCGGCCCGGGCTTAAGGTTTTCTTTGGATTGGAGGTGTTTGACGAAGATAGCAATTTGCAGGAAAAGGTTTCAAAAATTGTCTCTCTCTTAAATGTTAGAGATGTTAAAGAGAGATTACCAGCCAGCTTTCGTTTGTTAACTGCTCCTTCCCTGCCAGAAGCTAAGAAAATTGTTAAAACTTTATTGAGAAAGCAAGAAGTGAGAAAGAAAAAGATTGGAGAAACAGTGGAGGAGGTGGAAGACAGACTAGTTGAGCTAGACAAACCAATTATTTTTGAGGGGGCGGAAAACTTTGATTTGACACTCTTGAGCACGGTAGCTTCCATTATTAGCAGGCGATATAAAAAAGCTACTTTCCTTTATAAAAAGATGAAAACTGAGACTCAAGGGACAGTCAGGAGCCCTTCAACAGTAGATGTGATAAAGTTGATGAAAAAATGTAGTAAATACCCTCTGACTTATGGAGGGCATGCTCAAGCGGCTGGCTTTCGGATCAAGAATGAAAACTTAGAAAAGTTTAAAAAGTGCTTGATTAAGAACGCTCAATGAAGCTGAGGCTTCATTTCGAGCTTCGAATTAATTCATTAATTCTCGCTAAATGAAGAAGATAATCATTTTTACAGATGGGGGCTCTCGGGGAAACCCAGGGCCCGGAGCTTTAGGAGTAGTTTTTGTCAATGAAAAGGGCCAGGATTTTAGAAAGTATTCAGAATTTCTAGGGGAAGAGCTAACTAACAATGAGGCAGAATACCAGGCTGTTATTTTTGGCTTGAAGAAGTTTAAAGCTCTTTTTGGTAAGAAACTGGCCAAAAGTTCAGAAATAGAGCTCAGAACTGACTCTGAGTTATTGGTCAAGCAGTTAAATGGCGAGTATAAGATTTTAGAGCCTAAAATCCAGTCTCTATTCCTGGAAGTTTGGAACTTAAAGCTTGATTTTAAGAAAGTAAAGTTTAAATTTATTTCTCGAATTCAGAATAAAATAGCTGATAGTCTGGCGAACGAAGCCTTGAATAGCCAAAGTAAAAGCCAAAAGCTGCTTTAAAAAGTTATTCCAATTAAAAATCCCACCTTAGGTGGGGTTTTTAATGTCCTAGCAAGTCTATAAGCCGAATTCTGTATTTGTGTGATTATCTATCTAGGATTAGTGTTGCCACTAAACTCAGGCGAGCTACCTTATCAGGAAAGCTCCAAGACGTATCTCAGAACTTCCCGTTTGCTCTTGCTCCTAGGTAAGGATTTAGCCGTTTCACCCCTGCTATTGCAGGTCTCGTCTCTGTTCGCACCTCTAGGATCACTCCCGACGGGAATTACCCGCTACCTTTTTAACTTCCTTTGGGAAGTAGGAGTTCGGACTTTCCTCTCCAGATATACTGGAGTAATCACCCGACTTACTAGGACAATTACACCTTAACAAGTTTTAGAATCTCTGTCAAGTAAGTGTACTGGTTCATATGATATGATACACCCAGCTCTTGAAAAATATGAAAGGAAAGTATAATGGACGCCGTATGACAATCTACGGCACAATACTCCCCGGAGCAGCAACAATTTACCGTTCCGCTGCTCTGGTCAATTCGCTAACCGAACGGGCAAAATACAAGATAAAGGTTCTGGACTGGCACAGAGCTCACAGTAACAACAATTCTCTGACTGCCAGACACTTTGGCATAGGAAGAATGACTTTGTATCGATGGCTCAGACGGTTTAAGCGTTCTGGGGTGATAGGGCTGAATGAAGAATCCAGAAAGCCAAAGCGATTAAGGCAACCTACTACTTCTTGGAATGCAGTAATCCGGATAGTCCAGCTAAGAAAGCAATATCCTGTCTGGTCAAAGTATAAGATTAGAGTTCTGTTAGCCAGAGAAGGAATTCGAGTATCAACCAGCACAGTGGGCCGAGTGTTAAAGAGACGAGGGCTGATTGACCTGAAGACATCTAAGAAACGGAGAAGGGCAGCTTTAAGGCCTAAAGCACGTTTTCCTCGAGGATTAAGAATATCTGAACCGGGTCAAATGATTCAAATGGATACAAAGCATATTATGCTAGCAGGAGGCAGGAAGTTCTACCAATTCACGGCTATTGATGTTTTGAGCAAGAGAAAAATAATGAGGGTTTATCCTTCCGAGTCCTCCAGAAACGGAGCTCAATTTCTTGAAGAATGCTTGGCAGGATTCCCTTTTCCCATCAAGGCAGTCCAGACAGACAACGGTTCCACCTTCTTGAAAGAGTTTGACAATCTTTGTCAGGTAAAAGGGATTCCCCACTACTTTATCTATCCCAGAACTCCCAAACAGAATAGCTATGTGGAAATATCTCAGGGAGCGGATAAAAGAGAGTTTTACCAACAAGGCAATGTCTGTTCTCTCTTACCGGTAATGCAAAGGAATATCAAGGAGTGGGAAAATATCTGGAACAATGTCCGACCCCACGAAGCCCTGGATTACCTTACCCCGTCCGAATACCTTTTTAAGGTTCAGAATAGTCGGATTCCAACCAAAGATGTTATCGTATTACAAACTTAACGGTGTATCACATGTATCTGAACCTAGACAGTAAGGCCTTTGTTTTTCTGTTGAAATTTAGTTCATTTTAAGTTAAACTGAATTAACTTTTTATGCTTAAGCGAATATTAAACTCTCAAAGCAAGACCATTACCTTCGCTGCCATTTTGTTGGCAGGTTCAGCTTTCTTTAGCAGGATTTTGGGTCTGGTTAGAGATAGGTTGTTGGCTGGACATTTTGGGGCAGGGGAGGAGCTGGACATTTATTTCGCTGCCTTTAGGATTCCTGATTTTATTTACGGCATCTTTATCATGGGAGGGATAGCAGCTGTTTTTTTGCCTGTTTTTGCTGAGTACTTTAGGCAGGATGAGAAAGAAGCCTGGCAATTTACAAGCAATCTCTTAAATTGTTTCTTGTTACTTTTGATTCTTCTTTGCGGTCTTTTGGCTTGGCTGTCTCCCTGGATTATTAATTTGGTAGCTCCTGGGTTTTCTGAGGCCCAGAGAGAATTGACAGTTGCCTTGACTAGGCTTATGTTTTTGAGCCCGGTTTTCTTTGGCCTGTCCAGCATTTTTTCTGGAGTTTTGCATTACTTTAACCGTTTCTTAGTTTATTCTCTAGCCCCTGTCTTGTACAATCTTGGTATTATTTTTGGTATTTTGTTTTTAGTCCCTCGCTTCGGCCTTCGGGGCTTAGCTTATGGTGTTATTCTGGGAGCCCTCCTCCACTGGTTAATTCAGCTGCCGGCTGCCAGAGTCTCAGGCTATAAATACTCCTTCTTTCTTAATTTCCGTCAATCTGGCTTGCTAAAGGTGTTCAGGCTGATGATTCCAAGGACTATTGGGGCAGCTGCTTACCACCTTAATTTGATTGTCATTACTGCCATTGCCTCAACCTTAACAACAGGCTCAATTGCTGTTTTTAATTTCTCCAATAACCTTCAGTATTTTCCAGTAGGGTTGATTGGGGTTTCTTTTGCTCTAGCTGCTTTTCCGGCCTTAAGTAGGAATTGGGTGACTGGGGCGAAAGGAGGATTTCTGGAATCCTTTTCCTCCACCTTTTGCCAGATACTTTTTTTAATTACCCCTGTTTCTCTTTTGATGTTTCTTTTAAGGTCTCAGATTGTCAGGTTGATTCTGGGAACAGGGGAGTTTGGCTGGTTGGAGACCCGTTTAACAGCAGCTTGTTTGGGAATCTTTTGTCTGGGAATTGGAGCCGGGGCTTTTATTCCTTTTTTGTCCAGAACCTTTTATTCTTTCCAAAATACCAAAACCCCGGTCATAGTAGGCCTACTGGCTATGGCTCTTAATATTATTTTGAGCTTTAGTCTGGTTGGTTTATTAGCTAATGTTAATGGATTTCAGCAGGCCGCAGCTTCAATTTTAAGGCTTGAGGGGATTGAAAACATTCAGGTGGTTGGCCTGCCTCTGGCTTTGTCTCTGGCAGCCATTTTTCAGTTTGTTTTGCTTTTATTCTTTTTAAAAAGAACGATCAGGGAATTAAGCTTTCAGGCAATCTGGCAGTCTTTTAAAAAGGTTGTCTTAGCCACTCTTTTTATGGCCCTCTCTGTTTATTCCACTCTTTATCTGGCAGCTAACTTTCTTAATACCCAGACCTATCTCGGGCTTCTCGGCCAGGCAGTTTTGGCAGGGCTGGCTGGAGTTTTTGTCTTTCTGCTAGCAACCTATTTATTGGGCTCCCCAGAGTTAAGAACTATTAAGTCTTCTGTTTTGAAGCAGTTTGAGAAAAGCTAAATGGAAAAGATCCGTAATTTTTGTATTCTCAGCCACATAAACCATGGCAAGTCAACTTTAGCTGACAGGTTTTTGGAACTAACAAAAACAGTTCCCAAAGAAAAGATGCGGGAGCAGTTTTTAGACTCAATGGACCTGGAACGGGAAAGGGGTATTACAATTAAAATGCAGCCGGTCAGGATGAAATATACCCTAAACGCTATTCCCTACACCCTGAACTTAATTGATACCCCAGGTCATGTAGACTTTTCTTACGAGGTTTCCCGCTCTCTGGCAGCGGTAGAGGGTGCTGTTTTACTAGTAGACGCCACCAAGGGCATTCAAGCTCAAACTTTAGCTAACTTTAACCTGGCCAAGGTCCAGGGCTTGGAAATAATTCCTGTTATTAACAAGATTGATTTAGCTGCAGCCCGTATAGAGGAAGTGAAAACTGAAGCGGCTCTTCTTGTAGGAAAGAAACCAGAAGAAGTTCTGGAGATTTCAGCTAAGCTTGGCACTGGAGTGGAAAAGGTTTTGGGAAAAGTGGTTGAAATTATTCCCGCCCCCAAAGGAGCAGAAGGAGCTCCTTTCCGGGCTTTAATTTTTAACTCCCAGTACAATACTTTCAAAGGGGTGGTCGCTTTTGTTAAAGTGGTTGATGGCGAGATTCGGCAGGGAGACGATATTTTGATGCTTCAGAGCAAAGTTCAAGCTGAGGCAAAGGAAGTAGGATTCTTTGTTCCTCACTTTCTTCCCCAGACCAAGCTTACTGCAGGAGAAATAGGTTATATTGCCACTGGCATAAAAGAGATAGAAAAGGTAAGAGTTGGAGAAACTATTACTCCGCCTTCTTTTAAGGGAAAAGCTTTACCAGGCTATTTGGAGCCAAAGCCAGTTGTTTTTGCCTCAATCTATCCAGAGTCGGCTGATGATTATAACTTGTTAAAAGATGGTCTGGCTAAGTTGAAATTGAACGATGCCTCCTTATCCTTTGAGCCAGAGAGTAAGGAGGCTCTGGGCAGGGGATTTCGCTGTGGTTTTCTGGGTTCCCTGCATCTGGAAATAATAGTTGAGAGGTTGAGAAGGGAATTCCAGCTAGAGCTTGTTATTTCTTCTCCCAGTGTTATTTACAAGATAATTGACAAAAAAGATAAGGAGAGAACCATCTTTTCTCCCGGAGACTGGCCTAATGAGTCAGAGATAAAAGAGACGCTGGAGCCCTGGGTTTCTTTGGAGCTAATGGCTCCCAAGTCTTATCTTGGCAGGCTGATGGAACTGGGCCAGAAGCTGCGGGGAAAATACATTAAGACAGACTATTTTGGTGAGAATACTGTTTTGTTATCTTTTGAAGTTCCTTTGTCCAGCATTATTGTTAACTTTTATGATAATCTAAAAGGGGCTACCCAGGGCTATGGCTCTTTAAACTATCAGTTTTTAGATTATAGAACCTCTGATCTGGTCCGGCTTGATATCTTGATTGCCGGTGTCAAAGAGGAAGCCTTCTCCCAGATAGTGGTCAGAGAGGAGGTAGAAAAAGAAGGAAGAAGGATTATTAAAAAGCTAAAGGAAGTTTTACCCCCTCAGTTGTTCCAGGTTCCTTTACAAGCTGTGGTTTCCGGCAAGATTTTAGCCAGGGAAACGATAAGAGCTAAGAGAAAGGATGTGATAGCCCCCTTATATGGAGGAGACTATACCAGAAAGAGAAAGCTTTTGGAGCGACAGAAAAAAGGCAAGAAGGAGCTCCAAGAAAAAGGAGGGGTTCGCGTTCCCTCCAGAGTCTTTTTGGAAGTCTTCAAAAGTAGATAGTTCTGTGCTAAGATGTTTTAGAGTAAGGGAGCTAAGGTAAAGACCACCATACTCAAAACTACTAAGGTAGCTAAAATAATCCAGATTGTTCTAATAAGTTTTTTATTCATACCTGTTTCTTTATGGTAGCAAAAGATAGGAAAACAAAAAAGAGGGGTTCCCGTCAAGATGTTGTTTTCTCTGTTTTTATAGCTTTCCTTTTTCTGGCCGTAGCTGGGTTTTTAGTCTTTTCTAACCTGAAAATCAGCAGAGAAAGGACAGAGAAATTAAAGACGATAGAGGAGCTGCAAGAAGAGATACGAGCTTTGGAAGAGAAAAACGCTAACTTGAAAGCAGGTCTTATTCAAACAGAGAGCGATATCTACTGGGAAGAGAAAGCCAGAGAGCAGGGTTATAAAAAACCAGGAGAAGAAGCAGTTGTAGTTTTGCCCCCGGAAGAGGCAAATCAAGAAGAGCCTGCTGGGGAAAAGAATTTTTGGCAGAAGTTCTTAGAGAAAATAGGGTTTTAGCGGGGTTAGTTGAGCGGCTCAACGTAACCTTCCCAAGGTTGAAAGGCGGGTTCGACTCCCGTACCCCGCTCCACAATTTGACTTTCAGGAATTTCTGATAAAATGAGTTCGAGCAGAGTCGTAAATATACTCCAGCTCCGAGCTCCGCTGAATCGGAGCGAAGGGCGAAAAGAGATTCATCTCTTTAAGCCGGGATAGCTCAGTGGTAGAGCAACGGTTTCGTAAACCGTAGGTCGAGAGTTCAAACCTCTCTCCCGGCTCAAGCCCTTAACAAAGGTCGCAAATAAATAGTAAATATTTTAATATTATGGCAAACACTGTAATAAAGAGAGATGGGTCAAAACAACCTTTTGACTCAGAGAAAATTAAAAATGCAATTAGGGCAGCTGCTCTAAGAACAGAGGTGGCAGAGGAAAGGTTGGCAGAAGTTGTAGAGAGAGTAACCAGTTCCGTTAGCCAGGCCCTGACTGGTGTAGAGGAAGTAGCCACCACTGAAATTAGAGATAAGGTTCTGGCTGAACTGGATAGCTTGGAGCCTTCTATCGCTGCAGCCTGGCGCCAGTATGACCAAGAGCAAGGCAAAGTATAAGTTAAGCTTGGTTTAGCCGAAAGATTCAAGCCCTTTTCAGGGCTTGTTTTTTGTGATAGAATCTATTTAAGATGGCAACTTTTGAAGAAAAAACAAAAGGATTAGAAAAGAGACTCCTTTATCTGGAGGACTGTCTTTGACCTTGCAGCTAAAAGAAAAAAGGTAAAGGAGCTGGAAAAAGAGAGCCAGAAGCCTGGTTTTTGGGGAGAGCGGGAAAAGGCTGTGGTTTTGCAGCAAGAGCTCTCTCAGCTCTACGAGCAAATAGCTGAGCTGGATAAATTAAAGGAAGAGTTAGCTGGTTTGAGAGGGAAAGAGCTGGGAGTTTTTGAAAAGAAGTTAGAGAGACTGGAAACTAAAGCTTTTCTTTCTGGGAAATACGATAAGGGTTCTGCCATTTTGTCTGTTTTCGCAGGAGCTGGCGGCCAGGACGCTCAAGACTGGGCCACAATGCTTCTTCGGATGTATGAGAGATATTGCGGACTTCAGGGTTTCAAGACTAAGATATTGCACCAGTCCTTTGGTGAAGGAGGGGGACCAGAAGGTAGAATTGGAACAAAGTCAGCCACCATGGAGATTAAAGGAAACTATGCCTTTGGTCTTTTAAAGAAGGAAACAGGGGTGCACCGGCTGGTTCGTTTGTCCCCTTTTTCTGCCAAGTCCCTGCGCCACACCTCCTTTGCCTCAGTTGAAGTTTTGCCAGAGATAAGTCAGGCAGAAGCAGAAATCAAAATAAAGCCAGACGAGCTCAGAATAGACTTTTACCGGGCTTCAGGTCCTGGAGGCCAGTATGTAAATAGAAGAGAGACAGCAGTCAGAATTACTCATTTACCAACAGGCATTGTGGTGGCCTCGCAGTCAGAAAGGCTGCAAGGCACGAATCGGGAAAAAGCAATGAGGGTTTTGGCGGCTAAACTCCATCAGCTGGAAGAGGAAAAGACAAAAGATAGGTTAAAGCAAGTAAAGGGAGAGGCTATTTCAGCTTCCTGGGGAAATCAGATCAGGTCTTATGTCTTACATCCTTACAAGCTTGTTAAGGACTTGAGAACCGGGAAGGAGAGTTCTGCCGTGGAAGAAGTCTTAGATGGCGCTCTGGAAGAGTTTATTGCGGCTGAAATTAAGCAATAGTCAAAGAAACTAAAGTTTCTTTTCCACCTGCGTTTTTAGATAAAAACTTGGTAAATGGTTAAGTTTCAAAACATAAGTAAGGAATATCCGCCAAAGACCATAGCTTTAGACAATGTTTCTTTTGAGGTGCGGGACAAAGAGTTTGTTTCTATTGCTGGCAGGTCAGGAGCTGGAAAAACCACCTTGTTAAAGCTTCTTTTGGCAGAAGAAAGTCCGACTCGAGGAAAAGTCTTTTTCCGAGACCAGGATGTTCATCTTATTCCCAGAGATAAGCTCCCTGAGCTGCGTCAGAGAATAGGCTCTGTTTTCCAGGATTATAAACTCCTACCCTCAAAAACAGCTTTTGAGAATGTAGCTTATGTTTTAGAGGTAATTGGTGCTTCTGACGAGGAAATCTTGAGAGATGTGGCAGAGGTTTTAGATATTGTCGGCTTGACTGATAGAGCTGATAATTATCCAGCAGAGTTGTCTGGCGGGGAAAGGCAGAGAGTGGCTATAGCTCGGGCCTTAATTCACAGGCCCGAAGTCATTCTGGCAGATGAACCAACAGGCAACCTTGATCCTTATCACACTCTGGACATTATAAGGCTTCTATTAAATATCAATGAGCTGGGGACAACTGTTATTTTAGCCACCCATGGCAGAGAAATAATCAACAGGCTGGGAAAGCGAGTCATTACCTTGGAAAATGGTAAAGTAATAAAGGACGAAGAAAAAGGTAAATTCATTATTTAATCATGTTTAAAAGAATATTTCATTTGGGCTGGCAAAACTTTACCCAGGATGGGGGATTGGTGGCAGCCACCATCTTTATTCTGGTGGTCACCATATCTGTTATCACTTCTTTGTTTCTTTTTAAGGATGTTAGTCAGTTTGTCTTGGAGAGCCTCCAGGATAAGGCAGACATCTCAGTTTATTTTAAAGAGGATGCTTCAGAAGATAAGATTCTGCGGGTAAAAGACAAGATAGAAGATGTTCCCGAAGTCAAATCAGTAAATTATGTTTCAAAGGATAAGGCGTTGGCAGAGTTTACTTTGCGTCATTCAGAAGACCCTCTTTTAATGGAGGCTCTGGAGGAAGTGGGCATGAATCCTTTTTTAGCTTCTTTGAATATTAAAGCCTTTGAGGCCAGTCAATACGTTTCTCTGGTTGATTTTCTGGAAGGCTCTTCTTTTTCTGGCTTGATAGAGAAGGTGGACTATTATGAGAGAAAGCCGGTTATTGAGAGAATCTTTTCTTTGACTTCGGGCTTGTACTGGCTAGGTATTGGTTTTTCTTTGCTCCTGGTTGTTATTGCTTTCTTAGTTGCTTTTAATACCATTCGTTTGACTATTTACTCTTGCCGGGAAGAGGTCAAGATTCAGAGGCTGGTTGGGGCTTCTAACTGGTTCATTCGGGGTCCTTTTATAGTTCAGGGCGTCCTTTGTGGGTTGTTTGCTGGTATATCTTCCTTTTTCTTGTTTTTCTTGTTTTCTTGGTTGCTGGGCTCTAAGGCTGAAGTTTTGTTTTCTGGCTTGAACTTGTTTGTCTTTTTTGTTAGTAATATTGGGTGGATTTTGTTGCTCCAGCTGGTTTCTGGGATTGGGTTGGGGGTTGTTTCTTCTTTAATCGCTGTTCGCAGGTATCTGGAAGTTTAGTTTTAGTCACGGATGTAGCCTTAAAGATTATATTAAAAAATTTGGTCCCCAAAATTGTGGCTTTCTTTCTCCCAATCTTTTATCGAAAAATGATCCACGATATCAAAAATGGCGGGCAAGTTTAAAGAAAAGGCCAGCTCCTTGGAGTAAAGGATTTACAAAAGAAACTCATCCCAGTGTTTTAAAAATTTCCGAAACCCTCAAAAGGAAAAAAATTGATAATTTTGCGAAATGGAGAGCAAAAATGATGGCTCTAGGGAAAATTAGATCAATTTACCCGCCCTTTAAGAAAAATGGAGATTTGGCTAAATTGGTCGGAATGGTTTTGGGAGATGGACATATAGAAAAATTCCCGAGAACAGAGAGTTTGACGATAGCTTGTAATTCTAATAACCCAGGCCTTATTAAGAGATATTCAAGATTGGTTGCAATATTATTTGACAAAGAACCATATATCGCAAAAGTCAGCAAAGGAAAAAACTGTATTCGCGTTAGAATTTACCAAAAAAATATCAGTAAACGTTTAGCGATTTCCACAGGAAATAAAAGTAAGATAAAGATTCAAACTCCGAAGTGGATTTCGGGGGATAAAGATTTTTTAATAAGATATCTCCGTGGTTTATACGAAGCAGAAGGAAGTTTCTGTGTTCATAAACCAACATACACATATAAATTTTTATTCGGTAACAGAAACGAATCATTGCTCAGAAATGTTTACAGGGGATTAAAAATTTTAGGATTTCATCCTCATAAAAGTAGGTATCAAATTCAAGTTTCAAAGAAAGAAGAAGTTTATAAAATCAAAGATTTAATAAAATTTAGACAATATTAATTATTGCGGGGTGGAGTAATTGGTAGTCTCGTCAGGCTCTGGACCTGAAGATCCTGGTTCGACTCCAGGCCCCGCAGCCAATTAGTAAAGTTTCGGTTTCCCGCCTCGCTCGGGGCTTCGCCCCTCGCTTCGGCGGACGAATTTTCAAGCAATTTCCAAGGGTTTTTGTATTCCACAAAAACCAGCCGCTCCCGCAGGAGCGGG
>Ga0066637_10000687_pt1 | contig 20855 bp, 16 predicted proteins | sample CryGeyCG2014_020_FD_62737 | JGI IMG/M metagenome (GOLD analysis project Ga0066637, IMG submission 62737) | Groundwater microbial communities from aquifer - Crystal Geyser CG08_land_8/20/14_0.20 | ecosystem: Environmental > Aquatic > Deep subsurface > Groundwater | place: USA: Utah: Grand County...
AACCGCCCTCAGAGAGGCGAAAGAGGAAATAGGTCTGGAAGCTAAAGACGTGGATATTATGGGAGAGCTTGATGACTGCGCTACTTTAGGCAGCGGGTATATTATTTCCCCTTTTGTTGCCTTTATACCCTATCCGTACCACTTCAAAATGGATAATAAAGAAGTGGAATATATTTTCTGCGTCCCCTTATCAACTCTCATGGATGAATCTAATTTTCGTCAGGATTATTACCCCGCTGGAGATAAAGCAGTGCCCAGTCAAGCCTATAAATACGAAGGAAAGATTATTTGGGGGGCTACGGCAAGGATTGTAAGACAATTCATAGAATTATTGTGCCCTGTGAGCAAATACAGGATTTGATGTAGAATAAGAATAGAAAATTGAAACCGGAAAGATTTACTGAGCAGGCACAAGAGGTTTTGGCTGCCTCACAGGAGCTGGTTCGTCGCTATCGTCATAACCAGTGGGATGTGGAACATATTCTGTTGGCTTTACTTGAACAGGAAAAAGGAATAGCTCAGGAAATATTGCGGGAATTAGGTGTGGATGCTGAAGCGGTAAAGAGGCGTGTAGAAGCCGTGCTGGACACCTTTCCTAAGTTAGCTTATGAAGGAACACAAATCTATGCTACGCCACGAATTTCTCTACTCCTGGAGAATGCCAACCATGAAGCTGACAGACTTAAAGACGAATTTGTCAGCACTGAACACCTTTTCATCGCCATTGCTGGTGAACCCAGAGGGCAAGCTGTTGCTATTCTAGGTGCATTTGGCATTACTCAGGAAAAAATCTATCAGGTGCTACTGAAAATTCGGGGTGGTCATCGGGTTACTGACCGCCAGGCGGAAAGCAAATACCGCTCTCTGGAAAAGTATGGGCATGATCTTACTGAGATGGCTCGCCAGGGTAAGCTCGATCCTGTAATCGGGCGGGAAGACGAGATTAAACGTGTAACACAGATACTTGCCCGGCGCACCAAAAATAACCCTGTAATTATCGGTGATGCTGGCGTAGGCAAGACAGCCATAGCTGAAGGATTGGCACAGAAGATTGCCGCTGAGGACGTTCCTGATTCTCTCAAAGGAAAAAGAGTGGTGGCTTTAGATATGGGGGCATTGGTGGCAGGAAGCAAATTCAGAGGAGAGTTTGAGGAAAGGCTAAAAGCAGTGTTAGATGAAGTTCGCCAGGCAAATGGGGAAGTCATTCTATTCATTGATGAACTTCATACCGTCGTCGGAGCCGGGGCGGCTGAAGGGGCAATTGACGCCAGTAATATGCTAAAGCCAGCACTGTCTCGGGGTGAACTCCAGTGCATTGGAGCTACTACGCTTGACGAGTATCGTAAGCATGTGGAGAAAGATAAAGCACTGGAAAGACGTTTTCAGCCTGTTTTTCTCGCTGAACCAAGTGTAGAGGCAACCATAGAGATGCTCAGGGGACTCCGCCCCAGATATGAAGCTCATCACAAAATAAAAATTGATGATTCTGCTCTAGTGGCTGCTGCCAAACTGAGTCAGAGATATGTTTCGGATAGATTCTTGCCCGATAAGGCAATTGATTTGATTGATGAGGCTGCCAGCAAGCTACGCATCGAAATGGAAAGCGCTCCACCGGAAGTTAAAACATTAGACCAGAAGATGAAACACTTGCTTGATGAAGAAGAAGCTGCCTCCCAACGGCGGGATTACCAGAAAGCCGCCGAGTTGAAGGCTGAAAGGCTACGTTTGGAACAGCAATATAACCAGGCTAAAACTCAGTGGCAGCAGGCAAAAAGAATTGATGGTGTAGTGGCAGCGGATGATATCGCACAGCTAATTTCTCAATGGACCGGTATACCTGTTTCACGCATGCTGGAAACAGAGGCAGATAAATTGGTCCATATGGAGGAAAGGCTTCACCAGAGGATAATAGACCAAGAAGAAGCAGTCACTGCTGTCTCGGAAGCTATCAGGAGAGGGCGAGCGGGGCTTAAGGACCCCAAGCGTCCTATCGGCAGTTTTATTTTTCTTGGTCCTACTGGTGTGGGAAAAACTGAACTAGCTCGTGCTCTAGCTGAATTTCTCTTCGACACTGAAGATGCTATGGTAAGGCTGGATATGTCGGAATATATGGAAAAGCACACTGTGTCCCGTCTTATCGGGGCACCGCCAGGATATGTCGGATATGAAGAAGGCGGGCAATTGACTGAGGCAGTGCGTCGTCGTCCTTACCGGGTTATCCTCTTTGACGAAGTAGAAAAGGCTCATCCCGACGTCTTCAATATATTATTGCAGCTACTGGAGGATGGTAGACTTACTGATGGGCATGGCAGGACTGTGGACTTCAAAAATACAGTAGTGATTATGACCAGCAACTTGGGGACGGAGGAGTTTCAGCGGGAGTCTCTTGGTTTCTCTTCCGGAGCGGGGGTTGATGAAAAAAGAATGAGGACAGCCGTAGAAGATGCTTTGAAGCGAACCTTTCGTCCTGAGTTACTTAACAGAATAGACGATGTTATCATATTTCATTCCTTGACCGAGGAGAATTTGAAAGATGTGGTCGAATTACTTATTCGAGAGGTGGCAAAACGGTTGAGCGAGCGGAGTATTAAACTCAATGTGACTCCCGAAGCCAAAGCCTGGCTGGTAAAAAGAGGCTATGACCCAATTTATGGAGCTCGTCCTTTGCGCCGCGCTATCCAGCGCTACGTGGAAAGTCCTATTTCATCAAAAATATTACAGAGTGAGTTCAAAGAAGGGAATACCATAACAGTTGATGTGCGAGATGATAATCTTACTTTCACTGCCAGTTGAGCGTCTTCTCCTTGGCAGTGAACTCGGTCGCCAAAAGCCGTGAAGAAAAAAAGGCCAACCAAGCGAGAAGCGATAATAGGTGGTTTATCCCTGGCGGTTACTATAGTCCTCTGTATCCTCATCATTCGCCACCGAAGTTTTCTAGAAGAGATAGCACACTGGGGTTATCTTGGTTGTTTTATTATCAACATACTTGCCAGCGGAACTCTAGTTATGCCTGGTTTTGCCATACCAATCACATTCACTCTCGGTGGGATGTTACACCCTGCCGTTGTAGGTGCGGTAGCTGGGATTGGTGAAACTTTGGGCGCTCTTAGCGCCTATTTTACCGGATACAGTGGCAGAGGGTGGTTCCGGGACAGCAATAACTCCCTGTATATTCGTTTTAGCAATATCCTTCACTGCCATGGCTCCAAAGCTGTCTTTGTTATGGCCTCTGTATTCAACCCCGTCTATTACCCCTTCGCTGTGCTCCTGGGTATGTTACATTTTGGTTGGATGAGATTTTTCCTGGTTACTTGGGCAGGGAGGACAATTAAGAATATGGCTTTAGCCTACCTGGGATATTTTGGCTTACGCTCAATATTGGACTGGTTTGGCTTGAACCTTTAGTTTGCACTTTTAGCAACTCTGTTGCTATGATTTTATTCCGTGGGGCTGTAGCTCAATCGGGAGAGCGTTTGACTGGCAGTCAAAAGGTAGTGGGTTCGAATCCCATCAGCTCCACCATTTTTGTCGCAATGCGATAGTAGCAATAGTTAACCTACCGGAGGAATTAGTCACTGAAGATTCAAGTCAAGGTAAAACCAGGTTCGAAGGAAGAAGAAGTCAGCCAAGAAGGTAACGGCTTTGTTGTGAATGTCAAAGAGCCGCCCAGGGAAGGAAAGGCTAATAAGGCAGTTATTAAGGTGTTAGCACAGCACTTTGGTGTTCCCCAAAACAAAGTTAGAATCCTCAGCGGCTTCAAGAGCAAGATTAAAGTTATCGAGATTGTCGAAGGTTAAGCAGCGGGGTTATATAATTAGACAGACTTAACTAATGTTTGCCTGATTCACCACAAGTATGACTTTGTAGGAGGCATAACTAACGTGGGAAGAAGAATCCGGATAAAAGCTGGCACAATTGAGACAACAGCCGAGTTAAATGATACCAGGGCAGCTCAAGCAATTTGGGAAGCATTGCCTATCAAAGCTCACGTCAATCTTTGGGGAGAAGAAATATATTTCTCGATTCCTGTTAGTCTCGATCTAGAGGCTGGGAAAAAATTAGTAAGTATCGGAGATTTGGGTTACTGGCCCCAAGGTAAAGCCTTTTGCATTTTCTTCGGACCAACTCCTATTAGCCGGGGAAATAAAATCCGCCCGGCAAGCCCGGTTACCGTGTTTGGTAGAGTCAGTGGTGATGCTACTGTGTTTAAGCAGGTAGCCTCAGAAACAGAAATCATTGTTGAAAGAGAGGACAATCGGTAACTACTCACCCTGCTGTCATTCTGAGCCCTGTAATGTCATTCCGAACTTGTTTCGGAATCTCACAGGGTAAACTCCACGAAGAATCTGATAACGCTCAGGGCAGGCTCCGGCGAAAAATCTGTAGTTGCCTGATTTATCAGGCGGGAAAGCCCAATAAATTGGGCAACTACTCAGGGTGACATGCGGATAGCTGTGTAGTTACGCCTTTCCAAGCTAGAGAGTAAGCCCTGATCTCAAGAACGGATTCCAGCGGCGTTCGTCACCAATAGTCGTCTGGGGGCCATGTCCCGGATAAACCACAGTGCTATCTGGGAGAACCATCAATTTAGTATGGATGCTGTTAAGCAACTGGTGACCGCTTGCCCCGGGGAAGTCGAATCTGCCAATGCCTTGACAAAAAAGGGTATCACCAGTGAATACTACTCCATGCCCCAAGAGGCAAATCCCTCCTGGGCTGTGTCCTGGGGTATGCAGCACGGTAAAGGAAAGACCGTTTACCTCCACAGTATCTCCGTCTTGGAGCAATATTTCAGGCTGGGGTGGAGAGGAAATCGAAGTGGCCCAGAGATGAGAGAGGAAACTACCACTATGGGAGAGAGCTTGCACATCATCTCTATGGATGGCGAATTTGGCTCCGGTGGCTTTCTTAACCTCATTTACTGCTTCCACATGGTCTGTGTGACCATGGGTCGCCACGATCAGCTTTATGTTTAACTTGAGATTCTCAATAGCTTTGAGGATACTGTGTGCCTCATTTCCGGCATCTATAATTATCCCCTCACCAGCCTCAGAACCTATGACATAGCAATTGGAGGCAAAAGGGCCTACTTCTAATCCTTTTAGCTTCATTACCTTGAACTCCTGTTTACCTGTATTTGTCTGGAGGTTGCTTCGCCTTCGGCTCGCAATGACAAGGATAGGAAAGAACTTCATACACCTCTCTAGCCAATTTCATCTGCTCTTCTTCACCTAGCGAAAGCCCCATCTGTAAAACCCTTATAGACCTATTAATTTCGCGATTCTCATCTCTCAGGCGAGCTATCTTCTCCTTTTGTCTTACGATCTCTTCATCCAGTTCTCTTAAATCCAGAGCCAGGTTAAATCTCCGGTTCAAAAAAGATAGTGCCAGCTTTATTGCCTCAGGATCTTCCTTAGCAGCCAGGTAAAATGGCACTTGAGGCCAAAGGCTCACCCCGGAGATACCTCTTCTTCGGGCTAACCATAAAAGATAACTGCTGATAGCCGGTGGTCCTTCCCAGGTCAAATCTTCTAGCCCATAGCCTTGAAGGCGCTTTCGAAATTCTGGCTTATTAAAAACTGTCAATATGCGCCTAGGAGCAGTATGGGCAATCAAAGAAACAGTCCCGCTAATGGTATATAGTTCCTTGACCTTACAGTGATATTGAGCCAGATGCAGCACGGCACTCAAAAATTTATACTGTTCATACTCAGGCACATCACTTTTAAAGGTCAAAAGACCATTTTTCTGGCAAGCCCACAATTTACTTTCCGGGGCCTGGATTAGATCATTTTCAAACATTGCCCCTTCCAATGAGAAAAAACTTGAGGGTTTAATTTCAGCAATTTCCTGGCCTCCCAGCTTTTCATTCAGAAAATCAATAACTCTCGAGCCTATCTTCCCAACATCGTGAGTTTGCCAACCGACAATTAAAGACGGACTGTGAAATTGGAGAGCTTTGTAAATCTCAAATAGCTTGTTCTCCATCTTCCTTACCTTTCTTAAAAAGCTCATCAATATGCTCTTTAATCCATTTGGCATCTTCCTCAGTTATCGCCTTTGACTCAGCTTGGGCAACAAATTTTCTCTGCTCATACCTTTCTTTTATTTCTGATGGGAATTTCTCATAGATTTCCTCAATAATTCCTTCTATTTTCAGAGCCATTTTATCAAGCTCAGTAAAATCAAGGCTAATTCCCAGAATATCGGCAAAAACCTCAAGCACTGACTTTGAAGCCTCTGGATAGGGAAGCGGTGCTCCCGAAAGCCAATCTGGTATTTCCCCCATTAAACAAATACTTTCCAATCCCCGTTTTTTAGCCACCGTCAGTAGAAGGCCGTTTAGGCCGGTAATAGTGCCTCCGTTTCCCCTTTCTTCGATTTCGCTTATCAGAATTGTATTTGGATATTTCTTTGTTTCCTCTTTTAACTTTTGGGAACTTACCACTGAGATGACTCTTGGTTTCATTCTGTGGTGAATGGGGGAGACACAAGCTCCCGAAGTATAAACCCTTTGACAGCCGAATTTCTCAGCTACATCTAAAACTAAGTTAGCCATTTCATACGCCTTTTCACCTTTAGCGTAAAATCCTCCTTGACTCGAGGGTTGTTCTTCCCCAATAAAAAATATTAAATCTTTCCTTTCAAGTCTTTTGTAGTAAAATTTATTAATAGGAAACTCTAAATCCCTCAACAAGCCACCTTTGATGGAAACCTTTTTCGGATAAAAGAAGCCCCATGGCTCTATTTTCCCAAGTTCCTCTGCCTGAATTTGCTCCCTTAGAGTATCTACAGCAGCTATGCCAATATTTCCGATTCCTGGCCAGCCGGCGATCAAAACCGGTTTCTTAAGCTCAGGTTCTCCATAAAATCTAACTACCATTTTTCGGCTTCAATACTTGGTGCGCTCCTTTGTCCATTTTAGCAGAAGCATCCATATTCCCGAAGCTTCATCATTTTGCCCCTTTCCTCTAACTTACCTCTTCATTTAAGACCTGAAATACCTCGTGAAAAAATCTCCTCACAGCTTCAGCAGCAACTCTTTCATATCCGAAATAAAAGTGGTCTGTATCTAAGGAAAACTTTTGCTTTTCGCCTTTGGCCAAACGGTAAAGCTCATCAATGTCTTCAATAACGAGGGGATCATGTGACCCGTAGATTATTAGTTTTTTACAATTCGAGCTCAGATCGATTTCCAAGCCATTTACTCTCTTTAAAGGGGAAAGAAGAGCAAGACCCCTTAAGTTAGGAAACTTGGCGGCAGCATTTGAGGCAACCACGGCTCCGTATGAGTAGCCAAGCAAGCCTAGTGAACTCGCTATTTTCTCCATATACGTAAGGGCAAACAAGGTATCTCTAATTTCTCCATCGCCACCAGTATAAGAAGAGTAGTCAATACAGAGGGCAGAGATATTGTAGTTTGCTAGCTCCTGCGCAATTGTAACTAGCCTACTATCCTCCCTATTTCCACCATACATTGGATGAGGAGGACAAAGCACAACACAATAACTAGAATTTCCATATAATGTAGCGTAGAATTCCTTATTATCTCGATGGAGTGTAAGCTCTTCCATGCAGCTTATTATCTACCCTTTTCACCCGGCAAGCTAATTCTAACCCTTTAGCTGAATCTTTTCCAATTCCTATCGGGCTCAAGTTTGTACTTGACAACGGGTCAACACAATCTCCCACAAGGGTACGCCAATACTTTCCTCTATGGTACCGCAATGGCTGTGAAGGAATATGACAGCTATCGAAGGGGGTATTCCTTGCCCGACAAACCGCAATCGTGCTAAGATGCAATTTGGTAATGGATAGCATAAGAAATTTCTGCATCATCGCTCACATCGACCACGGCAAATCAACCCTCGCTGATCGCATACTCGAGCTAACAGGAGTACTCCACACTACTGCTAATGCACAGGTACTCGATAGCATGGACCTGGAGCGTGAACGCGGTATCACCATCAAGGCAAAGTCGGTGAGAATGCCATATCAGTCAAGAAGTGGCGAGAAGTATACACTCAACCTTATTGACACGCCCGGACACGTAGACTTCAGCTATGAAGTATCGAGGAGTTTGAATGCTTGCGAAGGGGCCATTCTGCTGGTTGATGCTTCGCAAGGAGTGGAAGCGCAGACCATCGCGAATGCCTATCTGGCAATTGATGCCGGACTCGAGATTATCCCGGTCATCAATAAGATTGACCTTCCCATGGCCATGATTGACGAGTGTCGTCTGCAACTGGAAGATATGTTAGGTTTGCCGACTAATGGCGCTTTACTCATTTCTGCTAAGAATGGAACTGGTGTTCCCGATTTGCTCGAGGCAATCGTTTCTAGGATTCCACCACCCCGGGGAAGCCCGGATGAGCCTCTAAAGTGTCTTATTTTTGACTCCTATTACGACTCTTATCGCGGGGTGATACCACACATCCGGCTCTTTTCTGGTAGCTTGCACTGCGGCGATAGGATCATGATTAAGTCCACATCCAAGGTTTTCGAGGTTGACGAAGTAGGCTATTTCTTGCCACAAATCACGCCTTGCAATAGGTTAGCAGCAGGAGAGGTTGGCTACGTCGGCGCGACTATCAGAAAGGCTGGTGATATCCACGTTGGTGATACCATTATATCGCCAGACTACGTTGAAACACCGGCTATACTTGGATTCAAGCACTCCCAACCTATGGTGTTCTGCGGTATCTATCCCATCAATAGCAACGATTATGGTAAGCTTACAACGGCACTGGAGAAGTTTCAGCTCAACGATTCCTCTATTGTATATGAAAAGGAGAGTTCTGCGGCGCTGGGCCATGGTTACCGTCTCGGATTTCTGGGCATGCTGCACATGGAAATCGCTCTCGAGAGATTGAAGAGAGAATACGAGCAGGAGCTTATATCCACTATGCCCTCAGTTATCTACAAAGTGGTCACTACCCGCGGAGAAGCTCTGATGATAGACAACCCATCCAAGTTTCCCCCCACTCATTATATTGACCACATCGAAGAGCCAATAATCAGGGCACGAATCATCGTTCCAAATGACTTCGTGGGGGCGTGCATGGAGTTGTCCGAATCTAAACGTGGTACCATGGTAAGCATGGAAAATCCGGACACCAGGCGGGCGCTCCTAACCTATGATTTACCTCTCGCTGAAATGACCACTGGCTACTACGATAAGCTCAAGAGCGTCAGCCGGGGATATGCCAGCATGGACTACGAGCTTGCTGGCTATCGTAGCGGCGACCTCGTCAAGGTGGATATACTCGTCAAGGAGAATCAAGTTGACGCTCTGTCTTTTGTGTCTGTACGCGATAGCGCCGTTCCTAGAGGCCGAGCACTGATACATAAACTGAGGAAGCTTATTCCCAGACACCTGTTTGAGATAACTTTACAGGCTGCTATCGGCGGCAAGATAATAGCGAGAGAAGACATTGTCCCGGTAAGAAAGGATGTTTTGGCAAAGTGCTATGGCGGTGATATCACACGCAAGAGAAAACTCCTTGAGAAGCAGAAGGAAGGCAAGAAACGAATGAAGATGGTGGGTTCGGTAGAGGTGCCCCAGGAGGCATTTATGCTGCTATTGAAGATGGAGGAGTGAGTGTGAGGGGGCTTTATATCCATCTCCCTTTCTGCGTCAAGAAGTGCAGCTATTGTGATTTCTATTCCCTGCCGGCACGATTAGGTTCCCTCGAGTCTTATGTACAAGCAGTCGTGCATGAATCCTGTAGATATGCCGGGCTATCCTTCCAGACTCTGTATCTGGGAGGAGGCACACCGAGCTTGCTCGGGGCTAGAAACCTCAGAAACCTCGTCGGCGGTATCAGAAAGTCGCTGGATCTTTCTAATCTTGTTGAGTCCACAATCGAAGTAAACCCCGAATCTGCCACTAGTGAACTGCTTGAAGCTGCGAAAGAGGCAGGGATTAATCGTGTCTCTATTGGCGTTCAATCACTTTCTGACTATGAACTCCAGAGCGTCGGCAGAATCCACAACGCAGCCCAGGCTATTGAAGCCATAAAGATAGCCAGGAGGTTTGGCTTCAAGTCCGTCTCTGTCGACATAATTATCGGGCTTCCCGGACAGTCGTGGTCAACACTACGCAAAGCGCTAGAAACCCTGGTCGGCGCTGGCATAGAACACATTTCACTGTATTGCCTGTCTCTTGAAGAGGGCACACCCCTGGAGAAGAGTCCGCCAGAGGATCTGCCGACCGACGACACGCAGGCTCAGCTCTTTGAGCAGGCGAGGTCATTCCTTCTCGGGTGCGGGTTCGCTCACTATGAGATATCAAACTTCGCCCTCAAAGGGTGTGAATGCCTGCATAATCTCAACTACTGGCGAGGAGGCGAGTATGTCGGACTGGGCCCCGCAGCAGCCTCTCACCTTTACGGTAGACGATTCAGAAACCGTGCTGACCTGGATGCTTACATTGAGAGACCGGACGGCATAACCGAAGATGTCGAAGAGCTGAATGCAAGAGACAAAGCATCCGAGGAAGCAATGCTGCGTCTTCGTCTGTTGGTGGAAGGATTGGATGTAAGCGAGCTTGCAGCAAGATTTGGGCAGGATAACATTGAACCCCTTATTAGTCGACTCGACCACATGGCTCATGATAGGCTGCTCGTTTTCGATGGCTTGCGGTATCGGCTGATGCCTTCCAGGATACTAACATCAAATCCAATATTTGCCGAGGTCCTCTGTTTCTGAGGTCTCCGATTCCCGGTACAGGCTCTTAACATCTCCGCTTCTATAACGGAAGTATGCTCGTTCTCTGAGGTTGTGACAGATGTCTCAACAGCTCATACACTATTCTGATTACCGCGTATCAAGTGACTGCTGGCTATGCAGATGGTTAAATCGCAATTTCCTAAAATGTCTCGACTGGGTGTCGTAAGACTCAGGCGAACCGCGCAGGGCAAAATCAAGAACTTTTGTGGCATCTTTTGCTTTGTCTTTTTAGCCTAGCCTGAAAGCTGGTGGTCACAAACTGACGTTTTGTGACCTGTTCTGATGCTTCGCCTCTTTTGTTGAACTGCGCTTTAGCGTGATGTAAGATATAAACAGTTATGTAAATTTCACCACAGAAATCTCTATGGGAGGTTGGAATAATAGACTGTCTGGAACGTGAACAATCTGTTCTGGAGCTCCTTAAAGACCTCCGCGGGCTGGAACCGCTCAAGAAGCTGTTCTGGTCCGAGTTGAACTATGACCGCGTGAACCAGCCTCTCTCTCGTCGTGGCTGGAATCAAACCGCAACTAACGCCCTAGCCGAAGACCCTGTTTTGTTTGCCGGTGGCGGGCAGAACAACGATTTCCACATTGTTTACAGCCGTCTGCCTCAAGACCGACTACTATTAGGCCAGGAACGTCCTGTAGTCACCCAGCTTCTTAAAGAACATCCCTATGGTCTATTTATCTTCTCCAACCAAGCACAAGACCACTGGCACTTTATCAACGTAAAGTATGATGCAGAGGCAGAAAAGCGCCGCCTATTCCGGCGTATCACCGTCGGCCCGGAGGAGCGTCTCCGCACCGCCTCAGAGCGCGTCGCCATGCTGGACATGCAATCCATCCAGCCGGATATGTTCGGTTTACAACCACTAACTATCCAGTCCAAGCATGATGAAGCCTTTGACGTTGAAGCAGTTACCAGGGATTTCTTTGAAAAATACAAAACTCAATTCAGAGAGCTAGAAAAAGACCTGCTGGGTCAGGCGAACAACCATGCCTGGGCGCATGACTATTCCCTCCAGTTCCTCAACCGCTGTATGTTCATCTACTTTATTCAGCGCAAGGGCTGGCTGGGAAATGATTGCGACTTCCTCCTCAACTTCTGGAAGAGTTATCAGCGCTCCGGGCAGAGCCAGAATTCATTCGTGGATAACTGGCTGAAGGTGCTTTTCTTTGAAGCCTTCAACAACAAATTCCACGGTGGCTACAACTATTTCCCCGCTGAAATCAAAGGAGCTTTGTCTCTGGCGCCTTATCTCAACGGTGGTCTCTTCACTGAAAACAAGTTCGACCTGGAGCATAAAGCCGTCATTTCCGACCGGCGCTTCGAGCAGATTCTGAAGTTCCTGGAACGCTACAACTTCACCATTGCGGAGGACAGCCCCTTAGACAAGGAAGTAGCCGTTGACCCGGAGATGATTGGTAAAGTCTATGAAAGCCTGGTTAATGTCTCTGAGGAAGTAGATGAGCGTGGCGAGGCTGGCATATTCTACACCCCCAGAACCGAGATTGACCTGATGTGCCGCTTATCGCTGGTTGACCATCTGGCTAACTATCTTGGAGAAGACAGAAGGGAACTGCTTTACCAGCTAGTCTTCGCCTTGGAGCCGGATGAGAAAAGTGATGCCGACAAAGCCATCGCTACCGCTGGTCTCTGGCCCGCACTGAGTGAACGACTTCATGACATCACTTTGCTGGACCCTGCCTGCGGTTCTGGCTCTTTTCTGGTGGGTATGCTTAACATTATGGATGACCTCCAGGAGAGGGCTAACCATGTTCTTGGTGTAACCGAAGCACCTTATGAGCAGAAGAAGCGGATTATCGGCCAGTCGCTCTATGGTGTGGATGTGATGGAGTGGGCGTGCCACGTTGCCGAGCTGCGCCTCTGGCTGGCTTTAATTATTGATGCTGAATTTACCCGGGAAGAACTGCATGTCCGGCGAGAGCCTCTCTTGCCCCACTTCTCGTTCAAGATTCGCTGTGGAGATAGCCTGGTGCAGGAAGTGGGCGGCATGAACCTGGGACACATTACCGCCTCGCAGGAGATACCACCACCGTTGAAAGCCCGAATCACGACCCTGAAAAACGAAAAGCTCAAGTTCTACAACAACGACACAACGTGCAAGTTTCATTCAGTGGATGCTTTGAAAAACGAGGAGAAACGGCTATTCTCAGATATTCTGGCTGCCAGGGAGCATACCATCCAGGAGCGTATCAAGTCTTTATGGCGGAAGCTGGAAGGTCCGCAGACTTATCAGATAGGTCTAGACGGTAAGGGAGCAGCACGACCCCACCAGATGGATTTAGAAGCCAATAAATACCGGCAGGAGATTGAAAGCCTTACCGCTGAACTGGCGCAGACCGAGGCTTCACAAAAAGCCCTCGGTGCTTCCAAAGAGGTGCCCTTCGTCTGGGACATTGCCTTTGTGGAAATATTTGAGAGTGAAAAGTATGGCTTTGACATTGTCATCGGCAACCCACCATATGTCCGACAGGAAGCCATTGCTGACCCGCGGACGCCGCGTGACAAGGTGACGGCAGAAAACAAGAGGGTTTATAAAGACAAGCTGGCGCGTTCAGTATACCAGGCGTTCCCCCGCTTCTTCGGCTATAAGGCAAGCAGCAACATGGTAGCGCATAAGATTGATGCCAAGAGTGACTTGTATATCTATTTTTACTTGAATGGGCTTTCTCTACTAAATGGAAAGGGCTCTTTCTGCTTTATCACCTCCAACTCCTGGCTGGATGTGGGCTATGGGGCTGACCTGCAGGAGTTCCTGCTCAAGCACAGCCACGTTAAGCTGGTTCTGGATAACCAGGTAAAGCGCACCTTTGCTAATGCCGATATCAATTCAATTATTGTGCTCTTTTCACCACCGGATGACCGCCGTGAATGGGCACTGGATAAAACCGCCCGCTTTGTGATGTTCCTTGTGCCGTTTGAACATATCCTATCACCGGTAATCTTTGACGAGATTGAGGAAGCCAAAGAGCGTAAGGCAACAAAAGAATACCGTATCTTCCCTATTCAGCAGGGCAAGCTCTTAGAAGACGGCTGTGAGATACGGCAGGAAGAGGAAACTGGTAAAGCCGCTGGTTCGCTGATTAAGACTGCTCGCTACATTGGCAACAAGTGGGGCGGCAAGTACCTGAGAGCGCCAGATATCTATTGGACGATTCTGGAAAAAGGCAAGGGTAAGCTGGTACGGCTGGGTGATATAGCTGAGGTACGGCGTGGTTTTACCACGGGCGCTAATGAGTTCTTTTACCTCGATGATGAGCGCATACGAGAGTGGGAGATTGAGGAAGAGTTCTTTACGCCGGTTATTAAGAGTCCGAAAGAATGCAAGCGCATTCTGGTTGACTTTACCAATCTGAAGTTCAACCTGTTCCTATGTCACAAAGAGAAAAGAGAGCTGAAAGGCACGGCAGCGATTGAATACATCAAATGGGGTGAGGCGCAGGGGTTTCATGAGAGACCTACCTGCTGGGGACGGGATAGGTGGTGGGACTTGGGTCACCGCCCCGAACCTACGATGAATGTCAATTATCTTGTTGATAAAGTTATGCGTTTTTTTATCAAGGAAGACGGCTTCTACGTAAGTGACAATTTTCAGGAAATCCATTCACCCCTAGCGCACTTATGGCAGCTCGCAGTTTCCGCAAATAGTAGTATTCTTCAACTATTCGCAAACGTGACAGGGCGTGCGAACTTTGGTGATGGGCTAATGAAGATTCAAACTTATGAGGTAGGTAACCTCACTTTGCTTAAGCCAACGTTACTGGACACAAAGACTTGCAAGGCTAGTTTAGTTGACGCCGAACGCCTTGAGCTTCAAGACAGTGATCGTAAAACGTTAGATGATATCGTCTTTAACGCACTTGGACTTACTCAAGGTGAGCGAGACGCTGTTTATGAAGCGGTAATCAACCTGGTAGAGGCACGTTTGAGTAAAGCCGGCAGTGTCTAGAAAAAGTTCAGCTTACATGCTGAACTGAGAACAAGTAAATGCAAAGAAAATGTGGGAACCCCGGTCTTAAAGGGAAAGTTCTAGATAAGAGCATCGGCGCTTATATTTTAGCTCTCGAAATTATAAACCAGCTATCTGTAAAATACCGCATAGAGACCTTCACATATCTAATATGTAACGCATGGGAACTATTGTTGAAGGCAAAAATAATCGATTCCAGTAAGAATCGCAAGTCCATTTATTATCCTAAAAAAAGATTACAGACAAAACGTTCATTATCTTTGAGTGATTGTTTGAAAAAAGTATTCATAAATGAAAATGACCCAGTTCGCCGTAACCTCGAAAGAATGAACGAACTCAGAGACGCATCAGTACATTTGGTTATAAATCAAGTCCCTAAAGACGTTTTAGGTCTCTTTCAAGCTTCCGTGTTGAATTACCATAAACATTTAGTTTCCTGGTTTGATGTTTCGCTTTCCGACAGGGTATCTGTTGGCATGATGACAATTGTCTACGACTTTAATCCCCAAGAATTTGATTTGCAAAGTAGCATGTTCAGGAAAAAACTAGGGCGTGATGCTTTCGAGTACTTGAGCCAATATCAAAGAAGCATCCAGAAAGAGTTCGATGACCTTGGTAAACCTGCTGAGTTTTCAATTGATATCGGGTACAAACTAGGACTTGTCAAGAAAGTCAACGAAGGCGATATCATGTTAACCCAAGCAGACAAGGGGACTCCAATGGGAATTCTGGAAGTACCAAAAGACCCATGTAAAACGCATCCCTATCGTAGGAAAGATGTTGTCGAAAAAATCAATACTATGCTCGGCGCGACCGGTAAAATAAATGGTTATGATATTGATTGTGCTGTTAAAGCGTACGGTCTCAAATTGAGAACAGAATTTTACTATAAAGGGAGTATTCCCGGTTCACCTACTCAGTATAGTAATCATATGATTGATTGGATTACTAAGGAAGCAACTAAAGATAAATCCTTTTTTCTTAAGACCCGTCAAAAAGCAAGAACCATTCAAGGAATAAGAATCACCACTTGACATTATGCCCAATTTGGGTATAATTATGCTAATTATGGGCATAGATATTTTTGATAAAGAACTTTGTACATTCCTCTTTAACAAAACCCGGCGCAGCTTGCTGGCTTTACTTTATGGCCGCCCGGATGAAACGTTCTACATAAACCAGTTAATGCAATCAACTGGTAGTGGGTCAGGAGCAGTGCAGCGAGAATTAAAACTAATGACGGAAGCGGGAGTGCTCAGCCGAAAGCAATCCGGTAATCTGGTATATTACCAGGCGAATCCTCACTGCCCTATCTTTGATGAGCTTAAAAGCATCGTGAGAAAAACATTCGGCGTGACTGATGTCATCAGGCAATCTCTGGCGACTAAGGCAGATAAAGTACGTGTAGCTTTTATCTTCGGCTCTGTAGCCAGGAGCGCCGATGATAGAAGAAGTGACATTGACGTGATGGTGGTGGGGAGAATCTCCTTTGGAGACGTGGTTTCGCTTCTTTCCTCAGCAGAAGAAAAACTGGGACGCGAAGTCAATCCGGTTGTCTACCCTGTCTCCGAATTCAAGCAGAAAGTGAAGGAAGACCATCACTTCGTTAAGACCGTGCTCGACGAGGGCGAAAAGATATTTCTGATAGGTGATGAAGGTGAGCTTAGAAGACTGGCTGGATGAAAAGCTGATTGAAAAACACCGTCCTTCGGCGCGTGAAATTGCCGACCTGCTGCATATCTGTGACCGTGACCTAGAAAAAGTCAAAATCATCGAACTCGGCCCGGATTGGCGATTAAGCATTGCCCATAATGCGGCTCTTCAGACTGCTGCTGCGGCATTAGCGGCGGCTGGCTATCGCGCCCGGAAAGAGAGGCAACACTACCGTCTTATACAATCATTAGCTTTCACTGTCAACACAGACCCTGCTATCATCAAGCAATTGGACAAATTCCGCCACAAACGCAATATCAGCGACTATGAAAGAGCCGGACTGGTCACCGAACAAGAAGCCGAAGAAATGATAGCATTAGCGAAACAACTCCGCGATGATGTGGAGCAATGGCTACGCGCCCATCACCCTGAACTTGCCAGGGAGATTTAGATGCCTACGCACGACATCATAGATAACCGGAAAGAGATACTGGTTGACCACATCAACCGCATCCTGAGCTCAACGGAAGCGGCCCGCTTTGCCGTTGGCTACTTCTTTCTCTCCGGTCTCACCAGTATTGCCGACAAGCTCAAAGGTGTAAAGGAACTGCGGTTGCTCATTGGCAACACTACCAACCGGGAGACTCTGGAGCAATTGGCTGAAGGATACCAGCGGCTAGAACTGGTCAAAGATGCCGCCGAGGCACAGGCTTACCCCAAGAGGGCTGAAACCAGGCGAATGGCCACGGAAACGGCGGAAAATGTCCGCTCCAGTATGGAACTCATGGACCAGACCGACGAAGGGGAAAGCCTGGTCAGAGAAATGGTGCGGATGATAGAAGACAAGCGCCTGAAGGTGCGAGTCTACACCAAAGGTCGCCTGCATGCCAAAGCCTATATCTTTGACTACGGTGCCGTATTTGATGGAAATGGCAAACCTGTTGACCGTCACGAGAAAGGCATTGCCATTGTCGGCTCATCTAACCTAACTCTTTCCGGCGTTACCCATAATACAGAGCTAAATGTGGTAGTGCAGGGCAATGATAACCATGCCGAACTTGCGCACTGGTTTGACGAGCTCTGGAGCCCAGATAATTCTCAGGACTTTGACGAGGCTTTGATGCAGGAGATGAGACAGTCCTGGGCGATGGCGCCGGTCCGCCCCTACGACATCTACATGAAGACCATATATGCCCTGGTTAAAGACAGGCTCGAGGGAGAGGATGACCGGGACATCCTTTTTGATAATGAGATTACACGCCAGCTGGCTGATTTCCAGAAAACAGCGGTACGGCAGGCAATTCAAATGGTCAGAGATTATGGCGGTGCTTTTGTTGCTGATGTCGTCGGGCTGGGTAAATCGTATATCGGGGCTGCCGTGGTCAAGCATTTTGAACGTAGCGACCACTCCCGGCCGCTGGTAATTTGCCCCGCGCCTCTGGTGGAAATGTGGGAAAGGTACAATGAGGTCTACGAGTTGAATGCCCGCGTGCTTTCCATGGGTTACTTACGCGAAGATGACGAAAGTGCTGTAAACTTGCTTCTTAAAGATACAAAGTACCGTGACCGTGATTTCGTACTCATTGATGAAAGCCACAATTTCCGTTACCCTGATACGCAGCGTTATAAAGTGGTGCAGCAATTCCTGTCCACGGGAAGACGTTGCTGTTTTCTAACAGCGACGCCGCGCAATAAAACTGCCTGGGACGTCTATTATCAAATCAAGCTCTTCCATCAGGATGATAAGACTGATTTACCGATAGACCCGCCAGACTTAAAGCAGTATTTCAAGCTGATTGAGAAAGGGGATAAGAAACTCCCGGATTTGCTTTCTAACGTGCTCATTCGTCGTACTCGCAATCATATCTTGCGATGGTATGGCTTTGACGCCCAGACTCATCAACCTGTTGACCCATCCAGGTTCAGAGACTACATGGACGGTCAGCGGCGAGCTTATGTGATTGTCGGTGGTAAACATCAGTTCTTCCCCAAGCGCGAACTAGGGACTATTGAATATAGTATTGAGAATACATATCAGGGGTTATACCAGGAACTACGAAGTTATCTGGGCAAATCGAGAAAAGGTTATCCTGTTGAGCCAATACAGGGAGAGCTTTCTTACGCCCGCTACGCGCTATACCATTTCGTGGCTAAAGACAAGCAGCGGCGTGAACCTTACGCGAGCTTACACCGGGCTGGTTTGAATTTGCGCGGTCTTGTCCGCGTGCTCCTTTTCAAGCGTTTTGAATCAAGTGTCTATGCTTTCCGAGAGACCATTAAAAGACTACTCACGGTTCACGAACGATTCGCGGGAGCTCTTGCGCAGGGTATAGTTCCCGCTGGTGATAAAGCCGAGGACATTCTCTATGAACCGAACCAGGCTGAAGAACAGGACTTCATGGACGCTCTGAGGCAGGCATCAGGGCGCTATGATGTAGCTGATTTTGATATTGACCGCTTACGTTGGCACATCGAGCATGATATTGAACTGCTCAAGAAAATGTTAAAGTTGGTTGAGCCTATTACGCCGGACAAAGACGCCAAATTACAGAAGCTAAAGGAAGAGCTAGCCAGAAAACCGCTCAAAGAAGGTAAGCGGTTGATATTCACTCAGTATGCAGACACAGCGCGTTATCTATTTGATAATTTGAACCCCCAAGAGAAAAAGCCAGATACAGATGTCATCTTCAGCGGGGATAAGAGTAAGGCCAGAGTGGTCGGCAGATTCGCCCCTAAAGCAAATCCAGAATACCGCTTTGCGCCTGGAGAATGCGAGCTAATGACTGTCATCGCGACCGATGTCCTGGCGGAGGGTTTGAACCTTCAGGACTGCGACAAAATCATTAACTACGACTTACACTGGAATCCGGTAAGGCTCATCCAGCGCCTCGGCCGAATTGACCGCATTGGCTCTGATTATGATGTCATATACGGATTCAATTTTCTCCCCGAGACGGGAATTGAGCGTAATCTAGGGCTGAAAGAGAAGCTACACAACCGTATCCAGGAAATACATGACACTATCGGAGAGGATTCTGCCATCCTCGACCGTACTGAAATGCTCAATGAGGAGGCTATGTACGCTATCTACGAGAGGAAAGGTGGGCAGCTAAGTCTCTTCGATGATGAGGAGAGCGAGCTTCTAGACATTAATGAGGCCGAGGAACTTCTGAGACAGCTTAGGAGAGAAAAGCCAAACGAATATGAGCGGATTTCTAATCTGCGAGACGGTATCCGTACGGTAAAGCCTTCATCTACTAAGGGGACTTACGTCTTCTGTCAGGCTGGTCGATATCAGCAATTATTCCTTCTGGATGAAAACGGCGTAGTTGTGACTAGGGATATTCCTCGCATACTGGGCACTATCAAATGCGGACCAGATTTGGAAGGACTCCCACTACCGAAAGGCTACAACGCTGCCATTATGAGCGTAAAGCGTCAGTTTGCAGAGGAAGTCAAACATCGCCAGGCTGAGCGGGAATACACGCCTTCTTTGACTCAGGGGCAGCGTTATGTGCTTAGAGAGTTGCGTGTTCTGTTCAATGCAACCGAAGATGAAGATATAAAAGCCCAGATTAACATTCTTGAAGCTGCATTTCGTGGAACTATGACCAGGGCTTTGGCTCAAGAATTGAACCGGCTCCGTCGTAATGGGATAGCAGGGCAAGCACTTCTGAAGAGTCTGGGTGAACTCTACTACCAGCATAACATGCGTGATTGGACCGACCGGCGGGGTCTCCAAATGGAGGAACAGCCGTCTCCAGTAATCGTTTGTAGCGAAGGGCTGAGATAAAGCCACACGAGTTGGTAACCTTACCTTTTGAGTCCCATATTTTTCCACTCAACGAAACTAACATTTGTGCAGTCTCACTACACTTGAATAAGGCTACGTATGCTTGAGGTTTTGTTAATTCCAGGGTACACTGGGTAAACGAGTATGGAGCAGAGGTATGCAATGAAGGTCTTAATTGTCTATGACTCGGTCTATGGGAATACGGAGAAAATTGCCAAAGCTATCGGCGGTGCTATTATCGGTGAGGTTAAAGTGCTCCGTGTAAATGAAGCGAATCCTTCCGAATTGGAAACGATTGGCCTTTTAGTCGTTGGCTCTCCAACCCAGGGAGGCAGGCCGACGCCGGCGATTCGAACCCTCCTTAACAAAGTCCCTGAGGCTTCTCTTCAAGGTATCAACGTAGCTGCGTTCGATACCAGAATGTCGACGAAACTTGTCGCGGTCTTTGGATATGCCGCGGGACGCATCGCCGGCAATCTTAAAGGAAAGGGCGGTACTCTCATAGCGCCCCCGGAAGGTTTCTTCATTAAAGGCATCAAAGGTCCGCTGAAAGAGGGAGAGCTAGAGCGGGCTGCAGGTTGGGCTAAAGGAATCTTAGAGAGCAAGAGGTAATTTTGTAATCCGCTTCCTCATCTCAATTACACATTAACCCAGAATGTGATATGATGGGAAATTACATTCAA
>Ga0066637_10000689_pt1 | contig 20844 bp, 6 predicted proteins | sample CryGeyCG2014_020_FD_62737 | JGI IMG/M metagenome (GOLD analysis project Ga0066637, IMG submission 62737) | Groundwater microbial communities from aquifer - Crystal Geyser CG08_land_8/20/14_0.20 | ecosystem: Environmental > Aquatic > Deep subsurface > Groundwater | place: USA: Utah: Grand County...
ATTTAATGGATCAAATTGGAGTTTAAGCTGGAACGCCACAATCCAAGGTAAATCTGTTTATTCCCTAAGTCTATATAATGGTAAATTGTATGAAGGGGGATACGATGCCGTAACGTATGTGTTCAATGGCACAAATTGGACATACCTATTCTCAACCTATGACCAATTTAATTATGACATGGATGTTTATGCTGGCAAACTATATGTTGGTACAAATTACTTCTTTGGTAGGGTATATTCCTTCAATGGCAGCACTGCTGTTTTAAGCTACGATCCCCCAGACACATATATTGACACCTTAGCAGTCTTCAATGGCAAGCTATACGCTGGCTCAGGCAGAGCTTCAGGTATGATCTACGCATTTAATGGCACAAACTGGACAGCTGTTTACAACAGCTCAACTAATTATATTGGTGCTCTCGACTCGTACAATGGCAAGCTGTATGCTGCCTCTGGCACTGATGGTAGCATTTATGTTTCAAATACATCAGCAGCAATACTGCAATCCAACACCAGTAACTGGTCTTCAGGCTGGCACCACGTTGCAGCTACCTTTAATGGCAGCATGATGAAGCTGTATGTTGATGGCGAGCTTGATTCAGAGTATGAGACTGGAAATACATCAATTGTGCATAATGGTGTGGATCTAAGGATTGGTGATGATTATAGCAATGGCTTGTTTAGGGGCAAGATTGATGATGTTGTGATATTGAATAAGAGCCTGTCTGCTGGAGAGGTTAAGGGCTATTATGATTCTGGCTCTGGAGGGCATGTCAAGGCTGGCAATTACACATCGCAGATCTTTGACCTTGCAAGCGGGGCAATGAGTGGCTTTATGGCTAATCTGAGTTATGTTAATTATAATCTCTCGATTGCTGGCAGTGTTAGCGGTGGTTACTCTGGAGGCGGCGGGGGCGGGGATGGTTCTTTAGGCGGGGCTGCTAGCTCAAGAAGCTGCGGAATTGAGGGCATTGCAGGAGCAGGCTGTGCAGGGAGCGCAACATTGCAACTGAGGTTTGGAAATTCCAACTCAGAGTCAGGAATGAGTGAATGGCAGAGTTATGCACTTAAAGATGCAGGTGGATTATTCCCGGTAAATGACATTGCAAGTAGCTATAGGTATATGCAGTATAGGGTGCTGATGAACAGCTATGATGCTGCTACAAGCCCTGTGCTGCACAGGCTAAGTTTTATTGGATGGCGTGAAGACCTTACAAGCACATGGATTGATGGTTCTGGAAGTGATGGCGTGCTGCCCCCTGTCTTCTTTATAAATAGCGCCCAGCGCTTCCAGTACAGGGTCAAGCTTGCAACAAGCGACGCAACAATCAGCCCGCAAATCAAGGCTTTACAGCTGCACTACCGCATGAGGAATGTAACCCTGAATGCCTATAATAACAACAGCTTCTTCATCAACCTGAGCGAGTACTTCTATGATTCAGACGGAGATACACTAACCTATAATGCAACCCCTGGCGATAATGTAAGTGTCAGGATTAGTGGAGGGATTGCGAACATAACCCTGCCTGCCAGCTTTATAGGCAGGAGACAGGTTAATTTCACTGCAAATGACAGCGCCATGACTGCTGCATCATCGCCGTTGGTTATATCTGCGCGCATCATAGCAATAAACACAACGCTGACAAACTACACACCAGCTCCTGGGGATGTGATAAACTACACTGTGCTAGTTCAGGAGACAGACAATGATGTTATCATCAACATGACTGGGCAGCTCATGGACTTCTACCTTGATGGAACAAGGTTTGTATACCCGTACACAAACAACAGCTTCTTGGCGAGCTTTACAAACGCAACATACGATTCAGCAAATGCCAGCATTAGGCTTGCAACAGTTGTCTCAGGCTTATACACATACAATGATGACTACTCAACAAGCAAGTATCAGCAGGACAGCTACAACTACAGCAATGTAGCCCCAGGACCTGGAGAGATAATCTTCTTTGGGCCCAGTATGAGTGCTGACGGCTACATTATCTACAACTACACGACAAGCATATCATTCTTCAACGCAACAGCAAACATAACAACAGACTTCAACACCAGCCTCGGAGGATGGTCTGAAGAAGGAAATGCAACAATATGGTACTCAACTAACTTAAGCGAGTTTGTACTGCTTGCAAACACAACAGAGGCGAATAAGACGCTTGCAGTTAAGATTCCAATAGCAAACACCTCAAGGTTCTACATCAGAATTGCCTCAACACAGACACCTCAAAACCCGATAACAAGCTACGGTATTGAATACATGGCAAATGAGTATGCAACAAATGGGAGTTATACCAGCAATGCAATTGACTTTGGGCAGAACTTCCTAGGGTTTACAACAATCACATGGAATGCTGAAACACCTACTAGCACAAACATAACTGTGCAGACAAGGACATCAGCAAATGGAAGCGCCTGGGAGGGCTGGCAGGAGAATGTAAACAACACCCAGCTTGCAAGTGCAGACAACCGCTACTTGCAGTACAGGCTGACCCTAACAACTAGCAATGCCCTATACACCCCCCAGTTCTATAACCTCACTGTCAGGTATACGCAACGCGTTACTTCAGTAAACGGCACAGCCTCTGGGAGCATAATAGCATCAACAACACTGGGCAATCACACAATGCTTGTAAACACCTCAACAGAGTTGTTATACGGCTATGATGAGACAATATTCACAGTCTGGGCACCAACACACATGGCTTACTGGCACACACAGGACTTCTCAGGGAGCATTGCAGTATTCAACATAACTGTGAACTACTCAAGAACAGACACTGGCGAGCTTATAAACGGGCTGATCAATGTAACTGTTGCCAACTCAACTGCAAGTGTTTCAAAGAACTGTCTAGTAAGTCCGTGCACATTGTACTTCACAGTCGGCTCTGGCGGTGAACTAACAGGTGGCATTTACAATGTCAGCATCCTTGCAACAAACAACGCCTCGTACTACTGGCAGCGAGAGGCAAGCTTTGAACGCCTGCTGAACTCAAAGACGACAAATGTAAACATCAGCGTGGCAAACAAGCTAGTGTATGGCTACACAGTTGGAATAAGCTACTCATACCTGCACAACATAAGCGTAACAAACATCGGAAATGCTCCGCTCTTTAACCTTAGCCTGAGCATTGACCCGGCAACATCACACATAACAGACATTGTGCTATACTCTGGCTGCAACAGCACGCTCAATACCTCTGAGATTTGCAATGCAACATTCAACATAACCATACCAGGCTCAGGGTATGAGCCTGACACAGACTACTACATTGCCTGGAAGGCAAGCTGGAGGAACATTGACCAGAGTAATGGAGAGAAGTTCGAGTTCTCTACAGTAAGAATTGTCGGCACATCAAACATGACTGCAACGCCTCAGCTTATAAACATAACCTCAAACCTATCGCAGAACCATACAACTGTGGTCAAGATAACAAACAATGGAAACACAGAGCTTGACAATCTCAGGCTAGCATACGCCTACGACGCAACAATGCCTGAATCATGGCTAATACTTAGAAGCAACCACAGCAATTGGGATTCACAGCAGATGCTATGGACAAGCCTTGCTGCAAGCACAATTGCAAACCTCAACATAACAGTTGACGTGCTCAACTTCACGCCAGGCATATACTTCGGCACGTACAACATAACATGCGATCAGGGCTTAATAATTCAGATAAACATCTCGGTTTTAGTTGCACCAAACCTGAGTGTTTTAGATGTTCTTTCAATCTCGCTGCCACATAACATCAACTACAGCTCAACCATTGTCTTGAACTCAACAGGAAACTCGCCAGTGCAAAACATCACTGCAAACTTCACAAACCTTACAATGCCCCTTGCATGGTTTGACTATGAGAGGAATGTAACTGAAATTGAGGAGAACAACTACCACGGGTTAATATATAACATCTCAGTGCCCTACATGCAGGACCCAGGAAACTATAATGGGACGCTGAATATAACAACTGCAAACTCTGGAAACCAGACCATTGTTATTAACCTGACTATACTTGCAAACCGTTCCTGGATATTTAGCCCAACATACAACACAACAGTGAACTTCTCAATTGCCCAGGCAGGGGTGTTTGCAAACATAACTGTTGTTAACCTTGGAAACGATTTCATAAACTTCAGCATTGCCTATGACAGCTCAGGGGATACAAACTACAAGGCATTCCCGCCAGGGGGAACTGGATTGTTTGAAGAGAACTATCTCGGTTATAACCCGACATACCTGCAGGTGTACAAGAACTCAAATGCCTCGATTGTGCTTTATCATAAGGGCTGGACAAGCCCGCAGAACAACGTTGGCGTAAAGGTGACAATCACAAACTACTCTGCAGACCCGCAACAGGCAATTGCCTACGCATTCTTCAACATCGTCAACACCCCGCCAAACATAACAGACATACTTATCATACAGAATGGATCAAGTCTTGAAGGATTTGGCGAGCTTGGAAAGAATGTAACCATAAAGATCGCAGTTGAAGATGACTCTGGAATAAACCTGAGCTCAATCTGGTTGAACATAACATATCCGAATGGAGAAAACCTCAGCGTGCAGCCAGATACAACCAGCGAGTACAGGATGAGGCTGTCAAACTACATTGCCATGAACTTCACATATGTAATTCCAATAAATACAAGTGGGAACTACACTGCACTAGCCTATGTTAGGGACACAACAAGCCAGGAGTACCAACGCATAAAGGCATTCTACAGCGTAGATAGGACAACACTAAGCCCTGTAAGCACAGACCACATACGGGTTACAAACGTAATGTGGAGTACAGGCGTTAATGTGACAATTCCGATAAACACCACAAACTCTGGCTTAGTGTATGCATACCTCATCACTGCAACTGGCAGGCTTGGATCATGGACAGTCTATCCAACAGAGACAAGCAGCATTGCCCCAGGTGCAAAGGCTGTTATGAACGCTACACTATACATCCCTGCAGCAACCCTTGGCAACTACTATTTCATACCGAATGCAACCTGGACAAACCCTGACAGCACAGTAAACAGCACAACAGCAGATTGGGTGTTTATCGAGGTGCTTGCAAACCCTGATTTCTCGATAACAGCGGTTCAGGCAATAACAGTTGCTCATGGAAACACGACAAACCTGACAGTAACAATAACGGCAACAGGAAACACGAATGTGAGCTTTACAGCATACTCATCTGATGAGAGCAGTAACCTGAGCATAGTCTTTGCACCGTCTGGCGGTATTGTAATGGAGGGCCAGAGCAGGAATATAAATGCCTCGGTGACTGTTGCAAAGGGCGCTACATCTGGCTTGAGGAGCTTTATAGTTCATGTTGACGGCACGCAGTACAGCAGGACTTTAAACGTAAACGTCACTACGCCATTGAGCACTGCATGGAGCGTGAACAAGGAGAATGCGACAATAAATGGGGTTAGCAATATTGAAACTGTTGATAGGCAGATTATGCTTTATCACAACGGCACTGGAAATGCACAGCTTGTATTTGTGTTTAACCTGACCGGCAACATGACTGGGTTTGCAAACCTGTTAAATAAATCTGTAACACTGAATGCCCTGGAGAGCTTTGAGGTGCCGATAAACTTTACAGCCCCTGTCAACAACAACATCTACGTAGGGGCGCTGAGAATAAATGAGACAAACTACAACACATTCAAGGAAGTAAATGTAACATTCAACACATTCATAGCCAACTTGAACATAACAGACATAGCGCCCTCAACAGGCATAGTTGCAGGGCAGAGTTTAAATATAACGTACAACCTAACATTTGGAGCAGAGACCATAACAAATGCCACATACAATGTCTCTATAAGCGGGGTAGAGTGCAACCTGACAGTTTCAAACGGTTCTGTATTAGTGTGCAATGCCTCAAATGTAACAGACGGAAGAAACCACAACCTAACGCTAACTGCAATATACCCGAGCGAGCGGGGAAACATAACCCTGAGAGATAGCTACGAGGTAGGCTACCTTGATGTAACTCCGCCAAACATAAGCATGATAGCGGTATGGTATGCTGCAGCAGGCTACAACATAAGCTTCAACGCCACAGTAACAGATAATGTAGGCGTGTTAAATGTAACAGCTGTTGTTACATTCCCTGACAGAACAAACCAGACAAGGGGCTTCACATACTCAGATGGTGTGTACAAGTCATACTTCACTGCCACGCAAGGGGGCTATTATGACATAATAGTATATGCAAATGACTCTGTAGGAAACACTGCATCGCTAAAATCAAGAACAGAGGGCTACCGCCTAAAGACCTTCACAGGGTATGCTGTTGACCTCAACAACCACTCAGTATATGTAAGATTTGTCATCAATGACACATTCTGGAACATAACAACAGAGGCAACGACTAACACAACAAATGGCTTCTACAACTTCACAGTCTGGGATAAGGTGCAGGACATGCTATTTGAACTTACAAACTTCACCATCAGCATGTACAGCGTGAACTTCTCAAACCTCTCAAGCGCCGACTTCTTCAGGATAGACTCTGTATCACCCACTGACGTCAACCTCAATAGCCCTGTGAATGGCTTCTCAATAGACAGCTATTTGCCTTACGCATCGGGCATTGAATTCAGGTATGTTGAGGCAACAATCGGCTATAGCGAGGACTACCTGAAGGTATTTAAATGCCTAAACTGGACATTCGCAACAAGGGTCTGCCAGGTGAACTGGTGGGTGCAGGTGCCATTCAGCATCAACAAGATTACCAATAGGCTGTACTCGAACATCACTAGCTTTACCAGCGGTCAAATCTGCTACTTTGTTGCAGAGGAGGTGCCTCAGGACTATGCAGAGCTAACCCTGCCACAGGATGAGGTGGTTGCAACAATAAACCACGGGACAAAGCGGGAAGTGAACGTAACCATACAGTCAACTGGCACACTCCCAGTCACAAGCATAACAGTAAGCTGCATTTCTGGCGAGGTGTGCAGCAACTTCACAGTCACATCAGCTTCAATCTCGTCTCTTCCAGTTGGTGTTAGCGCGGATATTGGCATTAACGTAACTGTGCCCCTCGGCTTTAACCCAGGCGTATATGCAGGCACTCTGAGCATTGTAAGCTCAAACCAGAACCAGCAGCGCCAGATAACAGTTATAGTGCCTACAAACAGGAGTTGGCTAGTTGCTCCTGAATCATTCTCAATCACAACAGGCTCTGAAGCAATTGGAACAATAGGCACACTAAATATAACAAACGAGGGTAATGCCCAGGTAAATCTGACGCTGAATTACTCGTCAATTTATACTATAAACTCGACAGTAGGCATACAGAAGCAATCAACGCTTAGGCTTCCAGTAAACTACTATGCCCCGAGTAGCATAGGAAGCTACAGCTCAACCCTGAACATATCCTCATCTGACACCTCTAAGTATGTGAACCTCACACTAGCAGTAAACCAGAATGTCTCAATAATAAACATCTCGCAGACAGGGGAGCTTCAGGGCGGGGAAAGCCTCAGGATATACGCAACTGCAAGCTACATGAACACCTCAATCACATCAAACATAAACTGGGATGTCACAATATCAAATGTATCCTGCAGTGGTGTCGCCTCATCATACTCTGCAACAAACGCGGCGTGGATAATAACATGCTCAGCGCCAACACTCACAGCCCATGCAAACAACCTCACGCTTACAGCCTACTTCGTTGACTACAGCGCAATAGCATACGCAAGAAAGACAATCTACTACGTTGACATAACACCACCTGTGCTTGTAGGCTATACAGACAGGGCATTAGTAAATACTTTAACAAACATATTTGTAAATCTGTCTGATGAGACAAACATAAGCTCAGTCACTGCCACAATGCTGATGCCTAATTCAAGCACAGCCAGTTATGTGCTTCAGAGGTATCAAGGCAGCAACTTCACATTCTACTTCAATGACAGCTACGCTGATATTGGCGATTACAACATAACAATCACAGTCACTGATTATTACAGCAACACCCTTACAACAGACCAGTACTTTGAGGTCTACCGCATTGCAGTCTTCAGCGGCGATATAAAGCGTGCAAATGGCAACGGCGTTGCAGCCACCATAAACCTCTACAACTCCAGGACAAATGAGCGGGCAGCATCAGTCGCAACATCATCTGATGGCTCGTACAGCATCCCAATATACAACAGGACATATGATTTGGAAATCATCTTCTTTGACAACTACAGCCTATATGTAAAGAACCTCAATCTGCCATACCTCTATGACCCGATAGACCTTGACGAGGTGCCTTTGTATATGGCAGGCATAGCCAATTCAAGAAACCTTAGGGGGTTCGCTGCAAAGACAAACTTCACAGCAGAGGGCAATGTAAGCATGATCTATGACATGACAGGCCTCAACAGCATGTATGCAGTCTACCTCTACAAGTGCTCAGACTGGAACTACACTGCACAGAGGTGTAACTCAAGCTGGGAGAGGCTCACAAGCTACACCCAGGATGTTGGCAAGATAAGCGGAAGCATAGCCAGCTTCTCGGCTTATGTTGCATCAGAGCTGATATACGAGATACCCGCTGCGGTTTATCAGACCACCACCGTCTCAGCAGGCGGCGGAGGAGGCGGTGGTGGCGTAACAGGGGCTGCAGCAGGTGGAGGCGGGGCTACGATCATAAGAAGCGAGGTCAACCTCTCCGGCGTGTACGACATACTAAAGGGGCTTATGGGCCCGAAGGAGCTTAGGGAGCTAAAGGTTGACACCACAGAGATATCAAAGCGCATGTACCCTGGAGAGGCCTCATCTGCAAGAATCCTTATGAGGAGCACGTTCAGCAAAGACATAGAGGTCAGGGGAAATGTAAGCGGAAGGATCAAGGAATTTGTTTTCCTGGAAAACCCTGTATTTGACATTGCCTCTGGGGAAGAGAAGTTTATGAACCTCAAGATATTTGTGCCCGGCTACACAGAGCCAGGGCTTTACGATGGTTATGTGCACATAACAGCTGGTAACGAGAGCTTTGATGTGCCAGTAGATATACGCGTAATGCTTATTGAGGAGAAGCTTCTGGATGTGAAGGTGCAACCAATAGTTGACAAGATCAGTCCCGGCCAGACCCTGAGAATGCAGATTGACCTCTACAACCTGGGTAAGGAGAAAAGGGTTGACGTCCAGCTCAAGCTCGAGCTTGTAAGCCCCATAACAGATGAGATTATTATAACAAAGGAAGAAGCCATAGCTGTTGAAACAACAGTATCAGTCATAAAGAGCATGCAGATACCAAGGGATATAGAGCTCGGAAAGTACATAATAAGGGGGACGGCATACTACTCAAACAACAACCAGACAATGCGGGCAACATCCCTTGCTTACATTGAGGTAGTCAAGTACTGGTACGACTACACCATATTCGGGGTGAGGGTGGGGTATGTTGCCATAATACTCGTAAGCATACTCGTCACTGGAGTGCTGCTATACTACTGGTCATGGAGGCGAGCTCACAGGGCAAGGTACAGGTCACCTATCAGCCTGACAACCCTGCCACAGCCAAGCCCGAGGTCAGGGTTTATAGGGAAGATCGCTGAAACAGGTGTAAGGACGTTTGTAAACCTCGACAGCCTCACAACCCACACACTCGTTGCAGGAAGCACTGGCGGCGGAAAGTCGGTTGCAGCGCAGGTGGTTGTTGAAGAGGCGCTGAAGAAGAATATCGCTGTTCTAGTCTTTGACCCGACAGCGCAGTGGACAGGAATGCTGAGAAAATGCGTTGACAGGGCAATGCTCAGGAGATACCGATACTTTGACATGAACAGAAACCAGGCACAGGCATTCAACGGAAACGTCTTTATTGTAAAGGACGTTGTAAGGAGGATAGACATAAAGTCTTATATCGAGCCGGGCAAGATCAACATCTTTGCACTGAACTTCCTGAAACCAGAACACGTTGACTTCTTTGTGAGTGAGGTGATAAAACAGATATTTGAAAGCAATCCAGAGGAGTCGCCAAACCTCAAGATGATACTGGTCTTTGACGAGGTCCATAGGCTAATGCCGAAGTTCGGAGGCACAGGCAACGGCTTCCTGCAGATAGAGCGGGCATGTCGCGAATTCAGAAAGTGGGGAATTGGCTTGGTGCTTGCATCGCAAGTCCTCTCTGACTTTGTCGGCGAGATAAAGGCGAACATAGGCACAGAGATACAGTTCAGGACACGCTATGAGGCAGACCTTGAGCGCATCAAGATGAAGTACGGCGAGGCAGTACAGGAGTCTGTCATCAAATCAGCAACAGGAACTGGAATGATTGTTAACGCAGCCTATAACATCGGAAGGCCATACTTCATATCATTCAGGCCATTACTCCATAGCACAAAGCGCCTCTCAGATGCTGAGCTTGACCAGTATGACTCATTCAACAAGCGCCTCGCAGAGGTCAGGAGGAGCATTAACCAACTGGAACAATCAGGCGTCGAGGTCTTCGACCTAGAAATGGAGCTGAAGCTCGCCCTGAGTAAGCTGTCCATTGGGGCATTCAACATGGTCAGCATGTATTTGGATGGCCTAGAGCCAAGGCTGGATGCTGAATGGAAGAGGATTGGCAGAAGACCTGTAAAGAGCGAGGGGGATTACTACTCAGATGAGGAGCTCAGACTAATGCAGAGCCTTCCCAGGAAGAGCAAAACACAGGAAGCTGGGCTGCAGGAGGCAAGGAGAGAAGCCAAACGTAAAACTAAACAGGGAGCTAAAGAGAAGGCTGAGGCTACTCCAAAAGAAGGCAAGGCTGAGGAGGCAGAGGCTGCGCCAGTAAAGAGAAGAGAGAGGATCAACTGGACAAGGACAGAAGACGATAGAAGGAAAGGGGCAAAACCAAAAAAGGTTTATAAAGCAAGATCAAAAAGGAATAGAAGCGGTAAGAAAAATACAAGCAGGTCAAAAGCACGCGAGATGTGAGGTTTAAAGAGGTCAGAGCTTATGGCATTGTTCAGACGCAAAGATGTCCCCCCTGAGATAGGAGCAGAGGATGAGCTTGAGAAAGGAGTGGATGAGGGAGAAGATAGAGGGGAAGCTGAAGAGAACACCCCAAGGACAAGGGGCCGGGGCAAGGCAGGTAAAAGTACGGCCAGAGCCATGGCAACAGGCAGCAGGGGCATAGAGTCTGAATTCATGCATGAAAAGCTTGCCCTGCTTGACGACGCCAGGAAGAGCGTCAGTGAGAGACTAACGCATATAAGCGAACAGCTTGGAGAGATAAGATCCTCACTTGCAGAAAAAGAAAAGAAGATCAGCCAAGTAGAGGCGCTAGCAACAAAGGCTGCTGACCTTGTCTCAGAGGTGCAGCCTGAAAACCTAGCCATTGAAACCAAAAAGCTAGAGGGGAGGCTTGAAAAGCTTGGTGCAAAGATCAATGGCCAGAACGAGATTATCGCAGCCCTTAGGGATGAGCTAAGGGAGTTGAAAGGCTCCGTAGGCAAGTTCAGAGGCGTTGACGAGATACTGAGGCTGTCACGCGACGTCAGATCAAACCTGGAAACCATGCTCAAGATACATGCAACAGTTGAGCAGCACTCAGACAGGGTCGAGGGCATGTTCATAGAGATGCAGAAGAGAACATCTGAGCTCAACCAGCTGAAGGTAACCATTCAAGCAAGCGCAGGAGACCTGGATATGCTAAAGCGGGAGTTTTCTGCTGCAAGGGCGCGCATGATGGACGCAGCCACAAAGAAGGAGCTCTCAAACATGATTGAATCAATATCAGAGACAAAACAGGACGTGATCAACAAGATAGGCGAGGCAGATGCCAAGCTCAAAGAGCTATCAGGGTTTTCCTCACACACAACAGAGGTAGAGGAGGAGATAAACAGCCTGTCAGGGGAACTCAGCGATGGGCTGTCAAAGCTATCCACCATAATAGCGACAGTATCTGAGCTAACCAAGGAGATGGACTCAATAAGATCAGCAGTAATAAACATTGCAAAGAGCAGCGAGGCAAATAACGAATTCATGAGCAGGATTATGAATGAGATTCATAGATTGCAGGAAGAAACAAAGATGGATGCCAGAAGTGAGGGCAAGCCTTCTTAACATCTATCCCTTCTTAACATCTATCAATAGCCAAGTCATAAGGCAGTGCGATCTGAACTCTTCCCCTTTTTTCCTGAACTGCAAGATTAACCAGATACCCTCTCCTGCTGTTGTAGATTCGCTGAAACACCTCAATTCCAATGAAATCCTCGCTTTTCAACTTTGACTTACATTTAACCTCTACCGGGATCTGTTTTTGGAGGGTGTCAATGACTATATCTACCTCGTGCCTGTTTTTATCCTGCCAGAATTTGATATTCTCAGGTTTCACCCCACACTTTACCAGTTCAGAGATAACATAGCCTTCAAATAAGAATCCTTTATCTGCCCTCAAATCCAGTTCATTAAAATTATTTATAAAGTAATTTCTAACTCCATTGTCTAAGAAGTACAGCTTAGGTATCTTTACAAGCTCCTTATTTTTATTGGTAAAGAAAGGTCTTAGAATGGCAAGCAGGTATGTTTCTTTGAGAATTTCAATGTAACTTACTACCTGTTGATAGTCTAACGAACTAATCTGGCTAAGCTCAGCATATTGGATCTTCTGCCCATTATTTATTGCCAGATATTCAATTAACCTCTTTGCATTAAGAACCTTTTCGACCTTTAAATATTCTATAAGATCTTTTTTAACATAGAGATCAAAGATACTCTCCAACACCTGAGCTTTCTTTTTATTAGTGTCCTGCAACACGACCTCAGGGTAACCCCCGAAAACCATAAATTCTTTTAGATAAGAATATAATCGTGAAGTTACTTTCAAGAGATTTTCACCAGAGAGTTTCTTAATATGGCTAAGCTGTTTCAGTGCTTCTTTATCATCTTTAAACCACAGGAACTCCTCAAAATCCAGTGGATGGAGTCTGTATATCCTTTTTCTCCCTGCAAGGGATTCTTGTATTTGCTCTTTAATCTTTAATGAAGATGACCCTGAGGCATAAATTTTTACATTGTCAAGATTGTCATAAACATTCTTCATAATCATTGGCAGATCATTATGCCTTTGAAATTCGTCCAAGAAGAGGTAAAAGAAACTCTTATTCTTTTCTCTATATCCATTTAAGAACAGGGTGTTTTTTAGGTTCTCGAAAGAGCTTATTTTCTCAAAGTTGCTGAATACATCCAAGTCTAGAAAAAGACCATCATTGCCCTTACAGAGTCTCTCATAAAGAGCCTTTAAGAGGGTTGTTTTACCAACCTGCCTTGCACCTAAGATTATAGTGATCTTCTTATTAACAGATTCTTTTAATAGTCCTCTAGAAATTTTGCGCCTTTTCATCTCCTCTAAAACCTCACTCTCTTTATTTTTGGATTAATCTGAAATTATAACTTATCTAATTTTAGATTGAACCTGTATATAAAGCTTTTGTTTTCTCATGGCCGAAGGGAATCTGCTTGCTCTGAGCACACCGATGGAATGGCTTCATCTCAAGGTTCGCAATAACTTTATATACAAACTGATGCTATGGCGTGAATTAAAAGAGGGGTAAGGGATTGAGGCTGCATATATGGTTATTTTTTGTAACAGTTTTCTTAGCCTTTACGCTGCTAGCTGTAGGAGCCTTAGCCCTAAACCTTACACTGCAGCCAGGCTCTGAGGGCATTGACAGCGAGATCAGGAACAACACCCCTGATACAAACTACGGTTCAGGGGCATCAATCTTTGTCGGCATGACTGCCTCAGAGGAGCTGAGGAGGGGGCTGCTATGGTTCAACCTGTCAAGCATACCTCCTGGGGCATTGATATTCAACACCACCCTGAGGTTTTATGCTACCTTCAGCTCAAACAGCACAACGAACATAACAATAAGGGCTTATTCTGTCCTCAACACGTGGAATGAGTCAAGTGTAACTTGGAACAACCGCACATCAGAAAGCTGGACTGCAAGAGGAGGGGATTTTAACAGCTCAGCTCTAAGCTCTGTAAATGTAACGAATCTTGGCTACTATGAGATTGGCTTAACCGCTATTTCACGGCCTTGGCTGGTGAACAACTCAGGGCTGATGCTTAAAACAGATGAGCTAGCACCAAACTTTTACATCATAGTTGCCTCCTCAGACTACGCTACTGCTGCTAACAGGCCCTGGCTCAATGTAAACTACAGCCTTAATGAGCCGCCGAACATAACAGGCTTTAATGACAGCTCCCAGTTCGTGCGGGCAGATACGGGAGGCCAGCTCACATTCAGCATAAACTGGAGCGACGACCAGGCAACCAGTGCCCATATCTACGTCTGCAATGAGACTGCCAACATATCAGGATGCCCTGACCTAACATACTGTACTGTAAACACCTCAAGTAGAAGTGCGGGGTGCAGCTACACAGTAAACAGCTCTGACAACCAGAGCACGCACTACTTCATAGCAGTATGCGACGACTACAACTGCTCCCTTGCAGAGAACACATTCTACGTCAACCATGCCCCGAATGTAACTGTGATACAGCCTAACGGGGGCGAGATCGTCAATCAGAGCCTCGGAAATTACACTGTGCTCTTCAACATATCTGACAGCGACGGCGACAACCTGACTGTCAGCATATACTACTCCTCATCCCCTGGAACAAAAGAGCACTTTGTTGACTCAATGCCTAACCAGTCATGCACAGAATGCAGCTACAGCTGGAACACAACCAACATCGGAGGATGGTATTACCTTGACATCGAGGTTAATGATGGGGGCTTAACAGCCATAGATTCAAGCAACAGCAGCTTCAGGATTGCGAGCATAACAGACTTCGATGCCCCTAGCATATACAACCTGAGCATCACAAGCGACCTTGTATCAGGGGCAAGTGCAACAATAAGGGCGGTTGTAAATGACAGCTCTTCAATAAGCAAGGCTTGGTGCACTGTCAATGCAGGCGGAGTATTCACAAATCATACGATGAGCGGCTTTATGTCTGGCTTCAACGTTACTATAGAAGCTGGAGCAGTAGGAACGTACTACTTCAAGGTGTCTGCAAATGACAGCTTCGGGAACTTCAACGCAACTGAATGGCAGGGCTTTCAGGTTGCAAAGCCGAATGCAAGCATCTCCTACATCAACGCATCTAACGCAACCCGCTTCGGCATCACAAACTTCATCGTTCACCTGAATGCCTCAAGTGAGATAAAGAGGGCATACCTCTACGCCTATTCTGACCTGGCATTCATATTCGTTGGCCACTCGCAGAACAGGAGCCTGGGCAATGTATCAGGAATCTCCAACTACAGCTGGTATGCTGTAGTGCCCCCCATACTCGGGGAGAGAAACATAAGCGTCATGCTCGGAGACTCTTACGGCAACACCTGGGTTTCTGATAACTACTCATTCACCATAACAGAGCCCCAAGGAGGCAGTGCATTCGGTATAGACAGCTACCAACTCTACATTGACGGCTACAAGGAGGTGGTTATAGGCGAAAACTACCTTGTAAGGGCATACATCACAAACTATTCAGGTTACATTAACCCTAACAACATAAATGTAACCCTGAGGGACCCGATAGGCAACCTGCTGACAGGGCTTACACTAACACAGCAGTCAACAGGAATATACAACCTCTCCTACACAACAGGCCCTGGTCTTACTCAAGGACAGTGGGAGACCATAATACAGGCCAATATCAGCAATCAGACACTATCCAAAAGCCAGTTCTGGAAGCTTATCGGCGGGCCATTTGACGTGCGCAGCTTCACTGTAGATGACAATATTGTAAATAACCTTGCAGTGAGCTTTGTAATAGAGAACACAGGCTACCAGAGCCAGGACATAACCCTTGTATGGAACCTGACAATGACTGACGGAACCCAGCTTCATAGCGGGGCTGAGACAACATCAGTAGGCGCAGTCTCTGAGAAGCCCTATACAGTACACCCGATAACGAGCTATGTCGGCGACGTCAGATTAACAGTGATCGGATATTACAGCGGCGGGGAGAGGGCAGGGGGCTATGTTGAATTCGCAACCGAGCAAGCTGAGGAGCCAACGCCCACACCACCTGCACCAACACCCACAGGAGGCGGCGGCGCAGGCCCGTCAGCAGCCCCGAATGTAACAAAGCCAGCTGAAGAAAGGGTTGTCAGCATAGGGGTCTTATCGTATAGCGATCATATCATTGCTGCGCAGTCAATGCTCACAAGGGGCTACATAACCCTCTACAACAAGGGGAGCGCTGCTGTAAGGGCAAGGGTCAGCCTTACACTGGACAACTACGCAGTATGGCCAGAAGAGGTAAGTATCCCGCCTAATGAGGCCGCAAGCCTCTCATTCAACATAACTGCCCCGGAGCTTGCAGGCAATTATTCATTCAAATACATCATATTTGCTGACGGTGAGAAGGTGCTTGAGAAGGGCGCCTTACTAGAGGTCTTGCCCCCTAAACCTTACCTGCTGATGAGAATAGAGATGCAGAAATCAACCCTGGAATATCTGCGCAACCTTGTGGGCATGCAGCCAGGGCTTGCAGACCTCAACATAGTCCTTGACATCATAGAGCGAAAGATCAAAAGAGCAGAGGAGCTGATCGGGTCTGGCAAGGATGAGCTTGCTGAAGAGGTTGTGGACTCGAATGAGGCATACATAAACGACGCCCTTGATGCGATAGCATCATTCAAGATAGCCTCGCTGCAGATGCCAAAGGCAGTGCCAGTCATCCCCTACATAACAATCACCACAATCATCGTGCTCATCACAGCCTTTATCCTGCTTGTGTTGCTGCTGCTTACTCTCAGAAGAAGGAAGAAAGAAGGCAGCAGAGGTGAAGAGGAGGTAACAAGGAGACGCATCATCAGGCGCTCACCACAGATAAGGCAGATAAGTGAGGCAAGGATACAGCCCCCCCAGATGGTTGATATACCTGACCTCAACAGTCCGGATTTTGAGGCGAGGATGAAGCAGACCCTTAAAGATATTGAAGCGATAAGAAGCAGGCTGAAGAAGAGGAGAGAGAGGTGAGAAGCCAGAGGTCAGTCATCAGTCCTGAGCTACGAGCTCCGAGTCATGAGAAACGTCAGACTCGAGCTTTGAGAGCAACTCTCGCAACTCTCAAGACTCAGGACTGAAGACTCAAAGCTGGATTACTTCCCTTCCTTCTTCCAATTATAAGAACGCAGTCTGCTGCTCCTCCCAAAGCCACATGATGAGCAGGTCTTCTGTCTAATGTGATACGTTATCTTCCCACATCTCCTGCAGGCAATCCTGTTCTTCTTAGAGGACTTCTTGCCCATTGCTACAGAGCCCTTTGTCATCCCATCACCCTAGAAAGTCTTGCTTTAGCACTACTCTGGCGAGATAAGGGTTATCGTATCCCCCCTGATAAAGAGGGCCCCCATCTTTCTCCTGGTCTCGCCGTTAACAACCTCTTCAGCATCGTTAAGAGAAACATTCACATGAATGTCAAACGCCTTGAGCTTGCCTACAAACTGCTTGCCACTCTTTAGCTCAACGATAACGCGCTTGTTGCGCGCAGCATTAAGCGTATCTAAAGGTCTTGCATTCTCAGTCATGAAACCACCTTGCTTGTTTAATAACATAAAAACACTTGAGAGGATGTAATGACTATATTTAAAGGTTTTTGTTTGTGACGGAAAACTTTGAATACACTCGGCTTCGCCTTTAAAGGCTCGCCTCGGTATTCGAAGTTTTCAAGGTTAGGGCTGTGATTTCAGATTTTGGTTGCCCAATAGGGGCTTGCTTGCTTTATTAGTACATCAATAACCTTAACCAACATAATCCCTAACCTGCCCATTAATTTCGGTAATTAACTTCTGCTCTACATATGTCATGTCCTTTGACAACATATGCACAATAATTCCCGGTTTTAAAGTCATCAGACAGTATACCTATCTCCCACCAAAAAGCAGGATTCTGTAAGTCCGTTGTGCCCACGGTCTCAGCATAGAAGAATTCTTTTTTCTGTCCATCAACCTCAACTATAAAGCTGTCTCTTCCTCTGAAAAAATCTGATAGTTCAGGGCTGCAAAGGCCTATTGCAATATGACTATTAGAGCTTTTTTTATTTGATAGAAGGTATATTAATCCTGCTTCGATATCAAACCTTCTACCCCATTCTCTCATCTGATACTTCACTGCATCCATCAGGGATGCGGTTAAGATAACAAGATCTTCACAATTACCTGTTTTCTTAACAAGAGTCTCAAGAGAAGATTGCGTATAGAAGTTTTCTCCATCCAGAACACTAAGGAAATTACAATGAACAAAATCAATCACACGTTGTGCAGCATCAATTGGCGTATAGCAGTCATTAACTAAATTTTCTGCCACATTGCAAACTATTTCGTCCTTTCCAGTTATAAAGTTCAGTAGTTGAGGTATATAATCGTATACAAAATCCTCTGGATTTATATATATTCTCCCAGGGTCTTGGCATTTGTATATCTTCTCTCGGAATACTTCAAATCTCTTCTTAGAATCCTCAACATCCTCTGGCCTAATCAAGATAGGAAACTCATCTCCATAGCGAGTTCTTTTAAAGAGTTTGAGATAATCTAAATCATCTGCTGAGTTTAATACAAGCATCGTGGTTCTACCGCCTCCTGTAGCTGCTGCAATCTGTGGCAGAAGCGGAAACATGCTACCGAGAAGAAAGATAGCAGAATTACGAAGAAGGTTCCGCCAATCCTCATCTACTTCATTTCCACCAAGGAGCCGGACTTCTATCCATCTTCTAAGGCGACCTAATAAAGAAGAGAGTCCATGCCCTTGCGCAGTTACTTCCTCTATTCTATGCTCTAATGGTTTTGCCATTTCAATTCCATTCCATTCCAAATTCTTGCGGATCAGTATCCTCTTGTCTGGTTCTCACTTGTGTTTTTGAAAACTTTGAATAACCTCCCCTGAATGGAGGTATTCAAAGTTTTCTGACATCGTATGTCGTCGGAAAACCCCCGACACCACCTACATCAGAGGGCTTTGAATAAACCCCGTAGGGGGTTATTCAAAGCCCTCTTTTTTATAAATACGAGACTTCTTTATAAACCTTACGCTGGTTTACCACTCATGAGTAGCATCTGTGCTTAACAACCTTTATAAACCCCTTCCATCCACACACAACGCCATGCCAAGACGCAGATCAATTATAGGCATTATCCTCTCAAAGCTACTTGGCCTGGTTGTGTTTCTGGTTATCCTGCTGGTTGTGAATATGCTTGCATTCTTTATCGGCAACCCTGCGTTTATCCGGGCTGTGCAGCTTGTAAACATGAACATCTGGCTGCTGATCAGCATATCAATCATCCTCTTTGTAGGCGAACTCTTTGGCGTGCTGCTCTTTCCGTTCAACCTGCCTGCACCCCTGTTTAATGCCCTTGGAGCAGTCTTCCTGCTGAGATTCATCTACAGGGTCTTTGAATTTATCGAATCAATCACAATGGAGGGCATCTTCTCTCTCTTTAAGTGGTTCTCGTTCTTAATCTATCCCCTGGTTTTTATCATCGTACTTGTTGGAGGGTATGTCGGGATCTTTGCACGTGCCCTGAGGCAGGGGAGAGAACAGGAAGGGCCACATAAGCCCAGGACAGCCAGGAAAAGGAAGGAGAGGCATAGCAAAGACGAATGAGTAAGAACATAGCTCGTCCTCCTTAAAATCATACAAGACGCTTCTGAGGTTCTTCTTGACAAACATTTTAAAAGTCTCAAAGCTACCCTGGCTGCAGATGAACCACCGACGCAACACAGTCATCGGCCTTGACCCCGGAACAACAACCGGGTATGCTGTTCTTGATCTCAGGGGCAGGCTGCTCAGGGTGGCTTCTTCAAGGAACCTTAGTCTGGGGGATTTAATAAAGCAGATTATCGCATTCGGTGATGTTCTTATTGTAGGCACTGACAAGGCAAGATGCCCTGGGATGGTGTCGCTGCTTGCATCAAGGCTTGGGGCGAGGATCGTCACCCCTGCCCATGACCTCAGCATAGCAGAGAAGAAAGAGATTGCAACCATGCCCTGCTCAAATGAGCATGAAGAGGATGCCTTGGCATCAGCATTATTCGCATTCCATGAATTCAGGCCTCTACTCACTAGGATAGACCGCGTGCTCAGAAAGGCTGGGGAGGAGGAGTATGCTGAAAGGGTAAAGAGGAGCGTTGTGCTTAGGCAGAGCGTGAACATAACTGACGCCATTAAGGCTGTTGAAATTGGGGGGAGTGTTGACAGAGAAGATACGCCCAGGAAGAAAAAGAGACCAATGAAAACAGAGAGAGCATCTGTAAAAAAAGGGGAGATGCAAAGAGGACAGAGGGACAAAACAAGGTTAGCAGTAAAGCTCCTGAAACAACAGAACGCGAAGCTGAAGAAAAGGATCAGGGCTCTAAGGGGGCATAAAAACCGTCTTCTCAGGGCGCTGTCTGCGCAGCTTACAGACGAGAAGGCAAGGCAACTGATAGAGTTTAAGGATGCAAGGATAAGGAACCTATACTCGCGAGTAGAGGAGCAAGAGGCAGATGTGTCAAGACTAAGGGCTGAGAACTCAAGACTCAGAGGGCTTATCCTATCTCTGAACAGCAGGGTTATCGTAAAGAAGCTCCCGAACCTGGGGCTTGAGAGCCTTACAAGGTCAAAGGAGCTCAACATCAAGGAGGGATATCTCTATGTAAGGGATTGCAGCATCACCCACCCCAAGGTATTGGGGATGCTCTCAGGGGTAAAGGCCATCATCTACGAGGGAGGCAGACCAGGCATCGAGGGCATACCCCTAATAGAGGCCTCATCAGTAAAACTCCGGGAGTTTGAAGACTTTATGGTTGCAGATTCTGAAGAACTTGAGAAGGCAACACGC